>OLES01000417.1_pt1 | contig 13087 bp, 10 predicted proteins | sample 1602811 | NCBI WGS metagenome assembly OLES01 (sample SAMN02675049, study PRJEB24791) | human gut metagenome, SKBSTL061 | isolation source: stool | host: Homo sapiens | place: USA | reverse complement strand
AACTCCAAAGGCTTGCGGAGATAAAACAGGCAGGAAGAAAACCCTTAACCATACGGCGGGAAAGGGTTAGAGATATGGATAAGATCTTTTAAGGATGAAGCTGACTACAAGGCTACGCATTCCTTACGTAGGGAGGAAAAATCCCCAGACAGCCTTCTTTTAAAAAAAGCGAAACAGCATATGGGCAGGAAGATATACATCTGACTACATGTATGGTATATAGCAACAAGTCGAAATGCTAAAGTGAGGGCATATATGCAATCCCCATCCTTACTTTTGCCTGCCATACAAACCATACATAAAATTACGAACGCTCGTACAGGGTATCACAAACAATCGCATGAAATAAAATCCCCACTAAATTTCTGCTGACCCAAAAGCCGGACAAGCCCTCATTTCAGCAGGCTGAAGGATTTATATCCGGATGAAGGAAATAAAGTGAAAATGGTTCATTATAACCAACTGATTAACAATAAATTAGCTTAAAATGAAGGATTTGAAGGAAAAAAAACAGGTTATAGAGCCAAATCTTCTCTATAACCTGCATATACTCAAATCACCTTGAAACATTCAGAGAGTGATATCTTTCATTATCTTTTCTAATGCTCCGGCATTATGGTTCACATAATTTCCGGCAGCTTTCCCTGCTTGTTGCAAATAAGCCTCATCCGACAGGAATTTGTCCATCAACCGTTTAAAATCATCATAACCGGTTACTTCAAAACCGCCTTTCTGCTCCAACAAATGTTGCGCCTCGCGGAATTTCTTGTTGTTAGGTCCGAATATCACAGGAATACCATATACAGCCGCTTCCAGCACATTATGAATTCCAACTCCAAAGCCACCCCCAATATACGAAATCTCACCATATCGGTAAATGGAGGACAGCAATCCGTAACAGTCGATAATCAAACAATCGGCCTGTGTCACATTTTCTTCCGTAGCCTCGGTATAGCGGATGCACGGACGTTTCACCTTATCTAAAATCTCCCTCAAATGACTGTCGCTCACCACATGAGGAGCAATAACCAGCTTCATCTCAGGATGCTCATTGAAATACTTGATAAAAATATCCTCATCCGGTCCCCATGAGCTGCCTGCAACAAAAGTCAACGAGCCACCTTTGAACTTCTCCACCAGCGGAAGCTGCTTGGCTTGATGGCAGATATCCAGCACGCGGTCAAAACGAGTATCGCCCACAACTGTCACATCGGTCACGCCAATTGTCGCCAGCAATTCTTTGGAAACTTCGTTTTGTACAAACAAATGAGCAAAAGTCCTCAGCACCTCACTATATCTCTTCCCATACCAACGGAAAAAAATCTGATTGGGACGGAAAATGGAAGATACGCTATAGGTGGGAATACCTCTCCTATGCAACTCATTCAAGTAATTCTGCCAAAATTCGTACTTGATAAAAAACACCATACAGGGATTAGCCAATTCTACAAACCGACGGACATTACGCGGAGTGTCGAAAGGCAGATAGCAGACAAGATCTGCCCCCTGGTAGTTCTTTCTCACTTCATACCCTGAGGGAGAAAAGAAAGTCTGCAATATTTTATATTCGGGATGCTCCTTACGGATACGTTCTATCAAAGGGCGTCCCTGTTCGAACTCACCCAATGAAGCTGCATGAAACCAAATATAACGGGCGTTTTTGTCTATCTTGTTACGCAAGATATCAAATACCTCCCAGTGTCCTTTTACCATTTTGGCAGGCTTGGCACTGAACAGGCCGGCAACCTTCACCCCGAATAGATAAATATAGATGACTAAGTTATAAATCATAACTACCGGCTATTACTTGAGCACTTCCACAGCCCGACGAATGCGTCGCAATGTTTCTTCTTTCCCTAAAACAGCTGAAATATCAAACATATGCGGGCCTTTACCCTCACCTACCAAGGTTAAACGGAAAGCATTCATTATATTACCCAAGTGATAACCTTTATCTTCTATCCATTTCATGACCACAGCTTCCTGGTTTTCCAGCGAGAAGTCGTCCAAGGCCTCCAACACGTCCGCCAACTCCAGCATACGTTCGGGAGAGTCCTCTTTCCAACGTTTTTTACGGGTCTTCTCATCATATTCCGTAGGAGCGACGAAGAAGAATTTGCAAGTTTCCCACAAATCCTTGATAAAACTTACACGATCTTTCATCAAACCTACCACGGTCACTACTTTATCCATAGGAGCTTCAATGCCGTGCTCTTTCAAGATCGGCATGAAAAGCCCGGCTACTTCCTCATTACTTTTCTTCAATATATATTCATGGTTAAACCATTTTCCTTTTTCAAAGTCGAATTTCGCTCCGGCTTTGCTGCAACGGTGCAGGTCGAAAAGCTTCACCAGTTCATCCAAAGACATCAGTTCCTGGTCATTGCCCGGATTCCATCCCAACAGGGCAAGGAAATTGATAACAGCTTCGGGCAGGTAACCCGACTCACGATAACCGGAAGACACCTCACCGGTCTTGGGGTCGTGCCATTCCAACGGGAAAACAGGGAAGCCAAGACGGTCACCATCACGCTTGCTCAGTTTACCGTTACCATCCGGTTTCAACAACAAGGGAAGATGTGCGAACTCGGGCATGGTATCCGCCCAGCCGAAAGCCCGGTACAGCAGGACATGCAACGGAGCGGAAGGCAACCATTCCTCACCACGGATTACATGGGAAACTTCCATCAAATGGTCGTCCACAATGTTTGCCAAATGATAAGTAGGCAGTTCATCCGCCGATTTATATAAAACTTTATCATCCAAAATGGAAGAATTGATCACTACCTCGCCACGGATAATATCATGTACGTGTACATCTTCATTCGGTTCAATCTTGAAACGTACCACATATTGCTTCCCATCGGCAATCAGTGCATCCACTTCTTCTTTCGGCAGAGTCAAAGAGTTACGCATAGACATACGGGTAGAAGCATCGTACTGGAAATTAGAGATTTCCTGACGTTTGGCGTCCAACTCCGCCGGAGTATCGAAAGCAATATACGCCTTACCGCTGTCAAGCAACACCTGTACATATTTCTTATAAATATCACGACGTTCAGACTGACGGTAGGGGCCGTAGTTACCACCAAAGCTGACTCCTTCGTCGAAGTTTATCCCCAACCACTTAAACGACTCAATGATATATTCTTCCGCACCCGGAACAAAGCGATTTGAGTCGGTATCTTCTATACGGAAAATTAAATCTCCACCATGCTGGCGAGCAAACAGATAGTTATACAAGGCTGTGCGCACACCGCCGATATGCAACGCTCCCGTCGGGCTCGGAGCAAAACGAACTCTTACTTTTCTTTCTGACATTGTTGTTTTATATAAAATACGCCGCAAAATTAATCTAAATTTCCCGATTTTTTCGTATTTTGCGCGCAAAAATATACGATTATGAGAAGTTTCAAGACCAACCAACGGTTTTCATATAAAAATTTGATTTATAAAAGCCTTATTTTCATTGCCACAGTATCGGTAATAGTCTACTTTTTGCCCAATGAAGGGAAGTTCAACTATCAATTTGATATAAACAAGCCTTGGAAATACGGACTGTTACAGGCATCTTTTGATTTTCCGATTTACAAAAACGATCTGCAAGTACAAAAGGAACAGGACAGCATCCTGGCAGACTATCAACCTTATTTCCAGATAGACAAGGAAGCCGAAAAAAATGTCCTTTCCAAATTAAGGGAGGATTACAACAAGACCTTACGCCATTCACTGCCGGGCACGGACTATGTGCGTTATATTGAACGCACATTAAAGGCACTGTATGAGGACGGAATCATTGCCGGAAATGACTTGAAGCGTATGGAGGAAGACAGTATCATTGCCATACGGCTGGTAGACAAGAATGTAGCGACAAGCCGTTTTATCGACCAATTGTACACCGTGAAGGAAGCCTATGAATATTTGCTGAATGCGGATACCACCCACTACAAAAAGAAGATATTACAACAATGTAGTCTGAATGATTACATTACACCTAATCTGGTTTATGATGAAGAAAAGTCCGAAGCCGCGCAAAAAGATCTGCTCTCTAATATTTCATGGGCAAACGGCTTTGTGCTGAACGGACAAAAGATTATTGACCGTGGAGAAATTGTTGATGAGCAAACTTACAATATATTGGAATCCTTACGCAAGGAATGGGAAAAACGCAGCGACTCGGTACAAGAGAAAAGACTGACATTGGCCGGACAAATATTATATGTAGGAATCTTCCTGTTCTGCTTCATGGCCTATCTGGAGTTGTTCCGGGCAGATTATTATGAACGAAAAGGAACACTCACCTTGCTATTTGCGCTGATTGTATTCTTCCCCGTCCTGTCTTCCATTATGGTGGAACAGAACTTGTCAAGTATTTACGTGGTTCCATTTGCCATGATTCCGATTATAGTCCGTGTTTTCCTTGACTCAAGAACGGCATTCATGGCACATGTCACTATCATTTTGCTTTGCTCCATCACTTTACGTTTTCCACATGAGTTTATATTGTTACAGGTAGTGGCAGGAATGGTGGCGATCTATAGTTTGAGAGAATTGTCCCAACGGTCGCAATTGTTACGGACGGCTTTGGTTGTATTTATCAGTTACGCTTTATTATATTTTGCTTTCGAGCTGATTCATGAAGATGATTTGACCAAGCTGAATACGCGCATGTACATCTATTTTATGATCAACGGTATTTTACTGCTGTTCGCCTATCCGTTACTATTCCTTTTGGAGAAAATATTCGGTTTTACTTCAGATGTGACTTTGGTAGAATTGTCAAATATCAACAATAGCTTGCTTCGGGAAATGTCCGAAGTAGCTCCGGGCACTTTCCAACACTCATTGCAGATGGCAAACCTGGCTGCGGCGGCGGCAAACAAGATTGGAGGTAAAAGCCAGCTGGTGCGTACGGGAGCATTATATCATGACATCGGTAAAATGGTGAATCCGGCTTTTTTCACAGAAAACCAGTCGGGAGTCAACCCGCACAAGAGTTTAAGTTATGAACAAAGCGCCCAGGTTATCATCAGTCATATCACCGACGGACTGAAACTGGCGGAAAAGCATAATCTGCCCAAAGTGATCAAAGACTTTATCAGTACCCATCATGGACGGGGACTGACGAAGTATTTCTACATTTCATATAAAAACGAACATCCTGACGAAGAAGTGGACCAGGAAAAGTTCCGCTACCCCGGTCCGAACCCGTTCACCAAAGAACAGGCCGTCCTGATGATGGCAGACTCTGTAGAAGCGGCTTCACGCAGCCTGCCGGAGTACACGGAAGAAAGCATCAGCACACTGGTAGATAAGATTATTGACACACAGGTATCTGAGGGGTATTTCAAAGAATGCCCTATTACGTTCAAGGATATAGCAACAGTCAAAGCACTGTTTAAAGAAAAGCTGAAAACGATGTATCATACTCGTATCAGTTATCCGGAACTAAAGAAGTAAGTAATCCAGCACAAGCATCTTCCAATATATCAAGCACGTTCTCGAACCCTTGCGCACCGCCATAGTAAGGGTCGGGAACATAGTCTGCCACCTTGGTGCGGCAATAATCCGTCATGCGATGGATTTTCTTTTCCGTTTCCAGGTCGGGGGCACGTTCCATCAAGTCCTCTATATTACGGTCGTCCATACCAATGATCATATCAAAATGATAAAAATCCTCCGTACAGACAGGACGGGAACGATGGGTCAGATTGTAACCGCGGCGGGAAGCATGCATCCGCATACGGCTGTCGGGCAATTCCCCTCTATGATAACTCAGGATTCCGGCAGAATCCACCTCTATCTCGTGTTCCAGTCCTTTTTTCTTTATGAGAGTACGCATCACTTCTTCTGCCGAAGAAGACCTGCAAATGTTACCGAGGCAGACAAAAAGTATTCTTTTCATATATAATCTACAAATGAAGGTATTCTTTAAATGATTTCACATCACGGTTCATGATCAGCTCTTCAGGAAACCCGGTAAGCTGCAACAATTCATACAAATTATCGTAACGGGCTATATCAAACGAAATATGCGCGTCACTTCCCAAGATGACCGGAACTTCATATTTCTTGCATAAACGGAGAATGGTGAGGTTGTTCTCACGGGCATCGGGCTTGTTACGGGTGGGCTTTAAAGAACTGTTATTTATTTCCAATAAAGTATGGTGTTCTTTGGCTGCCAATACCATCGGTTCAAAATGTAACGCCGCCGTACCGTCTCCGGGGTGACTGATAATATGAATAAAAGGATTGCTGATAACCTGTACCATTCCATGGGTGTTTTCTTCTATCGTTCCATATTCATAACATAAAGAGTGGATACCCGCAATACGGATATCAAGCATCTTCATATAGTCCTCGTCCAAATCGAGGTTTCCTTTACCATCCAGAATATTAATCTCAGCCCCCAACAACAGCTCCACCCCATACATCCGGCGGGGAACCACATGCAAGTTTCTAAAATAAATAGGATGGCAAGTACCGGGAATACCGGGCGAATGTTCCGTTATCCCTAAAACCTTCAATCCCTTATCGGCGGCAGCTTGCGCCATTTCTTGTAAAGTACTGAATGCATGCCCGCTGGCAATGGTATGGGTATGTACGTCTAATTCTATCTTCATCTTTATTTTCGTTTATCTTTTCTATTATCGTCCAGTGCATGGACCGGTTACTGTGGATCTACATCATAATAAACTAACAACGAACGGAAACGTTCATCTTCCAATATGGCACGTTGTACGGCAAGCAGATAATCACGCACTTTCTTTATAGAAGCATTCTGCTCCACTTTCACAATCATTTTCTTTATAAATAAGGTCTGGATACGGGCCACCGGCGGTTTGTCCGGGCCCAATACCCTGTCGCCCAATCCGGAACGGAGCTGTGCCGCCATGGTATCCGCCGCCAAATCCAGAATATCCTCTTTGCGGTGTTTCAGATATACATAAATCAAACGATAATAAGGAGGATATTTGAACATCTGCCGTTCTGCCAATTGGTCATAATATAACTGCTCATAGTCATTATGCATCACTTGATGAATAACGGGTAAATCGGGCGATTTGGTCTGAAGGATAACCAGTCCTTGCTTATTTTTACGCCCGGCACGTCCTGCTACTTGGGCCATCAGTTGGAAAGCACGCTCATAGCTCCGGAAATCCGGGAAGTTCAACATCGTATCCGCATTCAGAATCCCCACCACACTGACATGATCAAAGTCCAATCCTTTGGACACCATCTGCGTACCAATCAGGATATCGGTCTTGCCCTGTTCAAAATCCGCGATAATTTTCTCGTATGCGGTACGGGTACGAGTGGTATCCAAATCCATCCGGGCGACTTTCGCCTCGGGAAATATCAGTTTTATATCATCTTCTATACGCTCTGTACCGAAACCGCGATGCATCAATTCCACTCCGCCGCACGCCGGGCAGGAACGGGGAACTTGATAGGTATATCCGCAGTAATGGCAAGTCAGCTGGTTCAGCCCCTTATGATACGTCAGACTCACATCACAGTTCTTGCATTTAGGAACCCAGCCGCAGGTATGACATTCTATCATCGGAGCGAAACCGCGACGGTTCTGAAACAGGATAACCTGCTCCTTACACTCCAATGCCTCTTTTATCTGCTTGACCAGCGCCGGTGAGAAAGGGCCCTGCATCCGCTTCTGATGCGCCAGTTCCTTGATGTCAACCAGTTCTATATGAGGAAGCCGGATATCTTTATATCTTTCTTTCAATTCTACCAAGCCATACTTTCCCGAGGTAGCATTAAAGTAAGTTTCCACACCAGGAGTAGCCGTCCCCAGCAGCACTTTCGCCTTGAACATAGAGGCCAGCATGATGGCTGAGCTACGGGCATGGTAACGTGGGGCGGGGTCTTGCTGTTTATACGTATTCTCGTGTTCCTCATCTATGATGACCAGCCCCAAGTTACGAAAAGGCAGAAAAATAGAGGAACGGACTCCGAGAATCACATCATAACTCTTCTCTCCCAACTGTTTCTGCCATATCTCCACCCGTTCAGCGTCCGGAAACTTGGAATGATAAATACCCAGCCGATATCCGAACACCCTTTTCAAACGCTCAGTTATCTGAGTGGTCAGTGCAATTTCCGGAAGCAAATATAAGACCTGCTTTCCTGTTTTCAGCACCTCCTGAATGAGGTGGATATAAATTTCCGTCTTGCCACTGGATGTAACACCATGCAGAAGACACACATTTTTCTCTCTGAAGCATTGAAGAATGTTGCTATAGGCCTGTTGCTGCGCAATATTCAGCGGATTAATATCACCGGTATCCGAAATTCCTTTATCCAAACGTCCTATCTCCTGATGATAGACCTCAAAGACTTTCTTTTCGACCAATCCGTTAAAAACGGCCGCAGACCCTCCAGACTTTTCAAGCAGCTCTTTCTTTGTTACTTCCTTTAAAGCATACCCTTTGGTTACCCAACCGGACAATTCCACATACTTCATTAATATCATCAATTGTTTAGGAGCACGTGACAATTCATTGAACAGCCGTTGTAAGTAAGCCTCATCCGCTTCTCCGTTCACCAACCTCACCCTTGCCTCAGTACGCGGTTTGTAATTACGTTTCAGTTCCTCCTTGACAAAGATGGCCTCTTTGTCCAACAAAGACTTGATGACAGTCAACACATTTTTCAGTCCGCTGTTTTTTTCCAACTGGGTTACACACTGTTCTGTATCCCGGCTCAACAAATCCAGAATTTTCTGCTCTTTCTCCGGTAAGGGTGCAGTGGCTTCAAAATCAGGATTATATTCCACCAACGTTTCGCTTTCCAGTTTCATACCCGAAGGGATAGCCGCCTTGTACACATCTCCTAATGTACAAAGATAATATTCCGCCAGCCATTGCCAGAACTCATATTGTTTCGGTAACAGTACCGGAGATGAATCTAGCACTTCAGCTATATCCTTCGTTTCATACCCCTCCGGGGCCGCATAATGTACATTTGTCACTATTGCCGTATAGAACTTTTTCTTTCCAAACGGAACAACCACCCGACAACCAATCTGTACCATCTCTTCCATCTCCTGAGGAAGGGAATAAGTGTATTGGTTGGCAATAGGTAATGGAACTATGACATCTACGAATTTTTTCATGGTGCAAAATTACAAAAAAGGAGGCATTCAGTGAAGAATGCCTCCTTTTTATCTTTTATTAAATAAGGTTGTCTAGAACAAGTATGCCAAAGAAACTTGCCAAGTGTTGTTCTTTATATTAACAGAATGGTGTCCATCACCCGATTCACCCTCTGTATAATATTCATAAGTACCAGTCTTGCTCAGAGCAAAATTATAATTAACCCCTAACTGTAAATGACGTATCAATTTAAGACCTGCTCCTACATTGAAACTGGTTGTAGATTTTTTCAATGACAATTCACGCGTCCATGTTTTATTGCCAATATTAAAATCAAACTGGGGACCTGCAGCAATATAAGCACCCAACATACTTCCAAGTCCGAAAGACCATTTCAAATTTACCGGAATCTCAATCGTTTTCAGTTTTGCATCGGTGGAATATCCCTTTGCAGCCAGTTCTGTCTGTGAATACAAAGCCGCAACATCCGCACCAATCCCAATAATGGGCAGGGTGAATTCAGCCATCGGACCAATGAACCAACCGGTTTTATTATCTCCTTTTAAATCTGATTTCGAGAAACTAACCTTTGACAGGTTCAAGCCACCTTTTACTCCAAAGTGCAACTGAGCCTGAGCAGGAGCAGCCATCATCAAACATACAGCTACCATTAATACACTAATAATCTTTTTCATGTTTGTCTATTTTTAGTTTACGCCACAAAGATAAACACTTTTTCCATGTATAATGTTCAATCTCCCAGGAAAGTTACACTACGCTTTCCAATCCCCCCTTCCAAGAAGAAATATCAAACAAAAAACGGACAGAATTTTTTATTCTGTCCGCCATGTTCTCTTTCTAATATTCTTCCTCATTAAAAAAGAAATCCTCTTTGCTCGGATAATCCGGCCAAATATCTTCTATACTTTCATAGATTTCGCCTTCATCTTCCATCTCCTGCAAGTTTTCGATTACTTCCAACGGAGCGCCCGAACGCATTGCATAGTCAATCAACTCATCCTTTGTAGCAGGCCAGGGAGCATCCTCTAACTTCGAGGCCAATTCTAATGTCCAGTACATAGTTTTCTTATTTTTTAAGTAAATACTTTTCTTTCGTTCTCTAATTAGCCGCAAAAGTATAATAAATTATTTCATTTGCAACTTTTATCCCAAAAAATTTCATCCGTTTTAGTTAAATGATTTAACTTTCGGGTCAAAATGAATAAATAATCAGATAAACGGTTGACAAATGCTGTTACACGGGCATCTATGTCACATTCTTCAGCCAATGCAAGAATGCGTCGCTCGGCACGGCGACACACCGTCCGGCAAATGTGTCCAACGGCTGCTCCACGGTCACCCCCCGGCAGAATAAAAGCATTCAAAGGAGGAAGCTCATTGTCAATTACGTCAATTGCCTGCTCCAACATCCGGATGTCTTCATCCTCTATACGACTTTCCATACGCAAATCGATTTGTGTCTGATCCGTTGCCAGATACGAACCGACAGAGAATAATTTATTTTGTATACGAAAAATGATTTGTTTATCCTCCTCATCCGTCAAATACGTTTGCAACAATCCCAAATAGGAGTTCAATTCATCCACTGTGCCATAGGCTTCAAGCCGTATATGCGTTTTCGGCACCCGGGTACCACCTACCAATGATGTGGTTCCCTTATCACCTGTTTTGGTGTATATCATGCTTTTCTTCATGGTTCCGGTTATAAAAAATTTACAATATAATGCTGTTTATATCTTGCTTTATCAAAAAAGACCAATCCTATGTCATACAAATCAAAAGTGATACCCGTCGACTCACTGGTTACAATTTGCTCCCACCATTTCCGTTTTTCCCTCGATTCATGAATTCCTCCGACAATAAAACAACTACGAGGTCCGGCATAAGGAAGTACCAGTTCAAAAACTTCTTTATAAAAAGGAGTATGCCCTATATGCAGACAATCTAATGTATGCACCTCCGCCAGTTTCTCCTCCAGTTGCCGGGAAGTCTTTGCCCAATCCCTGCCTTTCAAGGTGACGGAGTCCATAGTATGACACGCAGCCCGCATATATCCTATGGATGCCCCATTACCAATTCCCACTTCAATCAATGACTTTGGTCTGAAATAATTAACCAACCGGAATAGTAAACGGTTCACTTTTCTTCGATAATGTGGCAAATAAGCAGGAAATCCTCTTTCCTTCAATACCCGATAAGCATAATAGTGATATTTTTCATAAACGACAGAAGTAATCAGAAAAAAATCAGACGGAGAGTGTACTCCGTAACCACAACGGTGACGGAAGCGACTGCACCAATTCCATATACGATGAAGAAAAAACATATTTCTCGGCTTTATTAAGTAACACAAAGATAAAAGATTACCCGACAATATCGAAATAAAATGCTATTTTTGTTGCCAATTAGTTATTAAACCATTTATAAACAATGAAACACACACACTCTTTTATGTTATGGGCAATACTGGCCGTCTTGTTGCCTTTACAAATAACCCAGGCCACAGCTCCTCCCACTGAATTACAGAAAAGACTTCAAAATCTTCCGGACATCAGTGACATTAAACCAATGCAAAGTGATGCCTATCCGGAGAAATATGTATTCTTCATTAATCAACTATTGGATCCGCATCACCCCGAAGCAGGGAATTTCAAGCAAAGGGTTATTCTCTCGCATGTAGGTTTTGACCGCCCCACTGTACTGGTTACCGAAGGCTATGCCGCCCATTATGCCACCCATCCGCGTTATCAAGAAGAGTTATCCAAATTATTCAACGCCAATCTGGTATTCGTGGAATACCGTTACTTTGGTGAGTCCATGCCGAAGCCCTGCAACTGGGATTATCTCACGGTTGAAAATTCACTGTATGATTTGCATCATGTAACCACGACCTTGAAACAACTATACGATGAGAAATGGATAGCTACCGGAATCAGCAAAGGCGGACAGACTACGATGTTCTACCGCACTTACTTTCCCGATGATGTGGATATCTCCGTACCTTACGTAGCCCCCCTCAACCAATCATTGGAGGACGGCCGTCACGAACCGTTCATTGCCAATAAAGTTTCGACTCCCGAAAACCGTAAACGAGTTGAAAACTTTCAACTGGAAGTACTTAAACGCAAAAACCAGCTGTTGCCGATGTTCGAAAAATATTGCTCAGATAAAGGATATACCTTCCGCATTCCTATAGCCGAAGTATACGACTTCAATGTATTGGAATACTCATTTGCCCTATGGCAATGGGGAACTCCTGTAAATAAAATTCCGGAAACAGATGCCGATGATCACACTCTATTCAAGCATTTCATGGCTATTTGTGAGCCGGATTATTTCTCCGAACAATCTCCCTACCCTTCTTTCAATGTGCAAGCAGCCAAAGAACTGGGGTATTACGGATATGACATCAAACCTTTCAAAAAGTATCTGACGATAAAGAGCAGCCGTGACTATCTTCATAAGGTAATGTTACCGCCCGAACTGTCAAATCTCAAATTTGACAAGACACTATATAATAAGGTGGTAAAATTCCTGAAAGAGAATGATCCCGAAATGATCTATATTTATGGCGGCGATGATCCTTGGACAGCTTCGGGTGTCACTTGGCTGAAGAACAAGAAAAACATAAAAGTTTATGTGTTACCCGGCGGCAGCCATACCACCCGTATCGGCAGCTTTGACACCGACACACAAGAAGAAATCAAGACACAGATCAATGCATGGCTGAATAAAGAATAGCAAAGAGACGAGGTAAAAAGCTTTTCCGCCACAGGCTACGCAGATTTTCACCGGTTATTTCCATTGAGAACCAACTGTTTAATATTGGGCTGGTGTCAATCTGAATAATCTGTGGCAGAATCTTGATTTTTATCATAAAGGCATATTGCCATGTTTCTTAGGCGGATTGCTTTGGTTTTTGTTGTGACACATTTCCAAAGCCTGAATGAGTT
>OLES01000416.1_pt1 | contig 13088 bp, 9 predicted proteins | sample 1602811 | NCBI WGS metagenome assembly OLES01 (sample SAMN02675049, study PRJEB24791) | human gut metagenome, SKBSTL061 | isolation source: stool | host: Homo sapiens | place: USA | reverse complement strand
AGAAGGCCGACTGGAACGGCAAGTGCGTTCTGGTCCAGCCCATCGCCCCGGGTCTTGCCAAGATGATCAACGAGCAGGAGGGTCTGTACACCCTGTATCTGCGCGGCAGTGAAAACGGCAAAAAGGTCGATGACAAGCGCGTTATCTCCAGCGTCTCCCGCTGCCTGAACCCGTATGAGGAGGAGGGCTTTAAGCAGATGATGGACGTCGCCGCCAGCGACGATCTTGAGATCATCGTTTCCAACACCACCGAGGCAGGCATCGTCTACGACCCCGCCTGCAAGCTGGAGGACGTGCCCGCATCCAGCTTTCCCGGCAAGCTGACCCAGGTGCTGTACCACCGCTACAAGGCAGGCAAGAAGGGCATCCTCATGCTGGCCTGCGAGCTGATCGACAACAACGGCAAGGAGCTGCTCAAGTGCGTCAACCAGTACATTGACCAGTGGGGCCTGGACGACGGCTTCAGGAAGTACGTCAATGAGGACTGCACCTTCTGCGGTTCTCTGGTTGACCGCATCGTTCCGGGCCGCATCCGTGACCCGAAGGAGGTCGCCGAGCTTGAGCAGAAGCACGGCTACGCTGACCCCCTGCTGGACGTCGGCGAGGTCTTTGGCGTCTGGGTCATCGAGGGTGATACCAAGCTGAACGACGTGCTGCCCTTCCGCAAGGCCGGTCTCGAGAGCCGCGTCTTTGTGACCCCCGACATGAGCCCGTACAAGAAGCGCAAGGTCCGCATCCTGAACGGCGCACACACCGGCTTTGTGCTGGGCGCTTACCTGGCCGGTTTTGACATCGTCCGTGACTGCATGCACGACGCCACCGTCCTGGGCTACATGAACAAGATGCTGCTGGACGAGGTCGTGCCCATCCTGCCGCTGGATCAGGACGACTGCAAGAAGTTCGCCGCCGCTGTGCAGGACCGCTTCAACAACCCGTTCGTCAACCATGAGCTGATGAGCATCTCCCTGAACTCCACCTCCAAGTGGCGTGCCCGCAACATGCCGTCCTTCCTCGAGTACGTCGGAAAGAACGGCAAGCTGCCCACCTGCCTGACCATGAGCTTCGCCGCCTACATTGCCTTCTACAGCAATGATGTGCAGGAGCTGACCGACAAGGGTCTGGTCTGCAAGCGCGCCAAGGGCAACGAGTACACCGTCTCCGATGACCGCTGGGTCCTTGAATTCTACAACGAGCACAAGAACGACGACGTCCCGACGCTGGTCCATGCCGTCATGACCAACGAGCAAATGTGGGGCCAGGACCTGACCAAGGTTCCCGGCTTCGAGGAGGCCACCGTCAAGAATCTGACCAACATCCGCGAGAACGGCGCACTGGCCGCGTATGCTTCCTGCCTGTAAGCGTCCAAAGGCTTCTCCATCGGGAGAAGCTGTCGGCGCAGCCGACTGATGAGGGCCGAGTCTGCCGATATGGACCGTTTACGGTCTGCCCCCGCACACCCGCCCCTCATCCGGCCTTACGGCCACCTTCCCCCAAGGGGGAAGGCTTAAAACGTACCCCAGTGGGGCCGGAGGTTGCCCTCCGGCCCCACTTTTATCAGAAGCTAAGGAGACATCTTATGCCTATCGCCATTAAGATCAACCCCAAGGACAACGTCGTCGTCGCCCTGCATCCCATCGCCAAAGGCACGGCAGTCCCCGTCGATAACACCACCGTCACCGCCATTGAGGACATCCCCCAGGGCCACAAGATGGCCATTGCGCCCATCAAAAACGGCGAAAACGTCATCAAATACGGCTTTCCCATCGGCCACGCCACGGCGGACGCCGTGCCCGGCACCTGGATGCACACCCACAACATCCACACGAACCTTTCCGGTGAGATCGAGTACAGCTATCACCCCAATGTGCACCCGTTGACCCCTGCCGCGCCTGACACCTTCATGGGCTACCGCCGCAAGGACGGCCGCGCTGCCATCCGCAACGAGATCTGGATCATCCCGACTGTCGGCTGCGTCAACGACTGCGCCAAGGCGCTCGTGCGCGACAATCAGGACCTTGTGACCGGCAGCATCGACGGGCTGTATACCTTCACCCATCCGTTCGGCTGCTCCCAGACCGGCCATGACCACGCACAGACCCGCAAGCTGCTGGCATCTCTGGTGCGTCACCCCAACGCGGGCGCGGTTCTGGTGCTGAGCCTGGGCTGCGAAAACCTGACCCACGAGCAGTTCCTGGCCGAGCTGGGCGACTACGACCATGACCGCGTCAAGTTCCTGACCTGCCAGGACGTTGAGGACGAGCTGGTCGCGGGACGCGAGATCCTGAAAGAGCTGGCCGCCTACACCGCGCAGTTTAAGCGTAAGCCGATCCCTGCCAGCGAGCTTGTCGTCGGCATGAAGTGCGGCGGCTCGGACGGTCTGTCCGGCATCACCGCCAACCCGACGATTGGCCGTTTCAGCGATATGCTGTGCGCCCGCGGCGGCTCCACCGTGCTGACAGAGGTACCCGAGATGTTCGGTGCCGAGGGCTTCCTGATGGACCGCTGCCAGAACGAGCAGGTCTTTGAGAAGGCCGTCAGGATGATCAACGGCTTCAAAGAGTACTTCATCAGCCACAATGAGGTCGTCTACGACAACCCGAGCCCGGGCAACAAGCAGGGCGGCATCACGACGCTGGAGGACAAGTCCTGCGGCTGCGTGCAGAAGGGCGGCTCCGCGCCGATCATGGATGTCATCGACTACGGCGAGCCCGTCACCACCAAGGGCCTGAACATGCTCTACGGCCCCGGCAACGACCTGGTCTCCGCCACGGCGCTGACTGCTGCGGGTGCGCACATGGTGCTGTTCAGCACGGGCCGCGGCACGCCGTTTGGTGCCCCCGCGCCGACGCTGAAAATTGCCACCAACAGCCAGCTGGCCGCCAGAAAAAAGACCTGGATCGACTTCAACGCCGGTGTCGTCGCGGACGGCGAGCGCACGCTGGACGAGGCCGGTGCCGACCTGTACCAGCTCGTGCTGGACGTTGCCTCCGGCAAGCAGACCTGCGCCGAGAAGAAGGGCTTCCGCGAGATCTCGATCTTTAAGGATGGCGTTGTATTGTAAGCCTGTTTGTGGTATAATTAAACACGAAAAATCCACTACGCTGTAGGGGCCGGGCATGCCCGGCCCGCAACTTACCCGCAATCGGGTGCTTTCCACAAAGTTGCGGGCCGCACATGTGCGGCCCCTACGTGCATACAAAGGAGAGCCTTATCATGTCTACTCTGACTACCGGCACCTATGAAAAATACGGTGCTTCCTACAAGACCCTGACCCTGACCGACGGCGAGTACGCCTTCACCGTCACGCCCGAGAAGGGCGGCATGGCCACATCCTTCACCAAAAACGGCGACGAATACCTGTGGCTGCGCGACAAAAACTTCGAGTCCACGGATCGCCCGCGCTGCGGCATCCCCATCCTGTTCCCGAACTGCGGCAAACCGGACGACGGCGTGCACCACTTCAACGGCGCGGCCTATCCCATCGAGGTCCACGGCCTGGCCGACCTCGTGCCGTGGCAGGTCAAGAGCGCGGACGACACCGCCATTGAGCTGACCCTGACCCCCAACGGTCTGACAAAGTTCGTCTACCCGTTCGATTTTGCCCTGACCATGCGCTACACCCTGACCGGCAGCACCGCCACGCTGGCCCTGACCGTCGCCAACACCGGCGACAAGGCCCTGCCGTTCAGCGTCGGCTTCCACCCGTACTTCGCCGCCAGCAAGCTGGACAACGTCGCGTTTGACATCGACGCCGCCACCTGCAGCGAAAGCGCCAAGGGCGAGCAGCCCGCCGCGCCCGAGACCATCACCCTGACCCGTAAGGAGGGGAGTGCCGACTCCATCCGCCTGATGACCGGCGTCAAGAGCCCGATGCGCTTCACCGACTCCGGCAACGGCCACAAGGTCACGGTCAGCTTTGACGAGAGCGTTTTCACCAACGGCGTGCTCTGGCAGCAGGACGCCGAGAGCTTCGTCTGCATGGAGCCCTGGAACGGCTGGGCCAACTCCGTCAACGAGGCAGGCCATCACATCGAGCTGAACCCCGGCGAGAGCAAGGAGTTCAAGTGGAGCGTGACCATCGGGTAAAGCCCTCTTAGCGGGTCGTTTTGTAGGGAGGGGTTTTGACCTCTCCGCGGCGGCCCGGGAGATTCCCGCAAGCGTCCGTTTACCATACACTGCCGGGCCGGGCATGCCCGGCCCCTACCGTACAACAAAAAAAGGACATCCGCCCTTTCACGAGCGGATGTCCTTTTTATTGTTTGAAAGCTTCTTTGTTTACTTTCTTCTCGAAGAAAGTAAATCAGCCGGGCTGCTTGCCGATGTAGGCGAGGATGCCGCCGTCAACGTAGAGGATCAGGCCGTTGACGAAGTCGGAAGCGGCAGAAGCCAGGAAGACAGCGGGTCCGCCCAGATCCTCGGCCTCGCCCCAGCGGCCTGCGGGGGTCTTGGCAACGATGAACTGGTCGAAGGGGTGACGGCTGCCGTCGGGCTGGATCTCACGCAGGGGTGCGGTCTGCGGGGTGGCGATGTAGCCGGGTCCGATGCCGTTGCACTGGATGTTGTACTTGCCGTACTCGGAGGCGATGTTCTTGGTCAGCATCTTCAGACCGCCCTTGGCAGCGGCGTAGGCGGAAACAGTCTCGCGGCCCAGCTCGCTCATCATGGAGCAGATGTTGATGATCTTGCCGCCGCCCTGCTCGATCATATCGGGAATGACAGCCTTGGCGACGATGAAGGGGGCGTTCAGGTCAACGTCGATGACCTGACGGAACTGGGCAGCGGTCATCTCGATCATCGGGATGCGCTTGATGATACCGGCGTTGTTGACCAGCACATTGATGTGGCCGACCTCGGCGGTGATCTTCTTGACCATCTCATTGACGGCGTCCTCGTTGGTGACGTCGCAGACATAGCCGTGGGCTTCGATGCCGGCTTCCTTGTAGGCGGCCAGGCCCTTGTCGACCAGCTCCTGCTTGATGTCGTTAAAGACGATCTTGGCGCCGCAATTGGCCATAGCGGTGGCAATGGCAAAGCCGATGCCATAGGAAGCGCCGGTGACGAGGGCGACTTTACCGGTCAGGTCGAAGGATTTCGGGGTGCAAACAGACATGATGCAAAACCTCCTAAGTTTGTAACAGTCATATATTCCAGCGCCCATTACTGGGGCACGAGAATTAAAGTAAATAGTTGCGCATATCTTGCGCAAGTCAGCACAAAATATGTGCGTTTCTTGCGGTCAGCGCAAATCAGTTGTGGCGATATTATCCATATCATCGAACTCCATGTTCTCGCCGCCCATGGCCCAGATAAAGGTGTAATTCGATGTACCTACGCCGCTGTGGATGCTCCAGGACGGGCTGATGACTGCGTCATAGTTGTGCATGACAATATGGCGGGTCTCGGTGGGCTCACCGCACATGTGGAAAACGACCTGACCCTCGGGGACCTCAAAGTAGGTGTAGATCTCCATGCGGCGCTCATGGGTGTGGCTGGGCATGGTGTTCCAGTTGCTGCCGGGCTCCAGAGCGGTCATACCCATGGACAGCTGGCAGGTCTTGAGCACGCTGGGATGGATGAACTGGTTGATCGTGCGCTTGTTGCAGGTCTCGACGCTGCCCAGCGGGCGCTTGGCGGCCTGCTCGATGGTGATGAGCTTGTTCTCATAGCTGCAATGGGCCGGGGCAGAGACCATGTAGAACTTGGCCGGATGCTCCGGGTCGTCGCTCTTGAAGGTGACCTTCTGGTTGCCCTTGGTCAGGTACAGGCAGTCCTTGTAGTTCAGGTGATACTCCTTGCCATCCGCCGTGACCGTGCCGGCACCGTCACCGATGTTGAAGATGCCGATCTCGCGGCGCTCCAAGAAGTAGTGGGTGCCGAAGTTGGCCCATACATCAATGCCCTTGTCGATGGAGACCTCCTCGTGCACAGGCATGCAGCCCAGCGTGACCATGCGATCCACGTGGCTGTAGACGGCGACCATCTCATCTGCCTTGTACAGGCCGGTGATGAGCATTTCGTTGCGGGTCTCCTCGGTGGTGTAGCGCTTGAAATCACGCTGGTTGCAGGAATAACGAATATCCATACGGGAAATTGCCTCCTCATCAAGATGATTGTTAAAAAGCAAACATATTTTGCTATCGTTACATCTATTATACAGCATTCTGCGCCTACAACATAGTGGTAGAATTGTACAATTCTCGCTTATTATTCTTGTACAATCTAACGATGAATATTTTTCACTTTACAAATTAGCAAATTTCAACTATACTCATGTCAGTGTCTTGGCCGCAACGGCGCGGCCCGGCCCGATCCGGCAAGCCCGGGTCGGGCCCGACTATTGTCAAACAGAGAGGGAACAGCCCATGCTTACACTGGATAAAATCTACCATGCTAAGTTCGTCTTGAAGCAGGTTGCCCGCAAGACCGACCTGATCGCCGCCACACGCCTGTGCCCCGGCACCGATCTGTACCTGAAAACCGAAAACTTGCAGGTTACAGGCAGCTTCAAGGTCCGCGGCGCGTACTACAAAATCAGCCAGCTGTCCGCGGAGGAGCGCGCGAAGGGCGTCATTGCCTGCTCGGCGGGCAACCATGCGCAGGGCGTGGCGCTGGCCGCGACCCGTATGGGCATTAAAAGCGTTGTCTGTATGCCGGACGGTGCCCCTATTATGAAGGTAGAGAGCACAAAGCGCCTCGGTGCCGAGGTCGAGCTGGTCAAGGGCACCTACGACGACGCGCATGACCGCGCCGTGGAGCTGCAGGAGCAGACCGGCATGACCTTCATTCATCCTTATGATGACGAGCTGGTCATCGCAGGGCAGGGAACGATTGGTCTCGAGATCCTCGACCAACTGCCCGATGTGGACGCGGTCATCGTGCCTATCGGCGGCGGCGGTCTGATCTCCGGCGTGGCGTTCGCCATCAAGAGCCTGCGCCCCGAGGTAAAGATCTACGGCGTGCAGGCCGCGGGTGCGCCCAGCATGGAGCACGCCTTCCACGACCACAAATATGAAACGCTGGACAGCGCCGTGACCTTTGCCGACGGCATTGCGGTCAAGACGCCCGGCGAGACGACGTTCGACATGGTCAGCCAGTACGTGGACGAGATCGTTACGGTCAGCGAGGACGAGATCGCCGCGGCCATTCTGGCGCTGATGGAGAACCAGAAGCTCGTCGCCGAGGGCGCAGGTGCCACGCCGGTAGCCGCCGCACTGTTCGGCAAGCTGCCGCTGGCGGGCAAGAAAACGGTCTGCCTGATCTCCGGCGGCAACATCGACGTGAACATTCTGTCCCGCGTCATCACCCGCGGCCTTGTTATGAGCGGGCGCAAGACGAACCTGATGATCGCGCTGGAGGACAAGCCCGGCCAGCTGAGCCTGGTCAGCGACATTGTCTCCGCCTGCGGTGCGAACGTCGTCAGCGTCCACCATGACCGCAGCGATGCGAACATGGCCATCACGAGCTGCTTCCTGAAGCTCGGCCTCGAAACGCGAGATGCCGCGCAGCTCGAGACCATTAAGCAAAAGCTGACGGAGGCAGGGTTTAAGCTGGTGACGGAGCGCGCCTGATTCTTATGCTATGTAGGGGCGGAGAAATTTTATACCTTGACGCCCGCCGCCAGCAGCTCCACAAACTGCTTGGCTACGCGCGGGCTGCGGCCACCGGCGCGCAGGGCAAAGGCGGCACCCTTGATAAAGAGCTGGTCGCTGGGCATCTGGACATTGTACTGCTTCGCCAGCTCCAGCAGGATGCGGTCATAGCGGTCCTTGTCAGGCTGCTGGAACGTCACCGTCAGGCCGAACCGGGCCGACAGGCTCATAAGCTCCTGCCGGGTGTCCATCGCGTGCAGGTCGTCGCCGCTGCGGTCCGCCATCGTCTCCTTGACGAGGTGGCGGCGGTTGCTTGTGGCGTAGACCGCCACATTATGGCTGCGCCCGCCGACGCCGCCCTCCAGGATCGCCTTCAGCGCCGCAAAGTTGTCATCGTTGGAGGCAAAGCTCAAGTCATCAATAAAGAGGATGAATTTCAGCGGGTTCTTAGCCAGCTCGTCCATCAGGGCGGGGATCTGGTAGAGCTGGTTCTTCTTCACCTCGATCAGGCGCAGGCCGTCGGGCGCAAACTCGTTGGCAATTGCCTTGACCGTGCTGGACTTGCCTGTGCCCGCATCGCCGTAGAGCAGCACGTTATTGGCCGGGCGGCCCTCCAGCAGGGCGCGGGTGTTGGCAATGACCTTCTCGCGCTCCTGCTCGTAGCCGGGCAGCTCGCTCAGACGCTGCGGGTCGGGGTAGCGCACCGGCACCAGATGCCCGTCCTCCAGCGCAAAGACATGGTGGCGGGCAAACATGCCGTAGCCCTTCTTCCCGGCTTCCCGCATCCGCTGGTTATAGGCGGCGGTCAGGTCGAGCTGCCTTGCCTCCCAACGGGGCAGGAACGCCAGCTCCCGGTTCTGCCGGTCGGCGGCTTCCAGCAGCGCGTCCAGCGTCAGGCCGCAGAGCTTCTGCAAAAAGTTCAGCTCACTGTTCAGGGCGGCCTCCATCACAGGGGAGAGCTGGCCTGCAGCAGCCTGCCGCACACAGAAGGTCTCTGTCTCCAGCACGGCGTTGGAAAGATAATCGCCCAGATTGGTGGTGTGGGCGAACAGGGCGGCTTCAAAGGCGGCCACAGCATCGCACAGGGGGGCGATGGTATCGTCAGCCGCTTCCAGCCGGTCGGTCAGCGCCGCCAGCTTTGCCACAACGGGGTCGCCCAGCAGGGCACGGAAGACAACAAGCCCGTGGAGCCGGGCATTCCATTCACGAAGTTGCATAGGAAAATCCTCTCTTTTTAACGGCCTTGCCCTCTCAGGCGCGCCGCGCCAGCTCCCCCAAAGGGGGAGCCATTGGCAGGCCGGTCAGAAGGCTGTTTATTTTTATAACAGTGTAGAATTGATTATACTCTTGGAAAAGGCGCTTAGCAAGGGTGTGTTCAATTATCTTCATCTTTCGGCTGATTCACTTTACAAATCGTCGATTGACAAAGGCCCGATTTATAGTATAATTGACCCAACGTTCAAATCGGAATGCAAGATGCGAAAAGTAACGTGTCTGAGGGAAATTTTGTTGAGAGTGTAAGAGGAAAAGGAACAGGAGCAACTTACCATGCAGTTAAATGGTTCGCAAATTTTTGTTGAAGTTCTCTGCGAACAGGGCGTGGACACCATCTTCGGCTACCCCGGCGGTGCTGTGCTGAACCTGTACGACGAGCTGTATAAGAATTCTGACCGCATCCACCATGTGCTGACCGCCCACGAGCAGGGCGCTTCTCATGCGGCCGATGGCTATGCCCGCGCAACGGGCCGCACCGGCGTGGTGCTGGCCACCAGCGGCCCGGGTGCCACCAACCTGGTCACCGGCATTGCCACTGCCTACATGGACTCCGTGCCCATGGTCGCCTTTACCGGCAATGTGCCGACCCCCGGTCTGGGCAAGGACAGCTTTCAGGAGGCGTACATCGAGGGCATCACGATGCCAATCACCAAGCACAACTTCACGGTGCGCAAGGTAGAAGAGCTGGCCGACACCATGCGTGCGGCGTTCCGTATTGCGCAGAGCGGCCGCAAGGGCCCGGTGCTGGTGGATATCCCCAAGGACGTGACCGCAGCAGTGTGCGAGTTCACCCCCAAGCAGCCGGAGCCCATCCGCACCGTGACTACCTATAATGAGGAGCAGGTGCACTGGGCGGCAGACCTCATCAACGCCGCACAGCGCCCGCTGGTATACTTTGGCGGCGGCGTGCGCAGCGCAGCCAGCTGCCAGCCCTTGCGGGATCTGCTGCACAAGGCGGAGATCCCCGCCACCTATACCCTGATGGCCGCAGGCGTTGTGCCCTACGGTGACCCGATGAACATCGGCATGGTCGGAATGCACGGCTGCTACACCTCCAACCGGGCGGTCGCGGACTGTGACGTGCTGATCGCACTGGGCACCCGCTTTTCTGACCGCGTGGCCCTGAACCCCAAGACCTTTGCCAAGAACGCCACCATCATCCAGATCGATATCGACCCCAGTGAGCTGGGCAAGAATGTGGATGTGGATCTTGCCATTGTCGGTGATGTCTGCTATGTCCTGAGCGGGATGCTCCCCCTTATTGAGGAGAAGAAGCACCCCGACTGGATGAAGATGATCCACGAGTGGCAGGCACAGGATTACCACCCCGTGTCCGACCCCACCCGCCTGATGCCCCATCAGGTCATCGGCGAGGTGTGCAGCCAGTGCGGCCCTGAGGCCGTGTATGTCACCGACGTGGGCCAGCACCAGATGTGGGCGGCCCAGTACATCCGCCACACCAAGAGCCGCGGCTTTATCACCAGCGGCGGCCTGGGCACCATGGGCTTTGGCTATGGCGCGGCCATCGGCGCGCAGATGGCGCTGGGCCGGGAGCAGCGGGTGGTCATGTTCACGGGCGACGGTTCCTTCCACATGAACCTCAACGAGGCCTGCACCGCTGTCAGCTATGAGCTGCCCATCATCACGGTCATCTTCAACAACTCTGTGCTGGGCATGGTGCGCCAGTGGCAGACCACTTTCTACGAAAAGCGCTACTCCCAGACCGACCCCCACCGTCGCACTGACTTTGTCAAGCTGGCCGAGGGCTTTGGCCTGAAGGGCTACCGCTGCACCAACCTCCCCGAGTTCCAGGCCGCATTTGCCGATGCCCTCAAGCAGAAGGGCCCCACCTGGATCGAGTGCATCATCGACAAGGACGAAAAGGTCCTGCCCATGATCCCCGGCGGCGGCGACATCAATGATATTATCATGGAATAAGGAGGACTGACCCATGGAATCCAAACGCAGAGTCATCAGTCTGCTGGTGGACAACCAGAGCGGTGTTCTGGCCCGGGTGTCCAACCTGTTCTGCCGCCGTGGCTTCAACATCGACAGCCTGACGGTGTCCGCCACCAACGACCCGGCGGTCAGCCGCATCACCGTGACCATCACCAGCGATGAAAAGGCGCTGAGCCAGCTCATCCTCCAGACCGAGCGGCTGGAAGTGACCCGGCAGGTGTTCGTGCTGGATCACGAGAATTCGCTGGAGCGGGAGCTGCTGCTGCTCAAGGTGGCTGCCGATGTCCACAACCGCAGTGAGCTGCGGGAGATCGCCAGCATCTACAAGGCAAAGATCATTGATCTTTCGCCCGACAGCATGGTGCTGGAGCTGACCGGCCGCCCTGAAAAGGTGGACGCGTTCCTCAAGATCCTGGCAGATTACAAGATCCTTGAGCAGTGCCGCACCGGCGTGACCGCCCTGGAGCGCGGCGGGATGCACCAGCACATGCAGAAGCCCCCGCAGGAGGTGCGGGCAGCCCAGCTGCCCCTGCCCGGGACCCATTGCCCGCAGTAAGGCATAACCCCTCAGTTTTCCATAAAAATCAAAATATAAAAATAAAACAGGAAAGAGTAAAAGGAGACTACTACCATGGCGATCAAGAAATACTACGATTCCGACTGCAACCTCGGCGTGCTGGACGGCAAGACCGTTGCTGTCATCGGCTTCGGTAGCCAGGGCCACGCCCATTCCGAGAACCTGGCCGAGAGCGGCGTGAACGTTGTTGTCGGTCTGCGCAAGGGCTCTGCCCACTGGGCAAAGGCCTCCGAGTTCGCTGCCACTCACGACAACTTCAAGGTCATGGAGGTCGAAGAGGCTGCCAAGGCTGGCGATGTTGTGATGATGCTGGTGCCCGATGAGCTGTGCGCCGACATCTACAACACGCAGGTCGCACCTTACATGACCGAGGGCAAGGCTCTGGCCTTTGCACACGGCTTCAACATCCACTTCAAGACCATCACCGCGCCCAAGAACGTTGACGTGATCATGATCGCTCCCAAGGGCCCCGGCCACATCGTCCGCCGCCTGTACACCGAGGGCGAGGGCTGCCCCTCTCTGATCTGCGTGGAGCAGGACTACACCGGCAAGGCTAAGGATATTGCTCTGGCATACGCTTCCGGCATCGGCGCTGGCCGTGCAGGCATCCTGCAGACCACCTTCAAGGAGGAGACCGAGACCGACCTGTTCGGCGAGCAGGCAGTTCTGTGCGGCGGTGTCTGCGAGCTGATCCACGCAGGCTTCGATACGCTGGTTGAGGCTGGCTACGAGCCCGAGATGGCATACTTTGAGACTTGCCACGAGATGAAGCTGATCGTTGACCTGATCAACGAGGGCGGCTTCTCCAAGATGCGCTACTCCATCTCCAACACTGCCGAGTACGGCGACTACCGCACCGGCAAGCGTCTGATCACCGAGGAGACCCGCAAGGAGATGAAGAAGGTCCTGACCGAGATCCAGGACGGCACCTTCGCTTCTGAGTTCCTGACCGAGATGAGCCCCAAGGGCGGCCGCAAGGTCCACTTCCTGGCTGAGCGCCGGATGCAGGCCGAACACCCCATCGAGAAGGTGGGCGCAGAGCTGCGCAGCATGATGAGCTGGTTGAAGAAGTAATTAACTCCCCCAGTCGCCTGCGGCGACAGCCCCCTCAAAGAGGGAGCCTTTTGTCTGACCGCAGCGTGAAGCCTCCCTCCGTGAGGGAGGTGGCATCGCGCAAGCGATGACGGAAAGAGTTCAGCCAAAAGCTGCTTTTAAAACTAAGAAAGGCTCCCTCCTTTGGGAGGGGGTCTTTTGTTATAAGGAAAAGAGGAACAAACCATGAGAAGCGACAACGTGACCAAGGGCTCGGAGCGGGCCCCCAACCGAAGCTTATTCTACGCACTGGGTTACACCCCCGAGGAGCTGGAGCGCCCGCTGATCGGCGTGGTCAGCGCTTACAGCGAGATCGTGCCCGGCCACATGAATCTGGATAAGATCGCCGATGCCGTCAAGGCCGGTGTGGAGATGGCGGGCGGCACCCCCATCCTGATCCCTGCCATTGGTGTCTGCGATGGCATCGCCATGGGCCATGTGGGCATGAAATACTCCCTGGCCTCCCGTGAGCTGATCTGCGACAGCGTGGAGACCATGCTGATGGCCCATCAGCTGGACGGTCTGGTGCTGGTGCCCAACTGCGATAAGATCGTGCCCGGCATGGTCATGGCCGCCGTCCGCATGGATGTGCCCGC
>OLES01000411.1_pt1 | contig 13202 bp, 6 predicted proteins | sample 1602811 | NCBI WGS metagenome assembly OLES01 (sample SAMN02675049, study PRJEB24791) | human gut metagenome, SKBSTL061 | isolation source: stool | host: Homo sapiens | place: USA | reverse complement strand
ATCTTATCCACCGCAAGGTTGATTCTCTGCGCTTCGGCGCTCTTGCCCGAAGCACGGTTGTTCTTCACATCCCACAAATGGGGTGGAACTTCCATTTTGCAACTGAACTGCTTAATCTCTCCGTCCACCGTAAGGCGGCACATCAGTGGCAGGTTGCCGTTGGGCTTTGCACTGCCTTTCTTCACGTAGAATAAGACCTTGAATGTACTTCGCATAACTCACTTCTTTTTTGGTGACAAAATTAGTTTACCGTGAGTTACCAACAGCTACGCAAAATTACGCAAATCGCAGAAAAACAGATGCTTATTCTGGAAGTTCACACATTACGGCAGTAATGATGTGGTAACTGAACTCTTGCGTTGTGTGGCTTTTGGATGTCTGCAAACGACCTTTTCCACATCAAAAGCAAAAGCGTAACGACCACTCTTTCAGTTGAATCGCTACGCTTTTCTCAAATTTACTTTTTAGCTATCTGTTTATTTTAAAACAAAGTATTCGTATCCTCCACCAGCCTGCCCATAGCCCAAGCCGCCCGGATATTCAGTTCTCTATCCAAAATCAACACATCGGCATCCATATCTTTCTGCAATGCCCCCTTCCGGTCATCCACTCCCATAATTCGTGCCGGAGTTTCAGAAGCCATCCGTACGGCGTCAGCCAGCGGAATACCAGCTTTTACCATTGTTCGTACTAATATATCCATGGTTGCTATACTACCTGCCAATGAAGAATGATCAGCCATTTTGCACACACCATCCTCAATAATTACATTAGGATCTGTTATTTCCATTCCATCAGCAGCGGCATATGCCAAAGCATCTGTAACCAAACAAGTTTTTTCCACTCCCTTCAATTTATAAGCCAGCCTAAGAATAGTAGCAGGTAAATGGATACCGTCAGCAATCAATTCGATAGTCATTCCGTCTGTCAGATAAACACTTTCCACTGTCCCTTCGTATTTATATTCACGACATTTATGGAATCCCGGCATACCGTTATAGAAATGGGCAGTATGAGTAAACCCAGCTTCAAACGCAGCTTTTATCCCCTCGTATTCTGATTCTGTATGTGACACAGCCACTAATATACCTTTTGATTTCAAATAGCGGGCAAATTCCAACGCGCCCGGAAGTTCAGGTGAAGCGTCCCAACGCTTGATGCAGTCAGTACTTTCCAATAAAGAAGTATATTCCTCTTTATCAGGATTCTTCAATTTCCCTGCAAACTGCTCACCTGCTCTTTTCGGATTCAGATAAGGGCCTTCTACATGCAACCCCAAGACAGGACTATCCTTCTCGTTCATCAAAGTTTCGCACACAGTTACCGCCTTACGGATTTCAGAAAAAGGAGAAGAAGACAAAGTTGGGAAAATACTGGTCGCCCCATGCTTCTGATGGGCTTTTATCGCTGCACGGAACGCCTCTTCCGTACATTCATTAAAATCGTGACCACCACCGCCATGAGCATGCATACACACATATCCGGGTACAATATACATCCCTTTAGCATCAATCAATTTTGCACCGATCAGTGCCAGGTCACAGTTAGTCACTTCCAATATTTTATTATCCCGTATCAGTACAGAGCCTTCGTCCAGCCAACCTTGCGGAGTAAAAATCTTGCCGTTAATAATTTGAGTTAACATGATTAGCGAGTATTAGATAATATTTATTTAATGCTTTTTGTAACAACAAAAGTAAACACTTCTATCGAGAAAGAAAAGTAAATTCTTCATTATCTTTTTTGTTTCTTCAATGAGAATATAGGCAGAAACAAAAATATTCCAAGTATAGACATAACTAACCCGCCTATAGTACCTGCTGCCAAAGGAAACCAGAAAGCCTCTTTTCCATCCCCCACCATAAAAGGAATAAACCCCAGAATAGTAGAAACAACCGTCAGAAAAATAGGCAGAATCTTCGAATTCCATGCTTTGGTAAAAGCACGTGCCGGTAATAACAGAGAATATCTTTTTCTTATCGCATTATATTCATTTAGAATATAAATACTGGCATTCACTGTAATGCCGCACAGTAACACAAAGGAAGCAAATCCGCCCTGATCAAAATTCAGTCCGAAAAGATAAAACGTAAGGAATACGCCGATATAGGATATCGGAATAACAAAAATGATAGCCAAAGGCTGTTTCAAGGAATTAAACAAAATAACCGTCGTAAAGAAAATAATGGCGATTACAATCAACAGCAATGCGTATTGCTTGTTATCTTTCTTATTCCATGACCAGTAATCCTGCTCATTTTCGGCTGTATATCCCATAGGCAATATCTTATTAAATTCTTCCAAGTCTTTCTTCAACAGTTTTTTTCCTTGTTCGGAAGAACCGATATATTCATATTGCAGACAAAGCCGGTATTGCTGGTTTTCTTTAGCGACTTTCTGAGGTGACTGTCCCTTCCGGACAGTAGCGAAATCAGCCAGTTTATAAGAACGGCCATTGATGAAAAACGGTATATTAACCAAGCCCCATACATCATATTGCTGCCCTTGGAGCGATGAAAGCTTCAGTTGTTCTGTCTGATTATCAAACAACACGTTACCACAATAAATATCCCGTCCGAATACAGGGCGCAAAGCGGTAAACAGCTGCGTGGCTGTAACATTCTCTTTCGCCATCCTCAGCTTGTCCAAATCCAGATAAAACTCACTATAATCATCTTTCCACCAAGAAAACTCCGAATTTACCGTCACTTCCTTGATACGGCGGTGTAATAACAACTTCTCCTTCAGCCGTTCCGTCCAATAAGAAAGTTCGTCGTAATTATACCCATACAGTTTCACACGGAAACTGCCGGCACTCTCACGCACATCGTTACTGAATCCCTGATCTTGCAAACCATATACGCTCCAGCTACCACCTCCCAAAGTCAGTGCCTTACTGATTATATTAGCTTTCAAAGTATACGGGAATCCGCTCCGCTGATTTTCTTTTGTAAAATAAATCTGAATATTAGCCTGACGCGCATTATAGATATACGTCTGAAACTGCCTAATTTCCTTAAAATCGCTCAGATAAGTTTCCATCCTCTTTATCAGCACATTCATCTGCTCTAATGTACTGCCATTAGGCAAAGTAGCATAAACGGAAAGCACCACTTCACCTTCATCTCGATTGAAATAACTTCCCTCGTATACTTTTTCTGCAAAAAGACGGAGACTGCCACCTAAAGCCTTGTTGATTACCGGCTTTACCTTATCCTTAAAAGTAGAATTATCAAATACCTTATTATAATATTCCACCCATTTACCTTCTCCTTCCATCTTCTCGGGCAACATAAACACAGGCAGACCGAACCCTAGCAGCAATAACAGGCAAGCTATAACCCTGAAGCGGCATAAATAATAAATCAACCCCTGATAGAAACGGGTAAAATAGACAGTCAACCGTTTCATAAAAGTAGGTCTGAGCAAAAAACGTCTTCTTTTTCTTTTCTTTTTCTTCTCCAGACCTATTTTATCAATCATAGACGGAACAAAGAATAAGGCAACAAACAAAGATACTGCCAGATTGATAATGACCACCGCTGCAAAATCCTGCAAGTTCAGACGTATCTTCTCATCCAGAAAGAAAATAATAACCAATGCCCCGATAGTAGTCAGCGTGGCCGCCAGTACAGAAACAAACGCCTTCAGATTGCGGCGATGCAGAATATGGTCTGTCATCACTATCGTATTATCTATCACCAAATTCAATGAGATGGTAATACCCGCCAATGAATAAAGCTGCATTTCCAGACCAAATGCATAATAAAGAATGACGGCAACAGATATATTAACCGCCAGACTGGTCACAATCAGGAACAGATAACGCAGATTTCGTGTTATCAACGCTACAAACAGCAATAAAATCAATACGGTCAGTCCGGTACGGAAATAAATCTTATCCAATTCTTTCTGAATATATTCCGTAGCGTCATAACTGATATGTACCTCATAGCCCGGAGGCATCTTCTGTTGCAACTCACCCATAAGGTGCTTCACTTCCCCACTTAAATTTAATTGATTGGCAGTTTCCTCGGCCGTGATATACAGGTAGACAGAATTCAGCCCGTTTATCCGGTAATAACTTTGCGGTCGTTCTTCCACATGCCTTACCTTTATCAGTTTATCCAGCGTAACCATCGTTCCATCTTCGGCTTGCAGTTGAATGGCTCCCGGTTCAAATTCCATTTCTTTTTCAGTAGATGTACGTACCAGTCTGATCCACTCTCTGCCCTCCGCACCTTTTTCAATAGAACAGATCCCCAGAAACTCTTTTTCATAATGGCGGTTAATGGCCCGTTGCACAGCCTGCAGTGTGATTCCCAAACGTGAAAGCTGGTCACTGTCATACTCCAACTGCCACTCCATAGGTGTGGCTCCATTCAATTCCACTTTATAAATTCCCTTCAACTGTCCCAATACCGGCTTGATATTCTCTTCCGCATACTGCTGAATCAAAATAGGATTGGCAGGAGCATTCAGTGTATAAGTAATAAAAGGCCTGGACGCCTTATCATCCGAACGTCTCGTACTGATTTGAGGATAACTCACCCCTTCGGGCAGCTGAGGCCAGGTCTGTCTGATGATGGTAGACACTTCAAAGCGGGTAACGTCAATATCCGCATGCTTATCCAGTTCCAAAGAAATTGAGCCGCTGCCGTTATCCGAAGTAGAGTTCACCTTCCTGATTCCCTTTACTCTGGCCATCATCGCCTCCAGTTTACTGGTAACCTCCGCCTCAATAACCCGTGACGAATTGCCGGGCATACTGAAAGAAACAGTCAGACCGGGCAAGGAACGCGACGGCGCCAGCTTAACCGGCAACAGCGGTACTAATACCACCCCTATCAGTGACAGGCAGACAAATGTCACTATCAAGGTAAACGAGGAGAGGTTACGCGGATTACTCATCGATAAATTCCTGTATTAAAATCAAACTTGTCTGCCAGAGAAAAACCGGACTCAAAATCGTGCAGCGTCAGTTTACGTATCTTATAATAATTCAACCAATAATTCTGCAAAGCCGAAATATAATTTTTCTGCGCTTCCTGCTGGCGGTTCAACGAAAGAGTAAGACTATTCACATCCGCCTTTCCGATGATAAAACGTTGGCGTGTCTGCTCGTATGCCATTACGGCAAGATCCAAAGCCTCCTCCGCACTCGCAATCAAACTCTGCTGAATGTTAAAATCATTCACCGTCATAATCACCTCTTCCTCCACACTCAGTTCTTCCTGACGGGCGGCAATCCTCACCACATTCAGATTATTTCTCGCCATATTATATTTACCCTTTCTCACCCCCCAGTCAATCAAGGGAATGGAAACACTGACAGAAACCAAATCCTGTTGCAAAGGATGCCTGTAAGCATCTCCCAGTTTATCCGCCACCTGGTTAAAGCCCACACTGGCATTAAAGCTGGCATTGAAACGGGATTCTTTCTTTGTCTTGTCCACATTCTGTTCCGCTTCCAGCACATTCTGTCGTTGTTCCAGAAAAGTAGGATTATTCTCTTTGGCCCGCATCAACGCATCATCTACGGGAATCATCTTTCCTGTGGGACGTCCCGGTATATCCAATTCAATCACGGTATTCTTATCCAGATTCAGAAAGGAAGCCAATGAAAACATAGCGCGTTTCAAAGCAATCTGCGCATTCTGCAACGTATTATGCGCATTCACTTTGTCCAGTTGCAATGTCAGCAAATCGGCACGTGATATGGCTGCTATCTTATGACGCTGGAGCCCGATGCTATAGAGGGTATCACTGGACGCCACATTCTCCTCCGCCAAGCGGTAATCCGCCTGTGCCATAGCTAACGCAAAGAAATAAGTCACCGCTTCTTCTGAAACCATTTCCGTGTTATAAATGAATTGCTTCTTCACCTTTTCATACTTCAACGGCTCTATTTTCCGGTCCCAACGAAAAGCATTATATCCCAACAGGCTCTGTTGATATCCCACACGCACAGGGATACTGGAATATTGTGTAGACTTTGAGTCACCGAAATTACGCATAAAGTCCAGTTCCGAATCAATATAGAAAGTACCGCCCGTCCAGTCCAGATTCTGTTTGATACTCAATCCGCCTGATGCACTGAACATCTGTTGTTCACGATACACATCCATATCCTCATTCGAATCATAACGCTGGGTGATATAGCGATAATATTTAGCCGGAGTCAGATCCAGCGTAAGACTCGGCAAACGGTTCGCCTTGTAAGTACGATATTCCCAATATCCCGACAAATAAAGATTCTGATATCTGAAAGCGGACAAGGAACTATCATTCGCAATCTCTATCGTGCGTTGCAAATCCAGCTTCACCACCTGCTGCGCCTTTGCTCCGAGAGACAACAGCATACACCCCACCATCCATATGCTAATGTACTTCATTTTTGTCATGTTTTCTATAAATAAACCAATATATTAAAGGAATGATAAACAAGCTGACCAAAGTTCCCACCACCATAGAGCCAATCATGGCAATAGACAAAGGCTTCTGCATCTCCGACCCCATATCCGAGGTAAACAGCAACGGAACCATTGCAAAGACAGTTGTCAGCGAAGTCATGATAATCGCTCTCAACCTGCGCCTGCCCGCTGTATGAATGGCTTCCACCAAAGGCATCCCCGCTTTCCGTAATTCATTGATGGCATCCATTTTTAAAATAGAGTCATTCACCACAATACCACAAGTCACGATAATGCCTATGGCAGACATCAAATTCAACGTGTGACCGAAAACCCATAATGCCAGCAAAGCAAAAGCCGTATCAATAGGAATTTCCATCAAGACAATCAGCGGTTGCAGGAAACTCTCGAATTGCGCGCAAAGGATAAAATACATCAGCAACAAAGAAACAAAAAGAATCACAGTCAATTCCCCCATCATTTTTTCATTCGAAAAGAAACTACCCGAGAAATCCACTTCCCATTCCTTTTCCTCACTAACCACCTCTTTTACATTCCGCATCAGTTCCGGTGCATCCTTCACATCATAAAAACTTAAAGGAATATATTCTCCGTTCTTTCCCGCCGTAATACTCTTCAAATCTTCGGCGGGCACTACCGTCACCAGATTATTCAAAGGAATATGATTCACCTCTCCGTTACCATCCGCCATCGTCCGCACCAAAGTTTCACTTAATACACTATTTACACTCTTTTCCTCTCCGGCAATACTGATAGGCAGATATTGCTGATAAGAGCGTAAAACGGAAACCTTGTTTTCTTTAAAAGCCGTGCGGAGCACCCGCGTCAATTCATCATATGATACGTTATACAACAACAGTTTTTCTTTATTGATTATCAGATTCATCTGATTCCGGAAAGCGATGCCCGTCGGAACATTACCCGCCACCCGCGTAATTTCCTTTTCCAACCGCTGCAAATGCTCCGCATCCGGTGCCTGCGACTTATTCGCCGTATGGAGTTCCGCTACCACATCCGCTTCTCCTGTCACAAACAATTTTTCAAAGATTGTTTCGGGAGGTGAGAAAGTAACCACAGCCAACGGATATTTCTCTCTTATCTCCTTCTCTAATAATTCCTGCAATGAATAGATTCCGGATGGCTTTTCCGTCTTGAAATAAAGTTCCGCTTCGGTAGACGAAAGTTCACTGCCCCCGTTCAATATATAATCCTGCATACCCACATAAGCAGCATGCTCCGTTACCCGGTCGTCCACCTGTTTCATTAAATCATCCACCCGGCGGTTGTTCTCGTCCACATGGATATTCTCATTCCACTCTATCCTTGCCACCAGTTCATTCTGGTCAATCTGCGGCATACGCTCTTTTTCCATTACATAAAAAAGAAACACACACAGTGGAAGGGTTGCCAGCGTGCCGGTCACACAAAGCTTTTTATGTGAGAACACCCAGTCAATCCCTTTATCATAAAAGCTTTCCAGCCACTCATTTTTCAGCAGATTGTCAAAACGTCTGGAAAGAAATCCCTTACTGCGGATACCGACCTTATAAAACAACAGATACAATACGGGCAGCAACATAATACCCGTAATATAAGATATCATCAATCCCACCGTGATAGAAAAAGCCTGATCCATAAAAATAGCTCCGGCTATGCCACTCATAAATATCAAAGGCACAAATACCGCAATGGTTGTAAGGGACGAACTGAGCATCGGTGTAATCATTTCCGTCGTGCCCACGGCACACGAACGTTTCAGAGAATACCCCCGTTCACGATACTGCGAAATATTTTCCGTTACAATAATGGCGCTGTCTATCATCATACCTACTGCCAGAATCAAGCCCGAAAGTGATATCACATTCAGCGACACATGACAGAAATAAAAGAAAAAGAATGTGATTACAATAGAAGTAACCATGCTGATGCCGATAATCAACGGTGAACGGACATCCCCCAGAAACAGCACAGCTACAATAAAGATAAATAGAAAGCCCAAAGAAAGATTCTGCTGTAAATTTGAAATGGTGTAGTCCAGCAATTCCGTCTGGTTACGGCTCACGCTGAACTCAATATCCGGATACAGGGATGCAAAATAATCGGTTGTTTCTTTCAGCTTCTCTTTCATGACATCCATATTTTCATCGCTCTGCTTGATAATGGCCAGCGTTACCGCCCTTTTTCCTCCGGCTACGGAACGTCCCATCTCTTTTTGCGAAACAATATCTACTTTGCAGAGCTCTTTCAACTGCATAATACGTTCCCCCTTGCGGATATAGATATTCTTCACATCCTCCGGGGTACGAAGCAGGGTAGCTATGCGAATATTATATTCATAATAACCATCCCTCACCAACATGCTTCCCGGCTCTACATTATTGGCGGAAAGTGTATTCTCTATATCCTCCACACTGATACCCGTCATGGCCAGTTTATCTTTATCAGGAACAATTTGCAAAAGCCTTCCGGGCACTCCGGTTATATCCGCCATAGCCACTTCGGGTAACTGTTCGATGCGGCGTTTCACCACATTCTCCGCCAATTCGCACAACTCCAGAAATTGTTGCTCGTCGGTTTCCTGATAAGCACCGTCGTTTTTCAAAGTCATATTGACATAAAGTACAGGAATATCCGTTGCACTCGCTTTGATAGCCTTGGGACGCGTCACTTCCTTGGGAAGACTGTTCATAGCGGCATCTATCTTCTCATTCACCTCTATAAATGCCAGGTCGGTATTCACTCCAAAGTCAAATTCCAGACGGATCACACCCGCCCCGTCACGGGTTTCACTTTTTATTTCTCTCAGTCCGGCCACTTGCAGCAACTGTCTGCGCACAGGGGTAACCACCGTATTCTCCAGTTCGCGTGCCGATGAATTCTCGCCCGTTACCTGTATGGTAATCTGCGGTATGGCAATATCGGGCAGCAAAGATACAGGCAGCGAGAAGTAAGTCACCAACCCAACAATAAAGCAGGCGGTAAAGGCCATCAGCACCGCAATAGGACGTTGTAATAAAAACTTAACCATACTTTTAATTTTTAATCACCCTCACCGGTGCTTCATGAGCCAGATTCACATTTCCGGTAGTTATCACCTCCATACCTTCTTCCAGTCCGTCTGTGACAGTATATTCCTCCATATTCTCCAATCCCGTATGCACATAGTTCCACATAGCTTTACCCTCCTTCAGTGTAAATACCACTTGTTTGCCGGAACGTAGTACAACTGCCGTTTTGGGGATAACCAGTTGTTCGCCCACAGAACGCTTCACGCTTACCCTTACATTCATGCCGTCGAACAATTTATTACTCCCGTTCACTCGCGCCTTTATCCGTACCATTCCATTCTCGTCCACCAGCGGATTAATCTCACTGATACTTCCCTGGCGCACCCCTGCTGCCGATGCATAAGGAGTAATCTCCACCTTATCCCCCACTTTCAGCAATGGCAGCTCATTTTCAAGTACGGTGAAATCCACCTCCATATTTCCGGCATTGATTACCCGGCAGAAAGGCTCGGAAGTTTTGGGCATATTATATCTCTTTTCAAAAAGGTTGGCAATCACTCCATCGAAAGGAGCAGTCAACGTAGCTTGTTCCATATCATATTGAGCAGATTCATATTGAGCTTTGCTCTGCTCATACCCGCTTTTTACTTTTGCCAGTTCCAGCACATCAGCAGGTATCACCTTCAGATTATCGGGAGCATATCCTTGTCCTATCAACACATCCTGCATCTCCAGGGTAGCCTGTGCCAAACTATTTTTATTCTGTACCAACGTATTGTTCAACTTAAACAAATCCAATTGAGCTATTTTTTGACCTTTCCGCACTATATCCCCGTTCTTTACCCAGATATTCGCCACCACTTCCGAGGTACGAAAATACAGGTCGGCATAATCCTGTGCCGTCACTTTCCCGTTACTGATCAATTCATGATTGAAAACCTGCTTTTTCAGCGGCATCACCGTCACCTCATTGGGTAAAGAAGGAAGAACTGTTTCCACCCCTTCTTTTTCCGTTGTTTCCTTTTTTTCTCCCGAGCAGGCAGTGAAAGAAACGGCTAATAATAAGCCTGATGCAAATATGTGTAATTTCATGGTCATATTTTGTGATATCTATAACAAATAAAAACTTTTTATTTTGAAAAAACTAATTTTCGGGTACTTTTTTTAATAATTCCCGTGCTTTCCGTCTCATCTGCTTGATAGCGGTAGACTGAACTTTCGGTTCTTTCTCCAATACAGTCTGTACCATCTGCTCCAATTTGTCACACTGATAAAAAGCCGGTTCCGCATATAAATGAGCCAATAGATAATAAGGATAAATTCGTCCGGGTAACCGATGGACAGCACGCATAAACCAATATTCCGCACTATCATAGTGCTTCATTTCCTGTTCGTTTTTCCCGATAATGTTCAGTATCATGGGGTCACCACTCACTTTCAAGGCCTCTTTCAGTACTTTATTTGATATTTCAGGCTTATGAAGTTTATGCAAAGCATGGCCATACTCAAACATAAAGCGAGCATTCCCTTTCATTTCTTTCTGAATTTCAGCATAACTTTCTACTGCTTGCTGATAAGCTCCCGAATGGTAAAACATACGGCTTTTGGTCCATTGCTTACAAGCTTCTACAGTCTTGGATTTCTGCTGATATTTACAGAAACAGCCATAGCTTCCGATTAACAATAAAACAGTAAATAAAATGCGAGGCCAAACTTTCTCTAAAGGAAGAACACGGATACCGCAAGCTAATACTAATATAATCAAAGCCGAAACAAACGCCGGAAATTGTAGTGGATAAGAAGAAAACGCAAATACCGCTAAAGATAGCAATGCGCCGCATAGTCCATAGATGCCTTGTTTATGACCTATGTACATGCTCCCACCTAGTATCAACAACCCGATGCAAAGCACAGGTATTCCCCAGGCAATGGCTACTTGCAGATATTCATTGAAAACATATTCGGGAGCACCTGCCACAAGTTCCTCCGTTGCCGTATAATTTCCGGCTGCAAAATAATTCTCCTGCGCTTGTCCGTAAGCAGCCGGAACACTGTTCCATCTGCATCCTGTCCATGGGTGCTCACTGACAGCTTGGGCAGCAATTTTCCACATAAACAGACGGCCGTCTGCCGAATCCTTTTTCATTTGATAAATGCCACCCAATGCTATACCGCCCAAAATAAAGGTTACTATGGCAAAAGACACTGCCTGCTTACGATGATGCCTGATATAATGCTGAATTTCCATCTTATAGTGCATACCACAAACATAAATGAAAGAGACCGCCGCGGCTATCCATGCCGAGCGGCTCATTCCGGCAGGCAACACACAAAGAATCAATAGCATGACAGCTAAAGCAACATAATAAGGTATGGTTTTCTTACCCTCTTTCCGCTTTAACCATTCATACAGGCAGATAGGGAATATCATGGCAAGGTAGCCTGAATAAGGACCGGGATTATAGAACGAACCGGTCAAGGCATAGAGGGAATGGTTGGAATAGGTAAATCCGTATACCTGGCGGATGCCCCAAACGGCTTCTATACCTCCGTATAGAATAAACACCCATGAAACGACAGCCGACAGACATTCCTTAATCCGTGCCGGAAAAAGAAATATCAACAGGGCAAAAGCTGCCGATGAAAGAACTCCACAGGCATACATCCACCGCCAGTCATCCGCCAAAATATCGGATGACAGTGAAGACGTACTACAACACACCACGCTGAGACACAACGCAACCGGTATGCCTGCCACCAATGCTATTCCATATTTCAGCCATTTATTTTCCATTTCTACCACCAAACTTGTTTCCCGTCTTCGTATGTAAAAATCCGCTCTTCTTTTCCTTGAGTATGATTTTTTAACCACAATAAAGCGCCTTTAGGCACATCATCATAATGAAGTTTATTGTCGACTGCTAATTTTCGCCCTAAACTAATCCATTTCATATTCCAATAGAACAATTCATATTCATTATCGACACATATTTCATTACTATCATGTATTATTGCATTATTACTTCCATAATATGGGTATTTACGGTAAAGTATAATACTTTCTTTTTCTGTACTAGCACACAGCTCTTTTATGGTTCCATCTTCTAAAAGAATTATAGGAAACCCTATAGGTTTATTATTCAACCGCCCATTTTGGCTGATAAATGCTAAGAAAACGATCCCCTTTCCTTCGTTTAAATAAGTTCTTATTTGATTATCTCCCCATAAAATTCCTCTCCCGACTGATTCAAACAAAACACTTCCATTCATCACCTTTGATAAAGCAACAGGAACCCAGTCATGATTATTAAAAGTACAAAGACTGATTAATTGTTTATCTTTCTGTGAAGGCACTCTAAAGGTTAAATCAGAAAGAGGCATAGCATATTCGGATGTAACATCACATAGTGGAATATCATATTTTTTCCTATAAATCTTAGAAATCTTGTATACAACTTCATTTTTTCCTTCAGGGCCATATCCCACTTCTATAAAATCACCAGTAGCATCTTTCACCACATTCCAACAATGCGAAGAACTCCTATTAGCCCATGCCGGAACATAATCAATAGAAGCAGGGATTCCAATGGCACGTAAAGACAAAGCTAAAAATGCCGCCATATCATCACAAGTACCCCAACGGGTCTGTAGCATTTCAACATAAGACTGTTTATAAGGATATTTAGTCATTCCTATATTATAACGCATTCCACCTAATTTTATGATACGAAGGGCCAATTCTCGTGGAGACATTAAAGAA
>OLES01000405.1_pt1 | contig 13391 bp, 8 predicted proteins | sample 1602811 | NCBI WGS metagenome assembly OLES01 (sample SAMN02675049, study PRJEB24791) | human gut metagenome, SKBSTL061 | isolation source: stool | host: Homo sapiens | place: USA | reverse complement strand
CATCCACGCCGATCTGGTCGTGCTGATGTCCGACATCGACGGCCTGTACACCGCCGACCCGCACACCCACCCGGACGCAAAGCTCATCCCGGTGGTCGAGGAGATCACGCCGGAAATTGAGCTGCTGGCGGGCGGCGCGGGTTCGGCCCTGGGCACCGGCGGCATGCTGACGAAGGTCACCGCTGCCAAGCGTGCCACCGAGGCCGGTGTGGACATGATCATTACCAACGGTGCCCACGCCGAGGTGCTGTACGACATTGTCGAGGGCAAGCCCGTCGGCACCCGGTTCGTGGGCCGCAAGGCATAAGGGAGGTCTGACCCCATGACTACGCAGGAAATTTTGCGGGCCGCGCAGGGCGCAAAGCTGCCGCTGGCGCTGGCCGACGCCGACACGAAGAACGCCGCGCTGGAGGCAATGGCCGTTGCGCTCATCGCCGCGCAGGATAAAATTCTGGACGCCAATAAGCAGGACGTCGAGAACGCCCGCGGGCGGGTCAGCGACGTGATGCTGGACCGTCTGGCGCTGACGCCGGGCCGCCTGACCGACATGGCCAAGGGTATGCGCGAGGTCGCGGCCCTGCCCGACCCGGTGGGCGCAGTGCTGCGCAAAATTGTGCGCCCGAACGGCCTTTTGATCGAAAAAACCGCCGTGCCGATGGGTGTCATCGCCATCATCTATGAGAGCCGCCCCAACGTCACGAGCGACGCCGCCGCGCTGGCCATCAAGGCGGGCAGTGCGTGTATCCTGCGCTGCGGGCGCGACGCCTGGGCCAGCTGCCACGTCATCGTGGAGGCCCTGCGTGCCGGTCTGCGCAGAGTGCGCCTGCCGGAGTACGCGGTGAGCCTCATCGAGGACACCTCCCACGCCAGCGCCAACGAGCTGATGACCGCGGACGGGCTGGTCGATTTGCTGATCCCCCGCGGCGGGGCCGGGTTGATCCGCGCCTGCGTCGAGAACGCAACCGTGCCCTGCATCCAGACCGGCACCGGCATCTGCCATGTCTACGTGGACAAGGCCGCCGATCTGGAGATGGCCGTGGATATTGTGGAAAACGCCAAAACGAGCCGCCCCAGCGTCTGCAACGCCGAGGAGGCGCTGCTGGTCCACAGGGACGTGGCAGCGCAGTTTTTGCCGATGCTGAAGGCCCGCCTTGTCGATGCCCGCGCCGCTGCCGGCATCACCCCGGTGGAGCTGCATCTGGACGCGCGCGCCGCGGCCATCATCGACGGTGTGCCCGCCGCGCCGCAGGACTTTGACACCGAGTATCTGGATTATAAGCTGAGCGTGGCCGTTGTGGATGACGTCGATGCGGCCATCGCCCACATTGCGAAGCATTCGACCCACCACAGCGAGGCCATCGTCACGGCGGACGCCGCAGCGGCACAGCGGTTCACGACCTGCGTGGACAGCGCGGCGGTCTACGTGAACGCCAGCACCCGCTTTACCGACGGCGGCGAGTTCGGCCTTGGCTGCGAGATGGGCATCAGCACCCAGAAGCTCCACGCCCGCGGCCCCATGGGGCTGGCTGAGCTGTGTACGTATAAATATATTGTGCACGGCAATGGGCAGGTCAGGGGCGGAAGCAGCGCGAAGATGAGCTGCTACACAAACAAATAAGGCTTCCCCCTTGGGGGGAAGCTGTCAGCGGCCCCGTCCGCTGACTGATGTGGGCAGACCTTGCCGCTGCAGCCCGTTCACCGGCCGCTATGGCGGGCTTTGCCCTCATCCGGCCTCGGTCGGAGCCTCGGCCACCTTCTCCCGAGGGAGAAGGCTTCCATAACGCAAAAACACCTGCGTCCGAAAACGCAGGTGTTTTTATTTTATCCAATATTCATATCCACCGGCTTCGAGATCCCCTTGACGCTGCCGGAGCCTGTGTACTGCCATATATTGTGCTTGTAGCTGAAGCTCAGCGTATCGCGGTACTGGGCGATCCAGATGTTGTACTTGCTGATGTTCGCAAAGTTCAGCGCGTTATAGAACCAGCTGGCATAGGAGTAAACGCCCGCGCTGTACCCCGCGCTGCGGATCGTCTCGCAGAAGGCGACGGCGCAGGCCGTGCGCTCGGCGGCGCTCAGGGCATTGGCGCGCCCGCCGCCGACACTCTCGGTGTCGTAGTAGACGCCCAGCGGCAGGCTGTAGCCGCTGACCAGGCTCAGCACCATGCTGGCCTCCTCGACGGCCTCGGCCTCGTTGATGGCTTGGCTGTAGAAGTAAACGCCGACGCGCAGGCCCGCGTTGATCGCACCCTGAATGTTCCGGCGATATGTAGAATCCTCGACCAGCGCACCGCTGCCGTAGCCGCGGTAGCCGCAGCGGATGATGGCAAACGTGATGCCGTCCGACTTGACGGCGTTCCAGTCAATGCTGCCCTGGAACTTCGAGACATCAATGCCGCGGGCCGTGCGGTTCAGTGCGCCGTCCGCCGCAAAGGTGTAGACATTGCCTTGAATGACCTGCTGGCCCGTGACGGGCTGGTGGGTGGACGGGTCGTAATAATACGTTGCGCCGTCAATATCCTGCCAGCCGGTGTACTCGTATATCGTGGTGGTCGCGCTGGTCACGGCAAAGCCGTAGTTGGCCAGCTCCTGCACCGCAATGTTATCCGGCCAGCCCGCCGTCGGGTCGGGCACCTGGGTGGGTGCTTGCGTCGGAGCCGCTGTCGGGGCTTCCGTAGGGGCTGCTGTCGGGGCTGCTGTCGGGGCTGGCGTTTGCGTTTCGGCGGGTGTCTCCGTCGGGGCCTCGGTGGGGGCGGGCGTCGTCTCCGGGGTCGGCTCGGGCGTGATCTCGGGGGCCGGTTCCGGCGTGGGATCCGCCGGGACAGGGGTCTCCTCGGCAGCCGGGGCGGCCCCGCCGGTGTCCTCCTGTACGGTCACCGGCTCGTCCGCGCGGTGTACCCACGCCATGCGGGTGTTGGCCGCGCCCAGCAGCGTGACGGAATCCGCCGCGCCGGGCAGCCAGGCCGCCGTGGCCGTGTTGGCGGCGTAGCTCGTATCGCGCATTGCGCCGATCAGGTCCTTCGTGCCGTCCTGATAAACGGGCAGGTAGGGCGTCTCGGTGCCGTCGGCCAGCAGCAGATGTCCGCTGCTGCTCAGCTTGGCTGTGTAGCTCGTCCTGCTGCCGGTCTCGGTCTTAGCGCTGTCGGCGTAGGTCACGGTGTCGGTGACCTCGTTGACGATGGGGGCCGAGCCCGCGTTGCTGACGCCGGAGTCCTCGGCACTCTCGTTGACCTGGCTTGCCTGGACGATCTTCTCTTTAACGGCCTTGACGTCCGCCTTGTAGACGACCTTTTCTTTGACCGTCACGGTCTGGGCCTCGGGCTGCGTGTAGCCCTCGATGGGCTGAACCGCCAGCGTGTAGTCGCCGGGGGTCACGTCCTCGGCCAGCGCGGTGCCGGTCTCGGTATCCAGCTCGTAATCCGTGGCATTGCCCTTGGCGTCGGTCAGTGTGATGGTTGCCGCCACGCCCAGCAGCGGGGTCTTTCCGTTCTCGGCGTCATCCTCCTTCGCGCTTTTGGACGGCGTCGGGGACGGCGAGGCGGACGCATCGGGCGTTGGGCTGGGCTCGGGGGCGTTCTCGACGTAGAGCGTCACACCGACGTCCTGCTGGATGACGCTGGCCTCCATCGTCAGCGGCTTGTCCGGCTCCGGCGTGGGGCTCGGCGTCGGGGAAGGGGTCGGCGTGGCCGCCGTCTCGGGGGTGGCCGTCACGATGGGCGTGGGGCTGGGCTCGGGCGCGGAGAGTGGACCGACGCTGGCTGCAAACGCGCCCAGGCCGATGCTGGCGGTCAGCACCACCGCCGTGCCGCCCGCGGCTAGCTTATACAGCGGCAGCCGCGCAAAGGTGCTGCCGGAGAAATACCGCATGGGGTTCTTTTTATTAAACATTCCTGTTCCTCACAGTTAAAAAGCGATAAACTATTACAAAATGAATCATACCACGAAAAAAGCCCCCGCCGCAAGTGGGCAGGGGTAAAAAATCACACAGAAAAACGCCGAAATTTTCAACATCCATAGGGTCTGTTTGTGGATAATTGTGACACCGCGGACACAACTTTCCGGGTATCTAGTGGTCGCGGCTGCCGTCAGGCGCCAGCAGTTGTGTTGGGCAAAAATTCCTCCACCAATAAATCGACACACGCACCGTAGCTGCGCTCCGGCCCCGCAAGAAACGGCCAGCGCCCGGTCAGCGGGTCGTAGAGGTGGCTGTACCCCGCAAAAATTTCGTTTTTGTACTGCTTATTATAGAAGAATAGCACCATGCTTGCAAGCCGGTTGCCTTCCCACGGGGGGCTTAGGGGGGACTGGATTTTTACGTTGGATTTGCTATAATAAGCGTAAAGGATGCAGGGGCGGATGCAAGCATCGACCTCTGCAGCAAACGGAGAGCCAAACGGAGAGCAATATAAGAGGTAAACACCATGCAATACGTCAATTTCGGCACCACAGGCTTACAAATCTCCCGCCTTGGGTTTGGCGGCATTCCCATTCAGCGCATCGACCAGCCCGGCACGCGGGAGCTGCTGATCGCCGCGCATAAGGCGGGCATCAATTACATCGACACCGCCCGCGCCTACACGGTCAGCGAGGCATGGATCGGCCAGTCGCTGGAGGAGGCCGGGCTGCGGGATGACTTCATTCTGGCGACCAAATGCCGCGCACTGACCAAGGCCGACATGGAGGCCGAGATCGCCACGAGCCTGAAAAACCTGCGCACCGACCACATCGAGCTGTTCCAGTTCCACAACCCGAGCCTCGACGGCCTGAAAACCATTCTGGCGCCCGGCGGCGCAATGGAGGCGCTGCTCGAGGCAAAGGCCAGGGGCATCGTCGGGCATATCGGCATCACGGCGCACCTGGCCGCTGTGTTTGAGGCAGCGCTGGACATCCCCGAGATCGAGACGATCATGTTCCCGTACAACATCGTGGAGCAGCAGGGCAGGGAGCTGATCGACCGCTGCGCCGCGGCGGGCAAGGGCTTTATCGACATGAAGCCGCTGGCGGGCGGTGCCATTGAGGATGGCCGCCTGGCACTGCGGTACGTGCTGTCCAACCCGGCAGTCACGGTGTCCATCCCCGGCATGGCGACGGTGGAGGAGCTGAACGCCAACGTGGCGGGCGCGGCCAACACCGCCCCGCTCACGCCCGAGGAGGAGGCCGCCTGCCAGAAGGTGCGCGACGCGCTGGGCACCCAGTTCTGCCGCCGCTGCAACTACTGTGCGCCCTGCACGGTGGGGATTTCCATCCCCAGTGTGTTCCTGTTCCAGGGGTATCTGAACCGCTACGGCCTGCAGCAGTGGGGCCGCGAGCGCTATGCGACGCTGCAGACCAAGGCTGGTGCCTGCATCCGGTGCGGTGCCTGTGAGCCGCGCTGCCCGTACAACCTGCCGATCCGGCAGATGATGCAGAAGGCCGCGGAGGATTTTGGGGAGTAAGGGTAGATAAAACAAGGCGTAGGGGCGGATTCCATATCCGCCCGTGGGGGCTTTCGCAGCCGCAAGCTGCCCGGGCGCATATAGAATGCGCCCCTACAGGGTCAACAGAATAAAGCGGCCTTCCCACAATCGCATATTTGCCGGTAAGCCGCGGGCCGGGCATGCCCGGCCCCTACCGAGTTACAGCCCGTAAATGGGCAATCGGGATGAACTCTGCCCTCATCAGTCCGCTTCGCGGCCAGCTTCCCCCACGGGGGAAGCCTTTTTTTGTTTCTGAATATTGTTTTTTGCTGGGCGAACGTGTATAATTTAATCTGTATAATTTTGTGCAATAATGTGAGGAATGAGTGCTATGCTTTCCGACCCCCAGCTGCATTATCTTGATAACGCCGCCACGTCCCGGGTGGACCCGGCGGTGGCGCAGGCCGTCAGCGAGGCGATGACTGAGCTTTGGGCCAACCCCAGCAGCCTGTATGACCCCGCCGTTGCCGTGCAGGATGCCATTGCCGCGGCCCGCGCCCGCGTGGCCAAAACGCTGCACTGCCGCAGCGATGAAATCTACTTCACGGCCTGCGGCAGTGAGGGCAACAACATGGCCGTGACCGGCGCGGCCCGCCCGCGTAAGCACTGGGGCAATAAGATCGTCGTCACGGGCTTTGAACACCCCAGCGTGCAGCGCCCTATCCGCGCGTTGAAGGACGAGGGCTTCACCGTCGTTGAGGTCATGCCCGGGGCGGACGGACGCATTGACACGCAGAAATTCCTGGCCGAGATCGACAAAAACACGGTGCTGGCCGCCTGCATGGCCGTCAACAACGAGACCGGCGCCGTGCAGGACATCGCGGCGCTGGGCAAGGGCATCAAGGCGCGCAACAGCCGCACCCACTTCCATGTGGACGCCGTGCAGGCGTGGCTGCGCATGCCCATCGACCTGCAGAAATGGCGCGAGGTCGATACGCTCTCCGTCTCCGGCCACAAGGTCCACGCGCCCAAGGGCGTCGGCGCACTGTTCATCCGGGACAGCCAGCGCCAGACGCTCAAACCGCCCTATCTCGGCGGCCATCAGGAGCGCGGCCTGCGCCCCGGCACCGAGAACACGCCCTACATTGTGGGTCTCGGCGTGGCCGCCGCGCAGGGCCAGCAGAAGCTGCGCCCCCGCATTGCACACATTGCCGCGCTGAATCGGCAGCTGCGCGCGGGGCTTGAAGAATTGGACGGCATCACGCTCAATTCGCCCGATGACGCGGTGGGGGAGATCGTGAATTTCTCCACCGGCTGCATCAACAGCCAGACCTTCATCAACTACCTGAACACCCGCGCGGTCTATGTCTCGGGCGGCTCGGCCTGCGACAAGGGCGAGCCGAGCCACACCCTGCTGGCCATGGGCTGCGCCGACCTGACCGTCCGCACCGCCCTGCGCGTGAGCTTCTGCGCCGATAACACCGCCGAGGACGTGGACGCGCTGCTGGCGGGGGTAAGAGATGGCTTGAAGGAGCTGCAGCATATTTAAAGCTGTGATGCCTTCCCCTTGGGGGGGGGAAGGTGGCTGTGGCCCCGACCACAGCCGGATGAGGGGCGGCCTTGCTGGTGTGACCCGTGAACGGGTTGCCGCAGTAAACTTTTCCCTCATCAGCCGCTGCGGCGGCAGCTTCCCCCAAGGGGGAAGCCAAGGATTTATATGGAAAGGAATATTCCTATGAAAGAACTCATCCTCGCCTATCAGGGCGAAATGACGCTGAAGGGCCTGAACCGCGGCAAGTTTGAGGCGCGGCTGGCCAAGACCATCCGCTGGCGGCTGGAGCCGCTGGGCAAGTTCAAGGTCTATCAGGCCCAGAGCACCGTTTTCATCGAGCCGAAGGAGGACGGCCTCGACATGGACGAGGCGTTCCGCCGCGTGTCCCATGTGTTCGGCATCGTGAAGCTGAGCCGCGCCGTCGAGTGCCCGAAGGACTTTGCCGCAATATGTGAGACCGCCGAGGCGTATCTCGGCGAGACGCTGCGCGGCATCCGCACCTTCAAGGTCGAGGCCAAGCGTGCCGACAAGACCTACCCGATGAAGAGCCCCGAGATCTGCCGCGAGCTGGGTGCCTACCTGCTGGACAAGCACCATCATCTGCGCGTCGACGTGCATAACCCGCAGCTGGAGATCATGGTGGAAATTCGCGACTACGCCGCCTATGTCCACGGCCCCAAGGTCGAGGCCGCGGGCGGTTTGCCCGTCGGCACGAGCGGGCGCGCGCTGAACCTGCTGTCCGGCGGCATCGACAGCCCCGTCGCCGCGTGGTGCATGGCCCGCCGCGGTCTGGCGCTGCACCACATCCACTTTGCCAGCCCGCCGTACACGAGCCTGCGCGCCAAGCTGAAAGTGCGCGATCTGGCCCGCGAGCTGGTCGAGTACACCGGCAACTGCACGCTGTTCGTCGTGCCCTACACGAAGCCGCAGGAGTATATCCGTGACAACGCGCCCGACGTGCTGTTCACAGTTCTGATGCGCCGCAGTATGCTGCGCATTGCCAATCAGGTGGCGAAAAAGCTCGAGCTGCAGGCCCTCATCACCGGCGAGAGCCTGGCTCAGGTCGCCAGCCAGACCATGGCCGCGCTGGCATGCACAGACCAGGCGCAGGACCTGCCCGTGCTGCGCCCCTGCATCGGCATGGACAAGATCGAGATCATCAATATTTCGCGTAAGATCGGTACATTTGAGACGTCCATCGAGCCGTATGAGGACTGCTGCACGATCTTTACCCCGCCGCACCCCAAGACGAACCCGACGCTGGACGAGATCTTGGCCGCCGAGGCCGCTATGCCCGGCCTGGCCGCGCTGGAAGCCGAAGCCGCCGAGAACGTCGAGAAAATCTATATCCGCATGGGAGATGACGAGCTGCTGTGACTGCTGAAATTATCTGCGTAGGCACGGAGCTTCTGCTGGGCGACATCCTGAACACCAACGCGCAGTTTTTAAGCCGCGAGCTGGCCGAGCTGGGTATCAGCGTGATGCACCAGCATGTCATCGGCGATAACCCCGCCCGCCTGAAGGAGCTGGTTTTGCAGGCGAAAAGCCGCAGCGACCTGCTCGTCTTTTCGGGCGGTCTCGGCCCCACCGAGGACGATCTGACGAAGGAGACCGTGGCCGAGGCGTTCGGCGATACGCTGGCCTTTGACGAGGGCGAGTGGCAGAAGATCATCGACTTTTTCGCCCGGACAAACAGACGCCCCACGCCGAACAACCGCAAGCAGGCGATGTGCCCGACGGTGGGCCACAAGCTCATCAACGACCACGGCACGGCCCCCGGCGCGTGGTTTGAGGACGCCGACGGCCGCTGCGCCGCGCTGATGCCCGGCGTCCCGCGGGAGATGAAGGCCATGTGGGCCGAGCAGGTCCGCCCGATTCTGCTGAAACGGCAAAACTGCACGATCCACAGCCGCACGCTGCGGGTGCTGGGCGGCGAGAGCGCCATTGCCAGCAAGGTCGCGCCGCTGTTTGAGGCCGCGAACCCCACCGCCGCCATCTACTGCAAGACCGGCGAGTGCGAGATCCGCGTGACGGCCCGCGAGGCCACCGAGCAGGCCGCCGAGGCCGCCTGCAATGCCCGCATTGCGGAGTTTAAAGAGATTCTCGGCGCAGCCGCCTACGATGTGGACGTGCCCGCGCTGGAATACACGGTGGTACGCGCTTTGCGGGAGCACAGCTTGCACGCCGCTGCGGCGGAGAGCTGCACCGGCGGCATGATCGCCGAGCGGCTGACGAACGTGCCCGGCTCCAGCGAGGTGTTCGGCTACGGCTTTGTCACCTACGCCGAGGCCGCCAAGCAAAAGCTGCTGGGTGTGGATGCGGCTGTCATTGAAAAGTACAACGTCGTGTCCGGCCCCGTGGCCGCAGCCATGGCCTTTGGCGCTGCCCGGGAATCCGGTGCAGAGCTGGCCGTGGGCATCACGGGACTGGCCGGACCCGGCGGCGCACTGCCCGGCAAGCCGGTGGGTACGGTCTATCTGGCCGGTGCCGACACCCGCACGGACACGGGGTATTTAATGCGCCTGACCCTGGGCGGCTATCAGGACCGCCAGATCATCCGCACCCGCGCCGCCCTGTACGCGCTGGATATGCTCCGCCGCATGGCGCTGGGCCTCGATGTGCCGGACAGCGTGCGTTTCACGCCGGAGACGGCGGACAGAAAACTGGATATATAAAGCCCCAAGCCTTCCCCTTGAGGGGAAGGTGCCGCCGCAGCGGCGGATGAGGTGAAAGCTCCCGGGACCGCCTGTTTACGGGTGGTTGTGGCAAGGCTGCCCCTCATTCGTCTGCGGGCGGGGCCGCAGACACCTTCAGTCTCCGCGCTAAGAGCCGCCTACGGCGGTTGCGCTCCGACACGCGCCTGCGGGCGCAGCCCCAAAGGAAAAGACAATTCAACACAAGAAAGGTTCCACCATGGTCAACACTCAACTGAAAATCCTGCGTGTTTTCGGGCCCACGGGCGCGGAGGTATCCTCCGTGCTGCGGGGCATCCGGGATGATGGCTGCCCCGGCCTGCGTCTGCTGGAACGGGACGGCGAGTTTGCCATCTGTGTGCAGGTCAGCGCCCCCAACCGCGCCATGGCGGAGCAATACTGCGATAAATGGGCCGCGCGGCTGCGCGCCAAGTTCGGCGACGATGTCTTTGCCGAGGGGGAGACAAGCCTGGCCCAGGCCACGCTGGACGCGCTGCTGGAAAAACGCAAGCTGCTGGTTGCCGTGGACGAGCCGACGGGCCGCCTGCTGGGCAGCCTTTTGCAGCCGCTGCCCCACAGCGAGGCCGTCTTTGACTTTGGCACCGAGAGCTACGCTGACCCGCAGAAATCCCGCCGCATCACCGTGCCGGAGCAGCTGCTCCGGCGCTTCCCCGGCGACATTGTGCAGGCCGCAGCGGGCCGTGCGCTGGCCGCGCTGCAGGTCACGGGTGCGGATTACGCTGCCGCCTACATGCCCGCCAGCGTCGGGCAGTGCCCCTTTGTGCTGGTGTGTGACCGCCGCGGCGCGGTGGCCTGCGCCCTGCCGCCCGATATGAACGATACCTTCATCGGCAACCAGATCCTGGACCTGCTGCGCCGCCGTTTGTTCGGCCTGCAGCTGACGGATTCCTGCATCACGTTCCGCCCCGGCCATGACCGGCCGCTGCTCGTTGTGTCGGAGGCCGCCCGGAGCCGCGGCAACACGGTGCGGTTCTCGCTGCGCCGCCGCACGCCGCCCACGCGGGACGCCGACCATACCGCCGATTTTGAGCCGATGCTCGATTTTGACCGGCCCGCGCCGGTCAGCCCGCCGAGCTTCCCGCAGCCGGAGCGGTCTGCCGCGCCCGACCCCGCGGCCCCGCACCGCACGCTGCACCGCCGCGACGCCGCCGCGACGCCGCCCGAGGTCTCCGAGCCGACAGGCGTCATCCGCTTTGAAACGGACGCGGACGCGCAGACGGCGGCCCCGGAGCCGGTCCAGACGTCCGGACCGGAAGCGCCGCGGCACGCCCGCATCCGCCGTGCCCGGCCCGTGGAGCCGCCCGCCCCGGCGGACGAAGCACCTCTGCCCGACGTCCCGCAGGGCCGTACCCCCGCACCGTCGGTGCTGGACGATGACATCCCCGACTTCTCCGCGGATCTTGACCCCGCCGCCATCGCCGCCGCGCAGGCTGCCGATGACGCCGCCGAGGCCGCGGGCAAGAGCGCCAGCGTTGAGGACTTTACCCGCGCTGCAACCCAGCTGTTTGACGCCAGCGCCGTTGAGGAGGCCGCCGCAGAAAAGGCCGCGCGGAAAACCGACAAAAAGCGCCGCCGCAAGGCCGAAAAGCCCGAGAGCGGGCCGGTACAGCCCAGCATCAAGAACCGCAGCCTTGAGATCATTGAAAAGAGCGAGCGCCGCCGTAGACGCACCGTTATTCTGGGGCTTGTCGTGCTGGCGCTGGTGCTTGCGCTGGGCGGCGGGGCGCTGTGGCTGTTCCTGCGCTGTGATCTGGGCGCACGCCCCGCGGCCAAAAGCTACGGCACGGCGCTCTACGATACGACCGCCGAGAGCTACCTGGGCAAGGCGCTGGAGCGCCGCCCCGGCGTCGTCGGCTATCTGGGCTGGCCCGGGCTGGACGGCACGCTGGTTTACGCCGCAGACACGCCCGACCCGGAAACGCCCGAGAGCGGCGAGGCACCGTCCATCGTCCGCTTTGCCACGCCCAGCGCACTGGACGCCGCCACCCCCGGCAACACCGTGGTGGAATGCACGGGCAGCGACTACAAGGTGCTGGCCGACGAGGATACGCTCAAGCAGAACAGCGGCTTCACGCTGTACACGGCGGGCGGTGTCTACCGCTTCAAGGCCATCGCGGTCTACTATTTTGACCCGTCCGAGCAGGGCGCGGGCGCATTTGACCTGTACGGCAGCACCGACCTGTCGAGCTATTATGACTACCTGACCTTCGTCGCGGGCATTCAGGCCCGCAGCCTGTTTGACACCGGCGTTGACGTGGGTGACGACTCCCGCTTCCTGACCGTGACGACCCACAGTGACGAGAGCGGCGTGCTGCTCTGCATCACGGGGCGGCTGATCCGCGAGGGAGAGGCAGAGCTTTTAAACACCTCGGCCATCGCGGCAGCGGAGGAGCCGCTGCTGACGGCGGCCCAGTATGAGCGCAAGGGCCAGCCGATGCCGACGGTCAGCACGCTGGTGCAGGCCAGTGTGGACCGCTACGCCCAGCAGAGCACCGCCGCCCAGGCAGCCCGCAAGAACGGCGGCACGGGCAGTGACACCGCCGCGGACACGGCGGACCTGGCCCAGCGCGCGGACGACCTGCAGGCCATTACGGACAGCTTGCTGGCCAGCACCGACAAGCTGCTGGCGGGCCTGACCGACGTGGCCGGCTCGACCTCCGCCGCGGAGGCCGACCTGAATAAGGGCGCCGAGGGCAGTCTGCCCGAGCAGACCGTGACGGTGGATCAGATCAAGACCAGCGCCACGCCTGCGCCCACCGAGCCCCCGGCAGATTCCGCCGTCTCCGGTGAGACGACGACCGAGCCGACAGCCGCCCCCACCGAGGCTCCTCAGCCCGACAACAGCGGCACAGGGGAGACCATCAACGTGACGATGAACGGCACGGCCCAGACGATGGATCTGGTGCAGTGCCTGGCCATGGTGGCCCAGAACGAGCTGGGCCCCAACGCACCCGCCGAAGCCTACAAGGCTCAGTGCGTGGCGACCCACTGCTGGATCCTCAGCCAGTCGGGCTACCCGTCGGTGCTGGGTGCCGAGCCGGGCGCTGCCGCGCTGGCCGCCGCGCAGGAGGTTGCCCATGTGCTGGTTACCTACAACGGGCAGGTCTGCTTCACGCCGTACTTTGCGTCGGCCAGCACCGGCACGGCCTCCGCTGCCGAGGTCTGGGGCAATGACCGCGCCTGGCTGCAGGCCGTGGACAGCCCGTATGACCAGAGCGTGTCCAGCCATTGGAACACGAACGGCAATTCCAGCGGCACGGCCCGCTTCTCCCGCCAGACGCTGCAGGACCGCATCCGCGATGTGATGGACATTGACCTGTCCGGCGTGGACCCCAACAGCTGGTTCACGATCCAGTCCGCCAACCAGTACGGCTGGGTCGCCAAGATCCAGGTCGGCCCGGACGCGGGCGTCGGCACCGTCAGCGGGCGCTGGTTCCGCGAGAATCTGCTGGCCCGCCAGAGCGTTGACGGGCGCAGCCTGCGCAGCCAGTGCTTCACGGTCAGCTACAACGCCGATCTGGACTGCTTTATCTTTGATGTCTACGGCTACGGCCACGGCTGCGGCATGAGCCAGTGGGGTGCCATCGGCTACGCCCGCAACGGCTGGGGCTATCAGGATATTCTGACGCATTATTTCGTTGGGACGACGATCACGACGTATTGAGACATAAGAAAAGAGGCTGTTGCACAAGGAAAAAATCCAAGTGCAGCAGCCTCTTTACGGTTAAA
>OLES01000404.1_pt1 | contig 13407 bp, 9 predicted proteins | sample 1602811 | NCBI WGS metagenome assembly OLES01 (sample SAMN02675049, study PRJEB24791) | human gut metagenome, SKBSTL061 | isolation source: stool | host: Homo sapiens | place: USA | reverse complement strand
TCCGATCTCAAGGATGCCAATAAGTACGTAAAAGAATTTAATGAATAAAACTAAATAAGAAATTATGGATTACAAAAAGACAAACGCTCCAAGTAATACTGTTACCCGTGACATGATGGATTTATGTGCAGACACAGGTAACATTTATGAAACTGTTGCTATCATTGGCAAACGCGCCAACCAGATTAGTGTTGAGATGAAGAATGATCTTTCAAAGAAATTGCAGGAGTTTGCCTCATACAACGATAACCTGGAAGAAGTCTTTGAAAATAGAGAGCAGATCGAAATCTCACGTTATTACGAAAAGCTTCCGAAACCGACATTGATCGCTGCTCAGGAATATGAAGAAGGCAAGGTTTATTTCCGTAATCCTGCTAAAGAAAAAGAGAAACTACAGTGATTCTTCATTTGGGGTTGTGCAAAAGGTCTTTACCACAGATTACACAGATCGTTCTATTTTGATACATGAGTCATTTCGTGTGGAAACTGTATCAATCTGAGTAATCTGTGGTACATTTTGATGCACCTCACATTATATTAGCCCTGTTATGCTGAACGCAGTGAGGAATCTGATAACCATTCACTTTGTGTTTTCAGGTTTTTCACTGCGTTTAGAATGATAGGTTGTATGATTAAAATTAAAGAGACTATGATACAACGCATTCAATCTGTTTATTTACTTGTTGTTACCATTTTGATTATTATTTGCCTGTGTAGTCCCGTAGGCTCATACATAGGAAGTGATTATAGTGTTTCCGCTTTAACAAATCTGTGTCTTACTATGGCGGATGGTACTAAAGATTATGCTCCATGGGCCTTGTTTGTGATTTTGCTGGTTGTTGCGGTTCTTGCTTTCGGCACTATCTTCTTGTTTAAAAAACGCATGTTGCAAATTCGTCTGACTATTTTCAGCACCATTTTGTTGATCGGGTATTATGCCACATTGGCCACTTTTATTTTTATGTTGAAAGAAGAGTCTATGACATTTTCTCCTTCATGGACTGCGTGTCTGCCGTTGGTTGCCATCATTTTGAATTGGCTTGCCATCCGCGCCATTGGTAAGGATGAGGTATTGGTTAAAGCATACGACCGTTTGAGATAAGCTGAGGGAATTATTATGTATGATATAAAAAGCCTGCAAGATGAATCTTGCAGGCTTTTGTATTATGAGAGAGAGTCCTTTTTTTATTTAGTAATATCTATCAGATAACTCAGCCGTATGCCTATGAATGAATGGGCTGATCTTTCGAAGAAATCTCTTTTCGAGTTCTTGTAAAAGTCGCTCAATCCCATGTAGTAACGTCCTTCCAGCAGGAAATGTCCGATACCGGTACTTACTTCCAGACCGGCGCCGGCTGTGATACCATAATCAAATTTATTCTCCACCTCTTTACCGTGTTCCGGTCTTGTTGTAGAAGTAGTCCAGTTTATCTTTTCGTTGTCACCCAGGAAAAAGCCGATTTGTGGTCCTGCATTGAAAAAGACCTTCACTCCCCGGTTCAATGCATCCTTGCCGAATGCCAGATGTGCCATGAAAGGGATTTCCAGATAATTCATGGTGCGGCTGTAAGAATTGCCGGAATCGTCTTCTATCTTTTCGTCCCATCCGCGTTGTGAATAGTTTATTTCCATTTGTACGCCACACATCATCTTGAAATATTTCTCGGACATATATCTCATGGTAACCCCCATAGACATGGTGTTCAAGGTGTTCAGTTTGATTTTCGGGTTGAAACTGACGGAACTCATGTTCAGACCACCATTGATGCCGACGGCAAAATTATGACGTTCTTCACCCAACTGTGCAGCTGCCGGCAATGCAAAGAGCAATGTCAGTACAAGCAGCCCGAATTTCTTATACTTTTCCATTATTCAAAATCAAGTTTAATCAGTTCAAAGTCCTTGGTAAAATGAACGAAGAACACTTTGCGATTGATAAATCCACCCCAGTTGTTTACGCGTTCAAATTTAAATCCGGTCTGGATAGGGGTGACAGCCACCTTGTCCAGTTTGTCTTCCAGTTTGTTGCCGTATTGGGACAGGCCCTTCAGGAAGAAATATCCTGTATCGAATCCCAGCATACCATATTTAGGGAATGAGTTGAGCATATCCTTGCTGTACCATTTGCGGTAAGCCGATGAGAACTGAACGGCTTCCGGAAATAAATTGTTTGTGTAAAACGAAGCATAGAAATAGGTGTCCAGTTCATAGAAACTGGCCAGATGGTCGTTGGTATAGGTCTGCCATTCCGGATAGCCGAATAACTGCATACGGTAGTCGGGATTGTCACGGGAGGTCACAATCAGTTGTGGTAACAGTTTTATCAATGCCACGTTGGTGCCGGAAGTCGGGATGAATACATTATCCATACTATGGTTCATCGCGCCTTTCAATGATTCCGGAGTAATATTTTCCCCTTTTAATTCGGTAAAAGGAATGCGTTTGGTTTTTAACTCCTCTTTCAGTCCTTTTATAAAATCCACTTTGTCTTTGTCACCATCTTCTGCATCCAGGAAGATAACATTGGCGGTTGTAAACTTGCGGGTAAAATGCTCATAAACTTCCGAGTATAAATAAGATTGGGGAGTATTTATCTGATAGATGGCGGGATTGCTGAAAACTTCATTCCCTTTGGAGGTAAAAGGTACTACCAGCCGGATATTGTTTTTCTTGGCAAATTCCGCAACCGGTTTCACCTGGTCGGGATAAGCCGGGCCGAAGATAATATCCATGCTCTTCAATTCACTTCTATCCAGAATGTTCTTGATGGAAGAAGTATTGTTATGGGTATCGTATGAGTACAGGTCGATGGATACTCCTTTTTCCTTCAAGCTGTCTACTGCCATCAGGAAGCCTTCATAGTATTCCACCATACGTGTCTGTTCGTCACGGTTGCCCTTACCGTCTGTCATGAATGGCAGCATTACGGCAGCTTTGATGGTAGATATTTTGCGTGCCTCCTTCTTGCTTTCATTAAACAGCTGGTCATCCGTGGGAATTACGGCAGGCGTATTATTCACAGGTGTTTCGGTCTTTGTATCCTTAGGATATGGAATACAAAGGAACCTTCCTTTTTTCAGTTTTTCGGTACGCAGCTCAGGATTGGCGGCAATCAGTTCGGCTTCTGTGATGCCATACAGGCGGCTGATGCTGAATATGGTTTCCTTGCGTTCCACTTTATGCATGTCCCTGCAATTGGGTTTCAGTGGGGTGGAAGTGGTGACCGGCTTGGTAGTCTGTGCAGCTTTCACCTCGTTCATAATTATCTCCTCGCTGTCCGTCACTTTGGCGGGAATTACGATAACCTGTCCGATACGGAAATTCTCCGCGCTCAGCCCGGGATTTGCCTGGCAGATGCGTTGTGCGGTTACTCCATAGCGTTGTGTCAGCTTGTACAAGGTTTCACCCGACTGGATGGTATGGAACATCTGCTGTTCCGTTCCGCTGTTCTTTTGTGGAATCTTCAATGTTTCACCGGTTTTAATTTTCTGGTCACTGCCGGGGTTCATTTTAACGATGTCACCGGTAGTGACATTATACATGCTGGCTATGGAATAAAGACTTTGCCCTTTGGTAATGGTGTGCAGGAAATAGCCGGAAGACTGTGTTTGAGCCATCATTCCGGTGCTGCTGGCAGACAAGGCTGCGATAAGATATAATGCTCGAATAAATTTCATTTGCAGTGTGTTGATTAAACTGAGTGGCAAAAGTACAAAAAAAACTGTTTTATTCACATTATATAGAAAGAATAGAAAATATTATTAGGCTTTTTAATTAAATATTTCGTCGGGAAGCATTAATTTTGCAAAGATTACGCAGAGTAAGAAGACTATGAGTGAAGAAAAAGAACTGATTAATGTATACGGTGCCCGTGTACATAACTTGAAAGATATAGATGTTGAAATTCCACGGAACAGCCTGACGGTGATAACCGGATTGAGCGGAAGCGGTAAATCGTCTTTGGCATTCGATACCATCTTCGCCGAAGGGCAGCGGAGATACATTGAGACCTTTTCCGCATACGCCCGTAATTTCCTGGGAGGGTTGGAGCGCCCGGATGTGGATAAGATTACAGGACTCAGCCCGGTAATTTCCATCGAACAGAAAACGACGAACAAGAATCCCCGTTCTACCGTGGGGACTACGACAGAGATATACGATTATCTCCGTTTGCTCTATGCCCGTGCAGGAGTTGCTTATTCTTATCTTTCGGGAGAGAAAATGGTGAAATATACCGAGGAACAGATCATCGGCCTGATTCACCGGGATTATCAGGGTAAGAAGATATTCATGCTTGCCCCGTTGGTACGTACCCGTAAGGGACATTACAAAGAACTTTTCGAGCAAGTGCGCAAGAAAGGTTATCTGTGTGTCCGCGTGGACGGCGAGGTGCGCGAGATTGTACACGGCATGAAGCTGGACCGTTACAAGAACCACGATATCGAAGTCGTGATAGACAAGCTGGTCGTATCGGAAAAGGACGACAAACGGCTGAAACAGAGCGTTGCCACTGCCATGCAGCAGGGTGAGGGGCTGATTATGATTTATGATGCCGATACCCGGGAGGTGCGCCATTACAGTAAGCGGTTGATGTGTCCTGTCACCGGACTGTCTTATAAAGAGCCTGCCCCTCATAATTTCTCGTTTAACTCTCCGCAGGGAGCCTGCCCCCGTTGTAAGGGGCTGGGGTATGTGAATCTGATTGATGTGGACAAAGTGATTCCCGACAGGAATCTTTCCATTTACGAAGGAGCCATCGTGCCTTTGGGCAAATATAAAAATGCCATGATTTTCTGGCAGATAGAGGCGTTGCTTGAAAAATATGATTTTACGATCAAGACGCCGGTCAAGGATATGCCGGATGATGCGATAGACGAAATACTCTATGGCTCGGATGAGCGTATCAAGATAAAGAGCACCTTGATTCATACCTCTTCCGATTACTTTGTAACTTATGAAGGGATTGTGAAGTACATCCAGATGATGCAGGAGAAAGATGCGTCGGCCACTGCTCAGAAGTGGGCGGAACAGTTTGCCAAGACCGATGTTTGTCCCGAATGCAAGGGCGCGCGTCTGAACAAGGAGGCGTTGCATTTCCGTATCCATGACAAGAACATTTATGAACTGGCAAGCATGGATATTAACGAACTGTATGACTGGTTGCAACAGGTCGATCCTTTTCTGGAAGACAAGCAGCGCATGATTGCCGCCGAGATTTTGAAGGAGATCCGTACCCGTCTTAAGTTTCTGTTGGATGTGGGACTGGATTATCTTTCACTGAACCGCACCTCGGTATCCCTTTCGGGAGGCGAGAGCCAGCGCATCCGTCTGGCAACTCAAATCGGCTCCCAGCTGGTGAACGTGCTTTATATTCTGGATGAACCGAGTATCGGATTACACCAACGGGACAACCTCCGCCTTATCAACTCTTTGAAGAAGTTGCGTGACACAGGTAACTCTGTCATCGTGGTGGAGCATGACAAGGATATGATGCTGGCGGCAGACTATGTGGTTGATATGGGACCGAAGGCGGGCCGCCTGGGAGGCGAGGTAGTGTTTCAGGGGACTCCGAAACAAATGCTTCAGACAGGAACGCTTACCTCTAAGTATTTAAACGGACAGATGAAGATAGAGATACCGGCCGAACGCCGCCCCGGTAACGGGAAATCCTTATGGCTGAGAGGGGCGAAAGGAAACAACCTGAAGAATGTGGATGTGGAATTTCCTTTGGGAAAACTCATTTGCGTCACAGGGGTGTCCGGCAGTGGCAAATCCACGCTGATAAACGATACCTTGCAGCCCATCCTGTCACAGCATTTCTACCGTTCTTTGCAGGAACCTCTGCCCTATGACAGTGTGGAGGGACTGGACTATATAGATAAGGTGGTGAATGTGGACCAGTCGCCGCTGGGTAGGACACCGCGTTCCAATCCGGCCACCTATACAGGGGTATTCTCGGATATCCGGAATCTGTTTGTCGGTCTGCCCGAAGCGAAGATCCGTGGCTATAAGCCGGGGCGTTTCTCGTTCAATGTAACCGGAGGACGCTGCGAGGCTTGCGGTGGTAACGGATACAAGACCATCGAAATGAATTTCCTGCCCGATGTGCTAGTGCCTTGCGAGGTTTGTCACGGCAAACGATATAACCGCGAGACGCTGGAAGTGCGCTATAAGGGTAAATCCATAGCCGATGTACTGGACATGACCATCAATCGTGCTGTAGAGTTCTTTGAGAATGTGCCTCAGATTCTGAATAAAATCAAAGTGCTGCAAGAGGTGGGGTTAGGATATATTAAACTGGGACAGCCCTCCACCACCTTGTCGGGCGGAGAGAGCCAGCGTGTGAAACTGGCTACGGAACTGTCCAAGCGTGATACCGGAAAAACGATGTATATTCTGGATGAGCCTACTACCGGGCTTCATTTCGAAGATATCCGTGTGCTGATGAATGTACTGAACAAACTGGTGGAAAAAGGCAATACCGTTCTGGTTATCGAACATAACCTGGACGTTATCAAACTGGCGGATTACATCATCGATATGGGTCCCGAAGGCGGACGGGGCGGAGGACAGGTACTTGCGGCCGGAACTCCCGAGGAAGTGGCCGAAAGCAAAAAAGGATATACCCCGAAGTTTATAAAAGAAGAATTGGAAAATTAACCGGCATACCAGCAATGAAAGAGAAAATAGCTAAAACCAACGTAGCCCGTCTGCTTGATAAGGCCAAGATAGCATACGAGCTTATTCCATACGAAGTAGACGAGAACGACCTCAGCGCTGTTCACGTTGCCGCCAGTTTGGGCGAGAACATAGAACAAGTCTTCAAGACTTTGGTGCTTCATGGGGATAAATCCGGATATTTTGTCTGTGTCATACCCGGCGAGCACGAGGTAGATTTAAAAATGGCGGCAAAAGTCTCAGGTAACAAGAAATGCGACCTGATCCCCATGAAAGAGTTGCTTCCCCTGACAGGATATATCCGGGGAGGATGTTCTCCCATCGGCATGAAAAAACATTTCCCCACCTATATACACGAGACTTGCATCACATTTCCATTTATTTATATCAGTGCCGGTATCCGCGGATTACAGATAAAAATAGCTCCCGATGACTTGATAAAAGAAACGAAAGCAGAGATATGTTCCCTTTTCACCGAATAAATATGCCAAAAAGAGTCACATTTGTGGCTCTTTTTTTTTCAGATAGACTAAAAGTTATATCTTTGCAAAAAAAGAATACTAACTATTAATTAAATCTTTATCAACTATGTTTGAAGGACAGCCTAAAGGCTTATACGCATTAGCTCTCGCCAATACCGGCGAACGCTTTGGTTATTACACCATGCTTGCTATTTTCACTCTCTTCCTGCAAGCGAAATTCGGCTTTACAGCCGCCACGACGTCAACAATCTTTGCCAGTTTCCTGGCAGGAGTGTATTTCATGCCGCTGATCGGAGGTATCCTGGCCGATAAATTCGGTTATGGCAAGATGGTTACTACCGGTATCGTTATCATGTTTGCCGGTTATGTGCTGCTGGCTATCCCGATGGCAACCAATATCGGATTGTATTCCATGTTCGGCGCTCTTGCCCTGATTGCTTTGGGAACCGGACTTTTCAAGGGAAATCTGCAAGTAATGGTAGGTAATCTGTATGATGCCCCCGAGTATAGCGCGAAACGTGATACCGCTTTCAGTTTGTTCTATATGGCGATCAACATCGGCGCCCTGTTCGCTCCGACTGCCGCTACTGCCATGACCAACTATGTGTTGGGCAAAGCAGGTTTCAGCTATGTACCCCAGATCCCTTCTTTGGCACACCAGTTCCTTGACGGTACGATAACGGCTGAAGGTGAGGCCACACTGACTGCCATGCAGAGCGCACAGAATTTCACAGGAAGTATGGCCGATTTCTGTACTACCTATATTGATAAATTGTCTGAAGCCTATAATTATGGTTTCGGTGTAGCTTGTATCTCACTGGTTGCCTCTATGGCTATTTATGTTATTTTCCGTTCTACATTCAAACATGCCGATTACAACTCCAAGCAGGCTAAACCGGCCAATGTACACGAAGAAGAGCTGACTCCCGCACAGACCAAAGAACGCATCGTCGCTTTGTTACTGGTATTCGCTGTGGTTATTTTCTTCTGGATGGCATTCCATCAGAACGGTCTTACCATGACCTTCTTCGCCCGTGACTACACGGCACATGAGGTAACCGGTCTGGATCGCCTTGGCTTCAGCGTATGGAATCTGGCTCTGCTTATTGTAACCGTTTATGCAGGTTTCTCACTGTTCCAGTCCAAGACAGGCAAGGGCAAATTGATTTCAGGCGTTATTGCTACCTTGGCTCTTGTGGTTTTAGGAGTCAATTATGGTACTATGGACCCTACATTGCCTATTCTTCCTCAGATTTTCCAACAGTTTAACCCCTTCTTCGTTGTCGCTCTGACTCCGGTATCACTGGCAGTATTCGGTTCATTGGCAAAGAAAGGAAAAGAACCATCAGCTCCGCGTAAAATCGGTATCGGTATGGTGATTGCCGCAGTAGGTTTCATGTTGCTGGCATTCGGCTCATTCGGTCTGCCTACTCCTGCTGAAGTAGAAGCCAATGGTATTGCCGAGAGCGCGTTGGTTTCACCCAACTGGCTGATCTCGACTTATCTGGTATTGACTTTTGCCGAATTGTTCCTGTCACCGATGGGTATCTCATTTGTTTCCAAGGTAGCTCCTCCCAAGTATAAAGGCGCTATGATGGGACTTTGGTTTGTGGCTACTGCTATTGGTAACTATCTGGTAGCTATCATCGGTTATTTGTGGGGTGATATGCAGTTGTGGATGGTATGGAGTGTATTGATTGTGTGCTGCTTGCTTTCAGCATTGTTCATCTTCTCTATCATGAAGAAACTGGAAAAGGTTGCGAAATAATTCCCGCCTATATTATATATGAAAGAGAAGCCCGCTTAACCAATCAGCGGGCTTCTCTTTTTTTATAAATTACAGAAGAAGGATACGAAAACAGGAACACTCATATCAATCAGTATTCCGTGGAATATGGCCAGGGGAATCATGTCTTTTCCCGAATAACGTGTGATGGATGGCAGCAATACATCCATCGAGTTCACTCCGGCAGCCGAGATAGGGGCCAGCTGTCCAAAGTATTTCCGTATGAGCGGAGCGCCGAGTAAGGCCATCATTTCCCGGAAAATATTGGCCAGTAATGCAATGGTTCCCAATTCGGTGGCCAGTTGTAACCCGATAGACGGTTCCTTGAACTGTGTGATCAGGATGGAGGAAAGCGAATAATAGGCAAAGCCGCTACCCACCGCCATACAGTCGAATACACTCCATTGGCTTAATAGCAGACTGGCCAGTGCCGAGAAAAGCAAGGTTCCCGCAATGGTAGCCATCGGTACCAGGAGCATTTTCAGCCGTAAGCTTTTAATCAGTTCTTTCAATTTCTTATTGCTGCCTATGCTGATTCCTACTTGGAGCATCAGTGCATAAAGCACATACATGGAAACAGAGTGCATGTCATACTGGAAATTATTGACAGCTCCAATCATACATCCTGCACAAAAAAATGCGACAACAACCAAACTACCTTTCATTGTTTGCCTCCTTTCTTAAAAAACAGATGAAATACCAGGAAAGAAGCTAGCATACTGCCCAAAATGCTTAATGTAGCCAATATAGCCGCCTGCCATCCGAATCTGCCTAAATTGTTAATGATTAAGCTGTTGGAGCCGATAGAGATTCCCAAAACAAACAGCAGCAGGAAGATAGTGAGTGAGGTACTCTTTTCTATCTTTTGTAAAAACTGTAAGTTGCGCAATACATATCCTATACCGATACCAACAAACATAATAGATATAATAGTAAACATAGCAATCAATTTTTATAGTAAAACATATACAACCCGACGGTTTCACCGAATGAGAACCATCATGCAATATATCTTTCATCGGGCACGTGTGTGGGTAGGATGAAAGTTGGGTAATAAATTACGTGTGAGTGGAAATCTAAACAAAGCCGCTGAACCAATGTACATGCACAATGAAGTGATTACACAGGGGGGTATTTCCCGATGTAAGGTGATGTATGCTGTATGTAGTCTGTAATTGGTTCATATCATTGATTCATTTGCGGTGCAAAGATAATCCTTTTATGTATATTTTCAAAATAAATATTCATAAATCTTCTTCTGTTACCTTTGGACGGATATAGCGTGTGTTTTAACATAGGATCATTTATTGGGAATTTATCTCCGAATTCTGACGATAAAAAATATTCATTAATTGCAGGGGATAAGAACTTTATCTTTTCTGGAGAATTATACTTTTTTCTTGAATTGAATATTCTGTGTAAGTGTTTGTATACTAGTTGTTTATATTTGTTTGAGATAAAAATGAAAATAATGTCATAATTGGTGGCAATTATCTATACACCCTATTGATATTTTTTGTTTCTTTGTAATCTATTTATATACTAACACACCAAAGGAATGGATTACACCGAACAGTTTATCCGGCTGAATTGCAGCTTGATGTCGGATTACAAAATGATGAAGCTGAATGCCGAAATGAAATGCATGGGAATAGGATTATATATTCAAATGATATTGTTCCTGCGAAGGCAACAGGAATACAAACACGATTTTAACGAACTGGATTTGTTGGCTGAACAATGGGGGGCTACAGTGGAAGATCTGCAGCATCTCATTAAAGACTTTAACTTGTTTGTCATAATGGAGGACGGATATTTCCGATGCCTGTATCTGGATGAGGTGATGGGTTATCAGAATAAGCTTTCGGAGCAACGTGCCGCCGCCGGTAGCAAAGGAGGAAGAAGCAGCAAGAAAAAGACTGTGCAGACAGCTGAAAAAGTAATCACTTCTACTGTGCTGGTGGCAGCAGATAAAGAAGCGGATGACGAAGCAAACAATAAGGAAAACGGTGCAAAATGCATGAAAAATACGATTGAAAAAAGTGATGATGAAAATATAGCCGAAAATACGATTCAATATATTGATAATGAATGTGTTAATAGGAGTTTGCAAGCAAGCTTTAAGCAAAACTTTATAAGAGAAGAAAAGAATAGAGAAGAGAAGAAAAACAACAGTAACAAAGAAAAAGAAATAACTGTTGTTGCTGTTGTTGAACTCTTCAAAAACATAGGATTTGCACCTCGACAGAAACGCTATATCAATGAGATTTTCCCTATCCGGGTTCGGGTGGATACACCACGCACGATTCCGGATTTGGAAGAAAGAGGAGTTGGACCGCCCATGGATAAATGCATATCGTATCTTTGTTGAATGCTATTTGCCCCCCAGGTACGCGCCGTTAATCACGGAAGATATGGATCTTTCACGTGTAAGATGCTATATCTTACAGCTGTAAGATTATAAATCTTTCACCTTCATCGTCTGGACATTGCGAAAGAGTTCAGCCGGTCTGTGCGTGGTGGAATATAACCGTCTGCCGCTTGTTTTCACGAATACCGTCTGGGGTATCTCAAGAAGATGCTCAGCAGGGCAAATATCCCGATGGCTACCGGATAGTACAAGTATTCGATAATGCTCAAAGGAGACAGGGAAGCCAGTTTGGCAGCAATCAGCATTTGTGCTCCGTAAGGGATGATTCCCTGGATGACACACGAGAAAGTATCCAGAATACTTGCACTCTTGCGTTTGTCCACCCTGTAACGGGTAGCGATGTCGTTGGCCAATGGTCCCACTGTGATGATGGCTATCGTATTGTTGGCTGTACAGAAATTGGCGATGCTCACCAAAGCTGCGATGCAAAGTTCGGCTCCGCGTTTGCTGTTGACATGTTTGGTCAGTTTTTGGATAATATAGTCCACTCCGCCGTTAAAGCGGATCAGTTCCAGCATACCGCCTGCCATCAAGGTGATGATGATGAGCTCACCCATCCCGGTGATCCCTGTGCCCATGGAGCCGAGCCAGTCGAACAGGCCGATGCTCCCCGTGAACAGGCCGATCACTCCCGTTGTGGCGATGCCCAGTATCAGTACGAGTGCTACATTCATCCCTGCTATGGCGGTTCCCAGCACAACCAGATAGGGGAGGACTTTGATCCATTCCACCGACTGGATGTCATGGGTGGTCATCACGTCCATTCCCCTGAAGATGTAGTAGCCGAAAACCATCAGGGCGGCCGGAAGGGCTATCATGAAGTTCACCCGGAACTTGTCACGCATGGCGCATCCCTGGGTACGGGTGGCGGCGATGGTGGTATCCGAGATGAATGAAAGGTTGTCGCCGAAGAAGGCTCCTCCCACCACGATACCTGTCATGAAGGCCAGGTTCATGTCGGTTTTCTCTGCGATGCCTGCTGCCACGGGGACTAGTGCCACGATGGTTCCTACCGAGGTTCCGATGGAGAGTGAGATGAAACAGGCAGCCAGGAAGATGCCTGCCAGCAGCAGATTGTCCGGCAGCAGGAGAAGCGTAAGGTTGACGGTCGCGTCAATGGCCCCGATATCTTTGGCACTTTGGGCGAATGCGCCTGCCAGGATGAAAATCCAGATCATCAGCATGATATTCTTGTTGGCTGCGCCGATGGAATATTGCAGCATTCGCTCATTCAGGCTCAGGCCTTTGGTGATGCATACCGCATAGACCGAGGATACCATGAAAGCAATCGTGATGGGGACTTTATAGAAGTCGTTTACAATGATGGAAGTCACCAGATACAGGCATAGAAATACCAGCAGTGGACTGAGTGCCCATAGACTGGGCTTATTGGTTATTGGAGTTAATTTTTCACCGTTCATGAATTTGTATTTTATAAAATGAGGTGCAAAGTTACAAAAAGACTTGTTTTATAACAATATATGCGAGAAAAAGGTCACAGCCCCACCTTCGTAATAAGAAAGGCAGGGCTGTAAGGGTATTGGGAAAGTTGAGTATAAGATTGGATTATAGTGTCACGCCTGTCTTGAAGATAGCGATTTCACGATAATTCTTCTTCTCATTATTTACCGGTTCTCCGCTGGCAACCCGGATGATATAGTCTATAAAACGCTCGCAAGTCTTTTCCATCGGTTCGTTTTCTACGATGACTCCGGCATTGAAATCAATCCATCCCGGTTTGTTTTTAGCCAGAGTGGAGTTGGTGGAAATCTTCATGGTAGGAACAAACGTACCGAACGGAGTACCGCGGCCGGTAGTGAAGAGCACCATGTGACAGCCGCAGGAGGCGAGGGCGGTGGCAGCTACCAAATCGTTGCCCGGTGCGGAAAGCAAGTTCAAACCTTTCACTTTCAGGCGGTCGCCATAGCCCATAACTCCGTCAACGTATGCTTTGCCGCATTTTTGGGTACATCCCAACGCTTTGTCTTCCAGGGTGGAGATACCACCTGCCTTGTTGCCCGGTGACGGAT
>OLES01000387.1_pt1 | contig 13775 bp, 15 predicted proteins | sample 1602811 | NCBI WGS metagenome assembly OLES01 (sample SAMN02675049, study PRJEB24791) | human gut metagenome, SKBSTL061 | isolation source: stool | host: Homo sapiens | place: USA | reverse complement strand
AGCTATGTCTTCTTTTATGCGATTTTCAATTTGCGCAATTTATTGTACATTATCGAGTTTTACCGCTGTAGGGGAAAGTCAGGAAAAGCATGGCGGCATTGTGACGGTTGCCCGCCCAATGGACTGGTTGCACGAAACTATACATTTTCTTCTGGAGCGCGAGATGGGAAAGGACCCTGCATGGACGCAGGAGGGAATGACAACATATCTTTCTAGCTTGACTGGACAGACATTTGATGGCGACAATTATTACGCGCTGCTAACGCTGGACTACAGCAAAATAGCGGATAGTCCGAGTAAGACCATCGCACTCCAGTTGGTCGAGTATTATCACACGCACTGGCTTCAGGAGAGCTATAATCCGTTGACATATTACCGCGCGCTGGGATTATTCCGCGAGGCGGCGGAGGAGGCTGGAGCGGAGGATTTCCGCCCCATCGTTGTCTCTTGTGGCGAGCGGCGGAATGAACTTTCCGGAGGAAACTTCACCGAAGAGAACGGCAATGAACTATCCTATTATCAGGCGATGCTCGTCGTTGACTATCTAGTTGAGCAGCATGGACTTGATGCTGTGCTTGAAGCCTTTTTTGAGGATGAAGATTTTCCTGAAAGCTTTGGCCTAACATATCAAGAGGCTCTGCATGCGGCTGAAACGTCTTTTAGTTAAAAATAGGAAAATAAAAATGCCTACAATAAGTAGGGTGCACTTATCTCAGATGCTAATGCCGCTTGTATTGACTGCTAAATGCAGAAGATATTAGCGCCTAATTGCTCACTGAAAGTGAAAACGCGCGTTGGTGAAAGATCTCAATCTTTATGAATTCTTCCATATTCGGTCAGATCAAATTATAGGCGGGAACATCCTTGCAAGATGTTCCCGCCCTCTTATACCCATTTCCGCTGCACGACATTATACCTCAATTTTACTGTCGTGCCGACTGGCAGCCATTCGCTGCAGCCGATGCCGACAGGCTCTCTTTCAAGATCGGTCGGCTGCGCTTAGCTTCACAGGCGTTCGAGGGAAAGATTATTTGATTAGCAAGGGGCGTCCTTACCGTCCGGGTATTTTGGTGTGTACGAAGTGTCAAAGCTTTCCTGCTCCGGAGCGAGGGGAAATGTATCGATACTGCCAGCCTCACCGCGGAAGCAAAAATAGAAGCTGAGTGCGTGATAGAAAAGCACCTGCTGCTCTTCGGTCAAAAAGTCGGGTGCGGCGTAATTTGTACGAAGCTATTTGGAGACGGGCAGTTCGGCAGCGGAAAGAGAAGTACGTGCGTTATAGAAGTCAGTTTCCTCTACACCGTCCCACTCGCCGATGAGCTGCATATCTGCCTGATTCGGTGTGGTGAAGGCATCAAAACGCCAGCCTGCATCAGTATAGATCAGAGTGACCGGATAGGTGCGCGTGTACTCATAGCTTGTTTTCAGCCGCTCGTCGCGCTCGGCCTCGGTTTCGTCCTGACGAGGGTAGGGATAAGAGTAGTGCGCCGTCACCGTGAAGTCGATCCGATCATCCGTCTGTGCAGTCAGAGTGAATTCGTCGGGAATGTTGCTGTTGTAATATTGGTCGCCGTAGGCGCAGTCGAGGATAAAAAGCCGACCGTCGTGCTCGATGTAGATCGGCGCGTTACCGTTGTCATTGCAGGCAGACCAGAGTGCATTGGTGAACAGCGCATAGACGACGCGGTCAAAGTCAGCCCAGGACTGCCAACGGCTGTGGGAGCTGATGTAGGTGTAGTCGGAGCCGTCCGGCGTGTACTCGTCGTACTCGGCTTGGCCGTCTGCGGCGGGGAAGGCGTCGTCGATGCCGGTCGTCTCGCCGTCAAACATCGCACTATAGAGCGCAAACGCCTGCCTGTAAAGTGTTTGCTGTTCCGCCGTCAGAAAATCCGGCGCGGCGCGAAGCTGTGCAGCATCATCCAGCGGAAGGTCGGTATCGGTCAAATAATACTCCGCGGGCTTTGATTGATTGGATGTATCTGGCTTTGCTGTACAGCCTGCAAGCAGCAGGAGCAATACCGCAAGCGCGGTAGGAAATAGACGTTTCATCATGGTGCTTGTCCTCTTGATGTTAGATTTTTGCGCAGTCATTCTGCTTTTCATTCAGGGATATATACTTCCGCAGGACGTCCGTGCCAGGGATTCTCCCAGCCGGAGGTCCCGTCCTGATAATACATGGTGACATTTTCGGTGGAATCAAATACATAATTGGATTGCTGCGGTGCATCGCCCTTGAAGTAGACCGCACGCAAGTTTGGACAGTCGCAAAAAGCACAGTTGCGCAGGAGTGTAACGCTGGAAGGAATCGTCACCGTCTCCAACGAAGTGCAGTCGTAAAAGGCGTTGTCCTGAATTTCCGTCACACCATCCGGAATCACCACAGCGGTTATGCTCGTGCAGCCTTCAAACGCTCCCGTCGTGCCCGTGACGTTTCCAATCGCGGAAACAGTTTTTCCGCCGATCTGTGAGGGAATCACGATATCTGTTTCAGTCCCGATATACCGGCTAATGGTAACTGTGCCATCCTCGTTTTCCGCTATTTCAAAGTTTGCGGCGTCGGTGACAGATCCCTGCGGAGATTCGCCGCTGGCATTGTTGTTCTCCGGCACATCAGATATTTGCCCTGAAGTTACTGTTTCTCTATTTTCTGTTGGAGTGGACGGCTGGTCATCGGCTTCCAGCGTGCTCTGTGTGCTGCTGCATGAACTTAGTGTTATAAGGAGAGCAGTACTTACGGCGATGACCGAAAGTCTCGAAATTTGGCGCATGATAAAAGGTCTCCTGCATATTCTGAAATGAAAAATTAAGGTGATGGAATGTAGAGAGATTCCGGCAGCACTATCGGAGTGAGCTTTGAAAGATCGAAGCTGTCAGCCAGTTCTTCAAGCAGATCCCGCGTCAAGCCGTCGGTACTTCCCGCCAAAATAATGATGGTCATAAAGCTGTCCGGCAAATCAGCCAGAATCAGTGCTCTGCCAGGGCCGAGCGCCAATGTGGCCGATATGCCGCGTGATGTTTGATACTGCCATTCCTGATAACTCATTGCATCGATAACATTGAGTGTAAGGATTTGCTCATTGCACGCAATGTAAGCGGACTATGAGATTTTGACCTGTTCTGCAACGGAGACAAGCTCGTCCGGCGAGAGCTTAAAGCTCCGAAAGTTGATGAGCCAACCGTTTTCTTCATCAATCTGAAAGATGTAGGCCTCTGTACCGGTTTCTCCCGCGCATTCCTGGTCCTCACCCCAGTAAAGCGTAGCATCCTTACCGTAAAGCGTGATGGACTTTGACTCTGCATCGTCAGCAATTTCAAAGCCTCCTACTAAGCCGTCTCTAATGGCCACGACGGTGATTGAAATGATCTCACCGTTGTTGCCGAAAAATGTGGCGCCACTGGCAAAATCGGCCCGGTAGCAGCCTCCCGGATCAAGACGATAGGTCTCTTCCAGCGCCGAGTAGTCGATTTTACCGGCGATATAGGATCCGGCTGGCTCCTCTCCCTCGACACAGAACGTGGCGTGGTCGGAGAAGATTTCAACCAGGACATTCAGCGTGTTCTCACGAAGCGATGGCGAGAACGCCAGCGCCGACGTGAACAAAAGCACGGAGATGAGGGCCGCGACGAGGACGATTCGCAGTACGCAGGAAGGCTTGCGCTTTTTGGACCGTTCATAGGTCAGCGCCTCTTCGATGAACTCATCGTCGATCCCATTCATTGCGCTGGAGAATTTCTGAGCCAATGTCAACAAGCCAAAACACCCCTTTCTGCAAGATGCGTTTGTAATTGCTTACGGATTCGGGAAAGCCGGACAGAGACGTTCTTTTCCGTCAGACCGGTTCGAGCCGCAATTTCTGCATAGCTGTCGGAGAACCAGTAGCGCCGCAGGAAGATCACGCGGTTTTCCTGTGACAAGTCCCTGAGAAAGTCTTCAATGATCGCAATCAACTCTTTTTCCTCGAGAGAGTCTTCAACCGAGACTGAGGAAGAAAGGCAGTTTTCCAATTCCTCCATTGTCGAGTCGTAATTGCTGTTTCGCTTGAGAGCTGTATTGGCCCGATAACGCATGATAGAAATATTCCGAACGATCTTGCAGACAAAGACGGACAGCGGATTGGGCCTGTGCGGAGGGATCGCATTCCAAACACCGAGATAGGCATCATTCACGCATTCCTCTGCGTCCTGCTGATCCTTCAAAATGCTGCGGGAAAGATTATGGCAAATCGCCCCATATTTGCCGTCCAGCGCTTCGATTGCAAGCTCAGAACGTGCAAAGAACAAATCAATGATCTTAATATCATCCACAAGGAATCACACCCTTCTATTTATTACCTTGCAAATTGGGGTGAAATACTACATCAAAGCAAGAATTTTTATCGGGAATTTTGGAAGATTCCCTGTTTTCCGCTGTCGTATTGCTGTCCCAACATAAAAAGCAATACGACCAGCAAGATCTCATTTCTTCACCCAGGCCGGTTTTTGTTCCATTCTATAGCAGATGTGCGGGGATATCAAACCCTCGAAGGATTTCAGAATATGTTCGCTATGTCATTTGGAACGAATGCTTCTGCTCCGACTGCCTTTTCCCAATTCCTCGAAATATGTACAGGTCTGCGGTGCATTTTTTCTAAGGCTCTCCATCATTTCCGAATCGTTGCCGTGGATGATGCAATAGGCAAAGCAGTCTGCGAAGTATTCTCTGGCGTTGGTTTTTGCGTAATCCCGCAGCCCGGAGTTCTGCGCTTCTGCAAGATATAGCTGTTCATACTCTGCGGGGAATCCCCGCGTCCAATCGAGAAAATGTCCAAATTCGTGGAGCGTCGCGCTGGCCTCCGAGATGTAAAGGGTTTTCTGGCTGTAGTTGGTGGCTCCAATGCAACTCATGTTCAGTTGCTTGCTGAGTTCGCTGATGTAGTCGAAGTCGATACGGTATGTCCAGCCAGCGGCGTTGAAGGCGGCAAGCATCGGCTCCGGCACCTGCCGCAGCGCCACCAGGTAGTCATTGATGTTGACGCCTGCCGCGTTTACCAGAGCCACCGGCGCGGGCGGAGCCTCCACGGTGAAGGCGCGGGTCAGAATGGCGTGAAGGAGCATGGCAGCGTCCCTGCGGGTAACGATCTCATTTGCAGTGTTCGCCTCGCCGCAGAGCTGAAGCTCCTTCCCGATGCGGATGCAGTTTTCATGATCGGGCAGCGACACGCCGCCCGCATAGAGTACGCTGTCGTAAACGGGGATCTTGGCTGCGGCAAAGGCGCTTTTGAGCAGCGCTCCCCGGCATAGCTGGATATTGGGAGCGGAGAGTGCGGTTTCGTTCAGCCAGCCCTTCCGGTAGGATTGCTCCACAGCGCTTTGGCTCAGATCACTCCATGAGTTGCCCTCGACCTTCACATCATAGGCCCGGCAGAGCATCATCGCCCACTGCCGCACCGTCACCGGCGCATCCGGGGAGAAGTATCCGTTCCCCGTGCCTTGCGTGATCTCATGCTCCGCAAGATACATCACGCTTTCATAGCAGTCCGCAGTTTCCGGCAAGTCATCAAAGCCTGTGCAGGCAGCGGAAGCAGCTGTGGGCAGGATCACTGCCAGGACAACGGTGCAGACAGCCAACGCTGTTCTTCTAACGATCATCTTCATAAGTTCCTCCATATTCTTGTTCTTTCTCTGTCCTGTATCCTCCGGTAGAGTAGGCTCTTCTGGATGCGCCATGGTGACGCTACCCTATGGACAGAATTTTGAGAGTAAAAACGTCACAGTCCCCCCTTGGCGGGAGGCTGTGACGTTTTATGCTTGGTCAGCCGGTATAAATTGCTGGTGAGGCTGCCATTGGAGCGGCGGCGGTTCCGCTTTTCGATGAGCTGCCTGCGCTCCAGATCTGCCAGAGCCCGCTGGACTGTCCGCGGCGAAAGTCCCAATTCACGGGCAATGGTTTTGATCCCAGGCCAGCAGACACCGGAGGCATCCGCCCGGTCCCGAAGATAGATATAGACCGCCTTCTCCCGGTGGCTCAGATGCTCCTCGGCGTAGATAAAGTTGAATTGACTCATCTGCTTCCCTCCATGTTATAGGGATTCTTTGTGCAGCTCCGATGGATGCTGCGGATGAGTTCGCTCTGGTCAACATAGGCAATCTTTCGGGCTGCCTGCTCCGGCATCCGATAGCCGTCCGGGTCAAAGGTGATGCCCCAATCCAGAAAGAGACGCAGTTTAGTGCGCATGGGTTGGGTTCCCGTTTTCATCACTACAAACTCACCCTTGGGGATGGATTTCAGTTCATCTGGTGTCATGAGAGCACGCTCCATCATCTGCAAGGACTGGCTGCTCTCTTTCCCCTGACTGACGGAGCCGGACAGTACCGTCCTGCTGCCGAGGGCAGCGGAGAGGGCATCTGCCGTTTTGCTCTGGGGCGAAAAGCCGCCAAAGATGGTGTCCTGGCAGTTGTCACATATAATTTCCGCACCTTCTTTACCATAGTTCTTCTCCAGTTGGGCAAGGCTCTGGATAATGGGTACCAGCGTCAGCCTGCGGGAGCGTCCCGCGCTGAATAGGGGCAGAATGTCAAAGGGCGGCATGGTTCCCAACTCATCACAAAACAGCACCACACGGTTTTTGAGCCTGCCGCCGGTTTCGTCCGCCACGGAGAACAATTCGCGGGACAGATTTTGTATCATGAGCGCCGCGATGAAATTCTTGGCGGGATCTTCTTCCGGCAAAATCAGGAAGATGGCGCACTTCTCCGAGGCAAACATTTCAGCGTTGATGGGGCTGTCGTAGCAGATGACCTGTTCCAACTCCGTATCCAGAAAGGCGTTGAGGCGGGACATGACGGTGGACATGACCGAAGCCATAGATTGATCCGCACTGGTGAGGGCTGCGCCTGCCAGCCACCGGGCCTTATGTACAGACGGGAGCATGTCCATCAACCCATGAAATCCGTTCTTTCCCCGTCCGCCGCCCGGCGCTGCCAGCAGATCTTGCACCAGCTTGAACGCCGAGACGATGTGTCGCTTCTCCGTGCCGTCCTTTTCCGGCAGGATAAATTCCGCAAGCAGCATGACGATGGCGGCCAGCACACCCTCTGCACTCTCGTAGAAGAATGCATTGTCGCCATACTGAGAGGAGCCCTCCGGATTGACGATCGTTTTAGCAAGGATCTTGGCGTATTTTTCTGCTTTCGCCTTGGCAGTGAGATCGTTGGGGTCTCTTTTTGCTCTGTCCATATAGTGGTTCACGAGCGTCATAAAATTGAAACCGTCCGAGCACGTCGGATTGCGCAGGTCAATGACCGTGACCTGATAGCCGTAATATTTCGATGCGATGCAGCCGTAGTTACGTGCGAGGTCGCCCTTGGTGTCGAGCGCCAAATAGCTCATGCCGCAGGCGCAGGCGTATTCGAGATTCGGGTATAGGAAAAATGCCGTCTTGCCCACGCCGGAGGCACCAATCATCAGACAGTGGACGTCATCACTGTCCACCAGCGCCCGGATATCTCGCTGCTCCTCAATCATCTTTTTGACTTTTGAGAGAGCCTTTGATTTTTTCTTCGTCTTCCGCTTTCCCTCCACAGAACGTCGCAGCTTTTCCAGCAGCTTGCGAGAGGTTTTCAGCAGGATTTCCCCCTCGCTTTTATGGTTTCTGCCGCCGACGCTGCCGAGGACGAGTCCCTGCTCCGTAGGCAGCTCCTCTCTCTTGCGCCAGCGGCGGGGACGGAACGGTACCGTCCGGTATGTTTTGCTGATCTCCCTGGGCGTTGCCCACCGGGCTGTGCCGTGCTGACCGTCGCCAACGGTTTTGCTCTTGAAATTGTTGAGAGAATAATTCTTGGAGAGGAAGGACACCACGAGCAAGAATGCCAGCAGTCCGCCGCCAAGCAAAATCAGGGGCCATACATTTTCGTTCATGCGTCTTTCTCCTTCTTCTCGAATTTAGCGCAGAGATCGTCATTCCAATCCTTGCGCACCGGGTAGAGCCGCTCCACATCCAAGCCCATGTCCTCCAGCGTATCCGTCATACGGTCGCAGGCATCGTTGCCCGCGTCATCGTTGTCGAGGCACAGGTACACCATGTCCAGCTTCGGATTCTGCCGCAGCCGCTCCAGCACCGGCTGGATGGAAAGTCCGCAGCAGGCAACGTAGCTGTGCTCCTGCCAGCCGTAGGGATAGAGGGTAATGTGGGACAGAAGGTCGATGGGCGCTTCGAACACATAGAGGGACTTGTCGGTCCCATTTTTGTGGAAGCAATGCTCACTTGTGCTGCCCTCGATGTTCATGCGGAACACCCGTCCCTCACTGTTGGTACTGCGGATGTGCGCGTGCTTGGCCTCACCGCTGTCATCCAGCCCCACGAAAACACAGTTGTGATGCCTGTCCTCGTAGAGCAGCTTTTCATGTACGAAGGCGGAAATAACCTCGCGGTCAATGTGGCGCTGACGCATGAGGTAAGCATACATACGCCGCATGGTTCCGTAAGGCTCCGGCAGCGCGAAGGCCTTTGAAACTTCATTCACAGGCTTTGCCTGTTCATATGTTTTTCTGTTCTTTCTGCCCAGCAAAAGCAAAACCGCCTCCTGATAAGGGAGACGGTAATAGCGCTGGACGAAGCTGACGGCGTAGCCGCCGACGCGCGCGGAGTGATCAAACCATTTGTTGCCCCGCACGGTGATGCTGGGATCATTGGGCGTACGGAACTCCCGGCCGGAGCGCACGGGTCGCTCGCCCTGGGCGCGCAGCAGCGACACGAGATCCGTGTTCTGCGCACGTGCTTTTTCCTCCGGCGTGAAATAGATAAATTGGCTCATGATGTTTCCTTTCAGGTCATTGCTCTTTCTGTTGACAATATGTGTTTTATCACATATAATGAGTTGCGGAGAAAGCGTGGTGAATGTATGGACTACACTGTGGAATACTACGAGAAGGATGATGGCAGCAGACCTGCTGAAGAATTCATTCTCTCGCAGGATAATAAAATGCAGGCAAAAATATTCGCTGCATTGGAATTGCTCGAAAGCAAAGGCCCCGCCTTACGCGAGCCATATTCAAAGGTGCTGGATGACGGAATTTTTGAAGTGCGTGCAAAGCAAGGTACGGATATCAGCAGGGTGCTTTACTTTTTCGTGGTGGGACGCAGAGTAATCCTCACCAATGGCTTTGTAAAAAAGACGATGAAAACCCCGCCGCGCGAGATAGAACGTGCCAAGCGGTATCGCGCAGACTTTAATCAAAAAAAGGAGGCATGATTTATGGGGAAGAATTTTCGTGAGACTTTGAACGAAAGAATGCAGGACCCTGCGTTCCGTGCGGAGTGGGATGCGCAGGAACCGGAACGTCAGATCATGCGCGCCATTGTTGAAGGCCGTGAGGAAAATGGCATGACGCAAAAGCAGCTTTCCGACATTACCGGCATTACACAGGCTGACATCAGCAGGCTGGAAAGCGGAACGGCCAATCCCTCTCTGCGGACGCTCAAGCGTCTTGCCGCAGGCATGGGAATGGCGCTCAAGCTGGAATTCGTTCCGACGCAAACACAAATCTGACTTCAAAAAAAGCTGCCGCAATTCAAATTGCGGCAGCTTTTTTTATCTGAATGTCTGCTCCTCGTGATCGTCCGGCTTGTGTCCCATTGCCAGCCGCTTGCGCTGCAATTCCTGTCGGCGCTTGCGGTCGATCTGCAAGCCGCGGTGGATCTGGTCGATCTTGCTGTTGTCCTCAAAAATTCTGCTCATGTGATGCAGCATCCGCACAACGGTTTCGCCCACCGTGGGGGCATGGTACTCCGCTCCTGCCGGTGCGGTTTGCCCTGCTTGACCGGATGGCTGTGAGTGCGTCGGAGTCATTTCGCCCACAGGCGGCGCGGCGTCTTTGGAGGTAGCAGCGTCAGAGGAGCCGGTATCTTCCGTGGAAGGTGCTGGTGTATTTTGGGCTTGGGGCTGTGCGGGAACGGCTGATGCTGTGAATTCCACTTTGGCTCTCGTGGTCGGCGCAGAATTCTCGGGCGAAATGGATTCCGTCAGCATGGCAGATGATTTCTGCGCATCCGCGTACTGCTGCCGCTCTGCTATCCATTGCAGTGTTTCCTGAATGACCATGTTACGGACGCTCCGGAACTCCTTTTGCTGGGAGAGCGGCAGACGCTTGGGCGGCCGCTGATCGTAGTCCAGACACACTTGCTCGTAAAGCGTCTGCCACGTTTCATAGGCGGCGGACACCCGCTCGTCCTTCGCCAGCTCCTCCACGATGGCGTCCACGATGGCCTTGACCCTTGGCGGCAGGTAGCCGTAGACCTTTCGGCCCTTGATCGTCAGCAGACGCTCTGCTAACTCCTCGGTGAGCTGCTCCAGACGCGGGTTATCCGACGTGCCATGCTCCAGCTGTGCGATGCACTCCACCATTGCCTTGCGGGTCTGTGCCTGCAACTCCTGCCGCGCGGTATCCTTTTGCTGGTAGATGTGCATCCGATCCGCGTGGTAGATCCGTCTGGCGAAGACGGATTTCATTTCCCGGATACCCTCTTTGGTGAGGTAGCCCTCCTTTGGATCTGCGGAGAAGATGATCATGTGGATATGCACCTGATTTGGCTTCTGGTGGAACGCGGCATACCAACGCAGGTTTTCCGGTCGGATCTTATACGCCTTTGCGATATCGCAGATGGAGGCGTTCACCAGAGCCTGCCAGTTTTCCGCGTTGTCATAGCCCAGCCGCTCTGCGTCCTCACGGCGCAGCGCCACCACCGGCGTCCACACATTGCCCGAATGCTCCGCCACCTCCCGTACCGCCTGCGCGAGATTTTGTACCTTACCGTGAGCGTCCCACAGACCATGCTCACCGTCCTTCTGGACGCCGGGGCGGTGAGAGATGTAGTCGATGAAATTTTCCTTTTGCTCCAGCGCCTCCATGTAGTCTTCCCGCACCTGCTGGATGAACGCGGAGGCGCTGCCCTGGGTGGGGTGATCCAGATACTCCTCGTACTCAATGAGTTCCCAGCAGGAGGGGAAGGACTTCAGCAGCCGCGTGATGAATTCCTGCTGCTTTTTTGTGGCGGGGAGTGTACTGCTCTCATCCGACAGCAGTTCCACGCCGGGACGGGTGGCTACGTAGCGGGTGCGCTGGGCCAGCTTCGCGGCGTTCTGTCCGCCCTTGAGGTAGGGCGAGATCAGTACAATCCGGGCCATTCATCCTCCGGCTCGATGCGGCGCTGCTGATGCACTGCGTTCTCAAAACTCACCTGGCCATTCGTGCGCTTCACCTCATCCACCGCAAAGCCGCGCAACTCTCGTGTGTAGATGTCGTCGGTACGAAAGTGCGCGGCGATGGTGTGGCACATCATGTTCAGCTCCACCGCCCACTTAAAGATGATGCGACAGAGCCGATTGTTGTTGTCGTCCAGCGTACCCTGAATGGCTGTCAGGATAGCTTTCGAGAGATACGCTGTGTTGTCCTCCGTGCCGAGATAGCCCATGTAGAACCGCAGGGCCTTTTCTACGAATTCATTGCGGCTGCGGCAGTTATCAGCTTTCAACCAGCTGTCCATGCGGTCGATCATGTCGGGCGGGAGCCAGAATGTTGTTTTCTTTTTCACTTTTTCTTCCATCGGTGTTCTCCTTTCCTTGCCGTCGGTCAAAAGGGGCGCGAGTGCCGGAAACACCGTGCCTTTTTGGAAACCAGACTGCGGTTTTTCTGAAATGTGCTGAAATAGACTGCGCTTTGGAAAGCGCGAAAAAGCCCCGCACTGCGGGGCTTTGTGGGCGGGCCGCGGGCGCTTGCGACTGCGGCCCTTTATCTTGTTCCACTATCGAACGGGTAAATAAGGGGCAAAAACCTCCGGAACAGGGCATGGTCAGGAGGAAAAACACACTCCCCAAAGGCTCATTTCTCCATCGTCGAAGCCGTATCCACACGTTTTTTTCGCACATCGCCCACAAACGCCGCAACACTCGCTTCAATGGGCTTTGGCGGGTACACACTCCACCCCATCCCTTAAACGCGCACACAGCGGCACACAGGGCGAACGGTGCGGGGAAACGGGGAGCCGCCCTGCGCGGCACATTTGAAAGCACAAAAATCTGCGCAAAACGCTTTCAAATTCGGGACGGAGAAAAACCGCGGGAGCAGAATAACAGCCGACGAACTGCGGCTGCCCGCCAAGGGCGGGTTGACGCAGTTCGGCGGCGCCGCGGGCCCGCAGGCACGCGCAGCCTGGACGCTGTTGTTTCCGCAGTCGTGAGTGCTTCAGCCTTGCTGTGCCTGCGTTTGTACCTACAGCTTCATCACCGGCCCCTGCTGCTGTTCCGGTTCCTCGCGGAATTGCTGCGCGTAGTCGTGGAGACTCATGCCGGTCTGCTTCTGACAGTATTCCTCCATCTTGCGCAGCAGGACATCCTGCTCTGCGGCGTTGAGCTGGTAGCTCCAGCTTTCCTCGGAACCGTCGCCCTTGCAGAGTGTTAGCTCCAACGTGTCACAGGGCTTGCCCTGTGCGATATCGTAGTTGGCGTAGATATTGAGCCAATCATCATTTTCATCGGTCAGGACGAATGTACCGAAGGCAGCGTCCACATCGAACTCCGTCTGCACATAAAAATTGAGCTTGCCGTCCGATTCGATGATCTCATCACCAAAAGAAAAATTTCGCGCGGAGAGGTGTCCCGCCGAGGTGATCTCCTTACCGCTCAGATGATCCAGCAGTTTGCGCCACTTATCATCGCTCGACGCGAATTGCGACCGGGTGGCATGGTACACCGCCGCGGACACATCCTGCATCGCCCACGTTCTCCAGCCATCCATGATGTGAACGGCAGAGAATTCCCGTTTGTCAAAGTCGAGTTCAAACACGCCGGTCACTTTGCCGGTGTTTTCCATGCGTTCCGCGATCATCTGCTGATATTCCCCCGACGTGAGCAGCGTCCCACAGGAGAAAAGGCGAATGAATTTGCTGCCTGTGTCGGCAGACGTGTTCAGGTAACGGTTCAGTCTTTCAGCGGCATTCAGCAGTTCCTCACCGGGCGCGACTTTGAAGCACCATTCCTCACCGTTTTCGAGCACACGGTAGGCAGACCATGTCTGCGCCGCTTCTTCCCGCTCACGGGCGGCAGAGCTTCCCGCCTGAATTGCTTTACTGATCCGAGTGTACTCCCGCTCCGGCAGTTGATTGCAGAGCTCATCCAGCACATCTTCCATGTGCTCCTGTAGCGTCTGACCGTTGAGATGCTTTTCGATAGCGGTCAACCAGCGCCGGTCGATCCACAGCACGATTTTTTCCTGCCGTGCCATCTCAACCACCAGCCTTTTCAGAAGCGTCAGGTGACGCCAACACAGAGGGAGGCTCCACCCGCATCTGCGGCTTCGTCGGTCTTGCCGGACGGCGGGGACGGGCAGCGGGCGCTGTGCGGCTGGCGAGATATTCCCGCACCGGCTCCGGCACCTCGGATTCGTAGAGACATTTGAGCAGTTCCTCCAGCTGCGCCTGCACGCTGGTGTTTTTCTTTTTGAGCGAAAATTCGAGAGCGGCAAGCTGCTCACTCTCGAATGGGATCGTGACATTTTCCTTTTTCATGATCATACCTCCTCGTAGTAGTCGCGGAGCTGGAAGCCCAGCGCCTCCATATCGCTGTGATCCATGCCGAGCCCGTGACGCAGGATGTCATAAAGATTCCCAGCGTCATAGCGGCTGCTGAGAAAATCCACGAGCTTCGCAACCAACTCCTGCTCACGCTCCGGCGTGATCGGTTTTATTGCAGTATTCATAATTAGTTTTCCTTTCAGCCTTTCGGCAGATATGCCCTTGGAT
>OLES01000358.1_pt1 | contig 14408 bp, 10 predicted proteins | sample 1602811 | NCBI WGS metagenome assembly OLES01 (sample SAMN02675049, study PRJEB24791) | human gut metagenome, SKBSTL061 | isolation source: stool | host: Homo sapiens | place: USA | reverse complement strand
CACTCTTTCCCTACACGACGCTCTTCCGATCTAGCCGCGGCGTGACCGCGCGCCAGATCATCAACGAGCGCTCCATCCGCAACGCCCTGACCTGCGACATGGCGCTGGGCTGCTCCACCAACACGGTGCTGCACCTGCTGGCGATTGCGCAGGAGGCTGGCTGCCCGATTGACCTGAAGCTCTTTAACGAGATTTCCGCCAGAACGCCGAATCTCTGCCATCTGGCTCCTGCCGGTTCCACCCACATGCCCGACCTGTATGAGGCGGGCGGCATCCCGGCGGTGCAGGCTGAGCTGGCGAAGAAGAACCTGCTCGACCTCGATGTTCCCACCGTCACCGGCAAAACGCTGGGAGAGAACATCCGCGGTGCGAAGATTCTCAACGACAAGGCGATCCGCTCCATCGACAACCCGTACAGTCAGACCGGCGGTCTGCAGATTCTGTGGGGCAACATTGCGCCGGACGGCTGTGTCGTCAAGCGCAGCGCCGTTGCGCCCGAAATGCAGGTCCACAGCGGCCCCGCGCGCGTCTTTGACAGCGAGGACACCGCCATTGCGGCTATCTACGCAGGTGACATCCACCCCGGCGACGTAGTGGTCATCCGCTACGAGGGCCCCAAGGGCGGCCCCGGTATGCGCGAGATGCTCAACCCCACCAGCGCACTGGCGGGCATGAAGCTGGATACCACCGTGGCACTCATCACGGATGGCCGCTTCTCCGGTGCGTCCCGCGGCGCGGCCATCGGCCACGTCAGCCCCGAGGCGGCCTCCGGCGGCCCTATCGGTCTGGTCAGGGAAGGGGACACCATCGAGATCGACATTCCGAATGCGTCCATCCACCTGGCCGTCAGCGGCGACGAGCTTGCCGCCCGCAAGGCCGCCTACGTCCAGCCCGAGCCGAACATCAAGACCGGCTGGCTGGCACGGTACGCAAGGTTGGTCACCAGCGCCAATCTGGGCGCAGTGCTGAAGTAAATTCCAAAATAAAAAAGTGCTGCTTTCCGCAATGGATTGCAGCACTTTTTTGTTGCCCTGTAGGGGCGGCATATATGCCGCCCGCGGCCTTGCCTTAACCGCCCGTTTGCCTTACACGCCCCTTTAACGGTTCACACTGTAAGGAGGGGTCTTGACCCCTCCGCGGCGGCCAGAGGGCACCCCGCCCTACGTCTCCGGCAAAAGCGCATACCGCGGTTATTTTGCCTCTGCGTGCGCCCTCGCCAATTCCAAATATTCTTCTTCGTTGGCCTTGATGGCGTCAGCCTGTGCCGCGCTGACGGGCCGCACGACCTTGCCGGGCACGCCGATGACAAGGCTCCCCGCGGGCACCTGCATGTTCTCCGGCACAAGCGCCCCCGCGGCGATCAGGCAGCCGTCCCCGATGACCGCGCCGTTCAAAATCGTCGCATGCATCCCAATCAGGCAGCCGTCGCCCACCGTGCAGCCGTGCACAACGGCCCCGTGCCCGACGGACGTTCCGCGCCCCACCGTCACATCCAGCCCGGGGCCGGTGTGCAGCACGGCGTTGTCCTGCACGTTGGAGTTTTCCCCAATGGCAATGTGCCCGGTGTCCGCCCGCAGCACCGCGCCGTACCAGACGCTGCTGTTTTTCTCAAGCCGCACGCTGCCCGCCAGTGTGGCGTTTTCGGCCACAAACGCCGCGCCGTTGTCGGCAGGGGCGTGGTGGTTTATTGTGATGAAAGCCATACTATTGCATCTCCGTTCTTTTCGCGCATTTCCGCACGTTGTAGGGGTCGGCGTCCTCGACGACCCGGGCCGTTCACGGCCACCGTCAGGTTCCGCGGGCGAGCACTGCTCGCCCCTACAAATTAATTATAACGCACCCAAACAAAATTGCAAACACCCTGCCAAATGTGCTACAATATTCCCGTAACCACAAAGGAGTTGTATTATGGCAATCAAAATGATCTGCAGCGACATTGACGGTACGCTGCTGCAATATGGCCGCAAAAAGCTGGAGGGCGAAATTTTCGACCAGATCCGCGCCCTGCATGACCGCGGCATCCTGTTCTGCCCGGCATCCGGGCGGCAGTATACCAGCCTGCGCCTGCTGTTTGCGCCGGTGGCCGACTGCTGTGTTTTCCTGTGCGAGAACGGCGGCGTGCTGTTTAAGGACGAGCACTGCATCGCCGAAAACCCGATGCCCCGCGCACTGGCGGAGGAAATTGCCCACGACCTGTGGGACCGCAGCGACGGCCAGGGCGAGGTCATGCTCTCGGGCCAGAACTGCGCCTATCTGATGGAGCGCGGCCTCGGTATGCTGGACCGCATCCAATTTATCGGCAACCGTTACAAGGTCGTCTCCGACCCGTCCGAGATCCCCGAGGAGATCGTCAAGGTGTCGGTCTACCTGCATGAGGGCGTGGAAAAGTACACGGACCGCTTTGTGCCGCGCTGGCAGCAGGCCAACTGCGCCGTGGCGGGCCCGTACTGGATCGACACGACCACCGCCAACAAGGGTGTCGGCGTCGAGTCGCTCTGCCGCGTGCTGGGCTTCGCCCATGACGAGGTCATGGCCTTCGGCGACAACTACAACGATGTGGCGATGCTTGACCTTGTCGGCACGCCTTACATCATGGACGGTGCCGCCGCGCCGCTGCGCGCACGCTACCCGCTGCACACGCCCCGCCCGGAGGATGTGCTGCGGGAATTTCTCCGGAAATGATGATTCAACCCATTTATGGACGAATCGTACACATTCCACACAATTTTTTATTCAAAATAACCAAAGATTCAGCTTGTTTTTGGAGCTTTTTCCGTTGACGTTGGCGGCAGAGTATGTTATTATAATAACAGCTTAATTATTTGCGCTGCGCCCTACCGCACCGCATCTATGGGAGGAAAAAGCTATGAAAGAATTCACCTATACAATCAAAGAGCCCGTTGGCATTCACGCACGTCCCGCCGGCATGCTGGCCAAGGAGGCCAAGACCTGCCAGAGCACCGTCACCATTGTTGACAAGAACGGCAAGTCCGTTGACGCCACCCGTCTCATGGCTCTGATGGGCATGGGCATCAAGTGCGGCGACACCGTCACCGTCAAGATCGAGGGTGCCGACGAGGACACCGCCGCCCCCGCTCTGGAGAAGTTCTTCAACGAGCATCTGTAATTCCGGCATCATGTACGGCCGCGGCCGCCGCAGCAAGACGGCAGCCGCGGTTTTGATTTGAAGGAGGCTCCCCAATGATCACGATTCAAGGCAAGGGCGTTTCCGCCGGTGTCGGCGTTGGCCCGCTTTACTTTTACCGCCGTGCCACGGCGGAGATCAAGCGCTACACGGTGGAGGATACCGACGCCGAGTGGCACCGCTTCAAGGGTGCGCAGACCGGCGCAATCGAGCAGCTGGGCGTGCTGGCCGAGCAGGCCCGCAAGGAGGCCGGCGACGAAGCCGCCATGCTGTTTGAGACCCACCAGATGATGGCCGAGGACCTCGACTACGAGGAGGCCATTGAGGATCGCATCGTCAACCAGAAAATGAACGCCGAGGCCGCCGTCTCCGACACGTCAGAGCAGTTTGCCGAGATGTTTGCCTCGATGGACGACGCCTATATGCAGGCCCGCGCCGCCGACGTCAAGGATGTCAGCCAGCGCATTCTGGGCATCCTGTGCGGCATCGTGCAGGGCGGCATTGCGTCCGATGTGCCGGTGCTGCTCTGCGCTGACGACCTGGCCCCGTCCGAGACGATCCAGCTGGACAAGTCCAAGGTCCTGGGCTTCATCACGGCGGGCGGCTCCGGTTCGAGCCACACGGCCATTCTGGCCCGCACGCTGGGCATTCCCGCCATCGTCGGCATGGGCGACGCGCTCAAGCCCGAGCTGGAGGGCCGCGCCGCCATCGCGGACGGCAGCACCGGTGCGCTGGTCATCGACCCCGACGACGACACCCGTGACCGCCTGCTGAAAAAGCGCGACGAGCAGCTGCGCCTGCAGCGCCTGCTGGAAACGCTCAAGGGCCAGGCCAACGTAACGAAGGACGGCAAGACCATCCGCATCTACTGCAACATCGGCTCACCGGAGGATGTGCATGCCGTGCAGGTCAACGACGGCGGCGGCATCGGCCTGTTCCGCTCCGAGTTCCTCTACCTGAACACGACGGACTATCCCACCGAGGATCAGCAGTTTGAAGCCTACAAGCAGGTGCTGTCTGACATGGACGGCAAGGAGGTCATCATCCGCACGCTGGACATCGGCGCGGACAAGCAGATCGGCTACTTTGACCTGCCCAAGGAGGATAACCCCGCCATGGGCATGCGCGCGCTGCGCATCTGCCTGACCCGGCCCGAGATCTTCAAGACCCAGCTGCGCGCCCTGTTCCGCGCGTCCGCATTCGGCAAGCTGGGCATTATGTTCCCGATGGTCACCTCCGTCTGGGAGGTCCGTGAGGCCAAGCGCATGTGCGAGGAGGTCCGCCGCGAGCTGAAAAACGAGGGCATCCCCTACAGCGAGGATGTGCAGATCGGCATTATGATCGAGACGCCCGCCGCGGCCATCAACAGTGACCGTCTGGCAAAGGAGGTCGACTTCTTCAGCATCGGCACGAACGATCTGACCCAGTACACGCTGGCCTGTGACCGTCAGAACAACGACCTGGGCCGCTTCTACGACCCGCATCACCCCGCGGTGCTGCGCCTGATCCGCCTTGTGACCGAGAACGCCCACAAGAACGGCATCTGGGTCGGCATCTGCGGTGAGCTGGGCGCAGACCTGACCCTGACCGAGACCTTCCTCGCCTTCGGCGTGGATGAGCTCTCCGTCACGCCGCGCTCCGTTCTGCCCCTGCGCAACGCCGTCCGCATGACGGACACCCGCGAGAGCAGCGAGCGGATTCTGTCTGACCTTGATTCGGATTATACGGCACGATAAAACGACAAAAAGTAAAGAGACCGTCTGATACAGGCGGTCTCTTTTTGGTTTATCCAGTTGTTTGCGGGCAGCCCTCTGGCCGCCGTGAGCGCTTGCGGCAACGGGAAAGTCCACGGGTTGCCACCGTAGGGGGCGGCGTCCTCGACGCCCCGCAGCCTCCCGTCACACCCCGTCCCCGGGCAACCAACACCCCGCCCCCACCAAAGGAGCTCTCTCATGCGATACTTCCAAAAACTGCTCTGCCTGCTGATCCTCGTCCTGGCCGCGTCGTTCGGTGTGGGCGGGTGCGTGCTGCTGTACAGCGATTTCTCCGTGCAGCGCAGCCGCATGGCCGCCGCCAACGCCGCCGCCCACGCCCAGGCGTGTACGCTGCTGCAAACCGAGATCCTCGACCTGCAGCGCCGCGGCATATCCACCGGGGATGCCGCGCTCACGGCCCGCGTGACGGCACAGGCTGTCCCCGCGGCGCTCTGGCGGGGCGACACCCTCGTCTGCGCCACGCTGGAAGGGCTGCAAGGCTTCCCCCTTGGCGACGCCGCCACCGTGACCGTCAGGACCGAAAATTCCATTTACGCCGTCTACGCCAGCGACCTGCAGGGCGGGCTGCGGCTCGTCACAGCCTACGACCTGACCGGCCTTTACCGGGACAGAAACGCCGCCCTGATGCGCTTTTTGCTGCTGGAGGCCGCCGTGCTGGCCGCGGCGTCCGCCGTCACGGCGCTGCTGGCCCGCCGCCTGACCCGCCCGCTGGCCGTCCTGACCGACGCTGGGGCGCAGATCGCAGCCGGGGACTACGCCCGCCGCACCGACCTGCACACCGGCGATGAGATCGAGGCGCTGAGCCGCAGCTTTGACAAAATGGCCGATGCTGTGCAGGAAAAGATCGCTGACCTCGAGGCCGACGTCCAGCGGCGGGAGGACTTCGTCGGCGCGTTCACCCATGAGCTGAAAACCCCGATGACCAGCATCATCGGCTATGCGGACATGCTCCACACCATGCAGACCGACCCCGACGAGCAGCGCGAGGCCGCCGCGGCCATCGTACACGAGGGGCGGCGGCTCGAGGCGCTGAGCCGCAAGCTGCTGGCCCTGCTGGGCCTGAATGAGGAGGGCGTTGAACTGACCGCCGTGCCGCTGCCCGCGCTCTGGCCGCGGCTGCACGCGGCCTGCCCGGACGTCACCCTGCGCACGCCCGCCGCCGCGCCTACCGTGCGCGGGGACGCCGACCTGCTGCTGGATCTGCTCTGTAATCTGGTGCAGAACGCCGCCAAGGCCAGTGCGCCCGGTGCGCCGGTGCTGGTGCTCTGTGCGCAGGCCGGGGACGCCGTCACGCTGACCGTGGCGGACCGCGGCTGCGGCATCCCGCCCGAGCTGATCCCCCGCGTGACCGAGCCGTTCTACATGGTCGATAAATCCCGCGCCCGCCGTCAGGGCGGCAGCGGCCTGGGGCTGGCGCTCTGCCAACGCATTGCCGCCGCCCACGGCAGTGCGCTGCGCATCGAAAGCGAACCCGGCAGGGGCACCCGGGTCAGTGTGACGCTGCCCGTCTGGAAGGAGGATGCACCGTGAGCCTTTGGAACCATCCGCGGCTGACCGCCACGCTTTGCACCGTGGCCGTGCTGGGCTGCGCCGCCGCGCCCGCGGTGTTTCTGGCCGCAGCCGACGCCGCCAGCCTTGGCCGCGTCGAGACCGTGGCCGACCCCTACGTTGCCCCGACGCCCACGGCGGACGATTATTATATCCTGCGCCAGCTGGCCGCCCGCAGCCGGAACGCCGAGACCGAGCGGGAGCAGCGCCCCGCCGAGGTTCTGACAGCCCCGAAAATGTACATAGGTGCGTCCGCCAGCCTGCAATCCATGCAGTATGCGGATTCCGCCGCCGCCGAGGCCGCCGAGAACGCCCTGCGCCAGCTGGCCGAAACCGGCGCCGTGCCCGCCGCCTGGGCTGCCGAGGCGCTGGACACGGCCGAGACCGGCGAAAGCTACACCGACTGGGACGGCAGATATTACTACCTGGACGAGACCTACTGCGTCACCGACAGCCTCGGCTTTGTGACGGTGCGGCGGTTCGGCATGACGGACAATGCACTTTTTACGCGCTACAGCGTTACTATGGACAGCCGCACCGGCACAGTGGTTGAGGCGTGGCTCTCGATGGCCGGGACCGACGCGGAAAACACCCCGCTGCCCACCGAGACCGCCCTGCGCAGCTTTGCCGCCCAGGCCGGACTGGAAAGCCTCGGCGACTGGGCCGCCCCCGCCGACAGCCCCTACGGCTGCGCCCTCTACAGCGCGAACGGCGGTGCGCTCATCACCGCCTCGACCCACCCCTACACCTACCAGGATTACGTCGGTACAGCGCCGGTTTCGTCAGACCGCTGGTACTACAGCCTGACCCTCCAGCTCCGCACCGAGGACCAGCTGCCGGGGTAGGGGGCAGGCTCCCGCTGCCGCCAACAACAGCCCTAGCCTTCCCCCTTGGGGGAAGGTGGCCCCGCAGGGCCGGATGAGGGGCAGGCTCCCGCTGCCGCCCTTCCCCGGGTTACCACCCGCGGAGACTCCCGCTGCCGCCAACACCCGCGGAGGGGTCAAGACCCCTCCCTACGGACCGAACCATTGACGCCCGCCCACGCAAACCTGCGGGCCGGGCATGCCCGGCCCCTACCGGGTGATAATCCCACTCATCTCTACACTACTTAAAAAGGAGGCTCCCACACATGAGCCGCACACTTCCGCTCATCCTGACTACTGCCCTCCTGCTCACCGCCTGCGCGTCCGCCGTACCGGCACAACCCGCCGACGCCACAACCTCCCCCTCCGCCGCAGCGTCCTCCCCGGTACAACCTGACGCCGCAGCGTCCTCCCCATCACAGCCCGCCGCCGAAACCTCCGCCCCGCCGCTTACCCCCAAATTCCCTGTCGGCCATCTTCTCACCCTCCCCCAGAGCCAAAACAGCGGCCCCGTCTGGAACACCGGCGACGCGCTCTATGAGCTCCGGGACGCCAGCAATATGACCCCCGAGGCCCTCGTCCTCAAAACCGACTACGCGGCCCTGACCCAGTCCGTCTACTGCGATATTCCCGGCTGCACCCACGACTCCGACGCTTGCCCGGCCTACCTGGCCAGCGACTTCTGCGTCGGCGTCATGGCCGTGGACGGCACGGTCTACACCTACCCCGGCGAGCTGACAAACGTCGCCCCAACGCAGATTTACCGCATCGACCCCGCCGCCGGCAAAACGCCCGTGGCCGCGGTGCCCGATGCCCTGCCACACCACATGCAGCTGCAATGGTGCGACGAGTACGCCCTGTACGGCTGCCCCCTCGCCGCCAGTCATCAGCCCGGCACCCTCTACCGCTGGGACTGGCAAAATGACACGGTGCAGACCATCCCGATGCTGGCCGACGAGAAGATCATCGCCTGTGAGGGAAGCCGCTTCCTGACGATCCGCATCGAGGCGAACGAGCCGTTCCCCAATTTCGGCAGCACCGAGCAGGAAAAAGCCATTTTGGCGCACGCCGTCTACGTCTACGCCTGGCTCGACCCCGCCACCGGCGCGCGGGAGAAAATCTGCACGCGCCCCTACGCGGACGGCTATTTCCACAACTATTACGACGGCAGGATCTACTACACCGGCAATTTCCGCAATGCCGACACCCCCGGCCAGCAGGCCGCCCTGCTGTATTTTGACACCGCCGACGGCACCGAGAAAACGCTGCTCGAGACCATCCCGCTTGACACCTACGTCATCGACGTGTGCGTACCCTTCAGCCCGGCGTTTGCGGGCGTGCCGCAGCGGTATCTCCGCGTGCTGAACGCCGGGGACGCCTACGCGGACTGCCTGCTGGACATGGAGACCGGCGACGTCCTCCCGGCCCCCGCGGTCACGGCGGAGGGCGTGCGCCGCCCCGCGCTGCTGCTGGCCTGCACCGCGTCGGGCCAATGGCTGACAACCGCCAACCCCCGCGACAGCTATGACCCGCAGTACAGCCTCTACGCCCTCTGGGATCCGGCAGACTTTTTGGCCGACGGACAGCCCGCCGCGTGGGTCACGATGTATGCGACAGAATGAACGGTTGTATAATTATGTGCAAAAACGCCGATTTGTCCACAAGACAAGAACACCGGCACGCCTGCCGCAAACAAAATTTTAAAAAGTAAACAAAAAACTCTTGAAAAATTTCTTTTGTGGTGGTAACATGAAGGCGGTGTTTGAAACTATATAAAGGAGTGTCGTTTTATGGCAATTCAGAATGCTTACCTGCAGGGCGTATATGAGGGCCTTGCAAAGCGCAACCCCGAGCAGAAGGAGTTTCTGCAGGCTGTTGAGGAGGTCCTCGAGAGCCTGGAGCCCGTTGTGGCTGCCCACCCCGAGTACGAGAAGGCCGGCCTGATCGAGCGCCTTGTCGAGCCCGAGCGCATCATCATGTTCCGTGTGCCCTGGGTGGACGACGCCGGTAAGGTCCAGGTCAACCGCGGCTACCGCGTCCAGTTCAACTCTGCCATCGGCCCCTATAAGGGCGGCCTGCGCTTCCATCCCTCTGTCAACCTTTCCATCATCAAGTTCCTCGGCTTTGAGCAGTGCTTCAAGAATAGCCTGACCAGCCTGCCCATGGGCGGCGGCAAGGGCGGCTCTGACTTTGACCCCCACGGCAAGTCTGATGCTGAGGTCATGCGTTTCTGCCAGAGCTTTATGACCGAGCTGTACCGCCACATCGGCCCCGACACCGACGTGCCCGCCGGTGATATTGGCGTCGGCGGCCGCGAGATCGGCTTCCTGTTCGGCCAGTACAAGCGCATCCGCGACGAGTACACCGGCGTTCTGACCGGCAAGGGCATCCCCTTCGGCGGCTCCCTCGCCCGCACCGAGGCTACCGGCTACGGCCTGTGCTACTTTGCCAAGGAGATGCTGGCCGACGCCGGCAAGAGCTTTGAGGGCCAGCGCGTCGTGATCTCCGGCTCCGGCAACGTTGCTATCTACGCCAACCAGAAGGCTACCCAGCTGGGCGGCAAGGTCATCGCCATGTCCGACTCCAACGGCTACATCGTGGATGAGAACGGCATCGACTACAAGGTCATGAAGGAGATCAAGGAGGTCAAGCGCGCCCGCATCAAGACATATCTGGATTACGTCCCCACTGCCAAGTACGTCGAGGGCAGCCAGGGCATCTGGACCGTCCCCTGCGACATCGCCCTGCCCTGCGCCACCCAGAACGAGCTGCGCCTGGACGGTGCCAAGGCTCTGGTTGCCAATGGCTGCTACTGCGTAGCCGAGGGTGCCAATATGCCTTCCACCCCTGATGCCATCGCTTACCTGCAGCAGAACGGCATCCTGTTTGCCCCGGCTAAGGCATCCAACGCTGGCGGCGTTGCTACCTCCGGCCTGGAAATGAGCCAGAACAGCCTGCGCCTGTCCTGGACTTTCGAGGAGGTAGACGAGCGCCTGCACAACATCATGGTCAACATCTATAAGACCGCTGCCGACGCCGCCGAGCGCTACGGCATGAAGGGCAATCTGGTTGCCGGTGCGAATATCGCCGGCTTCGAGAAGATCGCCTCCGCCATGATGAGCCAGGGCATTGTCTGATACAAATGCAGACAGCCGGGTGAACTCCCGGAAGAAATTGCATAAACTTTTTTAGTAAAACCTATTGACACACACGCCGTGCTGTGGTATTATAATCAAGCACCGCGAAACAGCGTGTGTGTCATATATCGCGGAGTAGAGCAGATGGTAGCTCGTCGGGCTCATAACCCGGAGGTCGCAGGTTCAAGTCCTGTCTCCGCAACCAACAAAAGCTCGTTGAAACGACAAGTTTCAACGAGCTTTTTTCTACATTATGGCAAAAGTGGTAACAAGCTGGTAACTTTGACCCCAAAATGACCCCAAAACGATAAAACGACTGCGCCCGGACGGTTGAACTTTTCAACCGCCCGGGCGCTTTTTGTGGATAAATCTTGCGGAGTTGGCAGGTAAATATAGGATCGGTCAGTGTAGTCAGCTCGCCTTGACGAGTACCAACACGCTGTTGTTTGGTACGACAATTTGTTCTTGTTTTGTGGGAATGGGCGGGTTCTTGTATTGGCGCAGGGCTTTTTGGATTTGCTGCTTGACCTCTAGAAGGGTGCTTGTTGTGTCTATTACCTTCTATATGGATGGGGTGTTTCCTTTTGCAGCATTCGCCACAGCGTTGTGCGGCTGATGCCCAAGCGCTCGGCAGCACGTTTCTGGTTGCCATTTTCGGCTTGCAAGGCCTGTTGCACGGCGATTCGCTCGATCTCTTCCAGCGTTAGGTCAACGGGCAGAGCGTGGGTTTGGGGAACGACACCGGGGTAGAAGGTGCATTCCCGCTTCAATTGTTCGCGTACCGTAGCCTCAGAGATGTAGGGTGTCGTGGTACGCAGAACCAACTCGTTCAGCACGCGGCAAAATTGGTCGTAGTTGCCGGGCCAGCAGTATTCTGTCATGCGGAAGGTGGCCTCCGGCTCAAAGCCGATGACCGCGCGGGCGTTGCGCATGTTCAAGGTGCTGATGTACAGCCCGGATAAACGCGGGATATCCTGCAGATGGCTGCGCAGCGGCGGCATTTCCAATGTTAAGCAGTTCAGCATGTCCACAAGCCGCGCATAGTGGGGAGGCATCGCCTCAGCGCTGGGGCAACTGGCAATGAAAAACATGCGGTTGCGCTCCTGGGTATGCAGTGCCGTCACGGTAGAGAACAACTCACTGAACTGTTCGTCAGTCAACGCATCCACATGGCTCATCATAATCGTGCAGCCCTTGCCCATCAAGGGAGAACGGTCATTTTCCATCAGGTATTTCCAGCCGGGCCGCATGAGCATAGCGCAGTCGATTTTTACGAGCGGCGCGTTGGAGAGAGGTCCCTTGGCGTAGAGCATCCGCACCATCTGGGGTTTGGCCGTGCCCGGCTCACCGTAGACAACGAGGGGGCGGTTGTTCTGTAAGTATTGCTCCAGCGTCAGGTTTGCGGTGGAAAAGGACTGGGTGATGCCGTAGAAACTGTCGAAAAAGGTATCCACGGTCTGCTGGAGGTCAGAATAGGCAATGCCGTATTTTCCTAGTGGGATAGACAATCGACTCTTTTCAATAGTGACAACATGGCGCAGTACGCCCTCCATCCGGATGGGCGTACTCTGCAAGGTGTAACGGATGCCGTCCTCCTCGATGCAGGAGCGGTGCGGCTCGGTGGTGCGCTGCATGATGGAGGCGTGTGCCTTAGCGAGCACGCTGTCGGGCAGCTCGGGGGAGAGGGAGACAAACAGGTCCTGCCCGGCCTCGTCGCTGACAAGGGTGTCGTAGGGCATGGCACGGATGACATCCTGAAAGAATTGCGCCAGTTCCAGCGCCTTGCGGTGAGCCAGCCCCTCCTGTACGGCGGTATTCAGCGCATCCTCCACGCTTTCAAGGCCGGAGGTGATAAGCAGGGCGGGGATGCCGTATTCCTGCGCAAGTGAGTTGGTGACAACATCGCACAGCACCATTTGACAGCCGGAACTTTCCAAACCCTGTAAGATAGTGCGAGCCTCGGCTTGGTCGTGGATGGTGTAGATATCCACATTGTAGCGCAGCACTTCGCACAGGAATGTGGCGTTGCGGGTGATGGCCGGGAAGCCGATGACCGCGTATTTGCAGTTGTGATTTTCTGCCAGCTTGATAGAACGCAGGATGTCGTAGACAGACAATGGGATGTCCACGACCTTTAAGTCTGTACAGCGGCGGATAGCCTCCGCTGTGCCGCCGCGGGAGAGGATGACGTCATACTCCTCCTGCGCAGTTTTGGCGGCGGCAATCTCTGCGCCGGCAGTCAGATTGCCGACATGTACGTCGATTTGCAAACCGTCGCAGGATTCTGCAGCCTGCTGCATCAGGCTGGCAATACCCTCGTAAGGGGCGATGCCCAGAATTTTGATGGGGCGCATGGTAGAGGTCCCCCTTTTTATTAACTGTTTGAAATTGTAACTTTATCATAAGTGATTCGTGTTGCAAAGTCAATCATAAAAATAAAATGGTTTCAAAAAGAAACACAAAATAGCAGAAAACGAAACAAAAACAGTTGACGAAACGGGACGGTAATGGTAAGATTTAGACAAATCCGAGAGACACAAGCAGAAACGATGCGGCTAAATGTACAAATGATGCAAAACGAGATGTAACAAAATGGAACACGCAGGAGGAAAAGATGGCACGGCTGACAGTTATCGCGGACGATTTGACCGGCGCACTGGATACAGGTGTACAGTTTGCCAACCGCTGTGTTTCCGTTCGGGTGGCGGCTGTGAACGCTGCTGCCGTGCCTGAGGAAATCTTCCATGCAGATGTTGCAGTTATTGATGCGGAGGTTCGCCATAAGACATCGCAGCAGGCCTACAATATCTGCTTGGGACTTGTGCAGCAGGCGCTGCGCTGCGGAACAGACACCGTTTACATCAAAACGGACTCTGGTCTGCGAGGCAACATCGGCGCCATGTTTCAGGCGGCGCTGGATGCCGGCGGTGCGGCGGTTGCATACTATGCACCGGCGCTGCCGCAGATGAATCGCCTCACACGCGGCGGCATCCAGTACATTGACGGCGTACCTATCAACAAGAGCGTGTTCGGGCAGGATCCGTTTGAGCCGGTTCACTCCCCTTACGTGAAAGACCTTTTTCGGAACTGTCGGGCAGCGATCATCAGCTGCAGGCCCCGCGCTCTGCCGCCTCCGCCGCAGCACGGTCAGCAAATCGTCATCTGTGATGCCGAGAAGGATACGGACTTCCGGTGTATTGCCATGGAACTGCAGCGCACAAATGGCCTGAAAATTTTGGGCGGCTGCGCAGGGTTTGCAGCAGTGCTGCCGTCTTTTCTGGGGCTGGAGGGTGGGCCAATCAGCCTGCCCTGCATCAACGCGCCGCTCTTGGTACTTTGCGGCAGCTTGAACCCGATTACAAAGAGGCAGCTGGAATACGGTGCTGCCCACGGCGGTGTGCGTATCTCCCTGCAGAGCGAGCAGCTTGCCGCCGGCTACTTTGAAAGCCGCGCAGGGCAGGATTTCTTGACACAAATCGAGCAGCGGATGCAGGGTGGCTGCGATATGCTGATCGACACCGATGGCACCGAGACCGCCGAGGATGCTGATACAGCCGAACAACAAAAATGTGCCTGCCGTCAACGCCACGCAATTAAGGGTACAGAAAGCCCATCCCACCTCAATGACCGGTGTAGAATGCACCACTCCCGGAACAGCCTGGACATAGAACGACCATATGGTAGCCGCCGCGCCGACCAGCATAAGCAGGAAACCGACCCGCAGACGCAAGGAGCGCCCCCAAGTAAGATGCACGCGGATATAATGTGCCAGCACAAGATAACCTAAATAACCCGAAAAATACCATAACATGTGATATTCGTTCCAGAAACACTGTCCCCATACTTCACCAAACCAACGGTTGAGGAAAGGTATGCAAGTAGAAACCAGGAACAGTCCGATGAAGAAACGTTCTTCTTTCGCCGAAACCTTCTCCAGATC
>OLES01000342.1_pt1 | contig 14862 bp, 9 predicted proteins | sample 1602811 | NCBI WGS metagenome assembly OLES01 (sample SAMN02675049, study PRJEB24791) | human gut metagenome, SKBSTL061 | isolation source: stool | host: Homo sapiens | place: USA | reverse complement strand
TGCACCCTCAAGTGCTGCTTCTGCCAGAACTACCCCATCAGCGCCGAGGGGCTGGGCAAAGAGATCACCGTGGAGCACCTAGCTGAGATTTTCTTGAATTTGCAGGCGCAGGGCGCACACAACATCAATCTGGTCACCCCGGGTCAGTGGCAGCCGTGGATCATTGCCGCGCTGGACATTGCCCGCGCCAAGGGGCTGCAGCTGCCCATCGTGTGCAACACCGGCGGCTACGAGACGGTGGAAAGCGTGCAGGCGTGGCGCGGGTACATCGACATCTGGCTGGCTGATTTAAAATATGTGTCCTCTGCCCTTTCCGCAGAGCTTTCCGCCGCGCCGGACTATTTTGCACAGGCAAAGCCCGCCATCGAAGCCATGATGGCACAGGCCGGGCATCCGTTGTTTGATGCGGACGGCATCCTGCAAAAGGGGGTCATCCTGCGGCACCTCGCGCTGCCGGGTCATGTGGAGGACAGCTTTGCCGTGCTAGACCAGATGGCTGCATGGAACGACGCCGACCCCGGGTGCTTTCTGCCCAGCGTCATGAGCCAGTACACCCCTTTCTACAAGGCCGCAGAGCATGGCATCGGGCGGCGCATCACTACCTATGAATACCGCCGGGTGGTGAACTACGCCATGGACAAGGGGCTTGTGCAGGGCTATATGCAGCAGAAGAGCAGCGCCAAGGAGGAATACACCCCAAGCTTTGACCTGACTGGGGTATGATCCTGCGGCAGGGCAGTTTTTTCGGCAACTTTACCAAATTTTATGGTTTATTTTCTCTTGTCTGCGCGTGCAAACGCTTGCATTCTGTCCGGGAACGCACTATAATGGATACAACGATGTGTTAATAGTTGCGGATTCCCGCAATGTCATCAGGAGGAGCTTTATGGAACATTTCAATCCGATCCTTGGCAGCGAACCCAATGGCCAGAAGTTCATCACCTGTGGTGAGATCATGCTGCGCCTGACCCCGCCGAACTACGAAAAGATCCGCATGGCATCCAGCTTTGAAGCCAGCTACGGCGGCAGCGAGGCCAACATTGCACTGGCCCTGGCCAACCTGGGTGTGGACAGCACCTTCTTCAGTGTAGTGCCCAACAACAGCCTGGGCAAGAGCGCGGTGCGCTGGCTGCGCTCCAACGATGTGCATTGCACCCCCATGATCCTGACCGAGCCCAACGAGACCCCCTCCAACCGGCTGGGTACTTATTATCTGGAGACCGGCTACGGCATCCGCCCCTCCAAGGTCATCTATGACCGCAAGCACAGTGCCATTACCGAGTATGACTTCTCCCAGGTCGATCTGGACGCTCTGCTGGACGGCTACGACTGGCTGCACCTGAGCGGCATTACCCCGGCACTGGGCCCCAACTGCCGCGGCCTCATCATCGATATGCTCAAGGAGGCCAAGAAGAAGGGCCTGACCGTCAGCTTCGACGGCAACTTCCGCTCCACCCTCTGGACGTGGGACGAGGCCCTTTTTTTCCTTGGTCACAGCGGCGGGGCTGCTGATTACCATACTGCTGATAAAGCCTCTGAATGCCCTGCTGCTGGGAACACGCTATGCCGAAAACCTGGGAATCAACATCCGCCGTACACGTAACCTGCTGCTTGTCGCCACCGGATTACTGACAGCGACGACCACCGCTTTCTGCGGCCCGATTTCCTTTATCGGACTGGCCGTGCCGCACATTGCCCGCCTCATGCTGGGAACCTCCAACCATAATTCTCTGCTACCTGTCACCATGCTGACGGGAGGAGCCATTGCCCTGCTCTGCAACTTCATCTGCATTCTGCCGGGCGAAGCAGGTATCATTCCGCTGAATGCCGTCACTCCGGTCATTGGTGCGCCCATTATTATTTATGTCATTGTGAACCAACGTAAAATCCAGTATTTCAACTAATGGAAAAGCAAGCTGTTATCACCGCAACAGACCTATGTATAGGTTATCGCACCCATAAAGAAGAGAAGAAAGTGCACGAACACCTTTCTTTCGAGCTTTACCCAGGAGAACTGACCAGTCTGCTTGGAGCCAACGGAGCCGGAAAATCGACGTTACTTCGTACATTATCCGCCTCACAACCCTCTTTAGCCGGAGATTTACAATTACTGGACAAACCTTTACAACACTATTCGGAAAAAGAACGCTCCCGTACCATTGGCGTGGTTTTGACGGACAAGACCCAAGCAGGAGGATTGACCGTGTATGAACTGGTAGCTTTGGGACGCCAGCCGCATACAGGCTTCTTCGGACGGCTCCATCCCAAAGACCATCTCATTATCAAAGAGGCATTGGATGCCGTAGGCATTGCCCACAAAGCCGAAAGCTACACCGCCGAACTTTCAGACGGAGAACGGCAAAAGGTAATGATAGCCAAAGCATTGGTTCAGGAATGTCCGCTTATCATCTTGGATGAGCCGACCGCTTTTCTGGACGTGGTGAGCCGCATAGAAATCATGACTTTGCTGCATCAGTTGGCGGTGGAGCAAAACAAGGCCATCCTGCTATCCACCCATGACATAGAACAAGCCCTGGTACTGTCGGACAAACTTTGGCTGCTGTCCAAAGAAACAGGACTGCAATGCGGAGTGACGGAAGATATGATTCTGAACCATCGGATGGACACGCTGTTCTCACACAGTAATATCCGGTTCGATTATGATCATGGCATCTACTATCCAACCGTGAATGGAAAGCAGGAAATAACGGTGGAAGCGACAGACGAAACCTTATTGCACTGGACTATCAACGCACTGAACCGTCACGGATATACTTGTCTGCAAGCCAAAAACGCTCCTGCCGGTCTGCCCCATCTACAAGTCATCGCCCCCGATGCCTTGTACCTCACCTGGGGCGGGAAACAACGGACATTCACTTCGTTCGGGAAGTTGCTGGAAGAAATAAAATAAAGACACGCATCAACCATTCCGGATTACGCGCAGTATCTCTCTGTAAATCAACAATATAATGTGAAAAAACATTCTAAATTCCCCTAAAACGGTTTTCCATTCTCCGCTATCAAATTCGGCTTGACGTATATCGGTTGTTCTAATTCCTGTGCCATAGTTGCGGTTACTTCCTTGCAGGAGAGCGTCATAAGGCTTATTTTTGCCCATCTGCATTTGTTGCTTCACCCAAGTGAAGAGGCGATTTCACTTAGATGAACAGCCGTTTTCGCCTAAGTGAAACAGTTGCTTCACCCAAGTGAAATATCAAATGAAACGGAGTGAAAATGAAACGGAGTGAAAGATACGGTAGGAACAAACTTTGTTACATACGTAACAGGATTCGATAGCCGGAAGCATACCGATTGAAGGAGGTTTGAGATTCTTTTACACAGAAATCAACTAGTAATGAGCACGTTGCTGTGACGGAACTTTTTTGTTCTTTATGTAAACAAGCCCAAAGTAACTATTCAATCCGCCCCTACGGTGAACCATTGGATAGTTACTTTGGACTTTTGCCTCCCTCTTTTCGTATCAGATATCTATTTCTAAAAGCTATTCTTTCATCAAATAGCCTTTGAAACTTTCAAAGTCTTTTTCCATCGGAATACTTTGTTTAGTTCCTTTCATAAACTCTTGCAGTTTGGTGGGAATCTCCACTTTGTCGCCAATGATACCTTCCACAGTTTCCAGGAATTTAGCCGGATGTGCCGTTTCCAGAAAAATACCCGTCTCGCAGGGGAACAATCCTTCGGATAAAGCACGATAACCGCAGGCTCCATGCGGATCGAGCAAGTAACCGGTTTCCCGATATACCTCACCCACCGTTTCACGAATCTGTTCATCCGTATAAGTCGCACCAGAGATATCCGCTGTTATGGCAGCATGACTGTTACCGTACAATGCCAGTACACGGGCAAAATTACTTGGATCTCCCACATCCATTGCATTGGCAATAGTAGCAATGGAAGGACGAGGGTTGTATTTTCCGGTCTGCAAGTATTGGTAGAAAATATCATTCCGGTTATTGGCTGCAATAAAACGCTTGACAGGCAAGCCCATGCGTTTACCAAATAGTCCGGCGGTGATATTACCAAAGTTTCCGCTAGGTACGCACACTACCAGATGATCCGCTTTTCCTTCTTTCTTTAACTGCGCGTAGGCATAGAAGTAATAAAATGCCTGTGGCAGGAAACGAGCCACATTGATGGAGTTGGCAGAAGTCAACTTCATGTGCGCATTCAAATCAGCATCCATAAACGCATTCTTAACCAATGCCTGACAGTCATCAAAAGTACCGTCCACTTCTAACGCTGTGATATTCCGCCCCAGAGTAGTGAACTGCTTTTCCTGAATTTCACTGACTTTTCCTTTCGGATAAAGCACATACACATGAATACCTTCCACTCCGAGGAAGCCATTGGCTACAGCACTACCGGTATCCCCCGAAGTCGCAACCAGTACATTCACCTGCTTTTGCCCTTCTTTTTTAATGAAGTAGCCCAACAAACGGGCCATGAAACGTCCACCTACATCTTTAAATGCCAATGTGGGACCATGAAACAGTTCCAAAGAGTAAATATTATCCTTTACCTTTACGGCAGGAACATCAAAACTCAATGTATCATAAACGATCTGCTTCAGTGTTTCAGCAGGAACATCCTCACCGAAGAAAGCATCGGCCACGCGATAAGCAATTTCCTGAAACGACAGATTCTCAATCTGATCATAAAACTCTTGCGGCAATGGCTTGATGGCCTCGGGCATATACAAACCTTTGTCAGAAGCCAGTCCCTTCACTACAGCTTCTTCCAAAGAAGCATCGGGAGCCTGGTGATTCGTACTGTAATATTTCATAGTAAACAATTTTTCAATGTGTTAATGTGCTAATGTGCCAAGGGCTTTACATGGAGGATTGCCATTGGGGCAAATTAGCAAACTGCCACATTATTTTTTCATAAATTCATTCATAAACTCATCTTCTTTCAATATTCCATAACTGCCTTCCACACATGCCACTTCATCAAAGGTCTGCACACAGTCCGGTTCTATACCGGGATAATAGATAAGGAAAGGCACAGGTTCGGCCGTATGGGTACGGAGTTCGCAAGGCGTAGGATGATCCGGAAGCACGGCGATAGCCACAGGCTCATCCCAATCCTTCACTGCTTCATAAATAGGTCCTACAGCACGTTTATCCAGATTTTCAATAGTAAACTGCTTCAACTTAAAATCTCCTTCGTGACCGGCCTCATCACTGGCCTCAATATGCAGATACACAAAGTCGTCCGTCTTCAATGCTTCCAATGCCGCAGCCACCTTATTCTCATAATTCGTATTATATAAACCGGTAGCCCCCTCTACAGCAATACGGCGTAATCCTGCATAATGTCCTATGCCATTGATTAAGTCCACCGCTGAAATAACAGCCCCTTTCTTTATGGCCGGATACTTCCCGGAAAGAGGTTCCATCTGCGGGCGATACCCCGGACTCCAAGGCCAGATACTATTAGCAGGATCTTTGCCTTCGGCTATACGTTTTTGATTAATCGGATGATCTGCCAATAATTTCTGAGAAGCCAGGATAAGATTATTAATCAATCCGGCCGTTTCCTGCGCCTCCGGTACTTCCGCCTTCACCATGAGCGGACGGAAAGGCTGCAAAGGCACATCATGGGGCGGGGTGCAGTCCAATTGTTTATTTCCCCCTTTTATCACCAACAAATGGCGATATTGTACACCGGTATAGAAATGAATCCGGTCAGAACCCAATTTTTCTTCCAAATATTTAACCAGCACATCAGCTTCTTCGGTAGTGATATGTCCGGCGGAGTGATTTTTTATCTTCTCATCTTCGATGCAGATAATATTACAACGCATAGCCATATCGCCCGGTTGCAACTCCACCCCGATGCTTGCTGCTTCCAACGGCCCACGGCCTTCGTACACCTTCGGTAAATTATAGCCCATAACAGACATATTCGCCACTTCACTACCCGGATGAAATCCGGGAGCAACTGTAACCAACCTCCCGGTACGTCCCATAGCGGCCAACTTATCCATATAAGGTGTACTGGAGTATTGCAGCAATGTTTTGTTTCCCAGTGATTCGGCAGGCCAGTCGGCCATACCGTCGCCTAAAATAATAATATGTTTCATAAGCCTAAATATTAGCGATGCTCATGATATCGGCAAATACTCCGGCGGCAGTCACACTGGCACCGGCCCCATATCCTTGTATCATCATCGGATACTCTTTATATCGCTCGGTTGTAAGCAGAATAATGTTGTTGCTGCCTTCCAGACCATAGAATGGATGTTTGCTGTCCACTTCCTGCAAAGACACACTGCCTTTCCCATCTTCCAGTTTGGCTACAAAACGCCAGCGTTTGTTTTCATCCTCCAGCTTTTGACGGCGTGATTCAAAATCCGCATCCAGGGAAGGTACTTTCTTCCAGAACTCCTCCAACGGGCCTTCAAAGAAATCATTCGGTACAAAAAGATGTTTTTCCACATCTTCCTGTTCCAATTTATATCCGGCTTCACGAGCCAGAATAACCAGTTTACGAATCACATCCTTGCCACTCAGGTCAATACGCGGATCGGGTTCCGAGTAGCGCTCTTCCTGTGCCATTTTGATGGTCTTGCTGAAAGGAATGTCCGCGCTGATTTTGTTAAAGATGTAATTCAGCGTACCGCTCAATACCGCCTCTATTTTCAATATCTTGTCTCCGCTGTTTATCAAGTCATTGATTGTATTGATAATGGGTAGCCCTGCACCTACATTGGTTTCAAACAAGAATTTCACACCGCGACGACGGGCTATTTGTTTCAGTTCACTATAAACGGAGTATTCGGAAGAAGCAGCAATTTTGTTGGCTGCTACCACCGAAATATTATTCATCAGAAAATCTTTATATAAGGATGCAACTTCTGCACTGGCTGTACAATCCACAAACACAGAGTTGAATATATTCATACCTATAATCTCGTCATGCAACACCTGGGTGGACGAAGGCATTCCTTTCTCTGCCAACTCTTCCTTATACTGTGACAAGTCTACGCCTGCACGGGTAAACAACGCATGATGTCCATCGGCTATACCTACCACTTTCAGCTTCAAACCGCGTTCCTGCATCAACTTTTGTTGCTGACAACGGATTTGCTCTATCAAACTGCCTCCTACCGTACCTGTACCGCAGATAAAAAGGTTCAGCACCTGATATTCGGACAGGAAGAACGAATCATGAATCACATTCAATGATTTGCGCAGTGACTTGGATTCTACCACGAAAGAGATATTGGTTTCCGAAGCACCTTGCGCACAAGCAATCACACTAATGCCGTTACGGCCTAAAGTCCCGAACAACTTACCGGCGATGCCCGGTGTATGTTTCATGTTCTCACCGACAATGGCAATGGTAGCCAAATTCATTTCGGCAACAACCGGACTGATTTCCCCCATTTCTATTTCTTTGGAGAATTCCTCATTCAGCACTTCACAAGCCAGCGCCGCATCTTGATTACGCACACCGATAGAAGTACTGTTCTCGGAAGATGCCTGCGATACCATAAACACGCTGATGCCGTTTTGTGCCAATGCTTTAAAAATCCGGAAATTCACTCCGATCACTCCCACCATTCCCAGACCGGTAACCGTAATCAAACTCGTATCATTGATGGATGAGATACCTTTAATGGCTTTAGAACCGGAATTCACTTCCTGCTTTATGATAGTTCCCTCGCCTTGAGGATTGAATGTATTCTTAATCAGAATAGGAATATTCTTATGACATACCGGATAAATAGTCGGCGGATAAACCACCTTCGCTCCAAAGTTACAAAGCTCCATCGCTTCCACATAGCTCAACTCATTAATGGTATAGGCCGTACTGATTACACGCGGGTCTGCCGTCATGAAACCATCCACATCCGTCCATATTTCCAAGCTATCCGCATTCAGTGCCGCAGCTATGACAGAAGCGGTATAATCTGAACCGCCACGTCCCAAATTGGTCACTTCACCACTGTTCTTATCAGTAGAAATAAATCCGGGAACCAATGCCACTTCCGGTAATTTCTGGAAAGTTTCTTTAACCAAGCGAGTGGTCAGTTCGGAATCCAGAATATGTTTGGCATGTTTTTTTTCAGTCTTAATGAAGTTGCGGGAGTCATACCATACAGCCCCCTTTATCAACGAAGCTACAATAATAGACGACAAGCGCTCACCATAACTTACAATAGTAGCCGACGTTTTAGACGACAAGTCCTTTATCAGATAAATTCCCTGAAAAATATCCTTCAGCTCACTCAACAATTCGTTGACCTTATCCAATAAAACAGTACGCTCACTACCTGCAGGAATTACGGTATATACCATTTCAATGTGACGATTCACAATTTCACGGTATTCTTTCTCGTATGCGGAATCCCCATTGGCAGCCATCTGCGAAGTATTGATTAACTTGTCAGTTATACCGCCCAATGCCGACACAACTACAATTACGGGCTCTTCAACTGCCTCTACTATCTGTTTGACGCTTAAAATGCTGTTCACGGAACCTACGGATGTCCCGCCGAATTTCATAACTTTCATGCAATTATCTATTTTTATTCCAGCTTCTTTTGCCATTCTGTCCTCCGAGCCATTTCAAGTCCGGTAAAGAATCTACTTTTGTTTCACCCAGCATGACAACGAAAAGAAACTGTATCTGTTTACACTAAAAAAATAAAATTAAAAGCTTGTTTTGCTTACGTCCGTAAGCGTGTATCACGTAGAAACACATATACTATCCTTAACCCCGAGGGGTCATTGTTGTGGATGTGGACATTGTAGTTGTCATGTGCCCCATCCCTAATGTGGTGGTTGTATGGAGATAGTACATCGTCATTTTATAATTGTTCTTCTTCTGTTTTTTATTTGAACGATGCAAATATAAAAACAATTTCCTACAATCTATCACAATTTCCCATTTTTTTGCGATAAAATATAAGAATGCTTTTTATTAAAGCAGAAATAAGACAAAACTTTTTTATCCTGCCCATGTTGATATGCAGAACTATTTCCTTACCTTTGTACAAATTCAGCCTCAAGTTGCGCTGTTTTAATTATCCCGTAAGAATATGGCAAAGGAAAAGACTGTATATGTATGCACCAACTGTGGGCAGGATTCACCCAAATGGGTAGGGAAATGTCCGTCTTGCGGTGCATGGAACACATACGTAGAAGAAATTATACGCAAGGAACCTGCAAACAAAAGACCGGTATCCGGCCTGGAATCCGTAAAAAGCAAGCCTGTCACACTGAATGACATTACCGGAGGGGACGAACCTCGAATTGATATGCACGACGAAGAACTGAACCGGGTATTGGGAGGCGGTTTAGTACCGGGATCACTCGTTCTACTGGGTGGTGAACCGGGGATAGGCAAATCCACTTTGGTGCTGCAAACCGTACTTCATCTGCCTGACAAAAAAGTATTGTATATATCGGGAGAAGAGAGTGCCCGGCAATTAAAACTGCGTGCAGACCGTATCCCGCATAATTCTTCCGACTGCCTGATCGTCTGTGAAACTTCGTTGGAGCAGATTTATATACATATAAAGAATACACAACCCGATCTCGTCATCATCGACTCTATTCAAACCATCTCCACTGAAACAATAGACTCTTCTCCCGGCAGTTTAGTACAGGTGCGTGAATGTTCTGCCTCTATTTTGAAATTTGCCAAAGAAACAAATACGCCGGTCATCTTAATCGGCCATATCAATAAAGAAGGAAGCATTGCCGGACCGAAAGTACTGGAACATATTGTAGACACCGTATTGCAATTTGAAGGTGACCAACATTATATGTACCGCATTCTCCGCAGCATCAAGAACCGTTTCGGAAGCACCGCCGAACTGGGCATTTATGAAATGCGCCAAAACGGTTTGCGCCAAGTGAGCAACCCGTCCGAACTGTTGCTTAGCCAAGACCATGACGGAATGAGTGGAGTCGCTATCGCCTCTGCCATAGAAGGAGTCCGCCCTTTCTTGATTGAAACACAGGCTTTAGTCAGTTCGGCAGTATATGGGAATCCGCAACGTTCTGCCACCGGATTTGATTTACGACGTATGAACATGCTTCTGGCAGTACTTGAAAAACGGGTAGGATTCAAACTGGCACAAAAAGATGTCTTTTTGAATATCGCAGGTGGATTGAAAGTGAATGATCCGGCCATCGACCTGTCTGTCATCAGTGCCATTCTATCCAGCAATATGGATACGGAAATAGAACGTGACACCTGCATGGCGGGTGAAGTAGGACTGAGTGGTGAGATCCGACCTGTAAACCGTATTGAACAGCGAATCGGAGAAGCGGAAAAGTTAGGCTTTAAACGAATCCTTATACCAAAACATAATTTACAAGGAATGGATACATCAAAATTGAAAATAGAAATTATTCCGGTCAGAAAAGTGGAAGAAGCATTCCGGGCCTTGTTTGGATAAAAATCTATTTTCCCTTTTAAGACTTAATTTGAAGAATGATATAAAATGACAAAAGATAAATCTCACACCCCTACCTGCGTAGATTGCGGCACACAGAACTGCAAGTTCAAAGAGCGCACTTACCCTGAATTTTGTCTGACTACCCATTTGGAACAAGAAGATTTGGAATGGGCGTTGAAACAATATAACGACAATAACAAGATAATGGCAACCAGTGCCGAAGTGGAATATGAAGGTTACTGCCGATTAACCCGTGTGGAAGAAATCATGACCTTCGCACGCAAGATGGGATATAAAAAACTAGGAATTGCCTATTGTATCGGACTGGTGAATGAAGCCCGTATTTTTGCCCGCATCCTCCGTGCTAACGGCTTTGAGGTATATTCAGTAATCTGCAAAGTAGCCGGAATAGCCAAATCCTCTATCGGAATCCCCAAAGAATGTGAAAAAATCGGTGCGGCAATGTGTAACCCTATCCTACAAGCACGCCTTCTCAACCAAGCACATACAGAGTTGAACGTGGTTATCGGACTATGTGTGGGACATGACAGTTTATTCTACAAGTACTCTAATGCCTATACTACAACTTTAGTGACCAAAGACCGTGTGACAGGACACAACCCTGCCGCCGCACTATATACCGCCAATTCTTATTACCGTAAAAAATTAATGCCGGAAGGCGAACAATCCAAATAAGAACCATGATACAGGAATTTCAAATAAGAGTCTTGCCTGAACAAGCAGCCAACGAACAGTCACTGAAACAGTTCATCGGACATGACAAGGGATTGGATATACGTACCATCCATGCCCTTCGCATCTTAAAAAGGAGCATAGACGCACGTCAACGCACCATCTATGTAAATTTGAAAGTACGCCTATATATTAATGAAATGCCACAAGATGAGGAGTTCACCCGTACTATATATAATAAGGTAGATGGGAAACCACAAGTCATTGTCGTGGGAGCAGGACCGGGCGGACTTTTTGCTGCCTTGCGATTAATAGAGTTAGGACTCCGGCCTGTCGTAGTGGAACGAGGTAAGAATGTACGCGATAGAAAAATAGATATCGCCCGTATCAGCCGTGAGCACAAAGTTGCCCCTGAAAGCAACTACAGTTTCGGAGAAGGAGGAGCAGGAGCCTACTCAGACGGCAAACTCTATACCCGAAGCAAAAAGCGAGGGAATGTGAACAAAATTCTGAATGTATTCTGCCAACATGGCGCCAGTACCTCCATCCTGGCAGATGCCCATCCCCACATCGGTACAGACAAGTTGCCGCGTGTGATTGAAAATATGCGGAATACCATCATAGAATGTGGTGGTGAAGTGCATTTCGAAACACGAATGGATTCCCTTATTATAGAAAAAAACAAAATCACAGGTATAGAAACAAATACCGGAAAGACTTTCAAAGGACCTGTTATTCTGGCTACCGGACATTCCGCACGGGATGTGTATCGGTGGTTGTATGACAATGGTATAGAGATGGAAACCAAAGGAATTGCAGTAGGAGTACGTTTGGAACACCCGTCCATGCTGATTGACCAAATACAATATCATAATAAAAACGGACGTGGAAAGTATCTGCCTGCCGCTGAATATAGCTTTGTGACACAAGTAGAAGGACGTGGTGTCTATAGTTTTTGTATGTGTCCGGGAGGATTTGTTGTTCCTGCCGCAAGCGGTCCGCATCAGATTGTAGTAAACGGCATGAGTCCCAGCAACCGCGGCTCCAAATGGAGCAACTCCGGCATGGTGGTAGAAATCAGGCCGGAAGATCTGGCGGAAAATAATCTTTTTACAGAAGAATTAAAAACGAAAAGTGAAGAATTAAAAGCCACTAATAAAAATCATGGTCAATGGACTACCGACCATTGTCCATTAACCATGATGTATTTCCAAGAAGCATTGGAGGCCTCCTGCTGGCAGCAAGGCAATATGCGCCAAACCGCACCCTCACAACGAATGATGGACTTCACCCGCAAAAAACTAAGCTATGATTTACCTGACAGTTCGTATAGTCCGGGATTAGTTTCCTCTCCCCTGCATTTTTGGATGCCTGCATTCATTACCGACCGTTTGAGCAAAGGTTTCCAACAATTCGGAAAGAGCAGCCATGGCTTCCTGACCAATGAAGCAGTGATGATTGGTGTAGAAACACGCACGTCGGCTCCGGTACGGATCCTGCGAGATAATGAGACACTGCAACATGTCACTGTCAATGGGTTATTTCCTTGTGGAGAAGGAGCAGGTTACGCCGGAGGAATTGTTTCAGCAGGTATCGATGGAGAAAAATGTGCTGAAGCAGCAGCCACTTATTTAGGAGTAAGGACAGATTGAACCTATCCGAAAATGATTTACAGCACGTATGCGGGCGCATTCAAATGCGCCCCTACAAATAAATGATTGGTGATGTTGCCTAAAAGAAGATTTCTTTGTCTTTATGAATCTGTTTTTTATAAAAGATATGTATCTTTGCACCAAAGAAAACATCATGCATCATCCCGAAATAGCCATAGTAGACCCAAATACCCTCACTTGCCTGGGGTTAAAAAACATTTTGGAAGATATCATTCCAATGGCTACTATCCGTGTATTCCATTCCTTTGGTGAGCTGACGGATGACACACCGGACATGTATGCCCACTATTTTATTTCTGCCCAAATCTATTTTGAACATACTTCCTTCTTTTTACTTCGTAAACCAAAAACAATTGTATTAGCAGGAGGTGACAACCAACCTCAATTATCCGGTGTTCCCAAGCTGAATATCTACCAAGATGAAGGTTCTTTGATAAAAGACATCCATCAATTGCGCCAATATGGACATCAGGCAAGAAAACAAGCAGCAGATAAAGCAATGCACATAGAAAAAACGGAACATGAATTGTCTGTCCGGGAAATAGAAGTATTGATACTTATCACCAAAGGACTTATCAACAAAGAGATAGCCGACAAACTTAATATCAGCCTGACCACCGTTATCTCCCACCGCAAGAACATTACTGAAAAACTGGGCATCAAGTCTGTTTCCGGTCTTACCGTTTATGCTGTGATGAATGGCTACATTGAAGCAGACAGAATATAAAATCCTCATTTATTAGGATTGCACACATATCAGGTTTACCGTTACTTTGCAGCCGGAATCATTCTCCATCATGGATTATACAGAGTGGAATATATAAATTTTCCGCCTGGTAGAAACTTGTAGCAACTCTGGTTATCCGTGATGTATCAAATAAAACCAAACAATAAATATGAGAAAAAACATTTTATTCATTACATCCTGCCTGCTGGCTGCAACAACTTTTGCTGAAGATATCAACACGCTGCCTAAGGACACTACAAAAGTCATTGATATAGAAGAGGTGGTAGTTATCGCTTCACCTAAAGAAACCGGAAAATTAAGGGAACTTCCTACAGCCGTATCTTTACTCTCCCAAAAAGATATGCAAGCAAACCAAATCACAACTTTAAAGAACGTGAGTTCACTGGTACCCAATTTCTTTATGCCCGACTATGGTTCAAGACTCACCTCAGCTATTTATATCCGGGGAATCGGTTCGCGTATCAACACTCCTGCGGTAGGTTTGTATGTGGACAATATCCCTTACATTGACAAATCTGCATTTGATTTCAATTTTTATGATATAGAACGTATTGATATTCTTCGCGGTCCACAAGGAACCTTGTACGGACGCAATACCATGGGGGGATTAATCAAAGTACATACCCGCTCTCCATTCTCCTATCAGGGAACAGACGTAAAACTGAGTTATGGAACAAAAAGTAACTACCGCAGTGCTTCATTAACCCATTACCATCGTTGGAATGACTGTTTTGCTTTCTCCGCCGGTGGTTATTATGAGGGCTCAGACGGATTCTTCCGCAATTCTCTTAATGGGAAAAAAGTAGATAATATGGAAGCGGGAGGCGGACGAATACATGCTATCTGGCTGCCTTCAGAAAACCTAAAACTAGACTTTACCATAGGCTATGATTATAGTGACGAAGGAGGATACCCTTATTACTATACAGGAGCTATAGACGGATACGACAAAGAGAATGAAAAATATAAAAACTACATAGGGAAGATTTCATACGATCAGGATTGTACTTATCGCCGTGGACTGTTCAATACCGGTTTGAATATTGAATACCAGGCGCAAAAGTTTATCTTAAGCGCTGTTACAGGATTCCAGAATTTAAACGACCGTATGTTTATGGACCAGGATTTCCTGCCTGTCAGCATTTATACTATTGAGCAGAAGCAACGTCTGAATACCATCAGTGAAGAGATTACTTTTAAAAGCAAAAACAACAAGCGCTGGCAATGGGTTACAGGGGTTAGTGGTTTTTATCAATGGCTACATACCACCGGTCCGGTAAACTTCATGGAGGACGGAGTGACCGATATGA
>OLES01000329.1_pt1 | contig 15211 bp, 9 predicted proteins | sample 1602811 | NCBI WGS metagenome assembly OLES01 (sample SAMN02675049, study PRJEB24791) | human gut metagenome, SKBSTL061 | isolation source: stool | host: Homo sapiens | place: USA | reverse complement strand
GCAGCCTGCGGCCCAGCCGGTGCAGAGCCATGCACCGATCAAGGCGCAGACCGAGGTAAACGGCTTTGAACCGCCCGAGCAGGAAATCCCGAAGGAAAACCAGAAGAAACCCCCGAAGGCTGCAAAGCCGCCGAAGCCCAAAAAGGAAAAACCCGCCAAAAAGCCCCGCCGCCAGCCGGCGGAGGAGGTCGTGGACGACGAGGAGAACGAGCAGCCCCGCCGCCGTTTCCCGTTTGGCTGCCTGATCGTGCTCGTCATTCTGGCGCTGGTCGGCTTTGGCGGCTACAAGGTCAGCCAGTTCTACGCCGAGCTGGACGGCCAGAAAACGCTGGGCCCGACCCAGACCATCACCGTGCCCGAGGGCTCGTCCGTCGCCGGCATTGCGACACAGCTCAAGGACGCCGGTGTCATCGAGTATGACTGGCTGTTCAAGCAGTACGTCAAGTACAGCGGCAAGGCCGGTGAAATCCAGTACGGCGACTTTGAAGTCCAGTCCGGCATGGCCTACAACGACATCATCAAGGCGCTGTCCGTCGTGACCCGCCGTGCAACGGTGAACGTTACGATTCCCGAGGGCACGACAGCCGTCGGTGTGGCGCAGATTTTCGTGGACGCGGGCCTTGTGGACGACGTGGACACCTTCCTGTCCTGCGCCAACGGCAGCGACGGCACGGATTGGAGCAAGTACGATTTCTGGAACGCCATCCCCGACAATGACCGCCTGATGAAGTGCGAGGGCTACCTTTTCCCGGACACCTACAATCTCTATAAGGACGAGAGCGTCGCCTACTATGTGGATGCCCTCTACGGCGAGTTTGCGTCCAAGACCGCCGCTCTGGCCGACACGGTCGCCGCCAAGGGCACGAGCCTGGACGACGTGGTCAAGCTGGCCAGCTTCATTCAGGAGGAGGCCGGTTTGGAGAGCGAGGACGCCAAGGTCAGTGCCTGCTTCCACAACCGCCTGGAATCCAGCGACCCGCAGTGGGCTGAGCACAAGCTGGAATCCAACGCCAGCAGCTATATCATGAAGGACAGCGAGAACAACTATCTGTGGAACTCCCCGACGGCGGAGTACTTCGGCTGGCCGGAGCAGGGCGCGATCCCCGATGACGTGCTGGCCCTGTACGACACCTACGCCATCAGCGGCCTGCCCGCAGGCCCCATCTCCTGCCCGGGCTACGCTGCCATGGAGGCCGCGCTGAACCCTGACGAGGAGTATATCAACGAGGGGTATTACTTCTTTGTCACGGGCCATCCCGGCACCGATGTGGCAGGGCAGTACTTCTACGCCAAGACCGCCGACGAGCACTACCAGAACTGCGTCAAGGCCGGGTGGGCGTCGTAAGCGCGCAAGCTGCCCTGTAGGGGCCGCACATGTGCGGCCCGCAACTTCCCGTGGAATGCTGTGCTTTGGCAAACACGCGGGCCGGGCATGCCCGGCCCCTACAGCACGGACCCACGGCACACCACACATCAAATCCCCAAGCGCCCGCTTCCTACCGGGCGCTTTTTACGCAAAACGGAGGAAATCACTATGCTGCAACAGCCGGAACTGCTGGCCCCCGCGGGCAGCCTGGAAACGCTGAAATACGCCGTCATGTACGGCGCAGATGCCGTCTACTGCGCCCTGCCGGAATTTGGCATGCGCGCCGCACCCGTCAACCTGACCGTGGGCGAACTGCACGAGGGCTGCATCTTTGCCCATGCCCGCGGCAAAAAGGTCTATCTGACACTGAACACCCTGCCCACGAACGAGGAACTTTCCAAGCTGCCCCGGTACATTCAGGATGCCGCCGAGGCGGGCGTGGATGCGTTCATCATTGCCGACCTGGGTGTGCTGGCGCTGGCCAAAAAGTACGCCCCGCAGGTCGAGCGTCATGTCTCGACCCAGGCAGGCATCACGAACTATGAGGCCGCGAAGGTCTGCTACGAGCTGGGAGCTAAGCGCGTTGTGCTGGCCCGCGAGCTGCCCCTGACCGAGATTGCGCAGATCCGCGACAACTGCCCGCAGGATCTGGAGCTGGAGGCGTTCGTCCACGGCGCCATGTGCATGAGCGTGTCCGGGCGGTGCCTGCTGTCCAGCTACATGGCGGGCCGCAGCGGCAACCGCGGCGAGTGCGCCCAGCCCTGCCGCTGGAAGTACAGCCTGGTGGAGGAGCACCGCCCCGGTCAGTACATGGAGATCGGCGAGAGCGAGGACAACGGCAGCTACATCCTGAACGCCAATGACCTGTGCACCGCGCCGTTTATAGATTTGATTTGTAAAGCGGGCGTTGACTCGCTGAAGATCGAGGGCCGCGCCAAGACGTTCTATTACGTTGCATCTGTCGTCAGCGCCTACCGCCGCGCGCTGGACGCCTTCCTGGCGGACCCGTACAACGATAGCTTTGAGCTGCCCGACGACGTCATTGAGGAGCTGAACCGCACGAGCCACCGCCATTACTCGCCGGGATTCTACTTCGGCAAGGAACAGGCCCAGCAGACCCCCAGCCACACCTATGTGCGCGACTGGGATTTCATCGGCACGGTGGACAGCTGGGAGAACGGCGTTGCCCACTGCACCCAGCGTGGCAAGTTCGCGGTGGGGGACAGCATCGAAATTTTGCAGCCCGACGGCAGCGTCGTCAAGCTGACGCCTGCGTGGATCGAGAACGCCGACGGCGAGCGCGTGGACGCCACCCCGCACCCGATGATGCAGTACACCATCCCCTGCGAGACGCCGCTGATGGCGTACAGCCTGATTCGGATGCAGAAGCAGTGATTGTACTTTTGCCGGGGACGATGCTTGCATCGACCCGCGGGCAGATGCGAGCATCTGCCCCTACAAAGCTGCTGCAAAAATAATGAAAAAATCTGCAAAAATCCCTTGACTTTTCTGTCGGTATCCCTTATAATAGTTCCTGCGCTGGTCGTGAGGTGCACGTCACACAACGCCGCGCAGGCTGGGTATGGCCCGGTAGTTCAGTTGGTTAGAACGCTAGCCTGTCACGCTAGAGGTCGTCAGTTCGAGCCTGATTCGGGTCGCCATACGCTGCTATAGCTCAGTTGGTAGAGCGCATCCTTGGTAAGGATGAGGTCAGCAGTTCAAATCTGCTTAGCAGCTCCAGCGCTGATGCCCACAGTGCAAGATACGCATTGTGGGCATCATTAGTATAGGGGCATAGCTCAGTTGGTAGAGCAGCGGTCTCCAAAACCGCGTGCCGAGGGTTCGAATCCTTCTACCCCTGCCAAAAGCCGCTTATTTCGTTTGAGATAAGCGGCTTTTTGTTTTTTGCTGCGTCGTAGGGGCCGGGCATGCCCGGCCCGCGGGTTGGCGGGAGCGACCCGAGCACACGACTGACATCTGGAATGCTAAACAGGCGTTTACTTACGATGCGCCGAAAAAAGAGGATGTGGACTGATCCACATCCTCTAAAACAAAAACAAATCCGAAACAATGCTTCACAAAGAAGATTGAGTTCGGATTTGCACAATATGGTGGAGCTGACGGGAGTCGAACCCGTGTCCGAAAAGAAATCAGTTAGAGTATCTCCGGGCGCAGTGTGTTTATTAAATTTCCCTTGGTGCGGGCGAGCACACACGCACTACACCTTGGTAGCTTCATAAGTTCATGCCGGGCCGCAAAGCTTAAGCCCGTTCACGTTCAGTACCTAATCGACGCCCTGACCCCATGCGGTACTAACACGGGCAGGACGGCAGCGCCTAATTAGGCAGCTACGGCAACAGGATAATTGTTGTCAGTTAATTTAAGTTGGCGCTTTTATCGTGGGTCACCGCCACGGCCCGCTGCTCACGCCTCTCTCTCCCCGTCGAAACCATTACAGCCCCGTATATTCGGCAGACAAGCCCGCCGGGAAAGTGAAGTAGAAACAACTTATCGCTGCGTTTTGAGTGCGCGGTCAATGTCGCGCTTGGCGTCGCGCGCCGCAGCAGACGCACGCTTGTCATACAGCTTTTTGCCCTTGCACAGGCCCAGCTCCAGCTTGACGCGCCCCTTTTTAAAGTAAAGAGAGAGCGGCACCAGCGTGTAGCCCTGCAGCTTGATCTGCTGCCCCAGACGGCGGATCTCCGCCTTGTGTGCCAGCAAACGCCGCGGACGGCGCGGGTCCTTGTTGAAGATGTTGCCCTGCTCATAGGGGCTGATGTGGATGCCCTTGGCGATCAGCTCGCCGTCATCGATGTCTGTCCAGGAATCCTTCAGGTTGACCCCTCCGGCGCGCAGACTCTTGACCTCGGTGCCTACCAGCTCGATGCCTGTTTCCAGTGCCTCGATGACAAAGTATTCGTGGCGCGCCTCACGGTTGACGGCAATCATTTTTTTTCCACACTTGTCCTCTGCCATGGGGCACACCTCCTTTGCTATTGTGGTAGGATATTAAGTATAGCGCACCTGCGCGGGAAAGTCAAGCATCCGCCGTCGGATTTATGCAGCGCTTTGCGCGGAAAAATGCAAAAATTATATTTTTTGCAAAATCCTGTTGACATTCTCCTTCAAATCCGCTATAATAATAAAGCTGATTCGAGACAGCCCGGTTGACCGGGTGTAGCGCAGTTTGGTAGCGCGCTTGAATGGGGTTCAAGAGGCCGTGAGTTCGACTCTCGCCACTCGGACCAAAGATGGCTGTCAAGGTCAGCAGGAGCGTCAAATCCGAAAGGATTTGGCGCATTTTTGTTTTTTACGCCTTCAAACGCGGCAGCGCCTGCTCTAAGCCGTTGGCAATGGAACGCTTGCGGCGTATGTCAAGATGACCGTAGATGTTTGCGGTCATCTTGATGTCCGAGTGTCCCAGCCACTCCTGCACGTCTTTCAGGCCGTAGCCCTCCGACAGCAGCATGCTGGCGCAGGTGTGGCGCAGGTCGTGAAACCGGATATGGGGCAGGTCGTACTTCTTCAGCAGCTTGTGGAAGGTGTGGCTCACATAGTCGGGGGAGTAGGGGTGCCCGTCCTCCCAGGTGAACACATAGTCGTTGTCTATGTAGTCCTTGCCGAAGTGGTTTCGCTAAATTTGTTCCTGCTGAAGCAGGATCTTGAACAGCCGCATCGCATCATCTGTCAGGGGAAAGCTGCGGAAGCTGGATGCGTTCTTCGTCTTGTTCTTCTCCACGACCTTCGTGACCCGGGCCACGGTGTGCCGTATGGTCAGCGTTTGCATCGCAAAGTTGATGCTGTCCCATTTCAGGCCCAGTACCTCGCTGCAGCGCAGGCCGTACAGCGCGGTGACGTAGATGATGGGGTAGAGGCGCTCGTTCTTGACGGCGGTCAGCAGGTCTCGCATCTGTGCTTCGGTGTAGAACGTGCCGGTAAACTGCGCCGCGTGCGGCATGACGACCAGATCGGCTGGGTTTGTCTTGATCAGACCGTCCCTCTGCGCCAATTTGAGCGTCTGATTGAGCACGTTCTTGTGCTGACGCAAGCTAACCGCGGATAGGCCGCCGTGGCCGTCAGAGCGCCCGAATTTAGCCTTTACGTTGATGTAGGTCTGCAGCGTCTCACCGTCAACATCGCACAACCGGATTTGCAGATCATCGAAGTAGGGGAGGATGTGTGCCCGGGCCTGAACCTCGTAGCCTTGGTAGGTGACCTCGTCCACGCGATGCCGGACGTCCTCCAGCCAGCGGCGCACGGCGTCACTGAAAAGCATATCGGGCGGGGCAGCCTGCTCAGGTTTTTCGCCGAGCATGTCAAGCATGATCTCCCTGGCTTTGCCCTCGTTTCCTGTTACTGACAGACCTGTGGAAACCCAGGTCTGATTTTTTTTGCCATCTGTCGTATGCGTGAGCACAACATAGTGATTGCTTGACATTTTCTACGGTCATACATTTCACTACTTGCAGTTAGGTGTCACAGTGGACACTTTCTAACTACAAGGGCCTCTTTGCTTACCGAAGTAAGCAAAGAGGCCGCACATTCTGAGCTTATTGTCAAGTATTTAGAAGAAAAAATCCCTCTATACCAATTTCTGTGTTGGTGTAGAGGGATTGCCTATTTAACTAGGTGACATTGCCGACAGTCAGGGCTCTTTTTGTTTGAAAGATGTGTCTTGCATTGCGGTAACTATGCACTCAATGGATAAGAACAAAAGAGCAAATGGCATTCACATGGCACGGATAAAGTTCAAATCCCGCTGTGCGGCGGAGAGGATCACCTCGTCCCGTAGCAGGGCAGCATCAGGGTGCTCTCGATGCAGCCAGTCTCGCAAAATGGTATAGTCCATCTGCCCCTCGCCAAGCGGGGTAGGGATACGCGGGGCGTTGGGAACAAATAGGGCATCTTTCATGTGGATGCAGGCCAAATCTTTGCCTATGACCTCGCACCAGGCGGGCCAAAATTCGGCCTGATGCGCGGCAGTATCAGCCGTCAGTACATTGACTGGGTCAAAAATGATATGGAAATGCTGGGGATCTGCCACAGTTTCCTTCAGCTTTTGCAACGCTTCTAGCGTGCCCAGCGTGTGGGTATAGACAGGCTCCAGTGCAAAGCAACCACCGATTTGTGCAGCCTGCTCAACAATACGCAGGATGCTGTCGGTCAGCAGCGGTAGGGTAGCCGCCTTTTCCTCAGGGGAAAGATCACGGCAGGCACTCTCACTGCCAACCTGCCCAGCGCCGAGTGCGACTTGGCATTTCAGGGCTGAAAATACACTGGATACAGCGCTTCTACGCATCTCTGCATTTGGGTTGCTGAGATCCTGATAGCAACTCAGCACTGTGATTTCAATGTTGGCGGCAGCAAATGCGCTGCGGACCTCTTCAAGTTGCTCCGGGGTGACAGCAACAAGACTTTTAATGCCCTGTATAGCCTTGGGCATGGCCAACTGCGCTGCGTTGTAACCGTTGTTAGCTAAAACTTTGGCGAGTTCCTGTGCAGTAAAGCAACCGTAATCGTGGGCGCGGCAACCGTATTTCATAGAAAGACCTCCTTGAAAAAATGCCCTCCGGTTAGCCGGAGGGCATCTGTTGACAAGCAGCTTGAAGATTAGCCCTTGACGCCGCCGGCGGAGACACCGCCGACAATGTATTTTTGCAGGATAACGAAGAGGATGACGATGGGCAGGATGGACAGAACCGATGCCGCCAGGATCGAGCTCCAGTCCACGCCGGTGTTGCCGATGAAGTTCTTGATGGCAATCTGGATCGTGTACTTCTTCTGGTCAGACAAAACCAGCAGCGGCAGGATGTAGTCGTTCCAGCGCCACATGAAGCTGAAGATCGTCAGCGTGATGGTGACGTTGGAGCCCAGAGGCAGCATGATGTTGGAGAAGATCTTCCACTCGCTGGCACCGTCGATACGCGCGGCCTCGACCAGAGACAGCGGCAACGACATATAGTGCTGGCGGTACATGAAGATACCGGTCGTAGTGGTGACAACAGGCAGGATGACGCCCCAGATGTTGTTGTACAGGCCCATGGCGCTGATTACGCTGAACTGGGGGACGGTCAGCGTCTCGCCGGGAATCAGGGTGCCCAGCAGGAACACGCCGAACACGAGGTTGACGTACTTGATCTCAAAGCGGTAGATAGCCAGCGCATAGCCGCACATGGCACTGATGAGCAGTGTGATGAGGGTGCCGACCACAGCCAGGAACAGGCTGTTCTTCACATAGCCTATGAAGCCGCCGTCCAGAACGGACTTGTAATGCTCCGTCGTCGGGGCGGAGGGGAACATATGTAGCGGGTAGGTGAACAGCTCGCCGGACGGCTTAAAGGAGCTGAGCACCAGCCAGATAATGGGGAAAATCACGATGATGCCGATTGCCAGAGAAAGGATCGTCATTGGAATGCTGACGTGCTTGTCTTTCATCAGGTTTCACCTCCGTTATTGACCTTGAACTGGGCAAAGGCAATCAGGGCAAAGATGATCATGACAACGGTGGAAATAGCCGAAGCATAACCATACTGCATCTGGTTGAAGCCCTTGTCGAAGATGTACTGGATGATAAAGGTGGTGCTCAGGCCAGGGCCGCCCTGCGTGATACCTTGGACCAGAGCGTACTCTTTGAGCAGGTTGACGGTGGACAGCAGAACGACCATGAATGTCGTGGGGGCCAGCATCGGAACTGTGATGCGGAAGAAGGCCTGCACACCGCTGGCACCGTCGATGGTAGCAGCCTCATACAGATCATTGGAAATGCTGTTGATACCGCCGATGTAGAGGATCATGTTGAAGCCGATGGACGCCCAAACCGATGCGAACGCGATGACAAAGGTGGCAAGACGCGGGTTCAGCGACCATTCCAGCGCGGTGCCGCCCAGCGAACGGATGATAAAGTTCACGAAGCCGTACTCTTGGCTGAACATCCAGTTGATGGTGATACCAACGACCAGCGCACTCATCAGAACGGGGATATAGACCATCGTGCGGGTCAGGCTCTTGGCAGCAACGCGATTGGAGCATAGCAGCACCGCCACCAGTAGTGGGATGATGACGCGGAACGGCAGCGTGCAGATCGTGTACAGCAGCGTCCGACCCAGGGACAGATAGAACTTGGAGTCTTTAAACAATGTAATGTAGTTTGTCAGACCCACAAAGTCAATGGTTTTCCAACCATCATAGTTGGTGAAGGAAAAAGCGATGCTGAGCACAAGCGGCACAAGGAAAAAGACACCGAACAAAATGCAGCAGGGCGCACAGAACGCCCAGAATGCGCCGGTGTGCTTCAGCGACGATTTCTTCTTCATATTCATTCCTCCTTTATTCTCTTTGGCCGGGATTCCAGCGCCCGGTCTCTTTGATGTGCTTAGTATAGCATTGCAAAAGACGCAAATACCACCGCTTTTTTGCTTGCTTACCCCAAAATGCATTGCATTTCTTGCGCGATTTTGGTAGGCGGCGCAAAATCAGACCGTCGTCTTGGCAAAAACGTACAAATGCAATGCGGCGAAATTGTGCAAACCGTAAAATCGTGCATCCACAGTGAATGTCACTGCGCAAATTGTACATGGATTGTGCAAATTTCAAAGGGATGCAGCGTCAGCGGCAGGCTATGCTGCACGGCTTCTTCTCCGGGCAAGGGCTGTTCCATCGGCGTGCAGCGCACGGCAGCGGCACCGTCCGGCAGGGCCAGCGCCGCGCGGGTGCGGGTGCCCCAGCTCTCATACAGGCGCAAAATCAGGCCGGAGCCATCCTCGGCTTTCTTCACGGTCTCCAACACGACATTGGGCACGTCTACGCGGAATTGGCTGTACGCGGCGGGCAGTGTGCCCGCGGGCTGGGCAGCCACGGCCAGTGGCAGCGCCGGGGCGTTCAGGTCGTACCCGGCGGGGATGACCCCGCCCTGCCGCCAGTCGCCCAGGTGGGGCAGCAACGCATAGGTAAAGTCGTGGGCCCCCTGGTCGGCGTGGGGGTCCGGGTAGGTGGCGGCCCGCAGCAGCGAGAGCCGCAGCACGCCGTCGTGGACATCATAGCCGTAGCGGCCGTCGTTCAGCAACGCCGCGCCGTAGCCCGGCTCGGACAGGTCGGCCCACTTGTGGGCGCAGACCTCGAAGCGGGCCTCGTCCCAGCTGGTGTTGGTGTGAGTGTCCCGGGCAATGCTGCCGAACTGGATATCATACTGGGCGCGGTCGGCGCAGATATCCACCGGGAACGCGGCTTTCAGCAGCACATGCTGTTCGTGCCAGTCGATGTGAGTGGCAAAGTCGATGCGGCGGTTGTGGGGGTAGAGGGTAATATCCTGCACGAGCTGCGACTGGGAAATGGCGCGTTCCAGATGCAGGCGGCAGCAGACCGGGCTGTTTTCGGCCACGGTCAGGCGGGCCGCGCTGTCCAGCGCAAAGCGGTGGCGGCGATAGTATTTTTCCAGATTCCAGGCGTCGTACTCATCGGGGCGGTCCTCAAACAGCTGCAGCTCGTTGGCACACTGCCCGGCGGGGATCAGCTCGCGGTCGGCCTCCTTGTCCAGCAGGGCTGTAATCTCGCCGCAGCGGTTGAACACGATGTGATAGAGCGGTGTGTCGATGATGTACCCGCCGTCATTTTCGGCCACTTCGGCGCAGGGGGTCTCGGGTTCCGCGTCGGCAAAGGGGTAGAACCGCCAGCCCTTGGCGGGCAGGTTTTGGGCGACAAAGGTCAGCACGCCGTTTTCGGCATGGCAGGGCAGCGGGTGTCCGCCGTCGGTGATGCCCGCCGCCCAGCAGGCGACGCGGACGACGGTGTCCCGGGCAAAGCCCAGTTGGTTGAACACGACCACGCCGGGGCGGTCGGTCTTGACGATGGCCGCGACGGTGTGCAGCGCGTCATCGGTAATTCTGGCATCGGACGCGAGGATTTCGCCGTACTGCTGCTGCGAGACTTCGTATACCTCGCCCAGGGCCGAACCGGGTAAAATATCGTGGAATTGGTTCAGCAGGGTCAGCTCCCAGTTGCGGTGCAGCGCGGCGGCGGGGTAGGCGTAGCCGGTGCGCAGGCTTTCGGCCAGGGCGGCGGCGGTCTCGGCGGTCAGGTTGGCAAACTCGGCGGCGCGGTTGGCGCGCTTGTTGCGGCCCTGGCTGGTGAACACGCCGCGGTGGTACTCAAAGTACATCTCGCCATGCCAGCAGGGCAGGTCGGCCTGCGTCTCGTCAAGGTGCTGCTTCAATTTGTCAAAGTAGGGGGCTGCGTGGGTCAGGCGGGTCTGGGGCGCACCGGGGATGCCCTTCTCCATGCGGCGGTTGATCTCCAGCATTTCAGCGGTCACACCGCCGCCGCCGTCGCCGTAGCCATAGCATTGCAGCACATCTTGGGTCAGCTCCTTGTCCTGAAAGCGCTGCCAGCAGCCCATGACCTGCCTGGGGTTCAGCAGGCCGTTGTAGGTCGTGTTGAAGCTCGGCTTCGGGTTGAGGTCGGGGCGCTTGTCGTAGTCCTTGGTGGAGATAAAGTAGGCCAGTACCTCGGTGCCGTCGATGCCGCGCCAGCGGGTCAGATCGTGGGGCATACAGTTGGTATCGTTCCAGGCCATCTTGGTGGTCATGAACCACTCCATGCCGCACTGGGCCATAATTTGGGGCAGCGCGCCGCTGAAACCGAAGGCATCCGGCAGCCACAGGATGTGCCCCTGTTTGCCGAATTCCCGGCCGAAAAATTCCTGCCCGTGCAGGAATTGGCGGATCAAACTCTCGCCGCTGGCCATGTTGCAGTCGGATTCCAGCCACATACCGCCCTCCGGTTCCCAGTGGCCGTCGGCGACGCGGGCGCGGATCTTCTCAAACAGCGCAGGGCAGTCTTTGCGCACAAAATCATAGAGCTGCGGCTGGCTGGACAGGAACTTGTACTCGGGGTAGCGGTCCATCAGATAGTTGACGGTGGCAAAGCTGCGGATGGCCTTTTCCCGCGTCTGGGCCAGCGTCCAGAGCCAGGCCACGTCGATGTGGGTGTGGCCGACACAGTCCACCGTGACAGGCTGCCGCAGGCAGAAGCTCTCGTAAAATTCCTCTTTCATATAGCGGCGGGCGGCGGCGACGCTGGCGTAGAACGCGGCGCTGTACGGGTCGCGCAGGTCGAGCATATCCAGTGCTTTTTCCAGATACCGCCCGATGCCGATGGCGTTGGTGTCGCCCTCGTCCAGCTGGACAAGCACCTCGTAAGGGGCTTTCAGGTCGTAGTACAGGCCGGTGATCTCATCGTCCCGCACGGCAGTCTCGACTTTTAAAAAGACGTCCTGAGCCGGGGTGTTGCAGTAGGTGTACAGTCCCAGCTGCCAAGTCTGGCCCTCGGCAGCGGCGGAGGGCAGGTCAAACTCGGTGTGGTTGACATCCAGCCCGCAGACCAGCGCACCATTTAAGTAGGCGAGGAACTGGGGGTTGTTGTTGTTCCAGATATCGGTTGCGCCGGTGGAGACCAGGCAGACAAGGTGACGCCCGGCGCCACCCGCCGGCGCGGTGATGCCGCCCCGGAAGCAGTAGTGGGCCTCCACGCCGCCGATAGCATCACCGGGGGCAAAGGGTGTCCAGCCGGGGGCTGTGGTCGGGTCCTCCTGCACGGTGTCCCAGCTATGGTAGGGGCAGGATTTTTTGCGCAGCCCCAAAACCGGGGTGCGCCCCTGCAGCGCCAAAGTGCGCAGGGCGTCCAGCACCGGGCGCGCCCGGCGGCGGAGTTCAGTATTTTGCATGGCGGCTCCTTCCTTTTCTATAAGATTAAGTGTGTGGTAAGGGAAGCGGCGTCCAGGGAACTGGCCGCCCTACGAGGCAGCAAGGCGGGTAGCGGTATTGTAGGGGCGAACATTGTTCGCCCGCACCCAGGCAACCCCTGTTCAGGCACAGTATAGCATCTCAAAACTGTGCAGACAATGCAGTTTTTGCGCGGTAGGGGGCGAATGGTGCGCATTTATTGTTTACGGGGGGAAAACGACTGCTTTTTTATTAAAATTTGGTTACAGAAACATTGCATTTTTTTCACTAAAAAAATAAGCGCCGGCGCAAAATAAGCGCAACTTGGCATCATTAGAACAAACCATGTGTGAAAAATGCACAATTTCAGCCGTTTTTCTTGATGCAATTTGCCAGATTGAAAAATCAAGGCGCAAAAAATGCAATATGCCACAATGCAAATCAGCAAGATAGGCGTAGAGAATCCACCCGCCGGAATGGTACACTATGGATACACCAAGGGAACTGAAAGCCCAGTTCCCAAGCCCCGGAACGGAGCAAACCGGGTGAGGGCCCGGTTGATATACCCTATTTTTATTTCTACTTTACAGGAGGTAAAACCAACATGAAAAAAGCACTTTCTCTGGCTCTGGCAGCCGCGATGGCGGCTTCTCTGGCAGCTTGCGGCGGTTCTTCCGCTGCATCTACGGCCAGCTCCGCTGCAACAACGGACACCGCAGCTTCCGGCACCGCTTCTGCCGGCGGCCAGACCCTGAAGGTCATGCTGTCTGAGGAGCCCGGCGAGGGCGATGCATTCGCTACCACCCTGAACAAGTGGGCCGACGAGACCGGCAACACCGTTGACATCATGGTCATCCCCTACGAGGATCAGCTGACCAAGTTCCCCCTGATGGCCAAGAACAACGACCTGCCGGATCTGCTGTCCACCACCCGTCTGACCCGTCTGTACCCCGATGAGTTCGAGGATCTGGGCCAGTACATTGACACTTCTATCTTTGAGCCGCAGGCCCTGCAGATCATCAGCCAGAACTACCTGACGGATAAGCTGTCTGTTCTGCCCCAGCAGTTCACCATCACCAACGTATTCTACAACAAGGACGCTTTTGAGGCTGCCGGCCTCGAGTGCCCGACGGTGGACGACCGCTGGACCATGGACGAGGTCTATGAGGCTGCCAAGAAGCTGCAGGACTCCGGCGCTGTCAAGTACGGCATGGCCATGGATGCCTCCCGTGCCCGTTATGACAACCTGATGTACATGAACGGCGGTTCTCTGGTCGAGAAGGACGGCGACTCCTTCAAGGTCGTTGCAGACAGTCAGCAGAACGTTGACACCCTGCAGTCCTTTGTCGATGCCAACAACAGCGGCGTCATGCCCAAGGCCATCTGGGCCGGTGGCTCCAGCGACAACCCGGGCGACTACTTCAAGAACGGCGACGTGGGCATCTACTTCTCCGGCTCCTGGAACTATAACCCCTTCGTGCAGGATATCACCAGCTTCAAGTTCGGCGTCATGCCCTCTCCTGTCGGCTCTGCAGGCGGTTCCGCTATCCTGGGCGGTGCCGGTCTGGCCGTTCCCACCAACGCAAAGAACAAAGATCTGGCTCTTGAGTTCCTGAAGTGGTTCTACACCGACAAGAACTTTGCCGATTATCTGGCACTTGATAAGGGCCTGTCCTCTCTGAAATCCGTCACCTATGAGCCTGCTGATCCCGATCAGGCTGCCGACTACAAGGTCCTGCAGGCTGAGGTCGGCCAGACCACCGATGCATTCGCCATCGACGAAAGCTCCGAGTGGCGCAACTACTACGACAACGAGTACCGTGACGCTCTGAAGCAGGCTGTCAACGGCGACCTGACTCCGTCTGACGCTCTGACCGAGTTTGCTACCGCACTGGCTGACAAGGCCGGCTGGGCACACTAATCAACCGAATCAACAGGGGAAGTGATTCCCCAGGGCGAACAGACGCCCCGCCCAAACCGGGCGGGCGTCTGTTGTTTTTTAATAAACCTTTTTTTAATAAAGGAGAAGCCGAAGTATGGCAAACGAATTGCATTTTCCCTTGTTTCACGGGTATGTGGACCGCTGGCTGGTCAGCGGCGTGACCGAAACGCCGGTCATCACCAAGCCCACGGCCCTGCACGGTGCCGAAAACGAAAAACTGAACACCGCCCCCAAGGATAAACCCGGCGAGGAACAGTTCAAGGCCGAGCGCCGCGCCAAGGCCACTGCCTGGCCCGCGCAGCTGGACACCCGGCCCGGCGAGCTGGTGGGCGGCGCGGACAACGCTACCCCCTTTACCGTCTACTGGCCGTTTGACGATATCGGCGTGACCTACGCCTGGGACTGTGAGACTCCTGCCTGCCTGAGCGCCTGGGCCTACACCGAGCTGGACACCGCCGAGGCGGGGAGTGTGCCCTTTGACCTTATCACCTGCGGCGGCGCGGCCCTCTACCGCAAAAGCATCCTCGACGAGATCGGCGTCTTCGATGAAAACTTTTTTGCCTACTTCGAGGACGTGGACCTCAGCTGGCGCGCCAACAACGCGGGCTACAAGAATGTCCTCTGCCCCACGGCAAAGTGCTACCATATCTGCGGCGCCAGCACCGGCGCGGTGCGGTACAACGCCTTCAAGAGCCAGCAGAGCGGCCGCAACAGCATCCTTCTCCCCCTCAAGAACGAGCCTCTGCTGATGCTCATTCTCAACTTCCTTCCGCTGGCGCTGGGCTATCTGCTCAAGTGCTACAAGTTCCACAAGCAGGGCTTCGGCGAGGCGTGGGACAAGGGAATGCACGAAGCCTTCGCCCTGCTCAAAAACGGCCAGCTGGGCAAGCGCCCCTTCCGCCTCCGCGACCTGCCGAATTATGTTCTGATGGAATTGTGGATGATATGGAACATGGTGCCGTATCTCTGGTATCGGCTGGTGGTCGTGCGGTTTGATTTGAAGTAATTCCGGATATGCAAAAACCGGGAAGCTCTGGGAGCTTCCCGGTTTTTGTTTGTGATTCGTTTTACGCCGCCGCGCTGGCCGCACTTTCGGCCTGCGGCTCTGCGTCCGAGGCGGCTTCGCTTTCGGCGGTGCTGTCCGCTTCCTCGCCGGCGGCTGCGGCCTCCGAGGACGCGGCGTCGGAG
>OLES01000317.1_pt1 | contig 15684 bp, 12 predicted proteins | sample 1602811 | NCBI WGS metagenome assembly OLES01 (sample SAMN02675049, study PRJEB24791) | human gut metagenome, SKBSTL061 | isolation source: stool | host: Homo sapiens | place: USA | reverse complement strand
TACTTCGTAACAGGTGGATTAAAACTCGATTACCCACATGAAACGTTATAGACCCGGAAATATAAGCTATTACGACCTTTCAGAACAACTGGATGGACTCGATGAAGACATAAAGGATGTATATGACAAATCTGTGTTGTTCTCAAAACTGATAAATCTTGTGGACTGGAGCTTTAATCATGCCTATTATTGCAGTTTTAACAATGAAGAAGGTGAAAAGGCATGTAAGCTTGCATTTGAAAAGCAGTATGAAATTCACAAAGTGACAATAAAAGACCAAGCTGTCTACTTGTCACTATTCGACTATACAAGGGAGAAAGACCCGATGCTGACAGACTTCTGTGAGAATTGCTATAAAGCGCTAATCGAAGAAGGGATAAATGCACTGAGCCGCCTTGATGCACTTGTCACCAGCAGAGAAAGGAGCGTCAAGCGTGAAAGGAGCAAAATAGGAAATAAAGCTTATCACGACATCAATAGAGATGATCCCGGCAATAACGAGTTCAGGTGGAATACTGTAAGGACTATGGTTGATGAAATACGAAACCCCAAGTAGAGTATGGCACAAAGTATAATGCAAGAACATTTGTATGGTGATTTGTTAGCCCCTACACTGGGCTATCACACCGACTTTGCCATGGGAATGACCTATTCACTTGGCTTTGATACACTGCTAACAGCACACCTCGCCTTCGGGATGCTGGGGGATATGGATGAAAAAGCTACGCAAGCCCCGCATCTCTTGCTTGAAGCCATCCTGAAGAACAGTGACAAGATGGTGATATTCTGCAACAAAGGAGGCATTGCCGTTCCTCCTACAATCAGGAAAGTGTATTCGTTGTTGGAGAAGAATATCTTTGAAGTGTTCGACTCCAAGAACAAAACTGCCAATTTCCATCCTAAGATGTGGCTTATCAGAGAAGTAAACAATGACAACAGAAAGGATGTACAGATAAAGCTTATTGTTTCCAGTAGGAACATGGTTTACTCTGACGCTATCGACTGTATAGTGGCACTGACTGGAAAGGTTAGCAGTAATACGACAGAAAACCCCAAACACAAAAGGCTTCGTACGTTCATTGAGAAAGTCGTGTCATATTCAAATATAAGTGAGGACAAAGCCAAGCAGGTAAAGGCCCTTGCCAGAGACATTGAGCACATTGGTAGATTTGATGTAAGCAGTCCTTTTGAGGATTATGACTTCTATCCCTATCTGTTTCAAGAGGATTTTGACCTGGGCAAAGTACAAGACTACCTATGCGGAACAGAGAGTATTATTATATCACCATTCATAGACAAGACTCTGATAGGACGCATCAATCCCAACAGAAAAGATCATCGGGCACTGATAACAAGGAAGGAATATGTTACTACGGAGATATTCAATTCGTTTGACTCAAAAGGTGGTGTGTTCATCGCATTAGATGACTTGGCCAGCCGTGGCATGGATCTTCACGCAAAGATGTACCTCGTTTGGATGGGCAGGGACAAGCATTACCTGTATCTCGGCTCGGCCAATGCAACAAACTCGGCATTTGAGCGAAACGGAGAATTCTTGTTGCGCCTGAAATTTGAATATGGCAATAGCAAATTTTATCATCTTCTGAATGATTTCTATGAGGAAAACAACAAGGACAGTAAGTTTGTAAGGCTGAATGAGCCAATAGAGAAAGCAACGACCGTCATCAGGTGGGACAAGGCAGAGCTGGCCATGAAAGAACTGATGTGCTCCGATGACCTAACGGCAAAGATTACCAAGCATCGAGACGGCAGTTTTTCCATTTTAGTTACCTCGTCGCTGAAAAAACTGGAGAATGCCGTATCTATTGCACCGTTACAGAAACGTGATATGCTAAAGGAGTGGAAAGGCAGGGCTTTGTTCGACGGGCTTGCGGCAGATGAGCTGTCAGAGTTTTACATCATAAGTGCCCAGTCAGAAGAAGGAACACTTCATGAGGCAATAATCAGGATATACACTGAGGGAATGCCGAATGAACGTGATGCGGCAATCTATAAAAGCATTATCAAAAACAGGCCGGACTTCGTTAAGTTCCTTGAACTGATGTTGAGCGATACCCCTATACAATATCTCTCTAATGAAATCATCTTGAAAGAGAAGGGGCTGGGCAGTTCTGCTGATGACAGACATGAGTTTCCTCAGGTCTATGAAAAGATGCTCCAGGTTGCAGCCGTAAATCCAGGACAGTTATTGCAAATAGAAAAGATATTGAAAAAATTTGATACAGAGACTGTTCCCAAAGAGTTCAGCCAGATATTCAAACAATTTACTAACGCCGTAAAGTAGGCAAACGTATGAAGAATAATCCATTGGACTTTCAAAGGGAAACAGCATGTCATGTGCTAAACGCTTTCCGCAACGGTCAGCGAAGAGTGCTTGTTGCAGACGAGGCAGGACTTGGAAAGACTACTGTGGCATCTGAAGTTGTAAGTCATGTGAAAGACCTGGATGGTGTATTAGATGATAACATATACTGCATCGTCTATGTGTGTTGCAATCTTCAGGTAGCCCAGCAGAACATTGATACGCTTTCCGACGAGGGGGAGGCTGTTGACCTCGCCCAAAGCCGATTGTCAATGCAGCACTACGTTTATCACAGGAAGAAAACGGATCTTCTGAGGGACAACAGAGATACACTAGTGTTGTCCCTGACTCCTGCCACTTCATTTCAAATGACTTTCGGTACTGGCAGCGCAGATGAACGTGCCCTGATATATGCATGTCTGTCACTTTTATGTGAGTTCGAAGACGAGGACAGGTTGACCGCATTATCTAAAATGTTGCAAAGAAACGCTTACAATGGATGGGAATGGGTTCGAGATCGCTATGTTGGCTATGTTCAAGAGGAAGACATGGAAGACTACAGAAAGGCGATAAAGGAAGTTATGCCCTCACATCTTAACAGCTTATACAAGAATGGTGTTACCATAAAGGATGAACTGATGCGACTGACATCAGATGAGGAAATGGAGAATCGCAGCAATGCTGGTTATTATCTCATCATCGCTCTCAGAAAAATGTTCGCCAACATCAGCTTAGAAGTACTGAAGCCAGACCTTGTGATAATGGACGAATTCCAAAAGTTCAGTTCACTGATTACCACAAGCCAGGACTCTTCCAAGGACTACGAGGAGAACATGGTGGCTAAGAAGTTCTTCGCAAATAAGGAAACATTCATCTTATTGCTTTCGGCTACTCCCTATAAGCCATATACGACTATTGAAGAGCTGAAAGAGAACAACAACGATGAGCAATATAAAGACTTCCATCGATTACTGAACTTCCTGTACGAAAACTCAGAGGCTGCTCCTGACATCAAAATTATCTGGCAGAACTATTCTTCTGCACTGCCCCATATTGGTAAGACAGATTTCGAAGAACTTGTTCTAAAGCATCAGGCGGCAGAAGACATGCTATATCATGTAATGGGCAGGACAGAAAGGCAGAACAACGGCATCATAAAGGAAGTAATGCCCGACATCAGCCATTGCCTGACAGAAGGAGATATTCGCTCTTACATACAAATGCAACGACTGATAGACCATTGCCGCGCCTTTGGACAGAGAGTGTTTACAGCTCCTACGGATTATACTAAATCGGCAGCCTTCCAGTTATCGTTTATGGACAACTACAAGCTAAAAGAGGAAATCCAGAACGGTTGGAAAGCTGGTGCAAAAAGAAAATCAAAAGTGGACTACCTGTTACTCGACAAGAACGTCATTGAGAACTACAGTCTGTCCCAATACAATAATGCCAGGCTGAGCTTTGTCATTGAAAACATCTTTGGCGACAAGAAACACCCCACTCATGTAGAGCAACTGCTATGGATTCCCACCTCTCATCCGTATTATACAACTGGCGAGAATATATTTACAAGAAACAAAGAATTCTCAAAATATCTTGTATTCTCTTCCTGGGGAATGGTTCCAAAGATGCTGGCCTCGCTCATTTCATACGAATCGGAACGCCGCTTGTATAAAAGAGCTTACCACGGGGCTGTTTATTCCGATGACGTAAAGAGACTGCTCCGCGATGACAACAAGACCAAAGGTGAGTCTATTCTAAATACGGTATCAACGTACTTATCAGGACTATATGATCCAAAAGCAACCTACGGAATGCCCCTTGCCGAAATACGAAAGTCTATCAAGGAGAAGATAGAGCACAGACTCTCAGGTATGGAGTCTGAAAGGACAAACAGAATAAGTTCCGTGGACATAATGCTATTGATGCAAGCTCTTGATAACGAAACTGAAACTACGGGAAAAATATATTCTGATGCCGCCAATGTTCTGGCAGACATTGCAATAGCATCTCCTGCGTCATGCCTATATAGGGCTATGGGACGAATATCAAAAGAAAGCAACCAATTGGTCAAGGCATTGGCAGAAGATGCTGCTAAGGAACTTGTGGGTATCTTCAACAACCGATATGGCATTGCTGCCGTGAAACTGACATGCAAGACGAAAGATGAATATTTCCTGAGAGTACTGGACTACTGCGCTTTGGGCAACCTCCAAGCAACACTTGACGAGTTTGTCCACATGATAGGTGAGACAAAACCATTGGCACAAGTAAAAGACAGGATCAAGGAATCGCTCGTATCTGCATATCTACAGCCCGTTGGAACCTTACAGGGTTTCTCGGATGATGATAAAATGCGCATGAGAAAGCATTTCGCGGTTGATTTTGGCAACACTAAGCAGACGGAGCAAGCGGTGAATCATGCCACAAGCGTACGTTCCGCATTCAACAGCCCGTTCCGTCCTTTCCTGCTCGCTTCAACATCAATAGGCCAGGAAGGTCTTGACTTCCACTGGTACTGTCGAAAAATGATTCATTGGAACCTGCCTTCTAATCCTCAGAATCTTGAACAAAGAGAAGGCCGTATCAATAGGTACAAGTGCCTTTCCGTAAGGAGAAACGTTGCAAAGGCTTTTGCAGACATGTTTACCTGGAACGAAATGTTTGATGAAGCATGTAGGGTACTGAAACAGGATAACCCAGAGATGGTTCCGTTCTGGTTTTTACCGTTGGATAATGAGATATACAAAGACAGGGATGACATTGAGTATATAGAGCGTATCATACCAATATACCCAATGAGCGAAGAGAATGGCAGGTATCAACGTTTGATTGGCATCCTGTCCTTATACCGGCTGACAATGGGACAGCCACGACAGGAAGAACTTCTCCAATTGCTTGAAGGAAAGGTAACTAAAGAGCAGATGGAAAGGCTGTTATTTGATTTAAGTCCATATAGCCGTAATAACAAATAAAAACAGATTCTATGTTAGGAGCAATCATAGGTGATATAGCCGGTAACCGTTTTGAGTTTGACCCCATAAACGACTATGATTTTTAGATATTTGCACCAGACAGCGATTTCACAGACAACACAATATGTACCGTTGCTGTCATGGATGCTTTTCTTCGTGGCAGGGATTTCGGTGAGAGTATTCATGAGTGGTGCAGACGTTACCCATACCCGACGGTAGGTTATGGAGAGCGATTTGCCCAGTGGGTGCGCAGTGATAATCCCAAACCATATAAATCATTTGGGAATATTACTGTCCGCTAAACATAGCAACCTCCATCCCAACTCATTGTATCATAGGAGCCCAGATGATTTTAAGTTTGTGACAAGCCCCCCTTATTCGTTTTCTGTTACCTCCGGCGGCGATTCAGCAGCGGCTTCAAGCATCAATTTCATGTCCGCATCCGGCTTGTTGAAGAAATTATTCATGTTGAGGTATTCCATAAGTACTATGCGTACCATAGTTGCTAGCCCGGAGAAACTCCACCGTCTTTCCAGGGAGCTTTGAAGCAGGGATAGCAGCAGGTTCACAATCAGCGTGACCCAAATCTGAATTTTTATGGCGTTGTCACTCTCTCCATAGAATTATCTGAGAGGGAAATTCTGCTTGACCTGCTTGAAGAGTGACTCTATCTGCCACCTCCTGCGATATATGGCAACTACGGTTTCCATGGACATGTCGAAGTCGTTGGTAAGCAACGATACCAACTTCGGGCACTTTCCTTTCTTGATGTCCACATATGTGATAACACGCGCAATATGGTTGATTTCGCCCTTCCTGAACACTACCACCTGCTCGCGATATTCCATCAGCCCCTCCTTGCTCATATCCATGCAGCCTGCCAATACCTCGTACTTGAGGTTTTTCTTCATCTTGGTGACATAGACGACGTTCCTCTCCGTAAGTTCCTCAAACTTCCCGTAGTTGACATACGCACGGTCCATGGCAACGATTTCGCCATGCTTGAAATGGCTGGGCGCAAGCATGAAGGAATCATTTGTGGCGGCGGAGGTGAACCTGACGTCCCAATGAACTCCCTCGTTTTCGTGAATGACGGAATGCACTTTTATGCCACCCTTCTTCTTTCCCGTCTTGGGATGACGACCCACGCCCTTGAAAATGACGTTGGAGAACAGTGTTATGGTCGTGGAATCGATGATTCTCAACCGTTTTATCCATTCCTCCGTACCATTGCGCCGGCTGTCCGAAGAAAGTTTGTCCTTGTTGGATTTATAGAGGTCACGGTACACATCCTCAAAGAACTTCTCAGACCGTCTGGCATTGGCATCCGAAAGTGTGCTGCGCCTGGGTACTTGACTAATGCCCACATGATGCAGCTTCCTGACCTCTGCCGTCATGGCGGCCTCTATCTCACGAAGGGAATCAAAACGCATTATCACCGCGTAAAGCATCGTCACAAGATGAGCGTATCCGTCGAAGCTCTTCACATACCGCTCACCGCCGTTCTTACGGCTGGTTTCAACAATTTTATCATGATCAAGTGATTTTATCAGCTGACCATACACCGGCTGTCCGAAGAAATGTGTACTTTTGCTCATGTTATCTAAGTTTACTAACAAAAGCAAAGGTAACAAAAAGGGCTGATACCTCGGGAGAAGTGTCAGCCCTAAATTTGTATCTTAACCCAAAAGTTTAGCGGACAGTAATAGTTCCTAAACTTTCTCAAAGCCGTTTTCCAGAACAACGTAACCTTCAACACCAACGAGGACTTCCGTAGTCAGTTCAATGCAGATTGGGCAGGTAAACTGCTTATCGTTGTGGACGAAGTATTGCTCAACCGCAGAGAAGACAGTGAACGATTGAAGAATCTCAGCACAACGCTTTCTTACAAGGTGGAAGCCAAGGGCAAAGACCGAGACGAAATCTCCTTCTTTGCCAAGTTCGTGCTGTGTTCCAATAACGAGTTGCTCCCTGTCATTATAGACGTGGGAGAAACCCGATATTGGGTTAGGAAGATAGAGCGCCTTAAAAGCGATGATACCGACTTTCTGCAAAAGCTGAAATCCGAAATTCCAGCCTTTCTCTATTTCCTGCAGCACCGCCCCTTATCTACCCAAAAGGAGAGTCGCATGTGGTTTGCGCCCCAACTGACCTTTACGCCAGCTCTGCAGCGCATCATCCGCAGCAATCGCAACAAGTTGGAGCTTGAGTTGGCTGAACTCTGTCTTGACATCATGGAAATGAACAATGTAGAGGAATTGTCCTTCTGCATCAATGACATGATGCCGCTCATGAGTAATACGCAGTGCAAATACGACAAGGGACAGATTAGGAGAATCGTACAGGATATTTGGAAACTGACTCCAGCGCCCAATACGCTGACTTACACTACCTATCAACTCAGCTACAATACTCCGCAGTATTATTCTCCCATCCGAAGGACAGGACGGTTTTATACAATCACCAAGGAGCAGTTCAAGAGTTTATAAACAATTTTATATCCATTATTTTGATGAAATGATGAATAAGCTATATAAAGTATTCAGTACAAGTCATTTGTGTTCTCATCTTTTACTCATCGTTAATATACTACTGATGAAAAAAGAAAAAGAAGGTATTTTTCTTTTTGTCAGCGATTCCATTTTGAAAAGTAGTATGATGAGGGCATGATGAGTTTTCAACTCTCTGATAACCATATAGATAAAAGCAATTTCATCAGTTCATCAAATTTATTATCAATTTAAATTTTACATAATCATGAATACTGAAAAAATAAAACAGATAAAGTTGCAGGACTTTCTTGCAGCAATGGGCTGTAAGCCTGTAAAACAGTATGGTGTCAACCTCATGTACCTCTCTCCACTCAGAACGGAAAAGCACGCATCGTTTAAGGTAAACACCGAACTCAATCTATGGTACGACTTCGGCATTGGCAAAGGTGGCAACATCATCGACCTTGCAACGTTGCTCTACAACTCTTCGGACGTGTCGTATCTTATTCATCAGATAGAACGCAATGCGCCAAGCTGTGCGTCGGTCTGTCAGCCCATAGTCAAGTCGACTACACCACAGAACTCCTTTGAGCATCTAAAAGTGCTTCCTCTCACGCATCCTGCCCTTATCCAATATCTTGAGAAAAGATGCATCAACATAGAAATGGCCAAAACGGTGTGCAAGGAAATGCACTTTGACATTAGAGGTAAACATTACTTTGCTATTGGTTTGCCCAATATCTCTGGTGGGTATGAATTGCGCAATCCATTCTTCAAGGGATGCATGACGCCAAAAGATATCAGTCATTTCTGTATGGGAGAGCAGAAGAATGTATGTTTTCTTTTCGAGGGGTTTATGGACTTCCTATCATTCCTTACGATTCGAAGAAGGGAGAACAACGGACTGATACGCCAGGACTATATGGTGCTCAATTCTGTGGCGAATGTCCGTAAGTCATTAGAGCGTTTGTCGCACTATGACAAAGTACAATGCTTCTTGGATAATGATGATGCAGGACGGAAGGCATACCAAGAGTTGCTCACGGAACTAAAAATACCCGTCATTGACTCTTCAGGTCTATACGCTGACTGCAAGGATCTCAACGAGTTCCTTTGCCGTCAGGACAGTCTCCTGCAGAAGCCTGTTAGGAAACAACGAAGAGGGCTCAATCCTTGAGGCTTTCGTTCCTCTTGCCTACGGAGTTTTTATGGCAATAAAATGCCATAGCTCATTAGGGAATTTTTCGAGCCGCAATACAAGTAATGCTAAAAATTCCCAATGAGCCAAGGGCGTTACACCCCTCTGGACTCCCAGTTTCAAAAATCGGTACTTGCACCATCTTGTCAAGTGGATGATGCAAGTACCTCTACAACGAACTAAAAATTTTCATGATATGGCAAATTTTGTAGTTCTCCATCTGGAGAAAGCAAAGGGGGCAGATACCAAGATGTCTGCCCATATTGAACGCACTTTCATTGCAGGCAACGTGGATGAAAGTCGCATACACCTCGACCGAGAAATGATTGCTTTTCCCGAAGGTGTGAAATCACGGTCGGCAGCTATTGAGCATCGAATAGAGAATGCGCACCTCAAGCGCAAAGTGGGAAAGAACCAAGTGCATGCCATCCGCGTGATGCTTTCAGCAAGTCCCGAAGCAATGGAAAGGATACAGCACGAAGGAAGGCTTGACGATTGGTGTGAGCAGTCGGTGGAGTGGATGCGGAAAACTTTTGGCACAGAAAACCTTGTCTCTGCTGTTCTTCATTTAGATGAAAAGACTCCCCATATCCATGCTACGGTGGTTCCCATAGTAATAGCTGCTCGTAGGAAGAAGAAATCAGAAGAGTATGTGAAGAAGCATTATCGAAAGAAAGCAGATGGTGCCCGTTTGTGTGCAGATGATATTATGACACAAGCCAAGCTGAAGGATTATCAGACATCCTATGCCAATGCCATGCAGCCTTTTGGCTTAGAACGTGGTGTTGATGGATCGGAAGCAAGACACATTTCTACTCGTGAGTATTACACCGAGCAATACCGAAAGGCTGAAAACCTTAAGGAGGATATTTCTCTTTTGGCAGAGCAAAAGGAGAAGGTGGCAGAAGATTTATCAAAAGCAAAATCTGAACTGAAGCAGACCACGCTGAAAAAGGATATCAGCAATGCCAGTTCTAATGTGGCTCGTGCTATAGGTTCTCTTTTTTTACCGAAAGATCAACAGATAATACAAAAGTTGAATAAACAGATTTTAGAAAAAGACAAAGTTATAGACAATCTTAAAAAGACAATTTGTGCAAATGAAATTCTTATTCAAACAGAGAAAGATAAACTAGATTTTGCTAAAGAGGAGTTGAGAAACTTTAAACAAGAAATAGAGCATTGGTATCCTGGAATATGCGTCAATGTGGATTTTGCCAATCGGTGTTCCAAATCCTATCGGATAAAAGATGAGATTATTAAACAGTTGTTGAATGGAAAAAGAGTTGTATGTTCTGGACAATTCAGACCTATGGGCGAGAAAGTCCCATTCGAACTTGACAATGCAGTATTCTCGTCTAAGATAACAAGCAAAGACCATCGCACGCTATTGATTAATGGTGAGTTAGTTTCAGACATAATTAAGAATAGGCGTGAGCAATGGAATCTTGAAAGAAAAATGAAGGAGGCAATGGAAAGAGCACAGAGAGTATCGAGTGGAATGAGGATGTAAAAATCGGTAAGCCCAACCAAGTTAGAGTCTTGAGTGGGCTTGTTATGCAGTATTTCAATCTATAATTGGCCAATACTATCTAAGATTCAGATTTGGATGACTCTTCTTGCAAATTTGCTAAAAAAATAGTGCGAAGAAGTATAAAAAGAACATGAAGGTTTTCGAGAATAGCAACAATGATGAGAATTGGACTGATGTATTATATCAATATGGATTCCTTTTTTGGACAGCCTGAGAACAACTGAAAAGAGTACTTTATGGAGCAAGAAATATCTCCTCCACAATGCAAGGAAATTACATAGCATGGTCTTTTCAAAGATGAAAATAGCTCATCCCTAATAAACAAAGAGATGAGCCATACAGGTTATTGGGCTAGCGAACAGTAATAAACTAACACAACCCCAACAACTCCATTTGCAAATTCTGCTATACATATCACAATAAGCCCCAATCTAACGCATTAGCCTTTGCAATCATATCCTTGGCGATCTCAGGTTCAATGGAATAAACATACAGTATTTTACCATACAGCCATTGGCGGGCATGAGAATATCCCGGCATTACGTGATCAAAATGTGCTTGGGTTCCATACTTCTCACAAAAATGAAGATGTCTATAGATTTGTCGCTTGAACTTCTGAGGTACACGAGGTTTTTCTCCATCTATAAGAATACCTGTAACCATTTGACGAGATTCAGGTCCATAAGTTCCTGTCTTGCTATAATTCAACTTTAGTGATTCCTCCTCAACTATCTTTTTGAGAAAACTCTGTGTAGGAAGTTTCTCAAGTTCGTTCGCAGAGAATGTCAAATCATCAGCATATCTAGTGTAATGTATTCCGTTCAAGTCGGCAAATTTTGCTAATCTGCTGTCTAATCCACGGCATATCAGATTAGCTAAAGCTGGGCTTGTTGGAGCACCTTGTGCCAGAACCGCCTTAGGCTTATTATACAAATATCTGAAACAACTCTGTTTGTACCCCCTAAGACTTTGGTACTTTTCTTCTTTTAATTTCAAAGTGCATAACGTAGCCAAGTCGTGACTCACGGCTGGCGAATAACCTATTTCTAAGAAGATACCATAGACGCGCTGTACGGTTATACTCTCGAAGAAATCCTTGAAATCAAACTTGCGTATGAAAGACATACCAACATGAGGACTTGCATTTTGAAAAGTACTGCCACCCTTGACAAATCCCTTACTCTGGGGATGAACAGGAATCTTGTCCAAAATCTCATGCAATATCCATCGTTGAATACATTTTAGGTTCTGATATGGAACAACTATCCGCCTCCTCTTGCTACTATGTTTTTTCTTGATTGTAAAATATGCATAATAACCATCAATGTGGTCTTTGATGGAAATAAGTTCTGAATACTCTACACTTACTATGCCTGCCAAGTGTTTAAGTGAAAATATTACTGGCAGTCCCTTCTTTATCAGGTTATCTGTATATTCTATAATAGAGGAACGGAATTGAGAATTATATCCGTTCAGTTGTCGTATAAAAGAGTCTCTCGGGAAATCCATAACATCAATCTATTACTCCTACTGGATATAACAGCCGATCAGGCTGTTAATAATGGCTGACCTCGGCAGCCATTATTATCAGTATTAATGATACTTAATTCTATGCTCACAGCCAAGGGGCTGCAACAAATCAAGGAAATAGCAGTCCTCAATTTTTTTCGCTAATAGATTAATCTCTGGAAATCCCAAGAAACTTATAGGGTATATATACATATTCTTTTTTTATTATCATATCTATTACCAAGGAGCTTGCCTCAAACTCTTTCTTACGTATACTTGTATAAGTCCTCCTTCCTTCATCTGTCAGCACCCCGTCTTCTCTGAGAAGATTCCTTTGAACAGCATTTTCACAGAGTTGTTCATATTGCTTATGAGTCGTTTCCAACAACAAACAAATGTATGAGTCAGAGCGCTTATGATATTTACCATGCAACAACCCAATCAATTGAATAGATTCACGACCAAAATCATTAAATAGACGATTGATATGACCTTGGCTTATTTTTTGAGCAATACTAATCCATTTATATTTCAACCGTTCATAACTTTCATCACGACGTGTTCTGTCAAATAGTCTTCGAGGGAAGAGTGGAACCCATTTTTTGCCATTATCCGAACGCCTCTTACTTGCCCAAAGAATAGGCAAAGTATTATTCGGAGTAGTATGGTCGAAACATACCAACGATTGACTGTTGGCATAGCCCAATGGGCCAATATACAAATCCATCCCTTTTACATATTGTTTCTTAGGATAAAGACATGCTCCATATTTAAGAGCGAAGTCTCTGACAACCTTCATTCTCGGAGGATAGCCAAATACAGAATGTCTTCGTACAAAAGCCGGCTGGTGCACATCTCCATAAACAGTAACATTTCTCACAGATAACAATGTTCCAGCTTTTTGCATATAAGCAACACATAAACAAGCAACTACACTCCCTTGTGGTATGTTGGGAGTTATCTGTTCTAATAATTTGCAAGCGCTTCCTCCTGAACCTAAGAAATCATCAAGAAGAACAACAAGATATGGCGTATCGCTGTATGAGAAATTGTTGTCAACAAAACTCCACGAGATATGATTAAATCGACCTATAATCTTTTTAATGTGGTACGCCATTACTGCACCGCTTTTCCCGATGCCACCAATAGGATATATTGCAATAGGCATTCCAGAATGTGCTCTTATGATTTGTTGTAAGCCATCTTCTAACACATTAGCACACCTCGTTTCAGAGTAAAAGGAAACTTGGTTGAGCAATGTCAGGGCTGTTCCCCAATCACTTTCCTCAAAATTATATAGCCATGCAAGAATATCCGCTTCTGAAATTTGTTCATCAAAGCGATACCTCAGCGTGACGAGTACTTGTGTGTCGATTTTTAGCATATGATAAAAGAATATTATGTCACCTTAATTCTGCAGCACAAAATCTTGTAAAAATCCTAAGTATCAGAAAAACAAGGTCCTAACAACACTTGTTCATGCAAGAAATTTCACCTTTCTTGGTACTGCAAAAATAATAAGCAAAACATCTGACATGACAAAGGTAAAAAATAAAAATGAAAGCATTACTTTTTTCAGAGGAATTTATCGCATCATGAAAGTTTTTTCAAAATAGAATATTGAAAGACTTACTGATCATCAGTTTATCCCTACTCACAAATCTGATGCGGAGTATTCTTACAAGCGAAGACTACAGCTATTTCTCCAGTTGGTCTCCATTGGGGCATCATTTGGTAACTCTTTATTCTTAATTTCATATACTACTAACCAGAAAATTCTGCTGCTACGCACATTCAATTAGTAAATGCGAAAACTCTCGGTAAATAATAGTTTACAAAAACTATGAAAAACACCGAGGGTTGCCCTGCGGCAGGGGGCCGCGCCCCCTAAGAGCAAATTCAAGTATCGAGATATAGAAATAAAAAGAGGAGGCCTAAAGTCTCCCCAAGATTAATTATCTTTGTATTTGATATGTATAAACAATTAACCTCAGGGCAAAGGTACACAATATTTGCCTTATTACAAAAAGGTTTCTCTAAAATGGAGATAGCCTTGACTATTGGAGTTCATTTCAGTACGGTTTACAGAGAAGTTAACCGTAACAGGTCACCTTACACTGGACAATACCGTCCAGTGTGCGCTCAGCGTATGGCAGAACGCCGCAAAAGTCGTTTTCAGAAGCCCCGCAAATTGACACCAGAAGTACGTGCAACCGTCATCAGATATCTGAAGAAGGATTGGTCTCCACAGCAGATAACAGGTAGACTGAAGGCTTTAGGAAAAGTGGACGTCTGTCATGAAACCATCTATGCGATGATACGCAGAGATAAAGCTTCTGGAGGAAAGCTTTATCAACATTGTAGGTTCCAGCTAAAACACATAAATCACTGGCTTAGCAGAAAAGGAAGAAAACTACCAGACGGTAGGAAAAGCATAACAGAAAGACCATTAGAGGCTGATGGTAAACGATTTGGAGATTGGGAAATGGACCTCATTGTAGGACCAAGACGTTCAGCTGCTCTTACAATAATAGAAAGGAGTACAAATTATCTTATCATAAGAAAGCTACCACAACGATATAAGTCTGAACAGGTGAGCAAGGCTATTATTGAAGCATTGAAACCATACAAGAAGAATGTAATGACAATTACAACTGATAAGGGACCAGAGTTTGCACAGTACAAGGAAATTGAGCAGAAATTAAAATGTGAGGTTTATTATGCAAAACCCTATGCACCATGGCAGAAAGGAGCAGTGGAGAATGCAAATATGCTGATAAGACAATATGTACCAAAAGGATTCAATATAAACACCATGTCAATACAGTATTTGGCATATATACAGAATAAAATTAATAGTAGACCAAGGGAAAAATTAAAGTTTAAATCACCAATATTTGTTTTTAACAAAAAGACATTAGTGTCCCGTTAAAATCGGGACCAGTTAAATATTAATCAAATAACCCAGGAAAGAGGGGACAATCGAGTTCTTTGACATTATTGAAATCAGTCCTTTCGAAGAGATCAACGAGTGGTGTCTTATCCATAAGAGAAATGCTTAGAACCTGAAGAACCTCATAAGTTGATCGCTTAAGTTGCAAATCATGTTGTACGATAGCAACAAGGCAATAGGCTATGATTGCCGATGAGATTTGGATTCTCACAGCATTCTCTGTAGTACCCCAAAACTTCTTGATCTTGAGGTGCTGCTTTAGCCATTTGAAGAACAGCTCAATCTGCCATCTGTTCTTGTAAAGGTTGGCGATTTCAGAAGCTGTTAGATGAAAAACATTTGTCAGGAAGGCAAACTCCCTACCTTGTTCTTCATCATAGAATTTGACGAGTCTGAGTTTCTCCGGATACTTCCGGTATGAATTGTATTCAGTGAATTCAATCACAGCATCTGTCAATATATTCTTTGGTAACCTGCGCCTCCATTTACAGCATTTGTATTGCAGATTCTTCTTGGCTCGCACAACAAAGAACGATTCATGCTGATGTATTTTGAAAAGCTCCTTGAATGCATTGTATCCACGGTCGAATACATAGTAAGAACCTGATTCATAAGGAATTTCCTTCATTGCCTTTGAGTCGTAAACGGATGCTGTAGAGATGTGGAAGAAAGCTGGAATCTGAGATTCGAGGTCATATAA
>OLES01000304.1_pt1 | contig 15991 bp, 17 predicted proteins | sample 1602811 | NCBI WGS metagenome assembly OLES01 (sample SAMN02675049, study PRJEB24791) | human gut metagenome, SKBSTL061 | isolation source: stool | host: Homo sapiens | place: USA | reverse complement strand
GAAAAAAGGAAGGGGCCCATACGAAAACAGCAGACGGAAAACAAGAAAAGACGGAAAAGAAGCAAATCCGAAGGACAACCGGACACCGCAAGCCAGGGCAGGGCAAGGAATGGACAGGAAAATAGCTACGAAAAACGCAGTACGATATACACAACACACACAAGTGAGTTTTCAAAAGCTATTGCCACTGCTGAAAAACTCCAAGAAAGAAAAAGCAGAGAAGAATGTCCTTATTCAAGTACGCGCCAACCAGAGTCTGAATGTAAAATTCATAAAGAAGACTACATATTTTGCACCTCCCCCTCTACCGCACATACACACTTGATAATTATTATTTGAAAAAAGTTCTATAATAATTTGGTTTATATTATAAACTATATTACATTTGTAAAGTATTTAAGTAAAATAAACTTTTGTCATTCAACCTATAAAACATCATAACAATGAAAACAAGCACAATATTTTACAAGAAGCGTGCCACTATCCTGGCATGTGCCACACTAGCTATTCCGAGATTTGCTACTGAAAGTATAGCACAGACCACTAACTTTATATCACCATAAGTAAGAAATAAAGCCTATGAAAACAAACCAAAACAACGAAAAGACAGTTCCAACCCAGGAACAAATCGAAGCAGCATGCCGGCAAAGTGCCCGTCATTTTTGGAATTGGCTCACTTGGTCATTAGTCTATTATGTGGTAATAAACCTGTTTCTTATAGCTATAAACTGGTTTACCAGTCCACACTACTGGTGGGTACTATGGGTGATAGCAGGCTGGGGAATCAGCTTGCTGATGACAGCCATAGAAAAAAGCATCAAATATTAATCAATCACAAACTAAAAAGAAAAAACAGTATGGAAGAAAGAAAATTAAATGAGAAAGAGAGTTTGGAACTCATCGCTCAAATGATTCAGAATACAAAAAACAGGCTAGAAACCAATTGTGGCATGCCGTTCCTTTTTTGGGGATATACCACTATCTTTGTCAGCCTGCTGGTCTGGTTTCTGGTAGTAACTACCCGGAATTATTATTGGCAATACCTATGGTTCTTACTCCCCATCATCGCAGGAACAGGAACTTACCTCTCTACACGTAATCAGCAGCCGGGTATCAAGACTCATTTGGACAAAGTAATCAATTATATTTGGTTGGTATTCGGCATAACCGGCTTTCTGATATCCATGCTCGCCATGTTTTTCTGGCAACTTCCCATCCTATTCATGGTCCTTCTGCTGATGGGCATGGGAACTACACTAACAGGTCTGGTGATAGGTTATAAAACTGTCACTATTTGCGGCACACTGGGAGCGTTAAGCTCCATCGGATGCCTTTTTTATCCAGGTCTAAACCAGATATTAATCTTCGCTCCTGTCTTTATTTTCATGATGGTTATTCCGGGACATGTATTGAATCATGCTGCCCGTAAACAAAAAAAATCGTAACTTTGCGCCTATGTTCAAAGAATTGAATCCATTACTACATTCCGAACTGAGACTTGCCGTGATGTCCATACTGGTTTCAGTGGAAGAGGCCGAGTTCAGCTGTCTGAAACAACAGACAGGAGCGACGGCAGGTAATCTGAGTGTGCAAATAGACAAGCTGAACAAGGCTGGCTATGTAGAAGTCATCAAGACTTTCAAGGGAAAAATGCCTTGTACCATTTGTAAGATTACACAAAAAGGGCTTGAAGCTTTTGAAGAATATGTAGATGCATTAAAAAGTTATATAAACATAAATACATAACAGATCATATCATTATTTGTCACATCCACAAACCTGTTTGAATAAATACTGTTTAACATCTTGATTGACAAGTATTCTGGAACTTACTATCCCAAGATGATTATATGGGATAACTTTCTATTATCCCATATAATTTTTTAGAATAAACACCATAATAAAAGGTTTTGTAAATTTGTACCCGGAAGAGAGAACATCCTCTCCCACAAAAGTGTTTATATTATACAAACTTTAAATAATAGAATTATGGAATTTGTAACGAATGAAAAGCTGACAATCGTAGGCGCTGCCGGAATGATTGGATCGAACATGGCTCAAACTGCTATCATGATGGGTCTTACTCCCAATATTTGTTTGTATGACCCATACGCTCCCGGTCTGGAAGGTGTGGCAGAAGAACTATACCATTGCGGTTTCGAAGGCATGAACATCACATTCACTTCCGATATCAAGGAAGCTTTGACCGATGCTAAATATATTGTAAACTCAGGTGGTGCGGCACGTAAAGCCGGCATGACCCGTGAAGACTTGCTGAAAGGAAACGCAGCCATCGCTGAAGAATTCGGAAAAAATGTAAAGGCCTACTGTCCGGACGTAAAACATATCGTGGTTATTTTCAATCCGGCTGATATCACCGGTCTGATCACCTTATTATATTCAGGTTTGAAACCATCACAAGTTACAACCCTTGCCGCTCTTGACTCTACACGCTTGCGCAGCGAATTGTCCAAGCATTTCGGCATCGCCATGGATAATGTAGAAAACTGCCGCACGTATGGCGGTCATGGTGAGCAGATGGCTGTTTATGCTTCTACCGCTAAAGTAAACGGAAAAGCATTACTTGATATCATCGGCACTGATGCTTTGACAAAAGAACAATGGACTGAAATACAACAAAAAGTAACTAAAGGCGGTGCAAACATCATCAACCTGCGCGGCCGCTCTTCTTTCCAAAGCCCGTCATATGTTTCTATCGAAATGATTGCCGCCGCCATGGGAGGAAAGCCATTCCGCTGGCCTGCAGGTACTTACGTATCCAATGGTAAGTTCGACCATATCATGATGGCCTGGGAAACTTCCATCACCAAGGATGGCTGCCACTTAAAAGAAGTGAAAGGCACGCCCGAAGAAGAAGCCGCATTAGAAAAAAGTTATGCACACCTTTGTGCTTTGCGTGATGAAGTGATTGCTATGGGAGTACTTCCTCCAGTTTCCGAATGGAACAAACTGAATCCTTATATTAAATAATTCTGATTACAATATTCCGTTAAAAACATCGCCGGGTTCACCCTTGGCGATGTTTTTTTTGTATCTTCGCACTCGCAATGATAGACCAACCCACCATAGACCGGATACTGGATGCCGCACAAATTGTAGATGTGGTATCCGAGTTTGTCACTCTGCGGAAACGCGGTGTGAATTTTGTCGGACTTTGTCCATTCCATGATGACAAAACCCCTTCATTCTATGTATCACCGGCCAAAGGATTATGCAAATGCTTCGCCTGTGGCAAAGGTGGAAATGCTGTCCATTTCGTTATGGAACACGAGCAGATGACCTATCCCGAAGCACTACGCTGGCTGGCAAAGAAATACAATATAGAAATAAAGGAACGCGAATTGACCGATGAGGAGAAACAAGTACAAAATATACGGGAAAGTCTCTTTGTTGTCAATGAGTTTGCCCGCGATTATTTTCAAAATATCCTCTACAATCACGCTGACGGAAAAGCCATTGCCATGTCTTATTTCCGCCAACGGGGCATCCGTGACGATATTGTCAAGAAATTCCAATTGGGATACAGCACTACCGCTCCTGACGCATTGGCACAAGAAGCCATGCGAAAAGGATATAAAAAAGAATTTTTGCTCAAGACCGGACTATGCTACGAAAAAGAAGATGGCAGTTTACGCGACCGTTTTTGGGGACGTGTGATATTTCCATGGTTTAACATCAGCGGAAAAGTGCTTGGCTTCGGTGGACGTGTACTGGACAGCCGCACCAAGGGAGTAAACCAAAAATACGTCAATTCGCCCGAATCCGAAATCTTCAGTAAACGAAAAGAACTATATGGCATTTATCAGGCTAAAGCTGCCATTGTAAAAGCCGACTGTGTTTACATGGTAGAAGGATACACCGATGTAATTGCCATGCACCAGTGCGGGCTGGAGAATGTGGTGGCCAACTCGGGTACAGCATTGAGCGAACAACAAATCCGGTTGCTACACCGCTTCACCTCCAATATCACCTTATTATATGATGGTGACGAAGCCGGTATAAAAGCAAGTATCCGAGGCATCGATATGTTACTTGCAGAAGGCATGAATATCAAAGTGCTGTTGCTGCCTGACGGAGATGATCCCGATAGTTTTTCCAGAAAACACAATGCCACGGAATTCAGAAAATACATTGATGATCACGAAGAGAACTTTATCCGTTTCAAGACCAACCTTTTACTAAAAGATGCACAAAGGGACCCCATCAAACGGGCCGGATTGATATCGGACATGGCACGAAGTATCGGACTGATTCCGGATAAAGTAATTCGATATACCTGCTTGACAGAATGTGCTACCCTCTTGAACGTAAACGAGCAAATTATTTTAGACGAGATCAAAAAGCATCTGCTTCAACGGGATGATAACTATCTGGAACAAATCAAGAAAGAAAAAGACGCATCCGCCACTACCGGCTCTCTGCCTCCAGCGGATACTCCTTTTCCTGCCGGCAGCATACCTCCTGCCGATATGCCCCCCCTAGGCGTGGATGATAATGTTCCCCCTCCGTTTCCTCCTGCAGAAGCAGAAGCGGGATATCAATCGTATATTCCCCAAGAAGGACGGGAAAAGTACGTTTTTTATGTAAAAGAGCAGTTACTGCTTCAAACTTTGATACGCCACGGAGAGAAAGTCATGTGCTATGTAGAAACGGAAGAAAATACGGAAACTCCTCTTACTGTGATAGAATATATTTCTATGGATTTGAAACAGGATGAATTACAGTTCCATAATCCGTTGCACCGGAAAATACTGGCAGAAGCAGAAGCTCATCTGCATGACCCCAACTTCACGGCAGAGCGTTATTTTCTGGCTCATCCCGATCCTACAATCAGCAAACTGGCGGCAGATATGATAAATGATCGTTACCAACTGAGTAAAAGCAATTCACAAGCGATGGTTAAAGATGAAGAACGCTTACACGAACTAGTACCACACCAACTTATCGACTTCAAACTTGCCATTTTAGAAGAAGATATGAAATATACGCTGCAAGCATTGAACAAACCTGAAGTAGTAGCCAATGCCGATAAATGCCTTGAAGTCATGGCCCACTTTAAAGAATTAAGTGAATTACAAAAAATTATGGCCAAGCGTGCCGGAGACCGGGTAGTATTAAAATAAAGGAGGCATAACTCCTTACCGGTTATGCCGTATCAAATCCATAAATTCCTCACGTGTTTTGGCTTGATTAAACGCACCTGTGAAATCAGAAGTAGTAGTAATGGCATTTTGTTTCTCTACCCCGCGCATCTGCATGCACATGTGCTTGGCTTCGACCACTACCATCACTCCCAGCGGATTCAAAGTTTCCTGAATACATTCTTTTATTTGCAATGTCATACGTTCCTGTACCTGCAACCGATGAGAAAACACATCAACTACCCGGGCAATCTTACTCAAACCGGTGATATAACCATTGGGAATATAAGCAACATGTGCCTTTCCATAAAACGGAAGCATATGGTGTTCGCACAAAGAGAAGAAATCAATATCTTTCACGATAACCATCTGACTATACTCTTCTTTGAATTTAGCTCCCAACAAAATGGCATGCGGATCTTGTTCATAACCGCGTGTCAATGTCAGCATAGCTTTGGCTACGCGCTCAGGAGTTTTCAGCAATCCTTCTCTTTCTACATCTTCACCCAATAGCGATAAAATACTCTGATAATGGCCTTTCAACTGTTCAATTTTCTCTGCTGACCATTCGGGATGCAATAGTTCTTCCATGTTATTAGTCCAGGGGAATATTAATTTGTTCACGAACAATAGATACTTCTTTAAAAACACCGGTAGCCTTCAGACGGCGCATGGCGGCATCCGCTTCCTCAATACTGCGGAAATCACCTACACGACACAGCCAACGAGGCGGCTGGAAATAGGCATAGACAGGCATATCGGGAAACTCTTCTTTCACCTTGGTAGCCACGTTATTAGCTTCATTACGAGCCACACGCGAATTATTTCCTGCATAGACCTGAACCCGATACCCTCTGGCTTTCAACATTTTCTGCTCACCTCCCGTAACATTCCCTGTATAGATACTACCAATCAAGCCTGTTATTTTAGGATCTTGATGGATGGTTACAGTACCTTCTCCGGCACGGTTACGTTGCAAGCTTTCTACTATGTTCTGCTGTGCCAAGGCGGAAAGTCCGAGACTTAAAAAGAGTAGGATAAAAATGTATCTCATGTCGTTTTATGAATTTAGGTAAATCATCACAGATTACTCAGATTCCCACAGACGATTTTATGATTCTTTATCTGTGTAAGCTTGAGTAATCTGTGATGAAATTAATTATTTGAATGCATCGATAATGCCTTTGAAGTCAACAACTTTCAAAGCAGCACCACCAATCAAGCCACCGTCTACGTCAGGGTTAGCAAACAATTCTTTAGCATTAGAAGGCTTGCAGCTTCCACCATAAAGGATTGAAGTATTATCAGCAACTTCTTTACCATACTTGTCGGCAATCAAAGAACGGATAAACGCGTGGATTTCCTGAGCCTGTTCAGCAGTAGCAGTCTTACCTGTACCAATAGCCCAAACCGGTTCGTAAGCCAGGATAATCTTACTAAAATCTTCGGCAGACAAAGAGAATACCGATGCCAACTGAGCAGCAACCACTTCATTTTGTTTGTTAGCTTCACGCTCTTCCAATACCTCACCGATGCAGAAGATAGGCTTCAAGTTATTAGCCAAAGCCAATTTAACTTTTTCTTCCAGGATTTCCACAGTTTCGTGATAGTAAGCACGACGTTCCGAGTGACCCAGAATTACATATTCAGCACCTGTAGAAGCAACCATTTCAGCAGAAACCTCACCGGTATATGCACCTGATACTTTATCTGCACAGTTTTCTGCACCTACACCAATTACAGCCTTGTCAACAATAGGAGTAACAGAAGCCAAGTGAATAAACGGAGTACAGATTACCACATCACAATTAGGTTTGTCAGCAGCCAAAGCTTCATTCAATTCTTTTGCCAGAGCAATACCTTCCTGAAGGTTCTTGTTCATTTTCCAGTTTCCTGCAACAATGTTTTTTCTCATTTTGTTTGTTTTATTAAAGGGTTAATGAAATTATTTTGTTCGATTCTCTTTCAATTTCTTTTTCCTATGAAAATGCTCCCAAATGACATCCACCATGCTGAAAAACAACAACGGGAAGACAAACCATGCCAATACCAGCACCACTTTATGACTGAAAGTCTTTTCATTGATTTGTGCCAAGGGCAATTTTTCCAGCCTGTCGGTCAGCACATATTCATCAGGCAGACTATTCACACTCCACTTGTTTATAACTACTCCGTTCTTCAGCAACATCAGTCCAGGATTAGAGCGTATCATGGTTTTCAGTGTAATGTCATCCATCAGGCAGAAAGGATACTCAGCTCCCGTACGCTCCTGCCAGTCTTCAATATCACTATCGGGTGATGAGGTAAGACAATAGAATTGATATCCATGCTCCACACTATAATCATACAGTTCATTTATCAGGTCAATGGTACTATCATCCGCCTGGCTCAGCTGATGCGCCACCAACAGAAAGGTATAATTATCATCATCCAGTACTTCATCGGTTATATCTTCCCCGTCTTCTTGACGAATAATGGAAAAGTCATGAATAGGCGGTTCGTATCCTTGTTCCTTCACTATCGTTTGGGAATCTACAAAAGTCCATGTGCTATCGGGATAATTTTCTAATGTAAATTCTTTCTCCACTCCATTTTTTTGAAGAATAAAACGAGTTTCATAAACAGTAGGCTTCGCTCCTTCCGGAATTTCCATCCCTTTACGTATATCTGCCCCGATATGATAAGGGCGGAAATCAAAGACAGGCAACTCACGGTAACAATACAAAGTCATCCCCGAAATATAGAGAAACGTATACATAGCCACCAACCAATCGAAACGCTTGGTCACCAAAGGAGTTATACGGTTTCCCCATTTAAAAACGGACACCGCCGCTATCAACAAAAGTACATTCTTCCCAAAAGTTTCCCAATTAGTCAAAGTCACAGCATCACCGAAACATCCACAATCCGATATCGGATTGGAAAGAGCCAACCATAAAGTGAGCGGAGTCATCACCCCCATGATAAGCACAACAAACAAGGTTGTCATTCTTCTGCGGATACCAAACAAAAGATATACTCCTAAACAAAACTCAACCATTGCCTGCAATATAGACGCCAGAAACGGAAGAAAGGCAGGCACCGAAGCAGCCCAACCGAAAGCCTCCAAATAATCCTGAATTTTATATTGGGTACCCAGCGGATCTACCGCTTTGACAAAACCGGAAAATATAAATACTGCCGCCAGCAAAAAACGGCAGGCGTTTGTCCAGATTCCAATGATACTATGTAACTGTTTACTCTCCAAATTCCAACTTGATCAATCCGAATACAGAATAATTAATCATATCCATATAGTTGGCATCAATGCCCTCTGATACCAATGTGGCTCCATCGTGACCTTCAATCTGCTTGGTACGATAGATTTTCATCAAAATCAAATCAGTATACGAACTGACACGCATGCTGCGCCACGCTTCGTCATAATCATGATTTTTGGCCAACATCAGTTCCAAAGCCTGTTTGGCATACCGGTCATACAATTCCAAAGCACGTTCTTCAGTCATATCATCCGTATCAGCATATCCCAGCTCCAATTGGATCAGGCCGATTATTCCATAATTCACAATAGCGATAAACTCCGAACGGATACCTTCATCCACCATCGCCACCCCTTTGGTTTCAATGCTACGAATACGGTTTGCCTTGATAAATATCTGATCGGTAACAGATGAAGGGCGCATGATACGCCATGCTGCACCGTAATCGTGCAGTTTTTTCGCAAACAAATCACGGCAAATAGCTATCACATGTTCAAATTGTTGTTTCGTATCTTTCATCACACTCTATGATTAGGCGGCAAAGTTACGCATTTTTCTGCTTAAGCGTAAACAAAAAGGCGGAAAAGAATACTCTTTCCCGCCCTATTTTATATTTCTTAATTAACTAAAGCTTAAGAACATCTTAACACTTGTCCCGGACGAAGAATAGTTCTGCGGGTAATGTGGTTCAACTTGCATAAAGCATCAATAGATGTACCTGTTTTCTGTGCAATGCGGCTCAATGTATCCCCACTTCTTACCTTATGGTAACGGATAGTACCATCTGATGAAGCCAACAAATTCACGTTCTTACTATTCGTGTTACGCTGGTATCTGTTATTACCTTTTCTGAACAAATAAGAATCGGCTACAATATCCTGTTTCTCAAAATCAAATAACAATGCCGGATTAATGGCCTGTCCCAAAAAACGCGTTTCAAAATGAAGATGTGACCCGGTGGAACGTCCGGTGTTTCCACCCAATCCGATAGGTTCTCCTGCTTCTACATACTGATTCTCATCCACAATCTGCTTTGACAAGTGACCATAGACAGTCTCCAACCCATTCTCGTGACGAATCACTACATATTTTCCATATCCGCGACGTTCATACTTCACCATACGCACCTTTCCACTGAAAGCTGCACGGATCGTATCACCTATATATACTTTTATATCCAATCCATTGTGCATACGACGACGACGGGGACCAAATTTAGAAGTTATTTTTGTGTGTTCTGTCGGCATACGGAAACCGGTCATATCAATACGGAATGTATCAGGAATAGTAACAGTATTACCATAAGCGTGTACACGCTCGTTACTCCAATTAGGGTAGAGACTATATGCAGGATAAGCTGACTTTTCCGCCTTTATCTGACGAATCAATGCAACAGAATCTACTGCTTTCAATTTTCGGTCGATAGGTGCCTGGCGTGCCAACAGATCCTGTCCTGACACATTCAGGCTAACCAGGGCGAAGGCTGCCGCTGCGACTACTTTAACACATTTCAAAATCATCCGTTTTTTTAGGTTTTTCTTTTTAATATTCGTCATTAGCATAAAGGGAGCCGAACACAGCTTGTTTATACTCGAATATCTCATCTGGTTTAAAAAATCGTTTAAGTTCCACTTCAGCGGTTTCCGGCGAATCGGAAGCATGAACTATATTCTCCTGAAAGCTCATGCTGTAATCTCCACGGATAGTACCGGGAGCCGCCAGACGTCCGTTAGTAGGACCGGTTAATGTTCTCACTACTTGGACAGCGTCCACACCTTCAAAGCAGCATACAATAACAGGACAAACCATCATTGCATCTTTCACTCGCTGAAAGAACGGCTTTGAACTCAAATGAGCGTAATGTTCGCTAAGCACTTCATCCGTCAACTGAACCATTTTCATTCCGGCTAAACGCAGGCCTTTTCTTTCAAATCTATTAATAATCTCACCCACCAAGCCCCTCTGCAGAGTGCAAGGTTTCAAAATAACCAGCGTTTTTTCCATCATAATATTCGGTTCATTTAAGGTTAATACTGTGCTTCTTTTCAAAAATTCTCCCAAAGATAGAGATTTTCCTTGAGAAACAAGGTGCTTCTTTAACTCTTTTTTTATATAAGTTATATACAAAATCCCGGTAAAATACCCTGTAACCTCTATAAACAGGGAGAAAACATCGCAAATATGTTATGCAACATATATCTTTATTTTTAACAATGTAGTAACATAAACTAAGAAATAGCCGCCCAATTTATATTTGTTTTACGCAATGCTTGCAATTGCTGCCAAAGAATAGCATTTTCCGGACGAGTTCCTGCAGGGTCTTCATCTACAATACGATTTGCCACATCACGGACATATTGCAATAATTGACCGTCACGGGCAATATCGGCTATCTTCAAGTCAAAAGCGACACCACTCTGCTGGGTTCCCTCCAAATCACCGGGACCGCGCAACTTCAAATCGGCTTCCGCTATCTCGAAACCATCATTGGTCTGTACCATTATTTCAAGCCGCTTGCGAGTTTCTTCGGTCAGTTTGTAAGTGGTGACCAGAATACAATAAGACTGGTCGGCGCCACGCCCCACACGGCCACGTAACTGATGCAATTGTGAAAGTCCGAAACGTTCGGCGTTTTCAATGACCATCACCGAGGCATTCGGGACATTCACCCCGACCTCAATCACTGTAGTGGCCACCATAATCTGGGTTTCACCACTGACAAAACGCTGCATCTCAGCATCCTTCTCCGCCGGTTTCATCTTACCATGCACCTTGCTGACCTGGCAATCGGGAAATTCCGCACAAATCAGTTCATACCCCTCTTCCAGATTCTTGATATCCATTTTTTCACTCTCCTTTATCAAAGGATAAACAATATAGATTTGCCGCCCTTCTTCTATCTGTTTGCGAATGGAGGCATAAAGACTGGCGCGACGATTGTCAAACTGATGGATAGTCTGGATGGGTTTACGGCCCGGCGGCAATTCGTCAATAACTGATACATCAAGATCACCATACAGTGTCATAGCCAAGGTACGGGGAATAGGGGTAGCCGTCATGACCAGCACATGAGGCGGACAAACATTCTTGCTCCATAACTTGGCACGCTGAGCCACTCCGAAACGATGTTGCTCGTCTATAATCACCATTCCTAAAGAAGAAAAGCCCACAGTATCTTCCAAAACGGCATGCGTGCCTATAAGAATCTGAACATCCCCCGTCAGCAAATCCTTCAATATCTTCTCACGCTTCTTTCCTTTGACAGATCCCATTAAAAGTTCCACGCGCACATCCATGCCAAACAGGAATTTCCGAATAGTTTCATAATGTTGGGCGGCAAGAATCTCTGTAGGAGCCATCATACATGCCTGATAGCCATTATCCAGTGCGATAAGCATGGACATCAAGGCCACCAATGTTTTCCCACTTCCCACGTCACCTTGCAGCAAACGGTTCATCTGCCGTCCGCTTCCCATATCTTTTCTTATCTCCTTTATCACCCGTTTTTGCGCTCCGGTCAGTTCAAAAGGAAGATTCTGTGAATAAAAAGTATTAAAGATCTCACCCACCCGTTCAAAACGCAGGCCCCGATATTTACGCTGCCTGTCTTTACTGTAACGTAGAATATTGAGCTGCACATAGAACAGCTCTTCAAACTTCAAACGATATTGGGCCTTCCGCAGCAATTCGGGATTCTTGGGGAAATGAATATTACGGATGGCCTCATCCAAAGACATTAAATGATGCTCCTCTACTAACTGAGGAGGCAATGTTTCAGCAAGAGGTTCCTGTAGCAGGGCAAGCGCATTCTTCATTAACCTCTCCAGCCCATGAGAGTTCAAGAAACCGCGCTTCATCCTTTCCGTTGTGTTATAATAAGGCTGCAACCCCATCGTAGATAAGGTAAGTTCGCCTGAAGGATCCATATCGGGATGAGCCACATTGATACGGCCATTGAATACGGTCGGTTTACCAAAGACAATATACTCTGTCCTGGTCTTATAATGCTCTAGCAGATATTTAATTCCTTGAAACCAGACTAAATCAATGATGCCCGTACCATCAGAAAAATGACCGACAAGTCTGCGCTGTCTTCCCTCACCCAAAGTCTCAAAACTGAGGATTTCGCCTTTCAACTGGATATAAGGCATATTTCCGTCTATTTCATGGATATAATAAAGGCGGCTGCGGTCTACATATTTATATGGAAAATAGTACAACAAATCATGCAAGGAAAAAAGATTCAATTCCTTGTTCAAGACGGTTGCACGCTGCGGGCCTACTCCTTGCAAATATTTTATGTCACGCGTAGTGATATCGAACATTTCAAATTAAGACTTCCGCTATTTTCAAATCAAAAGGGGTGGTTAATTTAATATTTTCTCTATTTCCCTGTACCAGACAGACCTCCCTGCCCATCGCCTCCACTACAGAAGCATCATCAGTAAAGGCATCCGTATATTCCTGTTGATATGCCTCTTTCAACAACTGCACTTCAAAGACCTGAGGAGTCTGAACCAGTTTATAGTCATTACGCGGAACCGTTTCACTTCCCGGCTTCGTAAGATGACGCACGGTTTCCACCACATCAATTACAGGAATAACCGCTTGCTTAGTCTGCGCTGCCTCATAACATCCGGCTATCACTTCCCGGGAAACAAAAGGACGCACGCCATCATGAACACCTACCAAGCCTTCTCCCTTCACGTATGCCAACCCATTCTTTACAGAATGGAAACGAGTTTCGCCCCCATCGGCAATATCATGACGCAAAGCAAAATGATACGTTTCACAAAGATCTTTCCAGTAAGCCCGCTGGCTCACCGGAAGAACTAATATAATATGTATAGAAGAATCAAAAGCGTAAAAAGCCTCTATGGTACGCATCAACACAGGTTTGCCCCCTACAGGCAAAAACTGTTTGGGAATATCCCCTCCCATACGCAACCCTTTGCCTCCCGCAACTATAATGACATGCCTGTTCATTCTGCAATCATCATCCCTTGCTTCAATTCTGTCACCTTTTCCGCACCGACATATTTCTCGGCAATGGCAAATGAGAATGCCATAGCGGCACCGGGGCCTTTACCGGTAATAAAATTACCGTCTTTCTCTACCAAAGCGGCAGTATACTCAGCACCTTCCAGATACTTTTCGAATCCCGGATAGCAAGTTACTTTCTTACCTTTCAACAAACCACGCTTTCCATATACCAACGGAGCGGCACAGATGGCAGACAACGGACGTCCCGCTTCAGCAAATGTCATAATTAACTTGCCCAAACCTTCGTGAGCATCCAGATTTGTCGCTCCAGGCAGACCGCCGGGCAATACAATCATTTCCGCATCCTCTTCTTTTACTTCTTCAAACACCATATCGGCTACTACCGGAACACCATGCGCACCGTTTACGGTCAGCACACCTGTTATAGAAACGGTCTTTACAGGCAAACCTGCACGTCTCAACACATCTACCGGGGTCAGTGCCTCCACTTCCTCGAAGCCTTCTGCCAAAAATACATAAATTGTTTTCATAAGCTACTTCAGTTTAAAGTAATATGTAATAGTACCTGTCTGGTTATTCACTCCGTCCACTTGGTTAAAGCGTGCTTTACGGGCGGCCTCTTCCGCCGCCTTCCGCAACGAAGCGTTTACTGTATTGGTACGTTTGTTGATACTGGTACTTATCACCTGTCCTGCGGGATTTACGGTAATAGTCACTACCACCCGTCCCTCATCCTGCACATTATAGACAGGCATCGGCAAACCGCCACTACCCAAAGAACGTCCGTTGAGGTCAAATGTTCCGTAACCGCCCACTCCGCCGGACTTCCCTTCCGAAGAGTTTCCCGTCGGACTGCCCTCCAGACCGGAGCCTGTGGTACCGGTTCCTTTATTTCCCATTTGAGTTCCCTTGCCAAAAGCACCGGCTATCTTCTTCGCCGCCGCTTCCGCTGCCGCCCTTTCGGCAGCCGCTTTCTTCTCAGCCGCCGCTTTTTCTGCTTCAGCGCGTTTCTCGGCCTCAGTCTTCTCTTTCGGCTTCACCGCCTCCTTTTTCGGTACGTCCTTTTTAGGAGTTTCCTTCTTGGGTTTTTCTTTTTTAGGGGTTTCTTTTTTAGGTTCCTTTTTAGGGACTGCCACCGTTTCCTCTTCTGTCTGCGTGATGATTTCCTCTTTCGCTTCAACGGGAGGAACCGTTTCCGGTTCAGATACATCGGGAGCCGGAGCCTCAGGCTCATTCATTATATCTATATCCGTCAGCGTATAAGGGTCGGCATTCCCTTGAGAAAGCTCTGTATTTCCCAGCATAACAGGAACACCCCCCTCTTCCTGAACCTGCGGACGGCGGATAGCAATCACCAGCAGCAGGATAAGGAGAAGTATATGCAGTACAGCCGTACCAATCAGTCCTGTTATCTTATTTTTCTTCATGCTTACAGCTTAACGTTTCTTCTCAGGCGGACGTGTAGCCAACACCATCTTGAAGTGATTTTCATTAGCAATATTCAGTACCCTTACTATTTCGCGGTAAGGCACAGCCTCATCCGCATAAAGAGCCACATACATATCGGGTTCCTTCTCGGCACACCTTTGCAGGAATGCGGGCAGTTCTTCCAAGTCTATCGGCATTTCATCTTCATTACCGAAAGCGGTATAGAAGTTCAGATTCTTGTCTATAATTACCCGTGTAAGTGGTTTCGCCGAAGTCTGCTGCCTGCCTTGCGGAAGCAATACCTTAATGGCATTGGGTGACACCATAGTAGAGGTAATCATGAAAAATATCAGCAACAGGAATATGAGGTCTGTCATAGACGCCATACTGAAATTGGGTGATATTTTTTGTCTTCTTTTTAACGCCATATATTTTTATTTTTGAACCGGTTCATTCAGCAGATCCATAAAATCCATGGTACGGGCTTCCATCTGGCCAACTACCTTATCCACACGTACCACCAGATAATTATAAGCAAACATGGCTGCAATACCTACTATAAGACCACCTACAGTAGTAATCATCGCCTCGTAGATACCTCCTGACAGCAATGTAATATCAATATTATTTCCGGCATTGGCCATCTCCCAAAAAGCGCGCACCATACCAGTCACTGTTCCTAAAAAGCCAAGCATGGGAGCACCACCCGAAACCGTAGCGATGACGGGGAAGCCATTTTCCAATTTTGCCACTTCAATGTTTCCGGCATTCTCTATGGCAGCCTGCACATCGGCGACGGGACGTCCCATACGCGAAATCCCTTTTTCAATCATCCGGGCAGAAGGCGTATTAGTAATACGGCAATAATTGATGGCCGATTTCACCTCTCCGGTACGAATATAATCCCGGATACGTTCCATAAACAAAGGGTCTTCCTTACCAGCCTTGCGAATGTAAGCAAGACGTTCAAAAAAGATATAAAAACACGCAACGGACAGCAGAGCCAGCACAAGCATGATCCATCCGCCTTTTACCGCCATATCCCAAAGGTTCATCTGAGCCTCCCCCGAAACGGGTGTCAATGTGGGGTTACCCCCGGCAAGGGTATCCGCCAAAGCCGCCTGTGCAGCCAATAAA
>OLES01000295.1_pt1 | contig 16390 bp, 17 predicted proteins | sample 1602811 | NCBI WGS metagenome assembly OLES01 (sample SAMN02675049, study PRJEB24791) | human gut metagenome, SKBSTL061 | isolation source: stool | host: Homo sapiens | place: USA | reverse complement strand
CCTTCAACCGCTCCATCGGCCTGCCCACCCATCTGGCGGACATTCACGCCAAGCCGGAGGACCTGCCCGCCGTTACGGAAAAGGCGCTGGCGGGCATCGACGTCCGGGTCTGGCCCTACCCCGTCGCCCAGCAAATGCTGATCGACGCGGTGATGGAGCTGGAGCAGGTCGGCTGATCCGGCAAGGCGGACCGTTTCCGCCAGAAAAAGTCAGAAAAACCCCCGGAGCAAGCGGTCTTGATCGACCGCTGCTCCGGGGGTCATCCTTTCATTTGGGGAGAGAAACAGCAGACTGAGGGAAGCGGCATGGGAGATCCCGCCTGCCCCGCCACGAGAAAAAGCCCCGTCCGGCGCAATTACACAGATTCCTGCTTCTCCCGCTCGCTGATTTTACATTCAAAGCGGTCCTTGTTGGAATCCTGCGGAACGGAGGTGGGATAGCCGCCGCCGAAGCAGGCGGTGCAAAAGCCGCTCTCCGTGTGGTCGGCCAGCTTCACCACGTCGCTGAGGCTGAGATAGCCGAGAGAGTCCACGCCGATGATTTCAGCGATCTCCGCAATCGTGTGGTGGTTGGCGATGAGCTTGTTTTTGTCGTCAATATCCGTACCGTAGTAACATTCGGACACAAAGGGCGGTGCGCTGACCCGCATGTGGATCTCCTTCGCGCCGGCCTTGCGCAGCAGGTCCTTGACGGTTTCGGACCCGCAGACCAGCCCGCAGGCTGCGGGCACAAAGGCGTTGCTGGCGGGCACCGTGCGGCGCGCAGCGGTGGGGGCTTCCTCGATTTCATCCTGCAGCGGCGGCAGGGTCTGCTCCTCCGAAAAGACAACCTTCACCTTGCCCAGGCGGCGCTTGCGGCACTCGAGGCGGATGACCTTGGCCAGCGGGTCCACGGTGGTTTTTTCAATGTCGGCCACGCGGAACGCCGTCGGGTCCAGCTTGTTGGCCGCGCCCATGCTGCACAGAATCGGCACCCCGGCCTTTTTGCAGCAACGGATCAGCAGCAGCTTGGCGCTGACCGTATCGATGCAGTCCAGCACGTAGTCAAACTGCATCAGGTCGACGTCCGGGGCGGTCTCGGCATTGTAGAACATGCGGTTGGCGTGCACGATGATGGTAGGATCAATGTCCGCAATGCGGGCGGCCATGGCATCGACCTTGTACTGCCCCAGCGTTGAGTGCAGCGCCACAAGCTGGCGGTTCAGGTTGGAAAGTGCAACGGTGTCGCTGTCAAACAGGCTCAACTCCCCTACCCCGCTGCGGGCCAGTACCTCAACAGCCTGCCCGCCGACGCCGCCGATGCCAAAAACGGCCACATGGGCGCGGCGCAGTACGTCCAGTGCGGGTGTGCCCAGTTGGGCACGTGTGCGGGTGTATTGATCGGGCATGGTGTTACCTCCATAATAATCTTGCCTCCCTCTGCGAGACAGACTCCCACAATATGGGGGAAGGTGGCGCTTGCGCCAGAAGGGGAGCAGGCGGGCCTGCAGGGCCGGAGGGAGAGAACTTTACGTATGGCCGAAATATTTCGGACCGTGGCAAGGTTTTCTCCCCCACTCGCTGCGGCCTCCACTAGCAGAGGGGCCAAGAAGTATTTTATTTCTTTCTTTTCGCCTTCCGTTCCAGCACCGTCTCATAGCTCGACGACATCTTGTCGGCCATGCAGACAAGCACGGCCTCGCGGCTATGGGGTATGTCGGTGGGGTTCAGCGGCCACATGTGGCTCTGGATGATGTCCTTTTCCTTGTCGGTCAGCTTAAACACGGTTTCGGCGTTGTAGCGTGCGATACGAGCATGCTTGAAGCCGTGCCAATGGGTGATGTTACTGCAATTATGCCAGTCGTACAGGTAAAAATCGTGCAGGAACGCCCCCTTTACCAGACTGGCCTCATCCGCGCGGACGTGCAGATGGATGTTGAGCCAGAACGCGATGCGGGTGACGCGCAGACAGTGCTCGTAGGTGGTCACGCTGCCGTGCTGGATGAATTTTTGCATTTCCAGCGCGTTCGGGTCATCGGCAATGCCTTTCAAAAGTATGTGCATACGCACTTCTTCTTCGGGGGTCAGTTTGCAGAGCATAGCAATTCCTCCACACGGGCGGCGGTTTCGGCCAAGGGAGCAGTGCCGTCCACCGTCAAGATCGGGCAGGCAAGCTGCTTCTGCCATTCATTATGCAGCACAGCGCTGCGCGTGTCAAGCCCGCCGTCATCATAACCGGCGGCCCACTGCAAAAATGCCTGATGATGGTCGTACATATCGCCGCCTGGCAGAATGCGAGCGCTAAACCGCGCGTACTCACGTTGTTTTATACGCGCCAGCCGGGTGGGCGTGTCGGTCACAACGCGCACCGCCAGCGTGAAATCCGGGATGAGAGCATCCCCCCAGCCGACGAACGAGCCGGAGAGGACAGCACCGTTTTTTGCGGCGGCAATGTTCTGCCGTATGAGCGGCACACGCTGCTCAATGGGACGCTTTGTCGTGAATTTTGGGTCAGTGGGCAGCCAGAAATAGTCGTCTGAGTCGAGGAAGGCATACTGAAATTGCTCCGCCAGGTATCGCCCCAGCGTGGACGTCCCGGAGCCGGACGCGCCGTAGATGTGGATGAGTGGTTTCATGTTATTTCACCAGTAAGCAGACCGTCTCGACTGTTGTTTCATTTTCCAAGGGCAATTCTGTCACTTCTGTTCCATTCACCGGGACAGGGAAGTTGAAGATAATCTTCCTAATCCAGTTGCCATCCGGCTGCTTTTCCGGGAATAACTCAATCCGCTCAATAAACGCCCGCATGAACTCCTTCCGCTCCACTTCGGAGGCTGCTTCATAGACCTGATCGAATGCCAGCAACAGGCGGTAGATATTATCACCCGAAATTTTCTCCTGCCGGATGCTCCGTATCTGGCTTTGCACATCGTCAATCTGGACTTCAATCTCATCTATTCTACCATATTGCTCGTCATAGCGACGCTGCAAATCAGAAATTTTCCGGTCATAATACGGGTCATTCACATCCAAACCGTCCATCTGCCGTTCCAGGCGGGCTTTTGTGCCTAACGTCTGCCGAAGCTGCGCTTGCAACGCTTCCAGCTGTTTCTCTAAGTCGTTCGTATCGACAGCGGAGCCAATTTTCGCCTTGATTGCATCCGCAAACCGTGGGTCGCTGACCATAGCGGAGATAATTGACGCTACCATGCGGTTCATCTCTGTCTGTTCAATGTTCAGCCGGAAAGTGCACTCGTGGCCTGTTGGCGTTACCGTATTCTTGCAGTAATAGTAATAGCGGGTCTTTTTGTCCTTGCTGTGGGCTTTTGCAATATTCCCATATAGGCTTTTACCACAGCAGGGGCATTTCAGAATGCCGGACAGAATATGCGCATGGGTAGGATCGTTGACCTTCTCGCGCCGATAAGCATTGACTTTCCGTTTCTCCTGCGCGAGATTCCAATCTTCTTCAGAAATGATAGCCTCGTGCTTTCCCTCGTACACGGGAAACTCCGACTGTTCAACCACGTGCATCTCATTCCGGGTACCAATCTTCTTCTCTGTCCGGCGTCTGCCATAGGCAATTTTCCCCATATATACCGGATTGTCAATGATACTTTTCACAAAGCTGGCGGAAAAACCGGGAATGGTGCCGTTCTGCCGCAGCTTCTTCACAAAGCCCTGCCGGTTCAGATATTTCGCCACACCGCTGACGCCATCGTTGGTGTGAATATAGCGGTCAAAGATGGTGCGGATCACGTCCACTTCATCCTCAGCAATCAACAGTTCGCCTTTTTCAAGACGGTATCCATAAGGGGCAAAGCCGCCGTTCCATTTTCCTTCACGGGCTTTCTGCTCCCGTCCGGCCATCGTCTGTGTCCGAATATTTTCACGCTCTATCTCTGCCACCGCAGAAAGGACAGAAATCATCAGCTTGCCGGAATCTTTGGAACTGTCAATGCCGTCTTCCACACAAATCAGATTGACACCGAAATCCTGCATCAGCTGCAAGGAATTCAGAACGTCAGCGGCATTCCTGCCAAACCGGGACAGCTTGAACACCAGCACATATTCCACACCGTCTTTGCCGTCCTGAATGTCTTGCAGCATCCGCTGAAATTCGTGCCTGCCCTGAATATTCTTGCCGGAAAAGCCTTCATCAGAATATTCACCAGCCACTACCATATCTTCGTATTCAGCGTATTTCCGCAGTTTGTCTCGCTGAGCATCCAGACTGTATCCGTCCACCTGCATGGAAGTAGATACCCGTGTGTAGAGATAGCATTTTGTTTTAGTTTTTTTCATGCAGGCCGCCCCTTTCTTCCATCTCTGAACATTCATCCGTAACTTTCTTCTTCGCCAGACCTTCATTCTGAATGTAGTACTCCAACAAACGGAGCACATATTCCGGCGCATGGCGGTTATCCAGTTCCCATTCTGTCACAGTCCGATAGGGAATCTGAAAATATTTACAAAATTCCTTGCGATTCATGCCAGTGCTTTCCCGCAATTCTTTTATTTTGGTTTTGCAGTCCATTTCATTTACCCCATAAAGCAAAAATACACGTTGCGTATTTATTATAGCATACGCCAAACAAATACGCAACGTGTAAATTTAATTTATATCAAGCGGCTTTGTCAAATTCCTGATACACAGGAACGGGTTGCTTTCCTGATACCGCAGACTGTGTACGGCCATCCTTCTCAGTCTCCTGCATCTGCCCCAACAGCTGTGGCCCGTACTTCTGCAACAGCCGCGCCATCACATCAACACAGCGGTCAAATGCCGCATTATATTTCGGATCATCATAAACTTTGCTCAATAGGCCGCTCCTTTCCTCTATGGCTGCTCTGCGCATAGATGTTCAAAACTTCTGCCGGTATCTGTTCCAAAATCGCCACGGCACTGTCATAGTCGCGCCGCAGCTTGAGGTCTTCGATCTGCTTTAGGGTGCTGACCTTCTGCGCCGATGCAAGAGATTCTTCCAGCTCGGCATTTTTCGTTTTCAGCTTTTTGTTTTCGGATGCTGTTTTCGTAAAAGCCACGCCATATTTCCGCAGCAGCGTGTCCATCTTCTCCACGCTGGGAATATAGCTATCCAGAATCTTGCAGATTTCCTCCGCCCGGCTTTTGGCGTTAAAGGGATTGATTCCAGTGAGCAGATCCTCCAGTTTGCTTTTCTGTTTGGTCAGTCTGGTCATCTCCTTAAATACGCGGGGCGGGATATGGTCGCGCCCGGTCAGGCTGGCGCTCTCGCCACGCTCCAAATCTGGAAACTTCTTGACCATGTGTTTCCAAAACTCATCCTGCCACCAGGTCAGCTTCTTTTTATTGCCCATGATGTCTTTGGCGCTGAGCCTGCCATCCTCCGTCAAAGGGACAAAACAAAGGTGCATATGGGGCGTTTTCTCGTCCATATGCACCACGGCGGATATAATTGTCTCTTTGGACTGATGCTGTTCCAGAAAGTGCAGAGCTTCCTCGAAAAATACCCGAATTTCCGCCCGTTTCTTTCCCTTAAAGAACTCCGGGCTGGCTGTGAACAGCGTCTCGATCATACGGATACTGTCTTTCCGGGTACGGCATCCGGCAGCGGCAATTTGCCTCTCTGACTCGGCCCGGTACTTGCCGGGCGGTTTGACCAGATGGAAGTTGTACTTGCTTCGGCTGGTATCCACATCGGGATTACTGGCGTACTTTTCCTTTGTGCGCTCGTTATGGGCCTCGATATTGCCGATTTCAGGCCCCTTATATTTGGCAAATCGCATAATCCCGTATTGTGCTTTTTCCATACTCAATCCCTCCGTTTCTGCCAGACAATGTCATATCCCAGCACGTCAGCCAACTCCACGGCCTCCCGATACCGCAGCGATTCCCGCTGCAATTTTCCGGAAAGATTGGATACGCTGTCGCTCCACCCATACTCATCGTGCAGCTGGTCAACGACTTCCTGCATGGTGTAACCGGCGCGGATGATCTGCGCCTTGATTTCGTTTCGGATACTTGACTTCATAAAATATATTCCTCCATTTTCGCAAGTGAAGCCCTTTGTCACTTGATAGATAAAACATGATTTTCGGTTGCGTCATAAAAAGAACCGGCTACGCTGGGGAGCGCACCGGCTTTGGTCAATGGTGAAATTTGTGCAAATGCTGTTTTGCGATAGAAATGATTCCCTGCGTATCGTTGGTCAACGGCGGAATATTCGACTTCACAGAAATGCGGGACTTTTCACTGTTCGGGCTGTATTGTCACAAAATGCTGCAATCTGTACGTCGTTCCGTGAGCCGCCATCCGGCGAACTGTATACGGATAAAAGAGAAACATTTCGCTGTTTTGAGATTGCTCTAAAATATGCCTGCAAAATTACCGCTTTTACTGACCGCTTCAGGTGTGGTCAAAATGACCACACCTATTTCACAGCACAAAAGCGCGAAGAATTTCACGGTTCTGGTGGTGGACAAAATATCCATAACCACTTTTACACATCAAAATAGGTGTACCCAAAATGGGCACGACCACTTTATCCAAATGAAGCGCCTCTACAATATATGAGGTAACAGGGTCAATCGCTGCGTACATACGTACCGGCGACCAGATCGGAAATCAATCCCGCCAGTCTTCCGGTACGTACGTACACTGTGAAGCGTCCGTAAACTCGTTTATATGCGGCCTTGCCACTGCCTCGATCCCCATAAAGCCCCATACCCGGCGTCCTGCCGAATTGGTAATCGTGTTGCAGTGTTCCAGATTGTACTTACCGCAGGCTGCCACCAGCGCATCGCTGAAGCTGCGGCGTTTGAGTGCAGTCAGGCTATTTTCCTCGCACCACATCCGGTAAATGTCGTAGCAATCCTTTGAACTGATGGACGCATCCGCTTTCAGCCGGATATAGCCCTCGGATTCCAGAAAATCAAACACGTTATTGTTGTCCCGCTTGACGGCCTCCCGGTTCTCTCTGGTGCGCTGGCTCTCGGTGAACTTGAAGTTGTTCGCTACCAACCGCTGCAATCCCGCAAAAGCCCACAGCAGAATGCCCTCCACCTCGGCCTTCATCTTCTCTGCCAGGTCGGGATCATCCACACGGTCGGCAGGTTTCTCTTTGGCGGTCAGCACCAACTGCCGCCGATAAAAGCCATCACTGCGGTCAAAGAGAGCCTGCAAGTCGCCATTGCTGAATGCCAGCAGCCGGGCGCACATCCATCCCTGATAGCTCTGCTTGCCTTTACGCTCCAAATCCATTTTACCCTGTGCGGTGACGATGGATTTGACATAGTTGGTCTGCCGCAGGGCCTCCATCCGCATATCATCATCGACACACAGCAGAATGTGTTCCAGATCAGCGCGAGCAAAACGGTTCTCGGAAATTTTGCCGATGCTGCCGTCCTTCATGTTGCTGCCGAACAGGGCGGACAGCACCGCGCCGATCTGGCTCTTACCCTCGCCGCCATTGCCCTTAATGACCATCATGCGCTGTCCCTTGTTGCTGGGGATCAGGCAGTAGCCGATATATTCCTGCAAAGTGGGAATGTCCTCCGGGTAAAGAAGCCCATCCAGAAAAGCCAGCCAGCGGGTCGGCGTGGGCGCATCGGGATTATAGGCCACCGGCAGGCGGCAACGCACGATGTCCGGTTTTCCCTCCGTAAAGGAGCCATCCAGAAACAACGTGCCGTTTGCCAGATGAATGCGGTCAGCCTCCGGCGGGAAATCCTCTACCAGCGCCGCCAGCTTCATCAGCTCCACGATATTGCTGATTTTGCGGGGGATATTGCTGACCGCGCAGCATTTCAGTTCCTCAAAAATTTCTCCACGCAGTGGCAGCTCATCGGTCACGCGGCCATCAGGCGTGAAAAAAGCCCCGTTTGTGTAGATGATTTTGTGTCTGCCGAGAAAATCATCACAAAACAGGGCTTCATTGATACTCTTGCCGTCAAACCAGATGGGCTGGTTGGCCTCACGCGATTGCTCGTTCTTCGCCACGGTGCTGCACCTCCTTTTCCAGACGTCTGAGCCGCTGCTCCAGCGCGGTGATAGTGCCGTCCTTCAGCAGCATATCCACCGCTTTCACACGCTGCTTCAGTTCCGCAAACATGAGAACGTCCAACAAATCATTTACATACTCGATCATATGACAGGCTTCCACAAAGCGGTCATCCAGTTCATCCTCCGGCGATTGCGGGGCATATTCGACCTTCCAGCGTTCCAGCAGATGCAGATAATCGCAGAGCACCCGCTGGCAGTGTATCTCATCGTTGCGGAAAGCCCGCGCCAGCGGATAGGGCTTTTTCAAAGCCATCGCTGCCGGGGGCTTGTCCGGGTCGATGCCAAAGTCATAGGCCAGCTTCTTTGCGGCCTCGTAGCTGCTCAGGCCGAACAGCCGCGCCACAAAATCTATCACATCCCCGGTAGCCCCGCAGCCAAAGCAATAGAAATAATCCCTGTTCAGCTTTATGCTGGGATGCCGGTCATCGTGGAAGGGGCAGCAGATCATATCGCCCCGGTTGACCTTACAGCCGTAGTATTCGGCGGCCTGCTTCACGGTGACAGCGGATTTTACAGTTTCAAATAAATTCATAGGCTTTGTCCTCCATTATTTATTGACGGTATCTGCCCGTCTGCCTGAATATACGGGGAAAAAGCCTATAAACCGAAAAATCCGCTAAAAGTGCAAGAAATGAAAAAACGCCGCCCTGAAATCTTGCAAAAATGCAAGACCTCAGAGCGGCGAAGCCAGCGGAAAGCATTTGCCCGCGCTGGTTTTATCAGGTATAATGGATAAAGAGAGTTTTCAGAAGAGAGGTGCGTCACATGGAGGGAGCCTATCTGCCCGGCAATATCCGGCAGCGGATGCAGGAGCTTATGAAGGAACATAAAATTACCCAGGCACAGCTGGCGACCCGCATCGGCAGCACCGAGAGCGCCATCAGCCGGTTTGTCAGCGGTAAGACTGATAAGATCAGCACAGAACATTTGCTCCGCATTGCGAAAGTGTTTGAAGTCTCCACAGATTTCCTGCTGGGGGAAGTCAACACGCCCGACCGGACAAATTTTGATATTGAAGAACTGGGCCTGTCGGTGCAGGCGGCGCGGAATCTGTACACCGGAAAAGCCAATGCAGAGATCGTCAACCGCCTTTTGGAAAGCCCTCGCTTTGCAGAAGTCACCTATATGATTGAGCAATATTTTGACGATACGCTGGCCGCCGGTTTCGCCGGACAGAACCAGATGCTTACTACTCTCAGCGCCATGCTGCGCCGAAACAATAAAACAGACGCTGCGGTGCAGGCGGCCAGAACTGTCAACCGGCAGAAAGTTCCCGTATATCAGGCAGACCTGACGATGATACAGAACACATTTATGGCGGCGCTGCGGGAAGTGAAGAAAGAGATCGGCAACGATTTCACAGCAGCGCAGTCCTTGACCAAGGGCATCACTCAGCAGATGTTTACCGAACTCACCAAAGGGGCGGATGTTCATACTCCGACCATCACGCCCGAAATGATTTCCGCCGCCGTCACCCAGAGCGCAGCGGGGATGGACGGTGTGCAAAAGGAAGCATTAGACAAGTTCGGTCAGGCGCTGACGGAATTTCTCCAATCCACCTTAGACCACGCGCAGGAGAAGCAAAATGCCGACCCGGAGCAATGAGCAGCTGTGCAGACTGGCACAGAAAGGGGATACGGCTGCCCGTGACATTCTGCTGGAAAAGAATCTGGGATTCATCCGAAAAATTGCGCTGGAGCAATACCGAAACATGGGGCTGGATGAAAATGATATTGGAATTGATTTGGATGATTTGATGCAGGAGGGAAGTATCGGCCTGCTGAACGCGATCCCTTTGTTTGATACCGGACGGGGCATGAAATTTCTGACCTATGCAGCACCGGCGCTCCGCAACGCCATGACGGACTGCATCCGCGCCGCCCTCGGTTTATTTGAGCAACGGATGGTGGATAAGAAAGACGGCCCCGGCTTCCAGAGAGTATATCTGGATGACGTTCTCTCAGAGGATGAACGGATGCTGCGGATCGAAGCCATAGCCGACCCTCACACCCAAACGCCGGAGCAAATCTATATCCAAAAAGAGCAGCTGATAGAATTGTATGCGGCGCTGGACAAGCTGACAGCCAGAGAGCAGACCTATCTGCTGTACCGCTATGGCTTTACCGATGGAATCGAGCACCCGCTGATCGGCGCGGCGCTCCATTTCCATCTCAGCGAGAGCTGGACAAAGAAGGTGGAGGGCGAGGCGATGGACAGCCTGCGCGGAAAGCTGCCGTGGTGGTTCTGATACGATGGGAAGCAGCGGCTGACGGGGGCTTTGATATACCTTTGTTCCGCAAATGACACGGCTGACAGACAGTGCTTGCCCGCACCGCCTGCCAGCCTTTTTCTGTCGCTTATGCTGCCCCGCAAGGGGCAACCTTTCCCGCCAGAACGCCGCAACTGTGGCCACACTTTTCAGGGTGTGCTACAATTCCGGCTGCCATCTGCTCCACAAAGGTATAACACACTAGACTTTCCTACGGAAAATCGTGTGCCACGAAACCGCCGGTTTCTTTGGATTCTTCCGGTCAAAGGGGAACACTATCCCCTCTGAACACCCCAGACAAAGGAGAACGCTGTTCCCTTTTGGAATCCCCTTGCCAATAGGGATGCTACCGCCCTATTGAATGATTTAGATAAAAAACAAAATAAAGCATAGTTCGCCAGCACACCGCTATTCTGTCATTACCTTACACAGACATCTTGTAACTTTTTCGTTAAGCCTATTGACTCTGATACTTCGGAAGAGATATAATATAGTTGCTACTTAGTGAACCTAAATAGCAAAGCTAAAGAGAGGCGACGATATGAATAACAAATATGTCCAGCAATTCAAAAAAGGCTCTCTGGAAATGATACTTTTATGCCTAATCGGACGCAAGGAAACTTATGGATATGAAATTATAACTGAATTGAACAATAGTGCGTCTGTTTTGGGATATGCGAAAGAGGGAACCATTTACCCCATTTTGTATCGTTTGCAGGAAGCAGAACTAATCAAATGCCGATTGGCTCCGGCTGCGGCAAATGGCGGCTCAAAAAAGTATTATTCTTTAACGGATAAAGGCAGGAATGTACTTGATGAACTAATCTTATTTTGGTCAAGCTATGAAAACTGCGTAAACGGCTTTATAGAAAGTTATCAACAAACGAGGGTATCCAAATGAAAGAACAATATATCAAACAGGTTGAAAAGGAACTATCTTTACCACGCAAAATGAAAAAAGAGGTTGTACGTGACTTGAATGAAGTTTTTGCGTCTGCTATGGAGCATGGAGAAACAGAGCAGCAGATTATCCAGCGTTTGGGGACGCCAAAAGAATTTGCAGACAGCACCGCAGAACAGTTTGGCATTGATAACACCAAATCGAAAAAAAGGAACGGTATCATTTCTACTCTTGCTGCGCTTGTTATCGCGGCTGCTGCCTTTTCGGTATATGCTGTTACACAATCAGAAAAAGTACCAGAAGGAGCAATCGGACAAGCCGACGCGACAACAAATATACAGATTGAGGGCGCGTTTGCCTTTGATATTTCGCAAATCCTTTTGGCTATTGGGTTTGCAGCAACAGCTATTGCTCTTTTGTTAATTATCCGAACCATACACAAAAACAGGAGGTAACCAATGAAGAAATATATTTCTGTATTCACAATCATGATTATGATTTTTTTGGCTGCGTGTTCTAATCAAAATACCTCATCTACACCGACAAGCAATGAGAACAATACGCAATCTAATAGTGTTACAAAATTGGACGAGGGTGTTTGGCCTGAGAATGAGTACACAGAGGGGCTTCCTGTTGCGCCTGGTACGGTTGCATGGGCTACACTTGATACAGAACATGAGAATTGTAATATCAACCTTACCGGTATTAGCGAAAACGACTATAACGAGTATATGGAGCTTTTGAACCAAGAAGGCTTTTCCGTAATTGAAAATGTGTCAGAGGAAATCGAGGGAGAAAACTATGTTTCTATCGGGACACTTTTATCAAACGACGAAAAGTGGTTAAGTATCAGCTACATACCCAATAGTCTAACTATCTACATTTCCTTTGACAATAACTGAAAGAGATCACGGAATAGCAAAGCCAGCCGAGCCAGTCAACGGTCAAGATGAACGGCGCAAGCGCCGCCGTTGACAGCCCCGCCCGCCTTTGCAGATAGGCAATCAAGGGGCGACAGCAAGGAGTGCTGCCGCCCACAGTATTATCAGAGAGGGAGAATTCTATGAGAAATCGGATTGTAAAAGTGACAGAAGTTGTAGTCAGAAGCGCTTTTTACATCATCTCAAACTATGTATTTGTTAGCATGGGACTATCATTTCATACTCAATGGATTTCAATTCTATTTTTGCTTTCAATGGTATGGTCTACTATTGATTACGGAAAGTCCATAAATGAAATAATCGAAAAAAAGGTAATTGCTGAAATACTATGTATATGTTGCATTGCACTGAGTATAGCGATGGCATATTTTGTGGGATATATTCAAGGAGCATTCGTTTCCCTCTGAAAATACAGGGCCACAACTTTCCGCTTAATATATCAGTATGGAACAAGTTATCAAAAAGTCATGAATGCTCGTAGCTCACCGGCCCGGCCAGCAAAAGCAGTAAATCTGAAATTGATTTACTGCTTTTTTGCTCAATAGACTCTTAAATCATCTGAAAATATTTCAACGCATCCCTGATCGCCGCTTCCTTCTCCGGCGGACATTTTGGCACTTTGGCATCTTCCTTCTTTGACAGGTTATAATTTTGCCCCACATCCAGCCCGCACTTGCGCTTTATCTGTGAGATGTACAGGGAAGATACCTTCAAACCGGTATGCTCCAACACATACGCCTTGATCTGTTCATAAGTCGCGTCCTTCTGGAAGCCGGACATATCCATATCTTCCAGCGAGAACTCCACCCGCACCTTCTTCGAGTCGATTTCTCCCTTGGAAAGCAAAACAACCGTCTCAACGTGCTTCGTCTGCGGGAACAGGTCTACCGGGCAGAACTTGGCGGCGCGCCAGCCGAGGCGGGTGAAGGCGGCGACGTCGCGGGCGAGGGTCTCGGGGTCGCAGCTGACGTAGACGACGCGGCGCGGCTTCATTTTATTGACTGCCGCGATGCACTCCGGCGTGCTGCCCGCGCGGGGCGGGTCAAGGAACACTACATCCGGGTGCAGGCCCTCCCCGGCCGCGGCGACCATCCATTCGGTGGCGTCGGCGCAGACAAAGCGGGCATTTGCAATTTTGTTGCGGCGGGCGTTGGCGGCGGCGTCTTTCACGGCGGCGGGGTTGCGCTCAACACCGATGACCTGTTTGGCCAGCGGCGCAGCGCAGAGGCCAATCGTGCCGATGCCGCAGTAAGCGTCAATAACCGTCTCCCGGCCCGTCAGCTTGGCAAGCTCCAGCGCTTTCTTGTACAAAACCTCGGTCTGTGTGCGGTTGACCTGGTAAAAGCTGCGGGACGAAATGGCAAACTGCGTGCCGCACAGCGTATCCAGCACAAAGCCGGGGCCGTAGAGCGTTTTCTCGCGGCTGCCCAGCACGGCGCTGGAGCGGGTTGGGTTGATATTCTGCACGATGCTGACGACCCAAGGCGCTTTTTTGCGCAGAGCCGTGCAGAAATTCTTGCTTCCGGGCAGGTCGGGGCCGGGCGTGACCAACGTGACCAGCACCTTACCGCTGCAGGAGCTGCGCAGCACGGTATGGCGCAAAAAGCCGGTGCCGCGGTCCTCATCGTAGGCGGTCCAGCGGCAGGCGCGGGCGGCGTCCAGCACGGCGGCGAGCGTCTTATTCAAAATTTCCTCCTGCAAAAGGCAGTCCGCGCCGGGCAGGACGCGGTGGGTGCCCTCGGCATACAGGCCGCAGACGAGTTTGCCTCGCTGGGTGGCAAAGCTGGCAATGGCCTTGTTGCGGTAGTGCAGCGGCTCGGCCATGCCCTGCACGGCCTTGACCGGGGCAAACCCGCCCAGCAGCTCCTGCAGGCGGGCCTGTTTTTTGGCAAGCTGTTCACGGTAGGGCAGCGCCAGCAGCGGGCAGCCACCGCATTTTTTCTCGTAATTGATACAGGTGTTGGGCATAGGAAACGGCCTTTCTCTTGCACATCGCTTGCAAGGCGTGCTACAATGGTAATAAGAGCAAATCCAAAATGGAGGTATTACTATGAATGTATTGTTGATCAACGGCAGTCCGCACAAAAACGGCTGCACCAACGCAGCCCTGACCGAGATGGCCAAAGTGCTGAACGAAGCGGGCATCGAGACGACGATTTTCCACATCGGCTCTGCGCCGGTGGGCGGCTGTGTGGGCTGCGGCGGCTGCAGCAAGGCGGGCAAATGCGTGTTCGGCGGCCCTGTAGCCGACGTGCTGCCGCTGGTCGAGAAGGCCGACGGCATCGTGTTCGGCGCGCCGGTCCACTACGCCACGGCGGCGGCCAGCATGCTGGGCTTTATGCACCGGCTGGCCATCAGCGGCGGCAAATACCTGCGCCACAAGCCCGCGGCTGTCGTGACAAGCGCCCGCCGCGCGGGCACGACGACGGCGCTGGAGGCCATGGAGAAGGTGCCGCAGTTCTTTGAGATGCCGCTCATCAGCTCTACCTACTGGCCGATGGTCCACGGCGGCAAGGCCGAGGAGGTTCTCTCCGACGAGGAGGGCCTGCAGATCATGCGCAACCTGGGCCGCAACATGGCGTGGATGCTCAGGTGCATCGAGGCCGGCAAGGCGGCGGGCATTGCGGCACCTGTGGCGGAGAATGACAAGCGGACGAATTTCATCCGGTAAATTTGGCAAATAAAACGGGAGGTCAGAGACCTCCGGCGGGCGGCAGGGCGTCAAGAAAATTCATTCTTGCCTTATCGCGTGTGTAGGGGCGACCATTGGTCGCCCGTCAGCTTACCGCAGCAACGCATTTTCTGGGGCAGTTTGCTTACAAGACAAACGGGCAGGGGCGAGCAATGCTCGCCCCTACAAGAGTTTTTCGACAGCCTGAGCCTCCCCTTACAGGGGAGGTGGTCGAGCGCAGCGATGACCGGAGGGGCTTTTGCCGCTTTGCCTTTACGCCAAACTCTTGCTCCGGCCCCCGTTGACGTCGTCCTCGGTCACAGCCTTGGTCGTTTTATCGGCGGTCTGGGCGTTTTCCGGGGCATGGCCGGTGGGCCAGACGTTCTGCAAAAGTGCGATGATCGGCTCATAATCCTGCGTGCGGGCAGCGGCCGTGACATAGATCGTCTCGCCGCAATCGTAGTCGATCTGGGCAAAGATCGTCTGGTAGCTGCCGCAGTCATAGCGCACTGCCGACACAGCGGCATCGGGTACGGTAAAGCCGATATCATACCGGACCGTGCCGGTCGTTTCCTCCAACTCCTGCCCCGACTGGGCAAGAAAATCCGTGTAGGTGTCGGTGGTCTGCAAAAGCACCACCGTGTAACTCAGCTGGTTGCCCGTGGTCAGCGACAGCGTGTCGCCCTGCGCCATGACGGGCTGCTCCCATTGGTTCTGGTCATAGACGACGGTCACGCCGTTGTCGCCGTCGCAGGTGGTGTAGTCCGGCTCGGTGCTTGTCACAAAGCTGTCGCCGCCGTAGAGGTAGAGCATCACATCCTGAAAGCTGCACCCGGTCAGGGTCAGGGCAGTCAGCGCGGCGAGGGCCGCAGCGGTCCATTTTTTCATAAGTCTGTTCCTTTTTATAATAGCATAATGGCATAAAAGCCCAGCGCTGACGCGGCCAGCACAAAGGCGTTCCAGCCAAGCACGGCAAAGACGCTGCCGAACGCGAGACCGGCCAGCACGTCGCTGATATAGTGTACGCCGGTCACGACGCGGGAAATCGCAATGAGAACGCCCAGCACGGCCAGCACCGCGCCGAGCGGCGGCAGCACGTACCACGCCGTCCCGGCAATGGCCGCCGCCGAAAAGCAGTGGCGGCTGGGCATGCTCTGGCCGGTCTTGTCCTTGGGGAAAAGCGGCGTAAAGCCCAGCGCCGTGTAGGGCCGCGGGCGGTCAATGAGCTTGCGCACCAGCGTGCCGACGACGAACGCCGACGCGGGCACGACGAGCGCGGGCCAAAGCTGTCCCATCCGGTGCCACGCCAGCCAGGCCAGCATACCCAGGTACAGCAGGTAGACGAGCGCCACGGCGCTGCGGCTGACGAGCCGCAGCGCCTTTTTGGCGGCTGGCCGTGCATTGAACCACCCGATGACGGCGCGATATTGCTCTGCGTTCATAGGGGCATCCTCCCGGAAATAATTGTACAGTATAAGAATAACATTCTGCAAAAGGCTTGTCAAACGGCGGGTGGAATGTTTATAATGTGTTTAGGCAATACCGCATAATTCTAAGTGCCGATACGGCGAGCGAGGTGCGGCAGC
>OLES01000293.1_pt1 | contig 16415 bp, 6 predicted proteins | sample 1602811 | NCBI WGS metagenome assembly OLES01 (sample SAMN02675049, study PRJEB24791) | human gut metagenome, SKBSTL061 | isolation source: stool | host: Homo sapiens | place: USA | reverse complement strand
CCCGCATATAATGCAGAAACTCCCTTAAGAAAACCAGCATCCTCCGTAGGAAATCCCTGCATTTTCTCAAGAGATATTTCATAAACATCCGGCCGGCTGCTACAAGCAGTCACTACCATCATGCCTATTATCGCATAAATGCCATATATTATTTTCCTGATCATGTTTTCATGGTGAAGTTTACAAATTCTTTACAAGCAGTGTTGCGCAGCTATCTTTTAGGACAAACGCTACGCAACACCAGCACTGATTTTACAATTAATCTACAGTAATTTCATCTACAAACAGAAAAGCAGGATTTCCTTTACCTCCATGCCAAGAAGGAATATTGTATTCCGGCTTTGCCAATACTTTCAGATAACGTGCTTTCACAGGTTCAAAGCTCAATACATGTTCATATAATTGGTTTGGATTATCCAAAGTCATTGCAGGATATTCTTCTGAAGCTACTTGCTTGAAATTCTCACCGTCTTCTGAAACAGCGACACTGATGGAACGCGCGTCAAATATCCAGTCACCCTTCTCCACATTTGTAGTAAGTGTCACTTTGCTGAAATCAGCCGGCTGCCCGAAATCAATCACGGCTTCCATATCATTCTTATAAAAAGCAATCCAACGTCCTGTCTTATAATTTCTATTTCCTTTCAAACCATCCACCAAGGTAGAGATACCGGCAAATTCATATTGCTTGTTCACAGGTTGTAGAGCTGTTATTTTCTTTGAAGTCGATTTGCTGAACGCAATGTCTTCTTTCACAATACGACTATTGCCTGTAGGACGGACAGCCATAGCCTTAAACGTGCAATTTGTATTGATCTTCACCGGTTCTGTATAAAGCTGTGAAGCGGTAGTGGGATCTGTGCCATCCAATGTATAATATACCGGACAGTTGTCTACAGTAGACAAAGTAACATCCACCGTACCAGTTTCCGCATTAGGCTCAAACCGGGCAGTCACATCAAACACGTGCTTGGCATAATTATACTGATATACATCATATATCTTCACCATACGTACCAAACGCTGCAAGAAATCCTGATAATCCTTATGTTCAGGATTTGTCCATTGAATATCTGCCAAAGCGGCCATACGTGGTAATTCCATATATTCCACCTGACTAAATGTAGGAATATACTCAGTCCACAAATTAGCCTGTACACCTTTAATATATTTCTGTTCCTCCGGTGTCAGTGATGCCGGCATAGGTTCATAACTATACACACGTTCTAAAGGTAAGTAACCGCCAATGGCTTCCGGTTCCTGTTCCACATCCTTGCTCTGATAATAGTCAAAATACAAATAAGTATTCGGTGACATAATAACATCATGCTTCTGCTTGTCAGCCTCAATACCGCCACCTTCACCACGCCATGACATGACAGTAGCATTAGGAGCCAACCCGCCTTCCAGAATTTCATCCCAGCCAATAATCTGACGTCCGTGGTCATTCAAGAATTTTTCCGCATGATTGATAATGAAGCTCTGTAATTTTTCCTCTGCCGTGTGGTTCTTGTCAGCCTTAATACCTAAAGCTTTGATACGATCCTGGCACTTTGGACATTTTGTCCAACGCACTTTAGGACATTCATCACCACCCACATGAATATATTCTGACGGGAAAATCTGAATAATTTCTCCCAATACATCATCTATGAATTTCAAGGTTTCATCATTTCCTGCGCAAAGCACATCTTCTGATACCCCCCAGATTTTCCATACTTCGTACGGACCACCAGTACAGCCTAAGTTAGGATATGCAGCCAAAGCAGCCTGCATGTGTCCCGGCATATCAATTTCCGGTATAACCGTAATATGACGTTCGGCAGCATAAGCTACAATTTCTTTTGCTTCTTCCTGTGTGAAGAATCCACCATAAGGCTTGCCATCATATTTTCCCGAGTTATGTCCGATAACCGTTTCCGCTCTTTTAGAACCTATTTCAGTCAGTTCAGGACGACTCTTGATTTCGATTCTCCATCCCTGGTCTTCAGACAAATGCCAGTGGAAACGGTTGATGTTGTGCAAAGCCAGCATATCAATAAAACGCTTTACTGAATCTACCGGGAAAAAATGACGTGACACATCCAACATTGCACCACGATAAGAGAAACGAGGATAGTCATTGATTTCAACCGCCGGTAAAGCGATATCCACTCCTTGTGCCACCGGAATAGATTTACGCAACGTCTGGATGCCATAAAATACTCCGGCTTCCGTAGGTCCTGAAATAACCACTTGGTCGCTGGTTACCTTTAACTGGTATCCTTCAGGATTTTCAGCATTTCCACCTAATTGCAGGATTATTCCTTTGCCGTCTGTACCGGCTTGTACAGCCAATGACTTTCCGGTAAGATCTTTGATATAACTTGCCAGAAATTCAGCGTTCTTTTGCATCTTTTCATTGCCTTCCGGATACATTATCTTAGTTCCATTTGACAAAATGAACGGAGCAGCCTGATCCATTACCGAAATTTCCTGCGGTAACGGAATTATCTGATAATTTGCTTCTTTTACTTCTGTGTTACAGGATAAAAGCATAAAACCTGCCATTGTCAGCCCTGCAAGGCCCATTAAAGTTTTCATAATAGATATTAATTGATTAGTTAGTATCACTTAATTGCTTAATAGTTATATCAACCTTTTCATTCTTCTTCAGTTTATCTGAAGTAATAATCACTTTCTTTGTCTGTCCCGGCAACAAGTCAAAGAAGTTGTCAGTAAATCTCGCACCTTGAACAGGAATCTCTATGAACACATCCCTGGCCAGCTGTCTGGCAGACAGAGTCACTTCATATTTTCCATCCATCGGCTTCACTTTATAGCGGATCTCAGTCTTCGGAAGCTCCTGATCTTTTGCGTGGTTAAAGTAATAAATTTCTTCGGATAAAACCTCACCTTTCTTATTTTTTAATGTCATTAGAAGAAAAGTATTTTGAGGACTTGTTGTTATACCCGCATAAGGTTCCTTATAATATAAGGTGGAAGCATTGGCCGGAACCTCACCCTTGATACTCTTTTTAGTCAGAACTTTTCCATTAAAATCCATCACACGCAACAATAAAGTCACCTCTTTATCCGCTTCCAACTTGTCCGACATAACGTAAATATTCAAATCCTCCCCTTCCTTGACAGCATCTACCAATACCGGAGCAAAAGCTCTTTTTGCCTGATAATGCAACGCTTTCCAATTGCCATAATAATCAATGCTCGACCAGGAAACGACCGGCCAGCTGTCATTCAGCTGCCAATATAAAGTCCCCATACAATAGGGACGGTTACGACGATGGGCTTCCAAACCCTGGCGCACTCCTACCCCCTGCAAAACCAAACCCATATAAACCAACTGATCGAAATCTTCAGGCACTTTATAATACAGTCCCATAGTCTTCTTGATGAGGAAATTACCGATAGTGGCTTTTTGATGAGCATTCATCACCTCCGATTCCAATGCATAATCTTCCGGTGAGGCAAAAGTAGCAATCGTCTTCATTTCAGGAAATGCCTGAAAACCAAACTCACTCATAAAACGCGGAATTTCCGTATCCAGACTTTCAAACGGTTTCTGACCATACCAGATACCCCAATTATGGCTGTCTGCAATCTTCCAACTTTCGGGACGTCCCCAATTGGCCTCGTACGGAGAACCATGCATATAGAAACGGTCCGGATCAAGTTCAGCTACTTTACGAGGCAACAACTCACGGAAAAGTTTGTCATAACCCTGCTTCATTCCTTCCATAATACCGGGATCAGTGTATTTCTTATCCCATCCCCAGTAACGCATACCTTCATAAATTTCATTGTTTCCACACCACATAGCCAGACTGGCATGGTTCCGTAAACGCTTGATATTATATTCCGCCTCGGCCTCTACCCGTTTCATAAAAGCAGGATCGGACGGATAAGTAGTGCAGGCAAAAATAAAATCCTGCCAAACTAAAATTCCATTCTCGTCCGCCGCCTGGTAAAAAGCATCATCCTCATAAATCCCTCCACCCCATACACGAATCATATTCATATTGGCATCTTTCACATCCTTGAACAACTGGCGGTAACGTTCTTCAGTAATGTTAGGCAGCAAAGCATCATCCGGAATAAAATTCGCGCCTTTGGCAAACATCGGTTCACCATTGACTACAAAATAGAAGGATTCTCCCTGATCGTCTTTTTCTTTCACCACCTTTATTGTACGGAGTCCGATACGCTCTTTTTGAGAAGCTATCACTTTACCATCCACCTTTATTACGGCTTCAAAGTCATACAATGCAGGTTCCCCCCAACCATTAGGCATCCATAAATGAGGCTGCCGTATCTCTATGGGAAGAAGAATATGGTTTGTTCCTGGCTGCAATGTCACCTCTTTCTGTTCGGTTACCTTTTCACCCTCCTTATAAGAATAAGCAACGGTTACTTCCGCTTTCTGAGGAGTTGCAGAAACACTGTTTACAGTCAGGCGGTTTTCAACTTTCGCCAGATCTTTTGTTACCGAAGCCTGACGTACATAGTAATCATCAATGCGTGCCACATCATAAAAAGTCAGTGTCACAGGCCGCCAGATACCACTGGTTACCAATCGGATTCCCCAATCCCAGCCATAACTGTAAGGCGCTTTACGGCTATAGATACTGACCCGCTTATCACTATGGTCATTATCAGCAGGATAATCAAAGCCATTGGTTTCCCATTGGGGCAACGTTTGCTTGACAGGTGAATGAAACAGAATCTGCAAATGGTTTTCTCCCTTCCGCAACACCTCTTTTACCGGAAGAGTATAGCCGACAAACATATTGTCCGTACGTTCCAACAAAGAGCCGTTCAGGTAAATATCCGCATACGTATCCAATCCTTCCAAAATCAACAAGGCAGCATCCCGCGAGAGTTGCTCATCTGTCACATTAAAAGTAGTTTTATAGACCCAGTCCTCATTCTCCACCCACTGCACTTTTTGCTCATTCATCCCATAAAATGGATTGGGCAGTTTATTATGAGAAATCAAATCCTGATGTACCGTTCCGGGCACCGTAGCCGGCAACCATTCATTCCGGCCGACCTGGGCGAACTCCCATCCCTTATCAAGACTCAGACTCTCTGACTTCTTATACTCCTTTGCACTGAGCATCATCGGAAAGCATCCTAACATCATCAAAACTTTTAATGTTTTCTTCATCTTACCTATCTTTATTAATTCATATACTATTCAGCCCAGAATGTGGATGCAGGCAAACCGGCGCCATTTACCAGATTGGCACGGGTAAATGGCTGCCATCCGTAACGAACCGTTTCCGGCTCTTTCACCTTGTCACTCCATACTTTTATTTTACCGTTTTCAACAACAGCCTGTGCCGGATAAAATAATCCATCATCACCTGCCACTTCGAATGTACGAAGCGGTTTCCCATCCGAAGTGGACAACTTCTCCGCATAATCAAAAGAAATATAAGCCGCACCTCCACTAAATACGACTGATTTATAAAGCGGTCCCGAAGGAATGACATTTTTATATCCGTATGTTTTATTCAAAGCCCATGCAGCCAACCGTTCACCGACTTCTCTTTTCTGTTTGGGGTGTACGTCCAATGAGTCTCCCCTATCTGAACTGACAGCCATACCGGTATGAGGAATCTCCGCCATCAAACGACGCTGGCTATCACGGAACCAAGTCCATGACGGACGGTCTATACTGGACAATTGGACAAAATAGAATGGAAGTTCCGCATCCCCCCAATTCTTGCGCCAACTTTCCACCAACAATCTGAACAACCTTTCATGAGCCTCCCGATTATGGGCATTAGACTCACCCTGATACCAAATAAAGCCTTTGACCGGAAACTGTTCCAAAGGACGGATACCCGATTCATACAAATAACAAGGCTCATAAGGATGGCGTTGCAATTTATTGAAAGACTTCTTTACATTCAAGGCAGCACGCCCACGCACCCAGTCTTGGATAAAATCATTCTGCATCCAATTACGTAAGATAGCCGGGAAACGATATTCCAATGTACTACGGTCTATCCATGCTTCAGTAGGAGATCCGCCAATGGCATTGCAAATCAGTCCTACAGGGACTTGCAAACTATCCTGCAATTTCTTTCCGAAATAGTAAGCCACCGCCGAGAAATTACCGGCTGTTTCAGGCGAACAAACTGTCCACCGTGTATCCTTATAATATTGCAGATGATTCAATGAATCGAGTACCGAAGCATCCCACTCCACCGCATCCGTACGCCAACGGGCTTTCATATCATAAAAACGGATATTGCTATTTGCAGCTTGAGGAACATCTTGTGCGGCAGTCGCACTCCAATTCAGATAAAACTCCATATTCGATTGTCCGGAACAGAGCCACACTTCTCCCGCCAACACATTTTCATAGACCAGTTTCCGTTTTTCTGTAGAAACAGTCAGCGTATATGGACCGCCCGCCTTCAATGGCCGGACATCCACCGCCCACTTTCCATCTGCTCCCGTCACAGCCTGAAGTTGCTGCCTGTCTATGGAAACAGTTACTTTCTCACCGGCATCCGCTTTTCCCTGAATAGTCAGCAGACGTCCATGCTGCAATACCATATTGTCCGTATAAATTTCCGGCATTTGCAAACCGCCAAAATCACCGGTTATGCCTTCATACACCGTTTTTGCCAAGACAGCCGCACCTTCCTTATCAGGATGGACAGCATCGGGCAACATAAAAGGATATGGATATAAAGGTGCATGAAAATCTATCAACTGTACTTGTGCGTATTTCGCTATCGTTTCTATAGCCAGCTGAATCTCATCATGCCAGTCGCGTGTGCCGGACTCAAACCGCGGATGGCGGTCGGCAATCGGAGTCAGACGGGCAATCAAAATACGACATTCAGGATTCGCCACTCTGAACGAATCAATCAGTGCACGATAATCCGCTATAAAAAAATCACGGTAATTGGGCCAATCACGCGGATCTGTATCATTCACTCCTAAATGAATAACCACTACATCACCGGCAAAAGCCAATGCATCCTTAAACTCTTTCTGTTGCATAAAAGGCCGGTGTCCCTTGTTCAGCAACGTAGCTCCCGGCTTTCCAAAACGCTCCACCGTATACCCTTCACCCAGCATTTGCTGTAACCGGGCAGGATAGGACTCCTTATCAGGATCGGATACACCTATGCCATAGGTAATGCTATTACCTACACAAGCAACCTTCACCCGCTTCCGTGCAAATGAAACGGTACAAAGAAACAAACATAAAATCAGTATTAATGTCTTCTTCATTTTTGGTCAACATAAGGTTTTACAATATCACGCCACAGCAAGTATCCCTTTCCTAATAAATGTAATCCGTCATTAGTATATACTGGATTCATCTTGCCTGTCTCTTTCTCCACAAAATGCCTATACAAATCAATATAGGCAGCTCCTTCCTTTACCGCCAATGGTTCCAACAAATCATTAATTTGTTTTACCACCTGCCAGCGTGATGTATGCCCGTTAAACATACCGTAACAATCATTCACCGGCAATACACTTTGCAAATATAATTTTGTTTTTGGAGATTCTTGCTTTATTTTCCGAACAATCATACTTATTTCTGAAATAATTTTATCCGCAGACGTTCCCCGAGAAACATCATTGATACCGATCAATAAAAAAATCTTTGCCGGTTTTCCCTTTACAATCGGATCCAAACGGTCATATACCCCCATACAGATATCTCCACTGATACCCCTGTTCTTCACATTCTTATTTTGGAACAACTCAGCCCACTCGCAACCGTTGGTAATACTGTTCCCTAAAAAAATAATATCTTTTGAAGTAACCGGAAGTTCTTCAAACAAAGTCGCTCTCTGCTCATAAAAAGTAGAATACTTGCGTTCCTGAGCAAACTGGGGTAACGCTAATAATAATCCCAATAACAATAAGACAATACGTTTCATTTTATTTTTGTTTATCTGGTGAATAAATCAATCCTTCTACCGCCCTTTCTCCGTCAGGAGTCACAAAGACAGTGGTAAACATCCATTTCACAAGACGCGTCTCAGCCATCTTAAACTTACCGATAGGTAACTTTAAGAAAACTTTGTTCCAACCTTTATTTAAATGCACCGCCAATGGAGATCTTCCTACGCAATTCTCATTTCCCAAAGGTACTTCATAACTTTTCACCTTATGCGTAGCAGTCCATACAGGAGGTAATATTTCGCAACCATTAATCCAGATGCGGCTTCCCTTATAATCCCATTTGCCAGGCAATGGCGCCAGATCCATTTCCGAACGACTGTAATTCTGGAATTCCACCCACAGTCCCACCTCCTGATCCTTGGGCGAATACACCCAAGTATATGCATAAGCCGTGTGGTTTTCCTTAGGATCAGCATAAAAAGCAGGAACCATATCCCCCCAGACATGGCGTAAATAAATACCTGCCCCTATTGCCTGACGTACACCATACGTATTCCCGTTATAATGATAGGTATCCTTTAATTCCTGTTCAGGCGGGAACACCTTATCCATATCTCCCCCATTAGGAAAAGCATCCGTAATATTCCATTTTACATTAGTCTGTTTTACATAGGCGAAAGGATATCCTTTAAACGTATGCTCCTTATGCCACAACATACGCTTTTCAAAATCAGCGAATTCTTTGAATGCTTCCGTGTCTTCGGGTGGAAGTATCGTACCCAGTCCGTCAAAATATTCCGTACCTCCCCCTCTCCAGGCACGCTCGGCAATAGCAAGCACATTGGGGTACAAGCCATTTTCAATAACCAGATTCCACTCATTGTCAATCAAACGATCGTGCCACAAAGCCAATATAGTTCCCGCAATGTCCTCACTGCCTTCTGCCTGATCATAAATACGGCTGTTATACAAAGCTACAATATCACCGAAAACATCAAAATGATTCAGATAATGAAATTTGGAATCGATAGCAGGAATACCCGGTTGCGCCTTTCCACGGTAACTCCACAAATGTGTCATGTCTATTTCCCCCGGTTTATAGTGCCAGCCCGGATTCCAGGATATTACTTTTTTCCCTTTTGAGCGTACATACGCCACCATTTCGGGTACAAAATGCGGATTGGTAAACTCCACCTCATCCGTACCTATATGTAAATAAGGCACATCAAATGTCTCACACACCTCATCCAGCAACAGTTTCAATATTTTCATCCCTTCCGGACTTTGCATATCATGGCGGAAAGCACGCACAAAGGCAGCACTATGCCCTGGCATATCTATCTCAGGAATCAACAACACCTGATGTTTCTTACAAAAATCCACCAAATCGCGTGCCTCTTCCAGCGTATAATATTTACCCGGCATACGGATGGTATTCACACTATCATTCAGCATAGGAAAAATTTTACTTTCCAATCTCCATGCCTGGTTTTCCGTAAGATGCCAATGAAATACATTAATCTTAAACCGGGATAAAATCTCGATCTCTCTTTTCAATTCTTCCATTGAAATATAACTGCGTCCCACATCCTGCATAAATCCGCGTATCCGGAATGCCGGCCAGTCTACAATCTCACATCCGGCAACAGAACTTCTCTTCCCTTTTTTCCGTTCCAATTGCCGAAGTGTCTGCATAGCCCAATACACTCCCTGTTCTGTTACAGCCTCTATCTTTATCCGCTTGTTTGAAACAGAAAGACGATAGGCTTCAGCCCTGTTTAGCCTGGCCTCCTCAATAGACGGAACCAGTTCCACTTCAATCACCGATGACGAGTGTTCAACAATCTCACCACCTGCATTCATGATAAAAACTTCCCACTCCGGCCTCAACACCGGAGTAGAAAGTTTCACCTTTCCCATAGTAAAGTTCTTCCCCGTATCCTTATACAACTGAGGTTTAGGAAGTAACGAGATACTGGTTTGTGCTATGGTTATAGCACAAACCAGTATCATACCAATAAAACTAGAAAACCAGCGTTTCATTATTTATTTGGTCTTTACAATATCTTTCAATTTTATCGCTTGGAAAGTCATGTGGGCCACACTGCTTTCATATAAAATCCCTACTGTTTCCTTGTCAATCATAGTTAAGCAGCTATATCCCCAACCCCAACCGGCATCCAACAACAATTGATTCTCGGGCAACCAAGTCACCCCGCCATCCAGACTTGCTTTGATGGTAATGCTATGACGGTTTTTGGTATCATTCGGATTAGAGAACAAAAGAATGTCTTTACCTAATACATTCTCTTTAGCTTTAACACTAATCAAACTGGCCATACAAACCGGTTCCTGTAAGGCTGTACGTGAAGACTCATGTTCTTTCCATGTTTTACCTAAATCTGTAGTTGTAGAAACGGCACGACTGCCACCACGATTATCACGCATATTCAGCATCAGCACTCCCGGTTCCACTTCCGCTACCTGAGATTCAGTTGTATTAGTGCGTGCCAATGTACTGATATTCCAGGTTTTTCCATGATCCTTACTGTATATAATACCGGCATTAGGAATACGGTCATTGCCAATATACTGGCTGGCAAAGACCAATGTTCCATCTTCCATAGAGATACCTCTACCGGGACCTTGCAGCAAGAAATACCATGACGGATCTTTCACCTGTTCTGTTATATTCATAGGCTCCGACCAGGTTTTACCATCATCATCACTTTTCACCATCATTAATTGCGCTGTATGATTACGGTCCATACCTGTTTGTGAATTCCACCACGCACGACCATTCCCCATACCATGTGTCCAGGCAGCGACAATCCAGATAGTTCCTGTCTTTTTATCAACTAAAATGGCAGGATCACCTACTCCATTCTGTGCTTTAGGCAGACCATCATATTCACCAAATGCCATCGGAATGCGCATTTTCTCCCAAGTCTGCCCTCCGTCCGTACTTCTGCTCAGACCTATTTCCACATACTCCTGTAAATCCGCACTATTATTATAGCGTACATCATATACCCCCAACAAGGTTCCTTTATTTGAAGTGGCCAATCCGGGAATACGATAGGCAGCAGCCCCGTCGTCACCGGCATGGCGCACGCCGATCCCCATATAATGGGTATCCGCCTTACGGGCTATCTTCAAAGGAGCAACCTGTCCGTCAATCTTAGCTTCCACCACTTCTGCCGACACTTTGGACAAGATAGAAGCAACAGGCTTCATTTGCAGGCTAATCCAAAAATAATTCACTCCCGGAAACAATTTTTGGTCAGCTTTCAATATAACCTCGCGCTTCGGGGCCTTTACTTCCGACTTCAAAACGGAATAAGAAGTATTGGCAGCCAATGTTTTTCCCGGAGTATTATTAGATATATAATCTACCGGAGCAAAATAAGTCTTTCCTCTCCTCTCCACGCTTTCAGTTCCACCATAATAAAGTTTCACAGATTCAATTTCATTCAAATTCACGTCTTTGCCGAAGTCCAACTTCACTTCATTCAGCATCTGACTTTGAGTAGCCTCTATACGTAAATGAAACAACTCATTATCCTGCCTTTCAATCAACACAGGAATCCGGGTTTCGCGGACAACAACCGTATCTGCCGCCGCACTCAACTTGAAGGGTGCTAATATAAAAACAACAATTAGCAGTAATAAGCTAGGGTTTCTCATAATATTTATAATTTTACGGGTGTAAAAATAAAAGTTTTTATTGAAATTAGAAAATAAAAAGACGGTTTCTTTATTAATTTCATAAAGAACACCATCTTTTTATGCAATTAAAGATTCTTATCCGACAAAAATTTAATAACCAACCGTTTGTTTCAACAATGGATTATTAGTAAGAGCTCCTTGGTTGATAGGCCAAAGCAGACGGGCAGACTCCGCCGGAGTATAGTCAAGCACGTACGAATCGCCAAAACGCCTCAAGTCATACCATCGTTTACCTTCCAGCATAAATTCAAACAAACGTTCCTGCAGAACAGCATCCGCCGGATACTTATCAATTTCCTGATTGGGGAATCCCACTGTTGAAGCATCATACGCATCACCAAACGCACGCTGACGCACCCGGTTTATCTCTGTAGCCGGATCCTCACCCAAAAGCACTTTCGCCTCAGCCAGCATCAATAGCAAATCCGAATATCTATAAATAGGATAATCATCACATCTCACCCGTGTACTCCCATTCATAACTCCCCAATACTTATGCGGATACAGCCCCACCAATTCCAACTCGCCATTTTCCACCTTATTATATACATCTTTCAATGTAACGTCACGACGAGTGTCTCCCGGCAGAAATTTCTTGAAGTTTTCCAATTTCACCATCAGGCGCATGATACCGAAATTATTCTCGACAGACGTATTTATCAAAGTACCATCCGCATTATAGAATTTCCCTAAATAATCAGCCTGTGGAAACAAATCATTATTTCCATTCCACAGATTATATTCAAACAATTCATTATGAATGGTAAAGATAATCTCTTTATTACCTTTATTATCATAAGCAAACACTCCCTGATAAGTATCCATCAAGTCCAGATTGCTACGGCTGATATTATTCTGTATGTCAACCAACGCATTTTTTGCTGTCCGGGCATCTCCTTCTCCCCCGTCACGATGGGCACTCCACAGATATACATCCGCTTTCAGCATCAATGTGGCAGCCTTTGACCACAGCGATTTTTTTTCCTTTATGGTATAATCGGATCCAAAATAACTTAATGAAGATTCTATATCTTTTTTTACCTGCTCAAAAATTTCGGCAGCCGGAGTCGCCGCCTTTGCCAGTTTACCCACTTCAAAACCCAGGCTAGGCTCTTCCGTAAACACGACATCTCCCCATGAACGATATAGCTGATACATATAGTAAGCACGCAATCCATACACCTGTCCCAAATAATAATTCCTGGCACTTTCAGTCAGCACATCCGTATGAAGAGTTCTGCTGATAAACAAGTTCATCTGGTTGATATTCTGATACAAATCACCAAACCCGCTGATTCCGGGATTCTCCGCATTCAATGTATTATAAGGAAAACGTTCCATCCCCTGGGTGGCTTCTCCACCAAAAGGAGTTCCCCCAAAGACATCACTTCTTGCCTCACCCAATAAAAACATATTCCACGAATGGCTTCTGAAGCGACTATGCAGTCCAAAAACAAATGAATCAAACTGTTCCGGAGTTTTCCAGTAATTCAAGTCAGTGATATCGCTCACCGGGTCCATATCCAACGAAGTACATCCACCGGCCAACATAGCCGATGCGGCAAAAGCCAACATTACCTTTTTTATGTTCATACTTTCTCTTTTTTACATATTAAAATGACAATTGTAAACCAAACAAAACGGTTCTTGGTGTAGGATAACGTCCATTGTCTATACCACCACGACCATTTGCCTGAATATCCATAACCGGTTCCGGAGAAGTTCCATCATATCCGGTAATATAGAATAAATTCTGTCCCGTAACATACACGGACGCATCGGTCAAGAACACCTTATTTATAAGATTCTTCGGGAATTTATAACTCAAGGTTACCTCACGCAGACACAAATAATCCCCCTTTTCATAGAAAGTAGAGTTATTATTGTTCAGATTCGTTGTACCATTATTGGAACGGGTAATGTTCTTTTTCGCATTCTGGTCGGCCCAATAGAATTTAGGAATACTAGTTTCCGTATTGTTTTCAGACCACGAATTTCTGACATCCGTAATCAAATTGAACGACCCGTTATACTGCCCCAAGATTCTTGCTTTCAAATCATTGTAAATGGTATGACCTACCGCATAGTCAAAACGACCATACAAAGACCAGTTTTTATAATTCAGCGTAGTAGAGAAACCACCTGTCCATTTCGGATAGATATTACCCACCACCTGACGGTCGTATGAGTTTATAATGTTATCACCATTTTTGTCATCCCACAATACATCTCCAGGCTCAATAGGCTTCCATCCCGGCTTTCCTGCATATTCGGCAGCTTTATTCGGCCCATACAGGTTGGCAACTTCATCCACAAAATCACCGGCATGGTTTCTCACATCATCCCAGTCACGCAAGATACGCACTTGTTTATAAGCAATGATATCACCCAAGCTTTTTCCTTCCTGAATACCGCCTACCCAAACCAATGAGTTGGATTTTGGATCCCATACCTGCTCACCCCCCTGACGGTTGTTCACATTCCCATTAAAAGGCAGCTTCTTCACCATATTCTTCACAAACGAAGTATTAGCGGTGACATCCCATGACCAGTCCTTCTTTGTCAGCAGATTCACCTTGGCTTCCAGTTCGAAACCACGGTTGCTGATAGTACCCAGATTCGTTTTGAACGAGGGAAATCCTGTATATTCCGGCAAATTCACATCAGTCAGCAAATCGGAAGTCGTGCGGTCATAATAGTCCATAATCATATGAATACGATTATTGAAAAAGCCCAAGTCAAGCCCCAGTTCAAACGTATGGCTCTTTTCCCAACGCAATTTACTATTGACCACCCCTGTATTCAAATAACCCAGATTACCATTATAAGCACCTACCGAACCATATTTACCATATACATCAAAATTACCGATACCGTTTACATTACCGTTCAACCCATAACTGATACGCGGTTTAATCAAGGATACTACTTCCGCAAACTTTGAATCTTTAAAGAAAGCTTCCTCATGCACATTCCAACCGGCAGATATACCCGGAAAAAATCCCCAACGATTGTCGGACAATTTGGAAATACCGTCATAACGGGCTACCACCGACACCATATAACGATAATTATAATCATAATTAACACGGGCAAAACCGGAAAGAATACGATAACCGGTCTTGATGGAAGTAGTATAAGTACGATTAGTACCCGCATTCAAAGTAGGTATATCATCTGTAGGAGCACCGGAGACACGCGCCTCCAAGTTCTGATACTGATAATCAAAATACTCGCCACCTAGCATAGCATTGATATTATGTCCGCTAAAACCTTTTTTATATTCCAAAGTCAATGCATGTTGTTGTTGAAATACTTTTGTATTTGTTTGCGAAGCATTACGATTGGTGTTAGGAGCCTGACCTATCTGCTGATACTTCTTTTCGAACAATTCAAACTGATAATCGGTATAATACATAGAGCTGTTTCCGTTCAGAAACAATTGCTGCGGAATAATTTCTAAAGCAAAACCAATATTAAACGAAGTCTTACGGTTCGTTGTAGAACGAGTCAGTTTATCTTTCCAATAATAAGGATTACCATCCTGATTACTCCATCCGGCAGCAGGACTTCCATCCTCATTCCACGGGTTCCAAGTGGGAAACATACTCATAGTACGATAGAACAACTCATACTCTCCCGTTTCTCCATTCCAAGGGCTTTTCAGATCGTAAGTCCATAAATCGGGCATCTTGGACCATGAAAAACTACCGCCGGCATTCACTGTCAAAACGGGCAACAACTTGTATGAACCGTTGATAGTCCCGTTCACACGCTGATAATTGGTAGAAATTATCTGACCGTCTTCCGAATAATACCCTAAAGATGAGGAAAATGTTCCTTTGTCATTACCTCCCGACAGATTCAAATAATGATCTTGGGTAAACGCGGCATTACGGAAAGTCAGGTCATGCAGTTCACCGGCATGATTTCTAAAAATCAAAGTTTTATCAGGATCTGTAGGGTCCGCCATAAATTGCCATCCTTCATTCAATAAATGCTTGTTGGCCTCTGTCATGAAAGCCAGATCCACTCCGGAGTTAACTCCAAAACCTTTCTGGTTCTCCATACTTGTACCGCCATTGGTACGCTGCCATCCCAAACGTTGATAATACAAATAGTCACCGGCATCCAAATACTTATACCCTTCACGTGCAAAGTTCACACCCCCTTTGAACTTATAAGTAATTTGTGTCCTGCCTTCCACCCCCTTCTTGGTTGTCACCAGAATTACGCCGTTATTGGCACGGGCACCATAAATAGCTGTGGAAGCCGCATCTTTCAACACCTGTATGGATTCAATATCCGAAGGATTGATATCATCCATAGAACGCACAAGGCCATCCACCACGACCAACGGCCCTTCCAGATTCTTGTTTATGGAAGCACCACCACGCAAAACGATATTGGGCGAACTACCCGGTTTACCCGAAGTATTTGTCACACGCAGCCCACTGACAGTCCCCTGCAAGGATTGAGCCGCATTACTCATAGCCGCATTCTGCAACACTTTATCGTCCAACTTCGAAATAGAGTTCGTCATCAACGAACGTTTCTGACTCATTCCATAACCGGTTACCACGACCTCATCCAGCATTTCTGCATCTTCTTTTAAAACAACCTTGTAGATGTTTGGCACTCCCACTACAATTTGTTGTGTTTTGTAACCTATATAACTCACATCCAGTTTTGCCCCCACAGGCACTTGGATAGTAAAGTTACCGTCTACATCAGTTATTGTACCATTTGTTGTCCCCACCTCCAGGACACTCGCTCCGATAACAGGTTCACCAGTGGCATCT
>OLES01000247.1_pt1 | contig 18564 bp, 11 predicted proteins | sample 1602811 | NCBI WGS metagenome assembly OLES01 (sample SAMN02675049, study PRJEB24791) | human gut metagenome, SKBSTL061 | isolation source: stool | host: Homo sapiens | place: USA | reverse complement strand
AAGAAACTCCCCCTTACGGGGAAAGTGAGGAACATTTTCATGATTTTCAAAAAATCCGGCCCGCCGGAATGGCTGCTCGTCTGTTTGGGCAACTACGGCAAGCAGTATGAAAACACCCGCCACAACATCGGCTTCATGGCCGCGGAGCGTCTGATCGACAAGCGCGATCTGCGCTGCAACCGCCTGCGCTTCCGCGCGCTGACGGAAGTCATCGAATTTGGCGGGGCGAATGTGCTTTTGATGATGCCGCAGACCTACATGAACCTCTCCGGCGAGGCTGTGGGCGAGGCGGCGCGGTTCTATAAAATTCCCGCCGACCACGTCATCGTCATCTCCGACGATATTTCGCTCCCGCTCGGCAAGCTCCGCGTGCGCGGCAGCGGCAGCGCGGGCGGACACAACGGCCTCAAGAACATCATCGCGCACCTCGGCACCGACGCTTTCCCGCGCGTCAAGGTCGGTGTCGGCGCGCCGGAGCACGACATTGTCGACTGGGTCATCGGCCCGTTCACGGCCAGCGAGCGCAAGGTCATCGACGGTGTGCTCGACCGCGCGCTCGGCGCGGCGGAGTGCATCATCACCGACGGCGTGAGCGCCGCGCAGAACCGCTACAACGGCTGAACGCTTTTTGCCGCCAAAATTTAAAAAATCGACATAGACTTTTTGCCAAAAGCCTATATAATAAAATGACTGACGACCACGGGCATGACCCGCCGCGGCTGCGGCGGATCTGCCCTTTTGCGCGCTGCGGGAGGAGGGATACGGCATGGCGCAGGGGATGAACAAACTCAATGAAGCGCTCGCATCTCTTCCCGAGGTGCGCGAGCTACTGCTCTCGCTCGACGCGGGCACGTCGCCCATCGCCGTGTCGGGCCTTTCGGGTGTGCACCGCGCGCAGCTCACCGCTGCCGTGCGGCACAAGACACAGCGCCCGCTTTTGATCGTCTGCGCGGATGAAAACGAGGCAAACCGCATAGCAGGCGACCTGCACGAGCTACTCGGTGAGGACGTGAGCCTGCTGTTCGCGCGCGAATGGCAGCTGCGCGACCGCGTGTTCGCCTCCCACGGCTGGGAGCAGCAGCGCATCGGCTCGCTGTGCAGCCTTGCCGCCGGAAAAGCGCCGATCCTGGTCGCGACGGTCGACGGCCTGATGCAGCGAACGCTCCCGCCCGACGCGCTGCGCGGCGCGGTGACGGACATTTCGCTCGGCGACCGCTTTGACCTGAACGCGCTCTCGAAAAAGCTTGTCGAAAGCGGCTACACGCGCGCGGAAACGGTCGAGGGCGCCGGCCAGTTCGCGCTGCGCGGCGGCATTCTCGACGTCTGGTCGCCGCTGAGCGCGCCCGTGCGCGTCGAGTTTTTCGACGACGAGGTCGACGCGATGGGCGAATTCGACGTGACGACCCAGCGCCGCACGCAGAACGTCAAATCCCTGACCGTCCTGCCCGCGGCAGAGGTGCTGCCCGCCCTCTCGAACGGCGGACGCGAAAAAATGCTCGAGCGCCTTGGGCGCGCCGCGCAGAAAATTGCGAAAAAGGCCGAGGACAGCCCCATCGTCCAAACGCTGCGCAGCGACATCGAGAGGCTTCGTAACGACCTGCCGCTCGGCGGCATGGACCGGTATCTCGCCGCGTGCTACCCCGACGAAGTCTGCGCGCTCGACTATCTTTCGCCCGACACGCTGATTGCCGTCAGCGACGGCATGCGCGTTTTGGAACGCAGCAAGAACTACCACTGGGAGCTCTCCGAGGACGTGAAGCCCCTCATTGAAGAGGGCATTTTGTGCGGCGAATTTGCCGCGCTCGCGCTCAGTCAGGAGGCATTGAGCCACCGCATGAGCGCGTTCCCCGTGCTGCTGCTCGATTCGCTCCCCACGTCGCGCAATCTGCTGCCGCCGAGGGCCATCCTCAGCATGAACGCGCGCTCGCTGCCGTCGTATGGCGGCAGCCTGGAGACCGCCGCGGGCGACATGGAGCGCTATCTTGGCGCAGGCTGCGGCGTGCTCGTTCTCTGCGGCAACGAAACGCGCGCGAAGAATTTCCGGCGCCTTTTGGAAGAGCGCAACATCCGCGCGCAGCTCAACTTGAAAAACGACCGCCTCCCCGCCCCGCACGAGACCGTCATCGGCCTCGGCGCGCTGAGCGCGGGCAGCGAATATCCACAATTAAAGCTCGTCATCCTGACCGAGGGCCAGCTGACCGCTCCCCTCTCCGGCAAGCGCGCAAAGGCGCGGCCAAAGAAAGAGACGTCGGCCCGCGCCGCGCTGCGCTCCTATGAAGACCTCTCCCCCGGCGATCTCGTCGTGCATGTCCACCACGGCATCGGCCGCTTTGCGGGCATCGAGCGCATGCGCGTCGACGGCGTGGACAAGGACTATATCAAGATCTGCTACGCGGGCAACGACAGCTTATACGTCCCCGCGACGCAGCTCGACATGGTGTCGAAATACATCGGCGGCCATGGCGAGGACGAGGACGGCCAAATACGTACGAAGCTCTCAAAGCTCGGCGGTACGGACTGGTCGCGCGCGAAGACGAAGGCGCGCGCCGCGGCAAAGGACCTCGCCAAAGGGCTCATCGCGCTCTATGCCGAGCGCCAGCGCCGTCCTGGCTTCGCCTTCTCGCCCGACTCCCCGTGGCAGAAGGAATTTGAAGAAGCCTTCGACTACGAAGAGACCGACGATCAGCTCCGCGCCATCGCCGAGATCAAGGCCGACATGGAGCGCAGTACGCCGATGGACCGCCTGCTCTGCGGCGACGTCGGCTACGGCAAGACTGAGGTCGCGCTGCGCGCCGTGATGAAGTGCGTGCTCGACGGCAAGCAGGCGGCCATCTTAGTGCCGACCACCGTGCTCGCCCAGCAGCACTACGCGACGGCGCTGAACCGCTTCCGCTCGTTCCCCGTGCGCATCGAAGTGCTCTCGCGCTTCAAAACGCCGGCGCAGAAGAAACAAATTTTACAGGACGCCGCCGCAGGAAAGATCGACCTTTTGATCGGCACGCACTCGCTGCTGCAAAAGAGTTTGCACTTCAAGGACCTTGGCCTTCTCATCATCGACGAGGAGCAGCGCTTCGGCGTAACGCACAAGGAAAAGCTCAAGGAGCTCTCGCGTCAGGTCGACACGCTGACGCTCTCGGCAACGCCCATCCCCAGAACGCTCAACATGGCGCTCTCGGGCATCCGCGACATGTCGACCATCGAGGTTCCGCCCGTCGACCGCCAGCCGGTGCAGACATATGTGCTCGAGCATAACTGGAGCGTCATCGCCGACGCCATCCGGCGCGAGCTCGCGCGCGGCGGGCAGGTCTACTACATGCACAACCGCGTCGAGACCATCGACCGCTGCGCCGCCCAGCTCAAAAAGCTCCTCGGCGACGACGTCGCTATCGGCGTCGCGCACGGCAAGATGGACGAAAAGGGCCTGTCATCCGTGATGCAGCAACTCTCGGACGGAGAAATTCAGGTGCTCGTCTGCACGACGATCATCGAGACGGGCATCGACATTCCGAATGTCAACACCCTCATCATCGAGGACGCCGACCGCCTCGGCCTCGCTCAGCTGCACCAGATACGCGGCCGCATCGGCCGCAGCGCGCGCCGGGCGTATGCCTATATGACCTACCGCGCGGGCAAGATCCTCACCGAGGTTGCGGCCAAGCGCCTGACGGCCATCCGCGAATACGCGGAGTTCGGCTCGGGCTTCCGCATCGCGATGCGCGACCTTGAGATTCGCGGCGCGGGCAATTTGCTCGGCCCCGAGCAGTCGGGCTACATGATGAGCGTCGGCTACGATATGTACTTGCAGCTCCTGGAAGAGGCCGTACTCGAGCAGCGCGGTGAAAAGGCGCCGCAGCGCACCGAATGCTCGGCAGACCTCACAGTCTCGGCCAACCTGCCGGAGAGCTACATTCCCTCGGGCGAGCAGCGCATGGATATCTACCGCCGCATCGCGGCGCTGCGCACCGCCGAGCAGTCGCAGGAGCTGCTCGACGAGCTCATCGACCGCTACGGCGAGCCGCCCCAGCCGGTCCTCAAGCTCATGGACGTCGCGCTTTTGCGCGCGGAGGCCGTGCAGATCGGTGTGAGCGATATCTCGCAGCGCGGCAGCGAGATCACCTTCACCTTTGCCGCGTCCGAGGCAGTCCCCGTGGAGGCCGTGATGGCCCTCTGCTCACTGCCGAAGAACCGCCGTCGGCTCACGCTCTCCGCCACGGGGACGGAGCCGAAGCTCCTGCTGCGTCTTACGCCAAACGAGGACGCATTGGATACAGCCTTGACGCTGGTCGGAGACCTGCGTGTGAATAAGGAAGAAAACGAAAAAGAGGTAACATTATGATCAAGAAGAGATTGCTTTCGTTCCTTGGCGCGGCGGCCATCACCGCGGCGCTCACCTTTGCCGTCGTGTCGCTCTCGCCCTCGAACGGCTTCACCTCCGGCACGATGCAGGAGGGTCTCTGCTACGAAGCGACCGGCGTCGCGCCCGACGCGATCGTCGCAAGCCTGAACGGCAACGGCGCGAGCGCCGACCTTGTCGCATACTGGATCGGCTACGACGTGTCGTATCTCAACAGCTACATGCAGTATTACACCGGCTCGTCCATCAACTGGGACGACACCCTCTCCGACGGTATGAGTGTCGCCGACTATGTGAAAGCAAGCGTGCTCTCGTCCGTCAAGCAGCACTTGGTGCTTGAAAATCTCGCCAGCAAGTACGGCGTGACGCTTACCGACGAGCAGGAGGCCGCCATGGCCGAGAGCGACCAGGGCTACATTGACCAGTACGGCAGCGAGGAAGCTTTTGAGGCCGAGATCGCCAAGCTCGGCATGCGCCGCGAGACCTATGACCGCGTCGCGCGCTCGAACTACCTGTATCAGAATCTCTATGAGCTCTACAATACCAAGGGCAGCGCGCTCTACGCCTCCGACGAGGACCTCGCCGTCTACGCCGCCGAGCAGGGCTACATCACGGCGGACCACATCCTGCTTGCGACGAAGAACATGACGACCGGCGAAGCCCTCACCGACGAGCAGAAGGCCGAAAAGAAAGCGCTCGCTGAGGAGCTCGTCGAAAAGCTCAATTCCTACACCGGCGACGACATCGCCTCCTACTTTGCCGAGCTCGCCGACCAGTACAGCGAGGATCCCGGCCGCGAGAGCCATCCCACGGGCTACACCTTCACGACCGGCTCGATGGTGCAGGAGTTTGAAGACGCCGCCTACGCGCTTTCCGAGGGCGAGGTGAGTGAAGTCGTCGAATCCAGCTTCGGCTATCACATCCTGCTCCGCCTGCCGCTCGACAAGTCCGCCGCAGCCGACGAGGTGCGCGAGGAGTACTTCACGAACTTCATCGCCGAGCAGGTCGACGCCGCCGCGATGGCGACGAGCGCGGACTATGATAAGCTCGACCCGCAGACGATCTACGAGGCGATCGTCGCCGCGCAGGCGGAGGGTTAAATCGCAGCGCGGCGCACTGTACGGCGCTTGCGCCCGCGAGGGCGCGTGAGGGGCAGCCCGAAAGGGCTGCTTCCTTTTTGCGTCTCGGCAGGGGCGCTGCTTTTTTCCCTGCACCGTGCAGAGGACAAAATAAAAAGGAGACCTCTTTCGAGGTCTCCTTTTATTTTCAGGGGTTAGCGGTGCTTTAGCACTTCTCGAAGATGGTGGCAACGCCCTGGCCGCCGCCGATGCAGAGGGTGGCAAGACCCTTCTTGGCGTCGTCGCGCTTGAGCATTTCGTGCAGCAGGGTGACGATGATACGAGCGCCGGAAGCGCCGACGGGGTGGCCGATGGAGATCGCGCCGCCGTTGACGTTGACCTTGCTCATGTCGAAGTGCAGCTCACGGGCAACAGCGATGGACTGGGCCGCGAAGGCTTCGTTGGCCTCGACGAGGTCGATATCGTCGATGGTCAGGCCGGCCTTCTGCATGGCCTGACGGGAAGCGGGCACGGGGCCGACGCCCATGATCTTCGGGTCGACGCCGCCCTGGCCCCAGCTGACGAGCTTGGCCATGGGCTTGAGGTTGTACTTCTTCACGGCCTCGCCGGAAGCGAGGACGATGGCGGCAGCGCCGTCGTTGATGCCGGAGGCGTTACCGGCGGTGACGCGCTGGACGTGCTTCTTGGTATCGGCTTCGTGGATGCCGGTGGGCTCGAAGGTGTGGACGATCTCGTCCTCAACGCCCTCGGGGCCGACGGGGAACGCGCCGCGCAGCTTGGCAAGACCCTCGACGGTGGAACCGGCGCGGGGGAACTCGTCCTTCTTGAACTCGACGATCTCCTTCTTGACCTTCACGGGGACGGGAACGATCTCATCGTCAAAACGGCCGGCAGCCTGAGCAGCCTCGGTCTTCTGCTGGGAGGCAGCGCCGAAGGCGTCGAGCTCTTCGCGGGTGATGCCCCAAACATCGCAGATGTTCTCGGCGGTGGTGCCCATGTGGTAGTTGTTGAACGCATCCCACAGGCCGTCCTTGATCATGGTGTCGACAAGCTTCTTGTCGCCCATGCGGGCGCCCCAGCGGGCGTCGGGAGCAGCATAAGGAGCGGCGCTCATGTTCTCGGTGCCGCCGCAGACGACGATATCGGCATCGCCGGCGAGGATGGCGCGGCCAGCCTCAATGACGGACTTCATACCGGAGCCGCAGACCATACCGACGGTATAGGCGGGGACGGAATAGGGGAGACCGGCGCCCACGCCGACCTGACGGGCGACGTTCTGGCCGAGACCGGCGGTCAGGATGCAGCCGAACATCAGCTCATCGACATTCTCGGGAGCGACATTCGCGCGCTTGAGGGCTTCCTTCACGACGATGGAGCCGAGCTGAGCGGCAGGGGTGTTCTTCAGGGAACCGCCGAAGGAACCGACAGCGGTACGGCAGCAGTTGACGACGTACAATTCTTTCATTTGACTTCTCCTTTAAAATTTGTAAATCCGGAATGAGATCCGATTTTCTTCGATTTTGATTATACACACAGAAAAATGAAAAATCAACTGCAAAGTTGCGAAAAATATAGGCAATTTTGATTTTTTTCTTTCATTTCGTTAACTATTTAACAAGAATGAAGAATATCTTGCACCACGGGATCGTTTTGCACCCAAAGGCGCAGGGAAAGCAGCAGCTCTGCCTGGCTGTCCCCCCCCCGCGCCCAAGGGCGCAAAAAAGGGACGCCTCTTTCGAGGCGTCCCTTTTAATAAGTAGTTTCTACGAAACAGAAATAACTTAGAACTTGGGCTTCTGGGCCTTGACCTTGGGCTCCTGACCGTTGCAGACGGCGACGATGTCGTTGGCAACGCTGGTGCAGCAGTTGAGAACGCTCTGCTCGGTGGTGGCGGCCATGTGCGGGGTCATGATGACGTTGTCGAGGTTGAACAGCTCGCGGCTGGACTCCTGAATGGGCTCATGCTCGAACACGTCGAGACCGGCCTGGAACAGCGTGCCGTCCTTCAGGCACTCAACAAGCTCGTTCTCCTTGATCAGAGCGCCGCGCGCGCAGTTGATGAAGGAAGCGGTGGGCTTCATCCAGCTGAACTGCTCACGGCCGATGGAGTGCTCGGTGGAGGGAACGACGGGCAGATGCACGGACACGAAGTCGGCCTGCTCCCAGACCTCCTTGGCGGTGGCCTTCAGCTCGCACAGATCGCCGATCTTGTCCTGGGTGAGGTACGGATCGTAGCCGATGACGTTCATGCCGAAGCCGTACTTGCACTTCTGCATGGCGAGCTGGGAGATACGGCCGCAGCCAATCATACCGAGGGTCTTGCCGCCGAGCTCATAGGTGTGCTCCATGCCCATGCGGACGAGGAAGTTGCCGCCGCGGAACTGACGGTCAACATAGGTGAAACGCTTGGCGCACATGAGCATCAGCATGACGGCGTGCTCGGCGACGGCGTTGGCGTTGCCGGCAGGCGCGTAGACAACGGTGATGTCCTCGGCGTGGGCGTGGTCCATGTCGATGTTATCGAGGCCGGCGCCCTGCTTGCCGATGACCTTGAGATTCTTGCAGGTGTCCATCATCTTGGCGGTGATGGGCTCGGTGCGGCACATGATGGCGTCGGGCTGGAACTCGGCGAGCTCCTTGACGTAGGTCTCCTCGTCGTTATGGCTGCACAGCTTCACTTCAAAGTCGTTGGACTCGAAGATGTGCGTGGCCACCTCGTTGAGCTCGATGGTGTAGTAAACTTTGAACTTTGCCATGATAAAGATCTCCTCTCAAATTTTTATTTATTGAATTGCCAAATGATTTCATACGGTTTCTTCATTATACCTTGCGCTTTGCACAAAAGCAAGCGATTTTCAGAAAGATTTGCAAGAACTCATTCAAATAATTGAACAGCACCTTTCATTTTGACGATTTGCCGTCATGTCTTTCCCCTGTTTTCTGCAATTTTCGCTGCAAAACAAAAAGGACATAAAAGGCGCTTGACAAACTACTACATATGTAGTATATAGTTATCAACGACAAATGTAGTAGATCATCTAAGGAGGTCAACCCATGGACGATAAGAAGAGACTGCCCGACGCGGAGCTTGCCGTGATGCAGGCCATCTGGGCCGTCGGCGGCGAGGTCAGCCGCGGCGATCTCGACGGCGCACTCGCGAGCCACGGCTGGAGCGCCAACACCGTCAACACCTACCTCACGCGCCTGTGCGAAAAAGGATTCCTCTCGAGCCGCCGCGAGGGGCGGAACAATTTGTACACGCCGCTCGTCTCAAAGGACAGATACCTCGAATTTGAGAGCCGCAGCGTCCTGAAGCGGCTCTACGGCGGGTCGCTCGGCAGCTTCGTCGCGGCGCTGAACGCCGAGCAGCCGCTCGAACAGAGCGAGATCGACGAGCTGCGGCAGTTTTTGGACGATATGAGCCGGTAAACGGAAATATAAGGAGGACGCACCATGGAAACATTTCTGCTGAATCTGTTGAAAACTTCCCTGTTAGGTTCCCTCGCCATTCTGGCGATGCTGGTACTCAAACCTCTCTGGCGCGAGCGCTACCGCGCGAAGACGCGCTGCTGGCTGTGGCTGGCGCTGGCGGTCTTTTTGCTGCTGCCGGTCGATTTTTCGGTGAAAAACGCGCCGGTGCAGGCCGAACCGCCGAAAGACTACACCCTCTTTGTCGGCACGGATAAGACAGCCATCCAATCGACCGACAATCTCTTCGGCGACATGGCTGAAAAAAGCGGCCAGTCTCCCGCCGCGGTGCGCGACACGATCATTCAGCGCCCTGTGACGAATCCCGAGCAGAAGACGACTCGCTACATCCCCGTGACGACAATCTTATTCTACGGCTATCTTGCGGGCGCGGCGGCGTTCCTGCTGTATCAGGGCATCTCCTACGCCCTCTTCCGCCGCACGGTGCGCCGCTGGAAAAAGGACGTCTCCCGCGCGGACTACGCCTCCCTGCTCTCTGACACGGCGCGCGACTTAGGCGTCAACGCGCCGGAGATGATCGTCTGCGAGGCCATCTCCACCCCCGCGGTGACGGGCCTGCTGCGCCCGCGGCTGCTCCTGCCCCACGAGCACTACGACGTGCAGGAGCTGCGCTACATCCTGCGCCATGAGCTGTGCCATTTGAAGCGGCGCGATATGCTCTTAAAGCTCGTGCTGCTCGCGGCCAACGCGATGCACTGGTTCAACCCCGTGGTGTATCTGATGCTGCGTCAGGCGGACGAGGACATCGAGCTCGCCTGCGACAGCGCGGCGACCGACGGGCTCGAACTCCCCGAGCGCGCGGCTTACAGCCGGACACTGCTCGCCGCCGTGCAGTCCAGCGTGCGGGCGCTGCCCGCGACGACCTGCTTCGGCGGCACGGTCGAGCGTCTGAAGCGCCGCATCACGAACGTGCTGGGCGCGCAGAAAAAGCGCGGCCTTGGCATCGTGGCCCTCGTGCTGGCGCTGACGCTGACGGCGGGCTGCGCCGTCAGCTGGGGCGAGCGCGCGCAGAAAAATGACGACCCGTTTGCCGACAAGAGCTATACGGTCGACACGCTCTTATATGAAGCGCCCGGCTTTACGGATGGCTTTACGGATGGCGCATACCCCACCTTCCGCACCGCGACGAATCCCGCAGGGGAGAAATACGTCACGATGTTCAACGATCTGGGCTATGCCCTTATCTACGGCCCGATGGAGGAATACAAGCTGGAAAAGCAGTCCTTCTACGCACTCTTCGGCAACACCAGAGACGCTTCTCCGGTCGACGACCTTATGCAGCACAACAAATCCGCATGGACCGGCTACTGCGAAGAGGCAAAGGACTCTCAGCCGTATCAGGCCTATCTTCTTGAGCAGGAAGACGGCACAATCTATCTCGGCCTTTCCGCCGACTATGCGGAAGACGGCAGTGAATGCTTCTGCATGGTCTACCGGCTGGAAAAGGAGGACAACACGATCTACGCCTCGATGGACGACTATGCCGCCGAGCGCGTGGCGGAACTCAAAAAGGGCACGATGACCTATTCCGTGTCGGAAAACAATGAATATGCGTCCCGCTCGATCGAAGACACGGTCGCCGACGTGCGCGTGACGCAGCTGGAGCAGGGCGATTCGCTCGGCAACCTCTCCCCCGACGGCACGGTGCTGGAGCTGTGGTACTTCCAGTATGAGATGAAGCCCACGAACGAGGCGGGCATGCAGATCGACGTCATCGGCGGGCAGGAGCTGACGGATGACGGATATCTCAACGAGAACTGGACGCACTATCTCACCGTCCTGCACTACACCTACGGCGAGAAGACCGGCTATCAGGTCATCGGCACCTATACCGGCAACGACGGGCTGTGGTACAACGGATGCAGCTACAGCGGAGAGGAAAAGTATTACCTGCACGACTTCTATATCGACTACGCGGGGCTTGATCTGCCGAAGATGTTCATTCCCGACCTGCTGAACGACACGGCGGCGGACGGCTACGGCCGCGCCAACCAGTGCGAGGCGCGGCTCATTTCGGGCGACGGCAGCTACTACTTCTATGCGCCGATCACCGCCTGGGCGTGCAATCCGGGGACGGAGTTCTGGTACTCCCGCTACGACACCGGCTCCTACTTCAACGCAAAGAAGCTCGAGCAGAGCCTTGACGAAGCGAAGGCGGAATGGGAAAGCACCGGCGCAAAGGCCGAGAAGACCGACGCGGGCTGGCGCTTTGTGACGCACGAGGGCATGAGCAACACGGTCGTCACGCTCTTCAACGGGCCGAACAACACCTGCTATATCGTTGAGATCCATTGGCTCTTCGACGGCAGCACGGAAGAGAATCAGTGGGGCTGGAACCGCGACCGCGCCGTTGAGGGCGAGGCCGAGGTACTCCGGGCGATGGTCAGAAGCTTCACGGTGAACTGGGACGCCGACGCGGCGGCTGATCCCGCGCTGGACGATTCCGATTTTCAGACCGACCTTCAGCTTGCATCGAATGGCGGCGCGTCCTGGCTCAGTCTGAATACCGACGGCATGGCGGTCGGCGGCCACGATCCGAAGGACGCCGCCCCGACCGTTCTGCTCGATACGTGCGATTATAAAGAGTCCGATCCGTCTGAGTCCTCGCCCTCGGGCAGCGCTGTTCCGCCCGACGGCGGGAATCCCCTCGCCCTCTGCCTCAGCCTCAGCAATTCTGCGCGCTTTACCTTCTACGAGGGCTCGGATTTCATGCTCTACCAGCACGGCGATACGCGCTACTACAAGGTCAGCAGCTACGGCGACTATGCGACGATCTTCGACGCGATGCTCGCATGGTACAACAAGACGCCGGACAAGGAAGCGACATTTGAAAGCGACCTTGTGCTCGCGTCGAATGCCGCCACGGTCGACATTCTCGCCTTCTGCCCCGCCGGCGGCGAGAGCGGGAGCCATGCTCCCCTTTTGACGGGCTATTCCGTCGCGCTCGACAGCTATGAATACAAGCCCATCGACAAGCCGAAAAACCTAGACGGTCTGGACTCTGTCGAGCTCTGGCCGCACAACGCGCAGGCGACGTGCCTGATATTCTATAAGGGAACGAACACCGTCAAATATATGTCGGGCAAAAGCGAACGCTATTACCGCGCGGTCGGCGATTTCAGCATCGTGGACAATGATGGCCGCACACTTTACGACTTGATGCGCGTGTGGTACGACACGGCGGAGTATTCCGACATGCTCACCTCCGACGTCCGCGCCCAGTCGAAGAGCTTTTCGTGGCAGGAGGCCGCGCAGAACTGGGCGAACGCCTATTACGGGACGCAGAAAGAGGTGACGAGCGGCAGCATCTATAAATTCACATGGCTCAATGTCACGGTAAACCCCGCCGAGGAGACCACGCAGGCCAAGCGCAAGGCGGGCGAGATCGACGACAACACCTACTGCTTTGCCGTAAGGGTGGAATTCACGGCGGAGAGCGCCAACGCGCTGCAAAGCGCCATGGCGGGCAACACCGTCAAATGCGAGAACCCCGCCGCGCCCAAGGACGCCTATGAGTTCTACCGCTGCTGCACCATCCAGCTCAGGGACGACGGCCGCTGGTACGGAACAGAGCTCGGGACCGGCTGGTAATGCGCAATTCCTAAAAAGGAGGGGCTACCCCCTCCTTTTTTTGCGGTTTTTCAGCGGCGGGCGGGAAAAAGTACTGGAACATCTCAAAGATATGTGGTATGATGGGAATATTCCAAAACGTATTTCTCGGGAGGTTCCCATCATGGAACACAATCCGGTCCTCAAAAATCCGCTGTCGCTCGACAGCGAAATTCCTCTCTATTCCCAGCTCATGGGCATCATCAAGCGCAGCATCACCTCCGGCGCGCTCAAGGTCGGCGACCTGCTGCGCGTGCTGCCCGGCGAGGCCATCCCCGTCGACGGAGAGATCGTATCGGGCCAGACATCTGTGAATCAGGCCGTTATGACGGGTGAATCGCTGCCGGTCGACAAGGGCGTCGGCGACGAGGTCTCCTCCGGCACGGTCAACCAGTTCGGTGCTTTCGAGATGAAGGCCACAAAGGTTGGCGAGGACAGCTCCATCCAGAGCATGATCCGCCTTGTCCAGTCCGCCGACGCGGACAAGGCCAAGATCGTCGGTCTATCCGACCGCTGGGCGACATGGATCGTCGTCATTGCCCTGACCGCCGCGGCGCTGACGTGGCTCATCTCCGGTGAGATCATCCACGCGGTGACGATTCTGGTCGTCTTCTGCCCCTGCGCGCTCGTGCTGGCAACGCCGACTGCCATCATGGCCGCCATCGGCAACGCGACGAAGCACGGCTTTTTCGTCCGCGAGGGCGACGCGCTTGAGCGTCTCGCCGCCGTGAAGAAGATTGCCTTCGACAAGACCGGCACGCTGACCTACGGCACGCCGAAGGTCGTTCTGGTGTACAGCGCGCTGCCCTCCCTCTCCGATAACGAGCTCTACCGCCTCTGCGCCGCGGCGGAGCGCTATTCTGAGCACCCGCTCGGCAAGGCCATCACCCGCTGCTGTCAACAGGAGACGGGCGAGGCCGAAAACTTCCAGATGGTGCCGGGGCGCGGCGTCTCCGCTTGCGTTGACGGTAAAACCCTCCTCGCGGGTAACGCGGAGCTTCTCGCCGAGCACCGCATCGCCATTCCCGAAGAGGCCGCTAAGGCCCTGTTGTCCAGTTCTCGCAGGGCTGCACCGTCGCCTACGCCGCCGTGGACGGCGTGTTCGCGGGCTTCCTCGCCCTGTCCGACACAATCCGTGAGGACAGTGCTGGCATGATCAACCGGCTCTCCGCGCTTCAGGTCCAGCCCGTGCTGCTCACGGGTGACCATCAGAACGCCGCCGCGGCCATTGCCGCGCAGCTCCACATCGGCGAGGTGCACGCAAACTGCCTGCCCGAGGACAAGCTCGCCCACATCCGCGCCTATCAGGCCGCCGATGTCGGCATCGCAATGGGCGGCGTGGGCAGCGACATCGCCGTGGACGCTGCGGATATCGCGCTCGTCGACGAGAAGTCAAGGAGCTGCCGCACCTCATCGCGCTCTCCAAGCGCATGATGCGCACCATCAAGCTCAATATAACATTCTCGCTCACGCTCAACTTCATCGCCATCGTGCTCGCCATCACCGGCACACTGAACCCTGATGTCGGCGCGCCGGTCCATAACGCAGGCAGCGTGCTTGTCATCACAAACTCGGCCCTGCTGCTAAAATGGAGGCGAACCGCCTCGCAGAGTTTCGCGTCCGCAGGCGCGAAATCTGTTTGATCGTAAATTCCGACGACAGGCGCGTCGGAATTTACTCTTTGCGCGGAGCGTGTGTCGCAGCCGCGCTGCGAGCGGCAAGGCACGAAGCGCAGCGAATCCTTTTCAAAAAGAGTGGATTGCAAAATTGCAATCCACCCTTTTTGATTTTCTTTTATTTTCTGCGCCAGACAGAGGGCATCAAGAGGACAAGCAGCGGCATGATCTCAAGACGGCCGAGCAGCATGATGGCGCTCATCGTGAGCTTGCTGATGCCGGAGAGGAAGCCGAAGTTGCATGTCGGTCCCACTGCGCCAAGGCCCGGGCCCACGTTGCTGATGGCCGTGAGCGAGGCGGTGAACGCCGCGGTAAAGTCGATGTTGTCAAGCGACAAAATCAGCGTGCCAAGCAGCAAAATCGAGATATAGGTGAAGAAGAAGACCGAAACGGACGAGACGGTCTCCTCCGTCACGCGATGTCCGTCGAGCGTGATGGGGCGCACCTCGCGCGAGTGCATCACGCGCCGCAGATCACGCCGCAGCGACTTGCACAAAAGCACGATGCGCGAGACCTTGACGCCGCCCGCCGTAGAGCCCGCGCAGCCGCCGAAAAGCATCACCAGCACGAGGATACAGCGGCAGAACTGCGGCCAGAGGTCAAAATCCTCCGTGCAGTAGCCGGTCGTTGAAATGAGCGTTGTTACCTGAAAGGCCGCATTCTCGATGGCCGAGCCGATGTCGCGCCCCATGCGCACGATCAGGTCCGCCGCGATCATCGCCGACGCGCCGACCACGACCAGCGAGTAAACGCGCAGTTCCTCGCTCTTGAGCGCCTCGCGGAAGCGGCGCGTCACGCAGAGGTAGAGGAGCGTAAAGTTCACGCTTGCGGCAAACATGAAGAAAATGAGGATCCAGTTGACAAGATGCGACTGATAATACGCGATGCTCGCATCCCGGATGGAAAAGCCGCCGGTAGAGATCGTCGTCAGCGCCGTGGTGATCGCATCGAACAGCGGGAGGCCCGCAATGCGCAGCAGCAGCGCCTCCGCCACGGTGAGCGCGATATAGATGCGGTACAGGATGCGCGCCGTCTCACCCGTGCGGGGGCGGAGCTTTGTGCTGATGGGGCCTGGGGATTCCGCTTTCATCAGGTTCACGCTGCCCTCGCTGAGCTTGGGCAGCAGCGCCAGCATCAAAACGAGGATACCCATGCCGCCCATCCACTGCGTGAGCGCGCGCCAGAATTGGATGCCCTGCGGCAGCGACGCAGGCGACGGGAAGATGGACGCGCCGGTCGTCGTCAGGCCGGAGACGGTCTCGAAAATGGCGTCGATAAAGCTGCAGCTGCCGCTGAAAAAATACGGCAGCGCGCCGAACACGCTCAGCGCGATCCAGCACAGTGCCACGCAGACAAAGCCGTCGCGCGTCTGGAGCCGCGCGTTGTCCGCGCGGATGAGCGAGAGCAGCACTCCCACGCCGCCGCAGATAAGCAGCGCGTACAAAAAGGCCCTCTGGTCAACACCACCGTCGAACACGCTCAGCAGCAGCGGCGGGATCATACAAAGCGCCTCGATACAGAGAATGACGCCCACGATTCTGAGAATAAGATTTTGGTTCATAATGAAACTTCCTTGCCGCAAGCAGCCGGCACATCAGCCGAGAATATCGTTGAGGTCCTGCAAAAAGAGCTTTTTCGCCACCACGATCACGCGGTCGCCCGCATGGATCTGGGAATGACCGTTTGGGATCTCCATCCGGCCGTTGTGCACGATGGCCGCAACGAGCAGGCCGTTTCGAAAATGCAGGTCGCTGAGCGGCCGGTCGAGAAAGTGCGTGGCACTCGTCGCGGTGAATTCGACCGCCTCGATCGCGCCACCGAGGATATAGTGCAGGCTCTCCACCGCGCTGCCCTGCGAGTTGGCAAGGCCGCGGACGTAACTTGAGATCTGGCTTGCAATGATGGCCTTGGGCGAGATGACCGTGTCGAGACCCGTGAGGTTCACGATGTCGAGATACCCCATGCGCGACATCTTCGGCACGACCTTTTTCACGCCGTAGCGCTTGGCCGTGAGCGCCATGAGGAGGTTTTCCTCGTCGCGGTCCGTCACAGCGATGAACGCGTCGCAGTGGAAGATACCCTCGGATTCGAGCAGGTCGTGATTCGTGCCGTCGCCGTGGATGACGGTGACCTTGGGGAGCTTTTCCGCCAGCATCAGGCACTTGGCCTCGTCCTTTTCCACGATCGTCACATGCGTGCCGATGTCGGTGAGCACCCAGGCAAGGTACTGTGCGATGCGGCTGCCGCCAAGGATGCTCACGCGGCGGATGGGCGCCATGGCCCTGCCCATCGAGCGCAGCACGCGCGTCGTCTCCGCGGGCGTGCCGATGACGTACACGCGGTCGCCCGTCTGCGGGACGAACGAGCCGTTCGGCACGATGACCTCTTCCCCGCGCTTGGCCGCGCACATGAGGATGCTGTTGGGATTTTCGCGGTTGTAGTCGATGAGGGACTTGCCGACAAGGCTGTCGCCCTCTTCGGTCTGAAAGCCGATGAGCTCGACAAGTCCGCGGGCAAACGTCTCCACGCTGAACGCAGACGGCACGCGCAGAATGCGCGAAATTTCCTGCGCGGCGGCATTTTCGGGGTTGATGATCATATCAAGCCCGATCTCGCGGCGCAGGATCTGTGCATCGCGGAAATACTCGGGGTTGCGTACGCGGGCGACCGTGTGCTTCGCGCCGAGCTTTTTCGCCATCAGGCAGCAGATGAGGTTGACCTCGTCGTTTTCCGAAACGGCGATGAGAAGGTCCGCCTCGCGCACGCCCGCCTCCAAAAGGACGCTGGCGCTCGCGCCGTTGCCCTCCACACACATGACGTCGAGCATGGAGTCAACGTGGTCGAGCACGGCGCTGTTGCGGTCGATGACGACCAGATCGTGGTTTTCGCCCGTCATCTGCTCGGCGATGGCGTAGCCGACCTTACCGATACCGACAATGATGATTTTCATTTCTGTGTTTCTCCTAAATTCCCTTCGGCTTCCGCCGTGTGCTGCTTACGCAGCACCATCAAAACGCTGTTGAATTCCGCCCCCATGATCAGCATGACCGAGGCGAGATACAGCCACAAAAGCAATACGATCACCGCGCCGAGCGTGCCGTAAATAACGGAGTAGCGCGCGATGTTTTCAACATAATACGAAAAAAGGAATGACAATACGAGCCACATCACGAGCGAGAACACCGCGCCCGGCCAGATACGGTTCATCCGGTGCGATTCCTGCGCAAGGCCGTACATCATCGCGATGGGGAAGAATACGATGCCGCCGATGATAACAAAGCGCAGGCTCGACCACAGGCGGATAAAGCCGTCGCTCAGCGTGATATAGGCCGACAGGTGGCTCGACACGTAGTTCAGCACCCGCCCGCCGACAACAGATAAACCGATGGAGAGCACGATCATCAGGATGAGACTCAGCGTGTAGAGCAGGAGCTTGACCTGATAGCGCAGAAACTGCGTGGGCCGATGCTCACCGTAGGCCCGGCGGACCGAACCCATCAGAGAGCTTGCCGCGCGGTAAGGAAAGTAAATGGAAAAAATCAGTGAGAACCACAAAAGCCGCGGGCTCGAATCGCGGCCGACGTAGATGAGGTACTGCTCGATGATGTCGAGCGCCTCCTGCGGGATGAACGCGCGGATCTCGTGCAGAAAGCCGCTGATATCCACAGACATGATGCCGACTAAGTTGCTCAAAAAGATCAAAAGCGGGAAAAGCGCAAACAAAAGGTAGTATGTGAGTGCCGCACTGTCGCGGCCGACATGATGATCGAAGTACCGCCTGACCATCAGGTAGATGCCTTTCAAAAAACGGTGCCGGTCAAGATACTGCTGCAAGGACGATGCTCACCTCCTCAAAAGTCGATTTCTCTTCAATTTATGTAGTATAGCACAGCCCAATTCGAAAGGGAAGCAGAAACGCGTGCCATGACATACTTTTTACAGAAATAAAGCCGGAAAAGGGGTTGACACGACGGGAAAATGTGCATAATATAGTGCCGTTAAGTTCATACATCGTCCGGTAGGTAAGGCTACCACAAGGATACGGACTGCTGCCGCGGAGTAGTGGAGACACTATGAGAGGGTTTGAACAGGTTGCATCGAAAGCAAGGTGCCATCTAATGCAGTTTCACCGCCTCGTGATGCTAAAGCTTGAACGGTAAGGAAACTTCTCGCCAGGGGCGGGTGTTTCTTGATTGTCGCTCCCATAGCCGCGTCGCCGGACGCAGGATATGGGGGATTTTTTATCGCAAAATTCACCTGAACACTTTGATTTGGCACTATCTTCAGAAAGGAGGAGTCGGTATGGTCGGCTTTGAAGAAATGCGCGACGAACTGCTGGAAAGAATCGAGGATCTGC
>OLES01000232.1_pt1 | contig 19234 bp, 17 predicted proteins | sample 1602811 | NCBI WGS metagenome assembly OLES01 (sample SAMN02675049, study PRJEB24791) | human gut metagenome, SKBSTL061 | isolation source: stool | host: Homo sapiens | place: USA | reverse complement strand
TTTCGGAATTTCACACCCCGGACGTCAAGCACAGCATCCGGGTGAACAAGCAGCTCTACTCCAAGCAGAGCGACTATCAGCGCATCGACATTTTTGAAACACCGGAGTTTGGCCGTGTGCTGACGCTGGACGGCAACGTCATGCTGACCGAGCGCGACGAGTTCATCTACGACGAGATGATCACCCACGTGCCGATGTCGGTACACAAAAACGCCAAGGATATTCTCGTCATCGGTGCGGGCGACGGCGGCGTTGTGCGGGAGCTGACCCGCTATGACCGTGTGGAAAGCATTGACCTTGTGGAGATGGACCCGCAGGTCATCGAGGCCTGCCGCGCCTACCTGCCCGGCAACGCCTGCCGCATGGATGACCGCCGCGTACATATTTATTACGAAAATGCGCTGAAATTCATCCGCAAGTGTGAGGACGAGTACGACCTTATCATTGTGGATTCCTCCGATCCGTTCGGCCCGTCGGAGGGGCTGTTCACCCGCGAATTTTACGGCAGCTGCTTCAATGCCCTGCGCGCGGACGGCATTATGGTCAACCAGCAGGGCAGCCCGTTCTACGCCGAGGACGCCACCGCCATGCAGCGCAGCCACCAGCGCATTGCCAGCACCTTTCCCATCAGCAAGGTGTATCAGGCGCACATCCCGACCTTTGCGGCGGGGTACTGGCTGTTCGGCTTTGCCAGCAAAAAATATCATCCCATCAACGATATGGACGCCGATGCGTGGAACGCGCTGAACATGCGCACCCGCTATTACACCTCCCGGCTGCACGTCGGGGCGTTTTATCTGCCCGCTTTCCTTGAGGAAATGCTGCGGGAAGTGGAGGATTGCTGATGCTGCACCGCAATGTAGAGAATTTCATCGGCTGCGACAGCAGCTACCGCACGGCCAGTATCGTTTTGTACGGTGCGCCGTTTGATTCCACCACAAGCTACCGCCCCGGTGCGCGCTTTGGCCCCGCGGCCATGCGCCACGAAAGCTACGGTCTGGAAACTTACAGTCCCTATCAGGACAAGGACCTGACCGATGGGAATGTGTTTGACAGCGGCGACCTGGAGCTGTGCTTTGGTTCCAGCGAGAGTGCCCTTGTAGACATCGAGTCCCGCGCGGCGGAAATTCTGCGCGACGGAAAGCTGCCGCTGCTGCTGGGCGGCGAGCACCTTGTCACGTTGGGCGCGGTGCGCGCGGCGGTGCGCAAATATCCCGATTTGCATATCGTACATTTTGACGCCCACGCCGATCTGCGGGACGATTACCTCGGCGCGCAGCTGAGCCACGCCTGCGTGCTGCGCCGCTGCCATGATTTGGTCGGCGACGGGCGCATCCACCAGTTCTGTATCCGCAGCGGTGACCGGGAGGAATTTCAGTTCGCCGCGCGGCACACCGATATGCACAAGTTCGACTTTACCGGCCTGACCGAGCTGACCGACTGGCTGTGCCAGACCGATGTGCCTGTCTATCTGACCATTGATTTGGACTGCCTCGACCCGTCGGCCTTCCCCGGCACGGGCACGCCCGAGGCGGGCGGCGTCAGCTTTTTGCAGCTGCTTGGGGCCATCCGCACCGTGACGAAAGCGAACATCATTGGCGCGGACGTGAACGAGCTGGCACCCATGCTCGACCAGAGCGGCGTTTCCACGGCCACGGCCTGCAAGGTGCTGCGGGAATTGCTGCTGGCACTGGAAAAGTAAGCAGCCATCCCTGTAGGGAGCGGCGTCCTCGACACCCCGCGGAGGGGTCAAGACCCCTCCCTACATTCTCAACCTTATCGGGGGAGAGGATGTAGGGGCGGATTCCATATCCGACCGGGAAAGCTGCCGCTGCCACAAACAGGCACGGGCGAACAATGTTCACCCCTACAAAACATCCATACACATCATACAATAAAGAAATACAAAGGAGTTCCATCATGAGCAAAGTTCTTGTTATCGGCTGCGGCGGCGTGGCAAGCGTCGCCATCTCCAAGTGCTGCCAGGTCAGCGACGTCTTTACTGAGCTGTGCATCGCCAGCCGCACCAAATCCAAGTGCGACGCGCTGGCCGCCAAGCTGGCCCCCACCACCCGGACCAAAATCACCACCGCGCAGGTCGATGCCGACGACGTCCAGCAGCTGTGCGACCTCATCAACAGCTACAAGCCCGACCTCGTCATGAATATCGCCCTGCCGTATCAGGATCTGACCATCATGGACGCCTGCCTGGCCTGCGGCGTAAACTATATGGACACTGCCAACTACGAGCCGGAAAACACCGACGACCCCGCGTGGCGTGCCATCTACGAGAAGCGCTGCAAGGAGGCCGGCTTCTCCGCTTACTTTGACTACAGCTGGCAGTGGGCGTACAAGAAAAAGTTTGAGGACGCCGGCCTGACCGCGCTGCTGGGCTGCGGCTTTGACCCGGGCGTGACCCAGGCCTACTGCGCCTACGCCGCCAAGCATGAGTTCGACTCTATCGACACCATCGACATCCTCGACTGCAACGGCGGCGACCACGGCTACGCCTTTGCCACCAACTTCAACCCCGAAATCAACCTGCGCGAGGTCTCCGCTCCCGGCAGCTACATGGAGAACGGCAAGTGGGTCGAAATTCCGCCCATGAGCATCAAGCGGGAGTACAACTTCGATCAGGTCGGCCAGAAGGATATGTACCTGCTGCATCACGAGGAAATTGAGTCTCTTGGCAAGAACCTGCCCGATGTCAAACGCATCCGCTTCTTCATGACCTTCGGACAGAGCTATCTTGACCACATGCGCTGCCTGGAGGATGTGGGCATGCTCTCCACCACGCCCATTAATTACAACGGTCAGGAGATCGTGCCCATCCAGTTCCTGAAAGCGCTGCTGCCCGACCCCGCCAGCCTCGGTCCCCGCACCAAGGGCAAGACGAACATCGGCTGCATCTTCACCGGAAAAAAGGACGGCAAGGACAAGACCTACTACATTTATAATGTGTGCGACCATCAGGAGTGCTACCGCGAGGTCGGCAGTCAGGCCATCAGCTACACCACCGGTGTGCCCGCGATGTGCGGTGCGCTGATGATGCTGACCGGCGAGTGGACCAAGCCCGGCGTCTACACGGTGGAGGAGTTCAACCCCGACCCGTTCCTCGACGCGCTGGACAAGTACGGCCTGCCCCGCAGCGAGAACCATGACCCGGTTCTCGTGGACTGATGGCGCAGCGCGACGCACGGCCGCCGTTTGCGGCTATCGACGGCGCAGTGCCGCCGGAATTTTCCGCCCTGCCCACGCCCTGCTACCTGCTGGATGAAGCTGCCCTGACCCGCAACGCGGAGATTCTGGGCGGGCTGGCCCATCGTACCGGGTGCAAGGTGCTGCTGGCGCAAAAGGCGTTCAGCAACTACGATTTGTACCCGCTGCTGGCGCCGCACCTCGCGGGCACCGAGGCCAGCGGTTTGTTTGAGGCGCGGCTCGGCGCGGAGGAAATGCCCGGCAAAGAAGTGCACGTTTTCTGCGCGGCCTACCGCGCAGATGAAATGGACGAGCTGCTGCGGTACGCCGACCATATCGTCTTCAACTCGCCCGCACAGCTGGCAAAATTTGGCCCCGCGGCCAAGGCGGCGGGCAAAAGTGTGGGACTGCGCATCAATCCCGAGTGCTCGACCCAGGACGGCCACGCGATTTACGACCCCTGCGCCCCCGGCAGCCGTTTGGGCACGACCCGCGCCCAGTGGGACGCGGCAGCGACAGAAAATTCTGCCCTGCCCGGGCTGTTGAATGGCCTGCACTTTCACACTTTATGTGAGCAGGACGCCGATGCGCTGGCCGTGACGCTGGACGCAGTGGCAGAGAAATTCCGTGATTTGCTGCCAAAAATGAAGTGGCTGAACTTCGGAGGCGGGCATCACATCACCCGCCCCGGCTACGACATGGCCACTTTGGAAAGGTGTATCCGCCGCGCCCGGAATGACTGGGGCGTGACGGTTTATCTGGAACCCGGCGAGGCCTGCGCCCTGAACGCAGGGTATCTCTTGACCCGCGTGCTGGACGTGGTGCAAAACGGCGATACGACGGTTGCCATCTTGGATGCCAGCGCCGCCTGCCATACACCGGACGTGATTGAGATGCCCTACCGCCCGCCGCTGCTGGGGGCAGAGGAACCCGGCGAAAAGCCCTGCACTGTGCGGTTGGCCGGGCCGACCTGCCTTGCGGGAGATGTCATCGGTGATTACAGCTTTGACGCTGTGCCTGCCGTGGGAGATCTGCTGGTGTTCGGCGATATGGCCATTTACACCACCTGCAAGAACAACACCTTCAACGGTATGCCCCTGCCCGGTATTTACGACCGCAAGCCCGACGGCACTACGCGGAAAATCGTGACGTTCGGATATACAGATTTCAAATGTCGGCTGGGAAAATAAGCTGCGATAAATGCAAAGCGCCCACCGGCAGGCCGTTGCTGCGCCGTATTATCTCGCATTTTCGCATATTTTGCCACAAAAGAAGCTGCTCACTCCGTAGGGAATGAGCAGCTTCTCACTTTTAAGCCTGCCTTCAGGGCTTTTCTTTCATCATGCGTCGTCCGGCACCGGCATTGGCTGACAGGCAGGGGTTATGCAGCGGTCACTTTTTTGCTTCGCTTGGATGGGGGACAGGGGGCATTTTCGTGAACAGCGCTTTCAGCGCCAGCGGCGTGGCGACGCTGGAAACCACGATCAAAAGGATGACCGCCGTAAAATAAACAGGCTCGACAACGCCGACCTCAAGGCCCTTCTGGGCCACGATCAAGGCGACCTCACCGCGGGTCATCATGCCGACACCGACTTTAAGAGAGTCTCCCCAGTTGAAACGGCAGACTCTGGCCGCCAGTCCACAGCCGATGATTTTTGCCAGCAGGGCAACGAGAACAAAGCAAACACTGAACAGCAGAATCTCCGGCGTCAGTCCGCTGATGTCGGTCTTTAAACCGATGCTGACAAAGAAAATCGGCGCAAAAATCACATAGTTGCTGATGTCGACCCGGCGCTCCACATAAGCGGCGTCGTGCAGCGTACAGAGAACGATACCGGCAATATAAGCGCCGGTAATATCCGCAATGCCAAAGTATTTCTCGGCAATATAGGCCATTGCAAAGCAGAATGCAAGGCTGGCAATCGTTATGCGCTGCGTATGGGGATTGCGGGAATCCAGCCACTTCATGGCGCAGTGGAACACAAAGCCGATACCAACGGCAACCAGAAAGAACAGTGCGGTCTGGACCAACACGCCGCCGATGCCGATGCCCTCACCGGAGCTGGCACCCAGCACACAGGTCAGCACGATAATGCCGATGACATCATCAATGACGGCAGCGCTGACAATGGTAGTGCCAAGGAAGCTCTTTAAGTGGCCCAACTCCTGCAGCGTTGCCACCGTGATGGACACGCTGGTTGCGGTCATAATCGTGCCAATAAACAATGCGCGGAAGAATTCCGGGCTGCCGATTGCCGAAAAGCCGTAGAAGGCGCTGTAGAGCAGCGTACCGCCAATCAACGGTACAAGCACACCGATGCAGGCAATCAGCGTGGCAATAGGCCCGGCCCGCATCAGTTCTTTCAGGTTGGTGCCAAGTCCTGTGGAAAACATCAGCAGCACAACACCGATTTCAGCAAAAACGGAGATCGTGTCGTTGATCTGCACCAGATTGAGCAGACAGGGCCCAATCAGCAGACCGGCGAGAATTTCACCGACCACCTGCGGGGCCTTGCACTTGCGGGCAGCCAAGCCAAAAAACTTGGCGCTCAGAATAATAATTGCCAAATCACGGAAGATGGAATACATACATGTCATCTCTCTCAATTTACTTTAATCCACTTTTGTTATAGCACTTCTGTCAGATTTTTTCAATAGCTGAAACTGCCTTTTGGAGTTATCGTCGGATATTGTATAAATGTGGGTAAACTGTAAGCCAAAAACAAGGCCAAGCACTTGCAATAATGTCCGTAGTATGATAAAATTCCAATTTGGAAAAGTTATAATATGGTTTACTTCATGGCTTACTGCGTCCGACAGGGTTCGGCGGCAAGCGGTATACAACCTATATAATAAGGAAGAGAAGCGCATGTTCCATTTTTCAAACAGGCATCACCACACAGGAAAAACGTCAATGAGCAGAGCAAAAGTGTATGATCTGTTTATGGCTTTGGCTATGCTTTTTATGGCAGGTCTGTGCGCCTGTTCCGCACAGCCGCACTCTGCGGCAGAGACTGCGCCGCAGACGATTGTGGTCGGCATTGATGTGTTTGACCCTTACAGCTATCTGGACAGGAACGGGCAGTTTGCCGGCATCGACGTGGAACTGGCGACGGAAGCGTTTTCACGACTTGGCTATACGCCGGAATTCCGGACGATTTCATGGCCGGACAAAAACAACCTTCTCAGCGACGGAACGATCGACTGTATCTGGTCATGCTTCAGCATGAACGGGCGGGAAACCAATTACCAATGGGCCGGTCCGTATATGTACAGCCGTCAGGTCGTGGCTGTTCGTGCGGACAGCGATATCCAGTCGCTGTCCGATCTGGCCGGTAAGCGCATCGGCGTACAGGCAACCACAAAGGCGGAGTCGCTGTTTCTCGGCGAAATTTCCTCTTTGCTGCCCGAAGTCAAGCAAGTCAACAGCTTTGAGACGACAGAGGATATGTTTGCGGCACTGCGCAAAGGCTATGTAGATGCCGTCGCGGGCCATGAAGCACTGGTAGCCAAGTGGACAAATCTGGATGAAAGCGGTTACCGTGTGCTGTCAGAGAGTCCTTACAGTTCCGAACTTGGCGTTGCCTTCGCAAAGGACACCCATGAGGATTTGGCTGTGCAGCTGACCCAAACTCTGGAAGATATGAAGCAAGACGGAACGATTGGCCGCGTTGCAGAAAAATTCGGACTTGATGCAGAGAAAACTGTGTGGGGGGAACAGGGAAAATGAATGAGAAAAAGCAGTCCGGCAAAAAAAGACTGTTTTTGCTTGTGTTAGTTGCGTTCGGCATTGTACTTTGGATCACATTCACGAATCTGAACCGAATTGCATTGCGTCATACATTGGATGAAATGATTGGTTTTGTAAAGATCCGCTTAGAGCAGTACGAAACTGATGCGGCCAACGACCGCGTGAAAAGCCTTGTCCGCCTGCTGGATAAAACTGTAAGCCTTGGCAACGAAATGACGCTGAAGGAGAGTTTCGGCACGCAGGACCTGGACTCTTTTGCAGAGGAACAGCGTCTGACCGGTGCGCTTGTATTAGATGAAAACCTGAATGTTGTCATGCAGACCACAAAGGGCGGCAACGCCATGCCGCTGTGGGAGAAGCTGATCGACAGCCCCTATGTACACAATATCGTTGACTATCCAAAAAAGACATACTCGACCCGTCTGGAAGAAAATGGGGTACTCTATGATTTTGCCGCGGTGGCACGCGCGGATGCACCAGGTATCCTGATTACCTATATACAGAAGGACAATGAGGATACTGGGGATTTGACGGTGGATTCCCTGTTGAGAGATTTTCCGTTGGAGCTTAGCGGCATCGCTACGATCACGGAGAACGGCAGGGTCATCAGCAGCAACAGCAGCAAACAGGTAAACAAGGCAATAGAGGAATGCCAGGAATTATATAACGGAACCTTCGATGCTGCGGAGGATGGCATTGTACGCCTGAACAGCAATCAGGGCATCTGGTACGGCAGCCGGGAAAATACCGAGAACTATACGCTCTTTGTGTTTTTCCCAGCATCTCAGGTGTTCATGACGCGCAACATTGTCTGTGCATCCTATCTGGCCATAGCCGTAATGGTCTTTTTAATGGCACTGCTGTGGCAGACCAAAATGGAAAAAGACGCGCTGCGGCAGCACCAGAAACGTACCGGAATTATCACAGCGCTTGGCACGGCGTATACGTCCATTTCACTGGTGGACTTGAAGAAAAACACCGTTGAAATCCTCAAGAACGCGTCCGATACGGTCGAGAAGCAGAAGCACTTTGCACTGAAACGATCCGTACAGCAGGAGCAAATCGAGAAAATTATCGCGGAGCCATACCGTGAGGAGTATCTCGCCTTTGCGGACATGACGACAGTGGCCGAACGTCTGAAGGGTCACACCTCTTTGGCTCTTGCGTCTCAGACTGTCGACAGAAAATGGATCCTTACGCTGATTACACCGCAGCGAAAAGACGCGGACGGCAACGTAACAGCCGTATTGGTTGCCACCCGCGACGCTACCGAGGAAAAGCGGCGGGAGCAAAAGCAGGAAGATGCCCTGCGCGATGCACTGGCGGCGGCGGAACACGCCAATAAGGCCAAGACGGTGTTCCTGAACAGTATGTCGCACGATATTCGCACCCCGATGAATGCCATTATCGGGTTTACGGCCCTTGCCACGGCGCATATTGATAACATTGACCTTGTCAAAGAGTATCTGAAGAAAATCAGCGTATCGGGCCAGCATCTGCTCAGTCTGATCAACGATATTCTGGATATGAGCCGTATCGAAAGCGGCACGGTCAAACTGGACAATACAGAAGTCCACCTGCCCGATGTGCTGCACGACCTGCGCACGATCATTCAAGGCAATATCAGCGCCAAACAGCTTGACCTTTATATCGACACGCAGGATGTGCACCACGAGGATATTGTCACCGATAAGCTGCGCCTGAATCAGGTTCTGCTCAACATCGTGGGCAACGCTGTCAAGTTTACACCGGCGGGCGGTACCATCAATATCCGCGTTGAAGAAAAGCCGTCTGCCCGCAGTGGGTATGCGACCTTTGTTTTCAGCGTGAAAGATAACGGCATCGGTATGTCGAAGGACTTCCAGGCGCACGTTTTTGACTCTTTTTCACGGGAACAGACTGCGACAAGAAGCGGCATTCAGGGTACGGGCCTTGGCATGGCATCTCGAAAAACATCGTAGATATGATGGGCGGAACCATCGCCGTCAAGAGCGAGCAGGGAAAGGGCAGCGAGTTTACGGTCACCCTGGACTGCAAGGTTTGTACGGAATCGGTGAAATATCCGCCGATTCCGGGCCTGAAAGGCGCCCGTGCACTGGTTGTGGATGATGATGCACAGACCTGCATGAGCGTAAGCAAAATGCTGCGGGAAATTGAGATGGAAGCCGACTGGACGACCTCCGGCAAGGAAGCCATCCTGCGCGCGAGGGAGGCGCACAATCAAGGTGCGGAGTTCAAGGTTTACATCATTGACTGGCTGATGCCGGATATGAACGGCATTGAGACGGTGCGCAGGATCCGCAAAGTAATCGAACCCGGCACGCCGATCATCATATTGACAGCCTACGATTGGGCCGACATTGAGGACGAGGCCCGGCAGGCCGGTGTCACGGCGTTTGTTTCCAAACCGCTGTTTATGTCGGAACTGCGCGATGCGCTGACACACAAAGTGGTGTCGGGCAGGCAGCCCCTTCTGCCCAAGCACGGCGACTATATGGGCAAAAAGGTGCTGTTGGTCGAGGATAACGAACTGAACCGAGAGATTGCAACGGCCATTCTGGAGGAAGCCGGACTGAAAGTGGACGCCGTTGAGGACGGCACGGATGCCGTGGCCAGAATGAACGAGGCTGCGGAGGATGAGTATGATCTGATCCTGATGGATATTCAGATGCCCAAAATGGACGGATACACCGCCACCCGGGAGATCCGTACATTGAGCAGCAGTAAAAAGGCAAACATTCCCATTGTGGCCATGACAGCCAACGCTTTTGAGGAAGACCGCCAAAAAGCATTCAAAGCAGGGATGAATGCACATATTGCAAAACCGATTGATGTGAACATCCTGATGGGAACACTGGATAAAGTTTTCAAACAGAATTCGTGATCGCGTTTAAATTGCGTACAAAGGATCTGTACGGCAAAATAAAAAGCATATACAGCTGCGTTTATGGCGAACGGCCTCTCGGCGGTTCGCAACGCGATGCTGTATATGCTTTTTTCATTGGTTTCTTAGGGCAATACCGCAAAGTGCGCCGTGTGAGCCGGGATGCAAAGCGGATCGTATCAGATGGCCATTGCGGATATGCGCAATCTGTCAGCCGCCCAGCTCCACCATGCGGCGGATGCAGCGCCCGGCTCCCTGCATGACGTCCTGCGGCAGGGTGATTTCCTCGCCGCCGCTGCCCTGCAGGCAATGGTAAATGTCCATCAGGGTGGTCAGTTTCATGTTCATGCAGGTAAGCTGCACGGCCAGCGGATAGAACCGCTTTTCCGGGCAAGCATAGGAGAGGTGCTCCACGATGCTGTTTTCCGTGCCGATGATGAACTCTTTGGCATCGGACTTTTCTGCATAAGCCATAATGCCGGTGGTAGAGCCAACATAATCAGCCTGCTCCACGACCTCGGGGCGGCATTCGGGATGAACCAGAAGCAGCGCCTCCGGGTGGGCAGCGCGGGCTTTGGCTACATCTGCTGCCGAACATACGATATGGCGCGGGCAGCCGCCGTGGTAAAAGGCAAACTGCTTTTCCGGAAGCTGCTTTGCTACATAGCCGCCCAAATTGGGATCTGGGATGAACAGAATCTTATCGTTTTCCAGCGCACTGCAAATTTTCAGCGCGCTGGAGGACGTCACACAGACATCGCAGGCCGTTTTCAGCTCCGAGGTCGTATTGATGTACGCCACCACGGCGTAGCCGGGGTACTGCTTTTTCAATTCCTGCAAGGTCGGCAGATCAAGCTGCTCGGCCATAGGGCAGCCCGCCATGGGGTTGGCCAGCCAGACAGTTTTCTCCGGGCTTAAAATTTTGCAGGTCTCGGCCATGAAGCGCACACCGCACATGATGACCCCGTCAGCGTTGGTTTTGGCCGCCTGCACGCTCAAGCCGTAGGAATCGCCGGTGTAATCGGCGACTTCCAGCACAGGCTGGCTCTGGTAGGCATGGGCCAGGATGCAGATATTCTTTTCCCGTTTCAGGCGCAGGATCTCCTGCTGCAGTTCATGGACAGTCATAATTATGCCTCGTTTTCTTTGTTCAATGCTCCCACGGCTGCAGCGGAGCCAGAAAACCGTGCTCTTTCAGTTCTTTTTCGATCAGGCTCAGCCTGTCCGGGGTGGCTGCCTCCACCAGATGATAGTGGTAGCCGTCGGTGGCGGTGGACAGCACCGTGGAGGAACTGTCCTCAAACGATTGCAGAAATTCCCGCACGTCCTGCCGGGAACGGATGTCCATCTCGGCGGTGATACGGCCATAGACCCGGTGGCTGATGCTGATATTCTTGACCCGGCCGCCACAGTCCACAATCAGGTTCAGCTCCTGCCCGGTTCGGTCAGGTGTGTGGCGCACCTTGAACTCCCGTGTGCAGCCGGCGGGCTGATCAGGCTGCTCCAGCACATAGCCGCGTGCAGTGGAAATGATCCCGGGGTGTGATGCCCGTATGACCGCCAGATCCTGCACGATGACCTGACGGCTGACGCCGTAATGGGTAGCCAGCGTGCGGGCGGCAAGAGGCGCTCCAGCATGGGCAAGCTGCTGCAAAATGGCGGCGCGGCGCTCTGCGGTGGTCATATCAGGCCTCCCCCTCGGTCAGGGGCCGCAGATGCTTCATGGAAAGATCCAGAATGGGGGCCGAATGGGTCAGGGCGCCGCTGGACACATAGTCAATGCCGATGTCCCGCAGACGGGCAATGTTTTCCCGCGTGACATTGCCGGAGCACTCGGTCTTGGCGCGGCCTGCAATCAAAGTCACAGCCTTGCGCATATCCTCGTCGCTCATATTATCCAGCATGATGATGTCCGCACCGGCTTCCACGGCCTCTTTGACCTGCTCCAGCGTTTCAACCTCCACCTCGATCTTGCGGACGAAAGACGCATACTGCCGGGCCATCTTGACGGCCTTCGCCACGCCGCCGGCAGCGCCGATGTGGTTATCCTTCAGCAGAACGCCGTCGGACAGGCCGGTGCGGTGGTTGCTGCCGCCGCCAACGCGGACAGCGTACTTTTCAAAAATGCGGTTGTTGGGGCTGGTCTTACGGGTGTCCAGCAGGGTGATGCCGGTTCCCTCCAGCAGGGTAGACAGCTGATGGGTATAGGTGGCAATGCCGCTCATTCGCTGCAGGTAGTTCAGCGCAACGCGCTCACCGGAAAGCAAGGCGCGTATATCGCCCGTAACAACGGCCAGCTTCTGGCCGGGCTGTACGGTATCGCCGTCCCGGCAGAAGAATTCCACCTTGGCGCCGGGGTCCAGCAGCGTAAAGACGCGGGCATAGACCGCCAGACCGGCAACAATGCCGTCCTCCTTGGCAATCAGATCCACGGTGCCGGGGCAGGCGTGGGGCATGACGGCGTTTGTGGAAACGTCCTCCTCCGGAATATCCTCCCGCAGCGCTTGCAGCAGCAGCGGGTCTATATGCAGCAGCTGGGTGATCTCATTCATGGTTTTTACTCCTCTCAATAGCGGTCAGAACCTCCTGCCGATACGCGGCAAACAGCGGTTCCTGTTCACGGTATGGGGCCAAATCGGGCTTATCGCCTGTAAAGACAGGCGGTTCTCCGTATAGTATATCATCTGCCGCGCGCTGTGCAAAGACCAAAGATTCCAGCAAGGAATTGCTGGCCAGCCGATTGCGTCCATGCACACCGTTGCAGCATGTCTCGCCGCAGGCATACAGCCGGGGCAGTGCTGTGCGGCTGCTCAGGTCCACCGTGATGCCGCCCATAAAATAATGCTGGGCCGGTACAACGGGGATCGGTTCATGGATGGGGTCGTACCCCTCCTCCTCGCAGCGCTCCAGAATGTTGGGGAAATGCTCACGGATAGCCGCCTCACCGATGGGGCGCATATCCTCCCACACATGGTCGGTGCCGTCCTTTTCCATCTGTGCGCGGATCGCTGCGCTCACCACATCGCGGGGCTGCAATTCGTTGGTAAAGCGGTTCCCGTTTTTATCCAGCAGCAGCGCACCCTCCCCGCGAACCGATTCCGAAATCAGAAAGCGACGGCCTTTTCGGTGGCTGTACAAAGTCGTGGGGTGGATCTGGATATAGTCCAGGTGCTCACAGGCAACGCCGTGGCGCAGGGCCATGGCGATGGCATCCCCCGTGATGTGGGGGAAGTTGGTGGAGTTTTTATACAACCCGCCGATGCCGCCGCAGGCCAGCACCACCGCCCCTGCCCCGATGGCTCGCGGTTCGCCGTCCGGGCCGGCAGCAATGACACCGCCGCAGGCCGAGGCATCGGCGAAGAAATCCAGCAGAGTCGTATGCTCGCGCAGTTCGATGTTCTCGCAGCGCAGGACCTCGTTCAGCAGGGTCTGGGTGATCTCGTGGCCGGTAATATCCTCATGGAACAGAATGCGCGGGCGGGAGTGTGCACCCTCCCGGGTAAAGCGCAGGGCCCCGTGGTCATCCCGCGCAAAGCGGACGCCGCGGCGCACCAGATCCCGGATGATCGAGTTGGAGGAACGAATCATCAGGTCTACTGTGGCGGGGTTGTTCTCGTAATGGCCTGCCCGCATCGTATCATCAAAAAAGGAGCGGTAGTCTGCCTCGCCATGCTGCATACAAATGCCGCCCTGCGCAAGGAAGGAGTCGCTCTCGTCCGCTTTCTGCTTTGTAAGCAGAAGAATGCGGTACCGCGCAGGCAGATTCAGGGCGCAGTAAAGGCCCGCAGCGCCGGTGCCGACGATGACTACGTCAAAATAGTCATCCATATTAGCCATTTTCATGTGGTTTCCTCGGTTTCTTCTGTAATTCCAACTTTGATAGTATAGCACTGTTCATTACACGTGTCAAGACACATGTAATGACATATAGTGACACCCCTCCATGCGCAATAACCTTCGGCATAAAAAACAACAGGAACACTGCTGTACATTCAGACTGTCGAAAAAGATGCGTTCACCCCTTGGCCCCCTCTGCGAGGGGGCTCCGCCCGCAGGCGGTGGGGGAGAGAACTGTGCGGTTGCCCGAAATATTTCGGGCTACGGCAAGGTTCTCTCCCTCGCAGAGGGAGGTTTTTCGACACTGCTGTACATTGCAATGTTCCTGTTGTTTTTATTAGGTTGGCTGCTGCAAAGCGTTACAAATCGTTCCGCAGCTTTACGGCACTCCGTTCGGCGATGCGCTGCTTTAAAGCGTTGATCATCTTGGCTTCGTCCAGCGGTTTGGTCAGGTGAATATCCATATAGATCACGCCGAAACAGCCGGGTTCTGCCGCCTTTTTATGATACTTCTGGTTCAGGTCGCGCAGCACGTCAATCAGGTCAAAGGTCAATGCCAGCTTCCGTCGCACATGCGGTATTCTGTGGAGATATATTCTTCGTTTTTCAGTCTTTCCGCAAGGGTGGGCACATCCATGAAACGGCGGACCAGGTCGCGGTATTCGGGCACCACAGTGGCATCACAGAGCTGATACAGCTTCTCCGAGGCACAGCCGTTGTTTCCGGTCAGGCGGTGCGTCTCATCATCGTTGGAGATTTCCTCAAAATAGTCGCGCTGCAAATCAATAAGGCAAAAATGCAATTTTTTGACGGTCTGATATACTATATAAGGTCTACTGCAGCACACCGCAAAAGGCAGCCCGTCCCCTATAGTTCGCTAAAGTTGCATTTAGCGAACTTGTGCATTTCTCTTTTACGGGAGACTTTTGCTTCCCGATGCCCCCTGCTCCCGTCATCTCGTTCTCCCTGCCGATGACTTTTATTTCCGCTTTACATGGGCATCGCAACGGTAAATACGGTTCCTGCCCCTTCTGCCGGCTCATCCTGTACTGTACCGCCGTGCAGTGCTGCAATTTCCCGCACCAACGCCAAACCCAGTCCTGCGCCGCCCATTTCGCGGCTTCTGGATTTGTCCACACGGAAAAACGGTTCAAAGATGCTGGTTCTGTATTCATCGGGAATACCACAGCCGGTATCTGCAACGCGCAGTATTGCTTTGCCGTTTGACCGGCTGATCGTAATCTGCACAGAACCGCCCGGCTGATTGTACTTGATTGCATTTTCCACAAGGTTGAACAGCATACGGTAAATCAGGGCATCGCTTCCGATAATATGAATATCCTCACATTCCTGATGCAAGGTGATCTGCTTTTTCTGGGCCAGCGGCGTCAGATCCGTCACAATTTCATCTGCCAGCGGCGCAAGCTCAATGCAGTCATCCCGCGGAACGGCCTGCAAATTGCTCATTTCCAGCAAGGTCCGTACAAGCGCCGATAAACGGGCTATCTGCTCTGTCTGAAAGTGTACCAGCTCTGCGGTTTCCGCGTCCGTATTCATGTGATCTTCGGCGAAGATTTCCAGTTTTGCCTGCATGATGGCCAGCGGTGTTTTCAGCTCATGGGCTGCATTCCCGGCAAACTGCCGCTGTAGGTCAAAGGAATGGGCCAGGCGATTCAGCATTTGATTGACAGATTGACTTAGCTGCCGAAATTCCGCAACGGTATTTTCTTCCAGCCGTATATCAACCAGATTATCCTGATCGACCTTCTCGGCCTGCTGTGCCAGCTCTTTCAGTGGTTTCAGCGCTTTGCCGCTGATAAAATAAGCAATCGCTGCGCTGAACAGCGTCACCACTGCCGTAATGCACCACCCTTTGCGGCCAAAAATCGTCTTTGTATCGTAAACCTCTTGCGAGAATTGCACCAGAAAGTCTGACATCTGATCTTCGGGGATCTCTATGGTCAGATCCTCCCCGCCGTCCTGTTGATATTGTAAAACGTACCCGTTCAGATTGTCCATACCGGAGGCGCCGGAGCGATACAGCAATAAATTCAGACAGATGCAGGCACCCGCAATCAGTAATGCCGTCATAAGTGTGATGCGCCATTGCAAAGATAATCGCTTCATTGCTCGCTCTCCCCCACTTCATAGCCTTCTCCGATGCGGTTTCGGATAGGATCATACCCCAGTGCCGCGCGCAGCTTTTTGCGCAGCGCCGAGATATGCACCCGAATCGAGTTGCTGAACGCATCTACGCGGCCATCCCAGACATGTTCCATCAATTCCTCCTGACTGACAGGGCGTCCCTGATGCAGAAGCAGATATTCCAGAACACTGCTTTCCTTGCGGGTCAGTGGAACAGGTTGACCGTCCACCATAGCCACCCGGCTCTTGGTATCAAAGCTCAGTCTGCCGCATCGCAGGCAAACATTGCGCTGAATAAACTGCCGCCGTGTCAGGCTGCGGACGCGGGCTTCCAGTTCGGCCAAATGGAACGGCTTGGCCAGATAATCATTGGCGCCGGCGTCCAGGCCTTCCACCTTGTCCGCAATTTCACTGCGGGCCGACAGAATCAGAACCGGCGTTTCCAAATCGGTCTTTCGCAGTGTGCGCAGAACTGTCATTCCATCCACTCGGGGCAGGTTCAGATCCAGCAAAACAAGGTCATACCGCTCTGCTGCCAGCATTTCCAGTGCGGTTTCCCCATCACCGCAGTCATCTGTTTCATACCCTGCACGGTGCAGCTTTCTGGCAACGCTTTCCCGCAGGGACGGCTCATCCTCAACCAGCAGCAAACGCATAATAAACGCTCCTTATATAAACTGTGTTTCTGTTTACTACCATTATAACAGATTTTGCTAAAATCTGCGTTAATTTTTTCTTAGCATAAAATTTATACCCGTTGTGCTATACTGATCTCATCAAGACAAAAAGGAGGAGCGAAATGTTGAGCAAAAAGGCAATCGTTCAGGTGCTTTTTCTGCTGGCTGCCGTTATGATGATCGTTTACGGGGCATGGCGCGGTGAGGCGGGCACTGTCTTTACGAAAGCAATTCGATTATGTATGGAGTGTGTTGGCATTGGATAAGAATCGTTCGCATTTTCTGGCCCGTTTCCGGGGACTGATCCAGGCAGGTGCAGCACTGCTGACAAACATCCACCTGCCGAATTTTCTCAAAGGAACGCTTTATCAGGGCAAGGGGAAATATTTCTGCGTTCCGGGCCTGAACTGTTACTCCTGCCCCGGCGCTGCTGGGGCCTGCCCTATCGGGGCCTTTCAGGCTGTGGTCGGGTCGTCAAAGTTTCGGTTTTCCTATTATGTTACCGGCCTTTTGATTCTGCTGGGCGTGCTGCTGGGGCGCTTTATCTGCGGTTTTCTCTGCCCGTTCGGCTGGCTGCAGGAGCTTTTGCATAAGATTCCCTCTCCCAAGCTGTCAACCAGACGCCTGAAACCACTGCGCTATATCAAATATGCGGTGCTGCTGATCATGGTCGTACTGCTTCCGGCTGTTATTGTCAACACATCCGGCATGGGGGATCCGTTCTTCTGCAAGTACCTGTGTCCGCAGGGCGTACTGGAGGGCGCAATTCCGCTTTCCCTTACAAACGCGGGCATACGAGCTGCTTTGGGAAAGCTGTTCAGCTGGAAATTCTGCATTCTGCTGGCAGTTGTGGTAGGCAGCGTGGTTTTTTACCGCCCGTTCTGCAAATGGCTGTGCCCCTTGGGGGCGGTCTACGCACTTATGAATCATGTATCCCTGTTTCAGATGCGCGTTGACCGCGATACATGTGTTTCCTGCGGTGCCTGCGCAAAAGCGTGCCCGATGGATGTGGATATTACCAAAACACCAAACCACGCGGAGTGTATCCGCTGCGGTAAGTGTATAAAGTCTTGTCCGACCAAAGCGATCTGCTATCAGTACGGTTTCGGCGACAAGTCAAAAACAGAAATCAAGGAGAATTGACAATGAAACGTTTTTTTGCATGGATCACAGCCCTTCTGATGCTGCTCTCCCTCGCTGCCTGCAGCAGCACACAGACAAGCACTGCGGCAGCTTCCCAGCAAGCATCTACTTCTGAGACGGCCAAGTCTGAAAATGAGCTTCTCGCAGAGGAAAACGATATTCTGGCGGCAAATAACGCCCTGTGGGAAAAGGTTTTTGCCTCCATGGACAAGAATGTTACCGACACCACACTAAGCAGCAATTACGGTGATATTCTTATGAGTGCGTTGGATCATGCGAAGGACCAGTTCACCGATGAAGAATATGCTGCTTTAAAGGCCGATGCGGACAAAATCCGTGAGATCGAAACACAGATCGCAGCACTGCCGCAGGATGAAGCTGCCAGCCAGTCTATGACGCAGACGACCAGCACATTCCCGCAGTTTGAAGGAAAGGATTTGGACGGCAACAGCGTAAGCAGCAGTCTTTTTGCCGATAATGCGTTCACCGTTGTAAATTTCTGGTTCAGCGGCTGCAAGCCCTGTGTGGACGAGATGGATGACCTTAACGCATTGAATCAGCGCATTCAAGAGCAGGGCGGCGAGGTGATCGGTATCAACACAGAAACCCTTGATGGCAACGCGGACAACATTGCCGCGGCCAAACAGATTCTGGAACAGGCCGGGGCTGCATTCCGCAACATCTATTTTGACTCTGCCAGTGATGCCGGTAAGTTTGCCCTCGGCATTATGGCCTTCCCCACTACCTGCGTTGTGGATCGTCAGGGCAACATTGTTGGGGAACCGATTATGGGCGGTATTGATAAAGAGGATAACGCTGCCACACTGCAAAAGCTGATCGATGAGGCTCTTGCGCAGTCGCAGCAGTAAATAAGAAAATAGCTTACAAACTCGCAGCAGTCATGGATACGAAAGTACCCTTTGGCTGCTGCGAGTTTGTATTTTGCTGCGCCGCCGTGTGGCGGTCTATGCCCCCTGCTCCAGGGCTTATTGCCCGGTTTGCTTTCCCTCTATAGCATATATTTTGTCTTTTCGATTGTATATCAGCATTTTATACTTGACAAAGTCAAGCGAGTGGACTATACTCTTTTACGAAAGGAGATGCTGCATCCACCATGTATCAAAGAACCCTATCCTACTACATCGCCATGCTGTACCGCAGCTTTGCGGATTTCACAAGCGACAAGCTGCAGGAAGTCGGACTAAATTTCGGGCTTTTGTTTTTTATTGTATATATCGGAAAAAAGCCGAACTGTACGCCTTCGGAATTGACAAAAGCATTGTCTCTTGACTGGGGGCACAGTCAACGGTGCATCAATCGTCTTACTGACGATGGCTTTATTACCAAGGAAAAATCAGGGCGTCACTATCTGCTCAACCTGACAGAACGCGGGCAGGAGGCTTTTGAAGCCGCCCACCGGATATTCTTTGACTGGGACGACAGATTTATGACGAATCTGACTGCGAAAGAAAAGGAACAGCTGCTTGCCTTATTGGAAAAAGCAACAGAAAGGATACCGCACCATGTACGAAACGATTAACAGCCCCATCAATTACGGCGGTCTGGAATTGAAAAACCGTATCATCTTTGCTCCTACCA
>OLES01000196.1_pt1 | contig 21196 bp, 19 predicted proteins | sample 1602811 | NCBI WGS metagenome assembly OLES01 (sample SAMN02675049, study PRJEB24791) | human gut metagenome, SKBSTL061 | isolation source: stool | host: Homo sapiens | place: USA | reverse complement strand
GGTGCGGATCAGCTCCTCGGCGCGGGCACTGCGGCGCACGGGGGCCGAATCGAGCGTCCCCACGCCCCGCACGCCGTTCACCACGGCATGTCCCGAAAAGGCGGCCACCTTGCGGGACACCTCCTGCTTGAAGCCCATGATCACGGCCATCGCCAGCAGCATCACCGCGACGCTCAACGCCACGGAAATCACGCCGATACGCTCCATCACACCGGGTTTGTTCTCCGGGGTGCGCTGCGCCGTCCGGCGGGCGATGAAAAAGGCGAGATTCACGGCTGCTTAATTTGCTGGAAAATTTATGCAAAGTAACACAATAATTTCGTATTTTTGCCCATCATAAACCCACTTTATGAAAAAACAGGCACTGATCACGGGAGCCACATCGGGCATCGGACGCGCCACGGCGCTCCGGCTCGCGGCCGAAGGATACGACATAACGGCGACGGGACGCCGCGCCGAACGGCTCGAAACGCTCCGCCGCGAAATCGAAGCGGCGGGCGGTCGTTGCACCGCGCTCGTCTTCGACGTGCGCAGCGAAGCGGAGGTCCGCAAATTCCTGAGCCCCCTCGAACGGGTGGACCTGCTCATCAACAACGCCGGACTGGCGGCCGGGCTGGAACACATCGACCAAGGCGACACGGCCGACTGGGACGCCATGATCGACACGAACGTCAAGGGACTGCTCTACGTCACCCGCATCATCACACCCAAAATGATCGCCGCAGGCGGGGGACACGTAATCAACATCGGATCGATCGCCGGAACCGAGCCTTACGAAAACGGCGCCGTATATTGCGCGTCGAAACACGCCGTACACGCCATTTCGCAAGCCATGCGTGCCGACCTGCTGAGCCACCGCATCAAGGTCACGGAGATCCGTCCGGGCATGGTCGAAACCGAATTTTCGCTGGTGCGTTTCCACGGCGATCAAGAGCGAGCCGACAAGACCTATACCGGCGTCGAACCTTTGACCGGCGCGGATATTGCGGAAACGATCGCCTGGATCGTACAATTACCGGCCCACATGAACGTTAATGATATAGTACTGATGCCGGCTCAACAGGCCGGTGCATACTACACCTGCCGGAATACGAAATAACAACCCTGTCCGTCTTCGAAATCCGGGGCCGAATATGTCCGGAAGAATCGAAGCGCAGACACTGAAATTGAAAAATTATGCTGCTGATTTTCAACCTGCTCCAAAGCGGTTATTACACCACGGAGCCCGTAGCGTCGCGGTACGACGCCGCCACGATGGGCATGTTCGTGCTGATTATCGTGATCGGCGTAATCGGCTACATCGTGCAGGCCCGCCTGCAACACGTCTTCAAAAAATACTCCGAAGTGCCTTTCCCCGGCGGACTCACCGGTGCGGAAGTCGCCGAAAAGATGTTGCGCGACAACAAGATCCACAATGTGAAGATCACCCACGTCAGCGGACAACTGACCGACCACTTCAATCCGCAGACGATGACCGTCAATTTGAGCGACGCGGTCTATTCGAGCCGCAGCGTCGCGGCGGCAGCCGTCGCCTGCCACGAATGCGGGCACGCCATCCAGCATGCACAGGGCTACGCTCCGCTGGCGTTGCGTTCGCAGCTGGTACCCATCGTGCAGTTCTCCTCGCGTATGGCAATGTTCGTCATCATCATCGGCCTGGTGATCCTGGCCTCCACGCAGAATGAACTGCTCTGCTGGATCGGCGTGGGCATGATCGGCGTATCGGCTCTCTTCTCGATCATCACCCTGCCGGTGGAATACAACGCTTCGCAGCGGGCCCTCGCCTGGCTCCAGAGCAGCCACACGCTCGAAGGCGCACAGCTCGGACAAGCCAAGGAAGCTCTCTCGTGGGCTGCCCGCACCTACCTGGTAGCGGCCTTGAGTGCCGTAGCGTCGCTGCTCTATTACGTTTTGATGATTTTAGGACGCCGTGATTGATGGCCCCGGAAAAGGACTACACACACCGGAGCTGGATCGCCGTCACCCTGCTCATCGCCGTTCTCATCGGATTGAGCCTGATACCCGCCGCAAACGCTCGGCGGGGTCAGTCTGCGCAGGGCTAACATCCTGTCCGACCTCATCTCTTTCGAAGAAGACCTCGAAAAAGCCGAAAAAGCGATCGATCTGGACGATGCGGATTTCCACATCGACCTGACGCAGGTCGCCCGCCAGATCGCCGATACGGTGCCTCAACACGCCCCGACCACCTACGAATGGAACCTCCGGGAAGAGGCGGACGATACGACCGCCCATCCCCGGCTTCCGGATTCGGTCCGGCTGTCGCCGACGCTGATCCCGATCGAAGATTTCGACACGACGGGACACAGCCGCCTCACGGCCTTCTATGAAAAACTGCAGAAAGGCGACGCTCCTGTCCGTATCGCGGTCATGGGCGACTCGTTCGTCGAAGGCGACATCCTCTCCTCGGACCTGCGTGAAAAGCTGCAGCTCCGGTTCGGCGGTTCCGGGGCCGGGTTCGCTCCGATGGCTTCGCCGCTGACCGGTTTCCGGCGCACGATCAAAACCCAGTCCAAAGGTTGGGACTCCTACAACATCATGCAACGGCGGAACACCCCCGCCGCCATCAGCGACTATTATTACATCTCGGGCTGGCTCTGCCAACCTTCGGACGGAGCCTCCGTTCGCTGGGAAGGTTCATCGGACCGGGCTTGCCTGGACAGTTGCCGCACGGCCCGGATCCTGTTCGTCAGCCGTGACGACAGCCGTATCGAAGTGACCGTCAATGATCGGGACAACCGTACGTTCGACATCGAAGGTTCGCCCGCCGTGCGACAGATCGTCGTCCATGACGACATCCGTTCGTTGAGTTTCAAGGTGCTGTCGGGTGCCGCAGAAACGATCGGCTACGGTGCAATCTTCGAATCGGCGCCCGGCGTGGTGGTGGACAACTATTCGATCCGCAGCAACAACGGACAGGCGATGTTCTGGACCTCGCCCACGGTCAATGCCCAGATCAATGAAATGCTCGGCTACGACCTGGTGATCCTGCAATACGGCCTCAACATCCTGGAACCGGGCATCCGCTCCTTCGCCAAATACGGCGAACAGATCGAGAAGATGATCGCCTACATCCGGCAGTGCTTCCCTACGGCCGCCGTATTAGTGATGAGCGTCAGCGACCGCAGCGTGAAGTCGGACTCGGGATTCGTCCCGATGGATTCGGCACCCTACATGGCTGCGGCCCAACGACAGGCCGCGCAAAACAGCGGGGCAGCCTTCTGGAGCGCCTACGACGCCATGCAATCGCTCGGCGGCATGGCGCAATTCGTGGCCAACGGCTGGGCCGGAAAGGACTACACCCACATCAATTTCGCGGGCGGTCGTCGCGTAGCCTGGGCTCTGTACGACGCCATCAACCGAGGTGCCGAACAACATCCTCCCTTCACGCCCGTTGCGCATGACAACGTCATCGACACCCGGAAAATCTCGCACCTGGAAATGATGCTGCGCCAGGCAGCCAGGCCCCGTATGCAAAAACCCTAACGCCCGGACATGATCCAGACGGTGGAAAATATCGGGGAAAAGCTGGTTTCGATGCTCACGTACGACGCATCGCAGCCGTTGATCTTCAGCAGCGGGCTGTTCCTTTTCCTCTTCGCAGGATTCCTCTTCTTCTACGGATTCACCCGCCGGGCTCCGATGGCCCGCATCGTCTATGTCATCCTCTTTTCGCTCTACTTCTATTACAAGTCGAGCGGCATCTACTTCCTGCTGCTCGTCTTCGCTTCGGTGAGCGACTACTGGATCGCCCATGCCATCTACAAAGTGCGGACGCAACGGGCGAAATACTGGCTCGTGGGATTGAGCGTATTGGTCAATCTGGGCATGTTGGGCTATTTCAAGTACACGAATTTCCTGATCGAAATCGCCAACAACCTCTTCGGACAAGGGTTCCTCAACTTCCAGAACATCTTCCTGCCGGTCGGTATTTCGTTCTTCGTGTTCCAGTCGATGAGCTATACGATCGACATCTGCCGGGGACAACTCAAACCCCTGAACAACTGGGCCGATTACCTGTTCTATCTCTCGTTCTTCCCGCAACTGGTAGCCGGCCCGATCGTCCGGGCCAAAGACTTCATTCCCCAGATCCGACAAAACCCGCTGCGGGTCACGCGCGAAATGTTCGGCATGGGCGTATTCCTGATCCTCATCGGCTTATTCAAAAAAGCCGTCATTTCGGACTATATCTCACTCAACTTCGTCGATCGTATCTTCGACGAGCCGCTGCTCTACTCCGGGTTCGAATGCCTGATGGGAATCTACGGCTACGCCCTGCAAATCTATTGTGACTTCTCGGGTTACTCGGATATGGCCATCGGCATCGCCCTGCTGCTGGGCTTCCGCTTTCCGAAGAACTTCGACGCCCCCTACAAGTCGGCCACGATCACCGAATTCTGGCGCCGGTGGCACATCTCGCTCTCCACGTGGCTGCGCGATTACCTCTATATCTCGCTGGGCGGCAACCGCAAGGGGCGTATCCGCACCTATTTCAACCTGCTCGTCACCATGCTGCTCGGCGGTCTGTGGCACGGGGCGGCCGTGCGCTTCATCCTCTGGGGAGCGCTGCACGGCATAGCGCTGGCCCTGCACAAGCTCTGGCTGAGCGTCGTTCCCGGCTCCAAAGCCACAGGAGCCGAAATGCGGTGGTTCTGGCGTATTCCGGGCATTTTCTTCACCTTCAATCTGGTCTGCTTCGGATGGCTGATGTTCCGTGCCGAATCGATGAAAACCGTGCAGCTGATGCTCCACCAAATTTTCACGAACTTCAATCCTTCGGTCATCCCCCAGGTGCTCGAAGGTTATGCCGGCATCTTCCTGCTCGTCGGCATCGGCTACCTGCTGCACATGCTTCCCGACCGCTGCGACCGCTGGGCGCAACGATTCGTCACCTCCCTGCCGACGGTCGTACAGGTTCTCCTGGCCGCGTGCGTCATCTGGCTGGTGATGCAGGTCAAGTCGAGCGATATCCAGCCTTTCATCTACTTCCAATTCTAAACGACCTATGCACTCCTGCGACGAATCCCTGTTTCTGGCTCTCAATTTCGACGGCGGTCCCTGCCTGGACCGGATCATGACCCTCATCTCGGGCATGGCGATCTGGATTCCCTTTTACCTGCTGATACTCTGGCTGGTCTGCCGGCGCTACGGATGGCGCAACACGCTGCTTTTCCTCGCGGCGCTGGCTCTCGCCCTGGTGCTCTCGGACATGCTCTGCGGCATCTTCAAGCACTCGGGTCCCCTGAAACACCTTTGGGCCGATTTTCCTCCCCGCTGGCGCCCGATGTTCTCTCCGGCCCTCGAAGGACTCGACATTCCGGCCGACTCGCTCTTCGCCTGGCGGCATGCCGGGCTCCCCACACCGAACAGCCTCGTACACGTTCCCGCCGGAGCCGTCGCCGGGAAATACGGCACCGTATCCTCCCACGCCGCGACGATCGCGGCAGTCGTCGTAATGTCGGCCGCCGTCATCCGCCGCCGCTGGTTCACATGGCTCGGGATCGCCGCAGCGCTGCTGATCTGCTACTCGCGCATCTACCTGGCCAAACACTTCCCCGTCGATCTGTTGCTCGGCACCGGCGTAGGCATCCTGACGGGTCTTTTCATGCTCTGGCTCTATAAAAAATCGGGAAGAGGCTTTTTCAAGCCCCTCGATCCGAGCGGGAAGCAACAGGCTGAATAGCTCCCGACAAACCGACACCGCTGATCCGGCCGCTCCGGTCGGCACCCCGAAAGACACAGCGCCCTGCCACCTCTCCGATGGCAGGGCGTTTCCGGTTCTTCGTTCGAAATCAGCCCCGGCTCCTTTTCAATAACGGCACCAATCGCACCAAGCAAAAGAGCGCCGCCAACAATGCGATCGCACCCCCGGCATAACCGATCCGGGCAATCGAAGCGTGCGTACAGACGAATCCTCCTACGAGTGCCCCGGCACCGATTCCGACGTTGTAAATCCCCGAATAGACGGACATGGCGATCGCCGTCGCCTCGGGAGCCAGACGAATGATCTCCGACTGGAAAACCAAGTTGAAAATCGTAATGGCCAACCCCCAGCAGATACACAGGGCGACAACCGGGAAGTGCCCGAAAGCCGAAAGGCGCAGCAACAGCAGGAAAAACGCAATACCCACGACGGCAAACCGCATGAAGGCGTAGGGACGTTTTTCATAATCGCGCGAAAACCATAGGCTTCCGACGATCCCCACCAATCCGAACGCCGTCAGCACCCAAGTTATCCAGTCGTTGTCCAGCCCGGCCACCTGTGCCAGGAACGGTTCGATGTAACTGTACCCCGTATAGTGGCCCGTTACCATGAGAACGGTCAGCACATAGACGCCCACGAGGGCGGGGTTTCCCAGCAGGGAAGGCACCTTGCGCAGCGAAATGGTGTCGCGGCTCGGGACCCGGGGAAAGATCGCCGCCAGAAACAGCCAAACGGCCGCCGCGACCGCAGCAATGAAGAAGAAGGTCGTCCGCCACCCCACGTAAAGTCCGATCACGCGGCCCAGCGGCAGACCGACGATCATGGCGATCGACGTTCCCGTGATAATCAATCCCAATGCGGCCGATTGCGCCCCCTTCGGTGCGACGCGAACCGCCAGCGGCGAAACGATCGACCAGAACACCGCATGCGCACAAGCCACACCGATCCGCGAAGCCATCAGCATCGCATAGGAAGACGAAAGTCCCGACAACACGTGGCTCGCAATGAAAAGTCCCAGCACCCCGAGCATCAGCCGCCGACACTCCATCCTCGCTACCGCGAGCATCAACGGCAGCGAAACCAGCGCCACGACCCAGGCATAGACCGTAATCAACAATCCGGCCCGAGCCTCGGTAATCCCGAAATCGGCCGCGATGTCGCTCAACAGGCCGATGGGAATAAACTCCGACGTATTGAACACGAAAGTACAACACATCAGCACGATAACCGGCAGCCACTCCCGCAGGGCGATACGGCCGCGGGTCCATCCGTTTCTCTTCAGCATAGTCAATTACTCAAAGCAGTCAATACTGAAAAATACCGGGTGTCGCCCGGGCAAAGCCCCGCCGCTCACGGATCCTGTCTGCGGGTTCGTCCCGGCCGCAGCAACAGACGGCCACAAACGCATATCGGATCGCTCCGGAGCAAAACTGCGCCACCCTGTTCGGACAGAATCCGATCCGCCCCCCGCAAAGGAGATTCAGGAACCGTCCGATGCGGATAGTACATCCGGCGCATACTTTTTCAGCGGGGCAAAAATAACCGATATTTTGCCGTTTTGTCCGTCCCGTCCCGATTTTCTCGTCCGGCAGGTTCCGAAACTTCCGGGTTTCACCCGTTTCAAATCCGAAAAACGAGGGACGCATCCTTGCAGAATGCGTCCCTCCCCGAAACAGTTATCACTCCAAACTCAGAATCCCCACTCTTCGGGCACGGGGATCCGTGTCTTCACCTCTTCGGGAACATCGGGGAAGAAGGTCATGCCCATCTTCTCCTCGATGAAGCTGACCGGCACGGCGAGGCGGCGCAATTCGGCACGTGCGCTGGTTTCCGGACTTTCAGTAAAAGTTTCGATCCAGAAACCGACGGCCTGCAATTCATCGGCGGTGCACTCCTGAATCCGTTTACCCGTGCTGCCCGACTTCGTACGCAACGCCATCTTGAACTGATGGGTCGGCATCGTACAGAGTTTCTGCGCCGGGTCCGGCTCGGCCTGATTGGAGTCCGAAGAGTCGTACTCCTGCCAGTAATCATGCTCGTAGTAACAGCCCGCCACCACGAAAAGCGTATCGGAAACGATGTTCATATTTTGCACGCCGTCGTCGGCTACAATATCGTTTTCGCTGTTCCGCGTCCCGGCAAAGAGCGCCTCGACATACCCCCAGACTGTTCCGAACGTACCGGCTTTGGCACTCGGCTGCGGAGCGATGTTGGTCGGATAGAACGTCTGCATGTTGATCTGCTGGTTCGCACCGCCGCGTTCGCTCGACATGCAGAGATGTCCCTTCCCCCAATATCCCGACCGCTGGAGATAAGCCATCGTATTGCTCGTCCAATACTGATAGGGATCCGAACCAGAGGGACCGTCCTTGCGGTAAATCTTCGACTGATACGCCGCATCGAGCGACGGATCCGCCGTCCACGGATCGGGATCCGTACGTCCGAAGCCGCCCTCGCGGTAGCAGGCATGCATCGGATAGGCGACCCAAATCGGGTTATGGCGCCGCGTATCGTAACAATAGGAGTAATTCCGCACGGTTTTCCGCGTATTGACGGTCTGCGTCCAATGCGTAAAGAAGGCATAATCGCCCGAAACGACAGCCTGGGACGAAGTCGGAGCGGTCCAATTGGAAGGCAGCTCGGGGAACCGGTAGTCGCCGCCGTCCAAATCGACCGTCTGTCCGCCCGGCCCGGTCGTGAGCTTCAAGTCGTCGAAATTGACGCCGTAGCTCTGCGAACCTTGCGGCGTAAAGCGGATGAAGAGCCGCTGTACGGGAACAGCCAGGGTAAAATCGACGGAGATCTGTTCCCAGATATTATAAGCCCTCGATCCGGTATAATCGATCCGCTGCCAATAGGAGCCGTCACCGCTCAACTCGATCAGACAGTCGGCCGCCGTGAACGAAGCGCCCAAAGAGAGGGTCAGATCGACCTGGTCGGGCGTAAGCGCGATGTCATTCACGATGAAATACGGACCGTTGTCGAACCAGATACGGACGTAGTTCGCACCCGAAGCTCCCGGATAGCGGCCCGACGATCCGAAATTATCGTTATTGATACGAGTCCGGGCGGAGGTATAGGTCACCCCTGCCGCCCCCGGACCGGTCGGATTCTGCCATGCGGCGCTCGCATCGGCCCATCCCGAAAAAGGCGTCTGATCGAAGTCGTCGTAATAAATCGTCTCCTCCGGAACGGGAATCTCGTTCTCGCATGTAATCTCGACCTGCCGCGTCACGGTCTGCTCGCCTTCGCCGGCGGTTACTGTAATTACGGATGTTTTACCCGCAGGAACCGCCGTAACGGTAATCACCCCGTCGTTCTCGCCCGATGCCGGAGAAAACACCAGCCCTTCGTCGCTCGCAACGGCGCTCCAGACGGTATTCGACCGCACCTGAACGGTATTGGCCGAAGCGTCGTCGGGATCGAACGTCAGTTTCTCGGGAGCAAGTTCGAGGGTCGGCTCGAGCACGGCTTTTCCACGGGTTATCCGCACCGAATTGCTCTTCAGTTGCGTACCGTTATTATAAGTATGGACCGCTTCGATTTCGATGCTGCTGTCATCGGGCATCCGTTCGACCCGAAAAGAGCCGCTGCCCCGGCCGGACGATGCACTGAACTTACATCCGGCAGCCGACGGCTTCACCTGGAGCACCCAGGTCAGTCCGTCGGTCGCAGTGACCGTGAACTCGTTTTTTGCAGGATCCTGCTCGTCGAAAACAAGACTCGACGGCGACAAAGCCAACTGATCCGCCGGAGGTGTTTCGTCCACCGAACCGCTGTCGCTGCACCCGCCACAGCACACAGTCAGCAGAACAAACAGACAGGCAGCCCGAAAAGGCCGCAAAAAAGCAGTAAAATTGGAGGTCATAGGCAAAATAATTTGGTTGAATGAATTGACAGGATAAAAATAACGCCTTTTTAGCTTATCGTTTCTCGCATTCCATACATAATCCCTCGCAAAAGATACATTATTGCCCGAAAAAGAGTATCCCGTATCGTTTCCCGACACAATCCCCGACCTGCAAGCACTTCGTCCGCAACCCGTCGGAACGCCCATTCTGCCCGCAGCTTCGCCGGGAAATCCGCCCCGGACAAAATAATCTCCGATCCACCGCAAATAAATTTGGCACTGCCCGGGGCTTTCACTATCTTTGTAGAAGATAGGAGGCGGTCCGGACAATTTCAGCCGACCGACGACCGCAGCGGACGCGCGGTACACTCGCGGACTTCGCCCCGCACGCAGACAGGAAGTCGAAAATTTTCGACGACCGGAAGCACAGCCTGCAAACGGTCTTTGCCGAACGTAGCGGACGAAGACAGAAGTTCGAAGTCAAGTTTGGCTTATCGCCCTCCTTTTCTTATCTTTGCAAACTCGAAATCAACACCCAAAAACATTCAATATGAGCATCGAACTCAGTGAACAGGAACAGTTACGACGCCAATCGCTCGCCGCACTGCGGGAACTCGGCATCGACCCCTATCCCGCCGCCCGCTACGAGGTGACGGCCACGGCACGCGAAATCGCCGAGAATTTCGATCCGGCGAAGAATAATTTCCAGGGCATCCGCATCGCCGGACGCATCATGTCGCGCCGCATCATGGGCAGCGCCTCCTTCTTCGAATTGCAGGACCACACGGGCCGCATCCAAGTCTATATCCGGCGCGACGACATCTGTCCCGAAGGAGATCCGACGCTTTACAACACGGTGTTCAAGAAGCTGCTCGACATCGGCGACATCGTCGGAGTCGAGGGTTTCGCATTCCGCACCAACACCGGCGAACTGTCGGTACACTGCCAGAAGCTGACCCTGCTCTCCAAATCGCTGCGGCCCCTGCCCGTCGTGAAAGAGAAGGACGGACAGACCTTCGACGCCTTCACCGACCCCGAAATCCGTTACCGCCAGCGCTACGTCGATCTGATCGTGAATCCCCACGTACGCGAGGTTTTCATCAAGCGTTCGAAGATCATCTCCACGATGCGCGAATATTTCAACCAGTTCGGGTACGTCGAAGTCGAAACCCCGATTCTGCAGCCTATTCCGGGCGGTGCGGCGGCACGTCCGTTCATTACCCACCACAACGCGCTCGACATCGACCAATACCTGCGCATCGCCAGCGAGCTGTACCTCAAGAAGCTGATCGTAGGAGGCTTCGACGGCGTGTATGAATTCGGCAAGAACTTCCGCAACGAAGGCATGGACCGCACGCACAACCCCGAATTCACCGTCATGGAGATTTACGTGGCCTACAAGGACTACCTCTGGATGATGGAATTCACCGAGCAGATGCTCGAAAAAGTCGCCGTGGCCGTAAACGGCACGACGGAGCTGACGCTCGACGGCAAGCAGATTTCGTTCAAAGCGCCGTTCCGCCGCTTGTCGATGACCGACGCCATCCGCGAAAAGACCGGCTACGACATCACGGGGCAGAGCGAAGAGCAGCTCCGCGAAGCCTGCAAACGCCTCGAAGTCGAGATCGACGACACCATGGGCAAGGGCAAGCTGATCGATGCCATCTTCGGCCAATACTGCGAGGAGGAGTTGATACAGCCCACCTTCATCATGGACTACCCGTGCGAGATGTCCCCCCTGTGCAAGCGCCATCGGTCGAATCCCGACCTCACGGAGCGTTTCGAGCTCTTCGTCAACGGCAAGGAGCTCTGCAACGCCTACTCCGAGCTGAACGACCCGATCGACCAGTTGGAGCGCTTCCAGGAGCAGTTGCGCCTCTCGGAGAAGGGCGACGACGAGGCTATGTTCATCGATATGGACTTCGTCCGCGCCCTCGAATACGGTATGCCGACCTGTTCGGGCATGGGTATCGGCATCGACCGCCTGACGATGTTCATGACGGGCAACAGTTCGATCCAGGACGTGCTCTTCTTCCCGCAAATGCGCCCCGAAAAGAAGGCCGTAAACGATCCTGCCGAGAAATACACCGCCCTCGGTATTCCCGAAGAGTGGGTTCCCGTCATACAGAAAATGGGCTACCTGACAGCCGATTCGCTCAAAAAGCTCTCTCCGGGCAAGTTCTTCAACGACCTGTGCGGTTTTAACAAAAAGAACAAACTGGGGCTGAAGGCTCCTTCGATGGAAGAGGTTAAAAAATGGTGCGAACAGGAGTAAATTCCGGAAGGTAATGACATCGGGAAGAAACATCTGGCTCGCAGGCATCTGCGCCGCAAGCGTACTCGCTGCGGGACTCCGGCTCGGCGACATCGTACCCGACTGGGTATTCCGCACACTTTGCACGCTGGCGCTGGGTACGATCTGGCTCCGCCTCGGGCAGCAGGTGTGGCATCGGTTGCGGCAACGGCAGCGCCCCTGGTTCCTCTTTTGGAACTATGCACTTCCCGTGCTGGTCGCCATCCCGACGCTGGCCAGCCTCTCCGACGACGTCGTTCCCGTGGACCAGCGATTTCTGGCCGCTGCTGCGACCGGAGCGGTTCTCGCCTGCATCTATCGTCTAATCTATCTTAAAAACAAAAATATGAGAAAGAAAATCGTTGCCGGCAACTGGAAGATGAATACACTTCCCGCCGAAGGCGTCGAATTGGCCGAAAACATCCGGGCCGACAGAAACCAGGTTTGTTCCTGCGTGAATTTCATCGTATGTCCGCCCTTCACCCACCTCGGCGGAGTCATCGAGGCACTTCGGGGTTCGGACATCGAAGTCGGCGCCCAGAACTGCGCGGCCGAAGACAAAGGCGCCTATACGGGCGAAGTATCTGCCGCGATGCTCGCAGCCTTGGGCTGCCGTTACGTCATCCTGGGTCACTCGGAACGCCGCCAGTACTACGGCGAAACCTCGGCGACGCTCAACAAAAAGATGGCGCAGGCATTCGCCAACGGTCTGCAACCGATCTACTGCGTGGGCGAGAACCTCGAGGAACGCGAAGCGGACCGCCACTTCGACGTAGTAAAGACACAGATCGAAGAGGTTATCTACAACCTCACGCCGGCCCAGTTCGCCCGAACCGTAATCGCCTACGAGCCCGTCTGGGCCATCGGCACGGGCAAGACCGCGACGGCAGAGCAGGCACAGGAAATCCACGCCTACATCCGCACGATCCTGCGCGAGAAATTCGGTGCGGCGGCCGATGAAACTCCTATCCTCTACGGAGGTTCCTGCAAACCGTCGAACGCCCCGGAACTCTTCGCCAAAGAGGACGTGGACGGCGGCCTGATCGGAGGAGCGGCGCTGAAGGCCGCCGATTTCCTGGCTATCGGCAAAGGTTTTCCGCAAAAATAATTTTGTGTCTTAAAGTATTGACAGACCGGATAATATCCGGTCTGTTTTTATTTTATCCGAAATCTCTCGCTGAAAAAAAATCAAAAAAAAGTTGCATTGTGAAAAAAACGCGTACATTTGCATCCAAAGAACAGTAGAAATGACAAGATTTTCGACGCAGAACTGGTGGTGGCGCTCTTTGTTTAAGGTAAACAATGAGTCCATTGGTATTTGTATGAAATAAGCCGAGAAAATCCGATCCATACAGTCAAAAATATCAAAAGCGTTGTTTGCCGAGCAGACAACGCTTTTTTCGTAACTCCCACGTAATATTGAAAATTACAATATAATAAAAACAAACGATTATGAAAACGAAAAAAATTATCCTACCCGAATCCCAGATGCCGACCCAATGGTACAATATTGTCGGCGATATGACCAATCGACCGCTTCCACCACTGAACCCGACGACCAAAGGACCTGTGACACTCGAACAATTGAGTACCATTTTCGCCGAAGAGCTGATGAAGCAGGAATTGTCCACCGAACGCTACATCGACATTCCGGAAGAGGTGCAGGATCTATACAAGATCTACCGCTCTACCCCGCTGGTACGTGCCTACGGCTTGGAAAAGGCTCTCGACACCCCGGCCAAGATCTACTTCAAGAACGAGAGCGTATCGCCCGTCGGCTCGCACAAGACCAACACCGCGATTCCACAGGCTTACTACAACTACAAGCAGGGAATCCGCCATCTGACCACCGAAACCGGAGCAGGACAGTGGGGAGCCGCGATGTCAATGGCTACGCAGCACTTCGGCATCGACCTGAAAGTTTTCATGGTCAAGGTGAGCTTCAACCAGAAACCCTACCGCAAGCTGATGATGAACACCTGGGGCGCAGACGTGTATGCCTCGCCGAGCGAAATTACAGCCGCCGGACGGGCCGCCCTTGCAAAGAACCCCAACGATTCGGGCAGTCTGGGCATGGCGATCTCCGAAGCCGTAGAAATGGCGCTGCAAAATCCTCAGGATACCCGTTACTGTTTGGGTTCTGTTTTGAACCACGTACTGTTGCACCAGACGATCATCGGCGAGGAGGCCGTGAAACAGATGGAGCTGTTCGGGGAGTACCCGGACGTGGTGATCGGTTGCTTCGGAGGAGGCAGCAACTTCGCCGGCATCAGCTTCTCGTTCCTGCGCGATAACCTGACCAAAGGTAAAAATACCCGCGTAATCGCCGTCGAACCCCAATCGTGTCCCAAGCTGACGCGCGGTGAGTTCCAGTACGACTTCGGCGACGTGGCAGGCTTCACTCCGCTGCTCCCGATGTACACGCTGGGCCACAACTTCCACCCGTCGGACATTCACGCCGGAGGTCTGCGCTATCACGGAGCCGGTTCGATCGTGAGCCAGCTGCTGAAAGACAAGGTCATCGAAGCCCAGTCCGTGCCGCAGACGGAAACTCTGGCCGCAGGCGTTCTCTTCGCCCGTACGGAAGGTATCATCCCGGCTCCGGAATCGGCTCACGCCATCGCACAGGCGATCCGCGAAGCGAAACGGGCGAAGGAGGAAGGCGTTTCCAAAACGATCCTCTTCAACCTCTCGGGGCACGGACAGATCGACCTGTACGCATACGAGCAGTATTTCGCCGGAAAACTTCGGGATTATGAAATTTCAGACAACGAAATCCGCAGTACGCTCAACGAGCTGGAAAAAATTATCTAACAGCGCAACTTTTTCATAGCAAATTTTAACAGTGGCGGCGGATGAAATGTTTCATCCGTCGCTTTTTTCATCCTCGGCCTGTCCATTCATCTACAAAAAAACTGTACAAAGAGCTTCCGTCTCCGCAACATCTTCCCGTTCTCCCAAATGCGGTCCGTCATCCCTCTTTTGTGGAAAATCGTCCGGCCAGCCGACTCGTACAAGCAATACGATACGCCTCATCGACAGTGCAATCCTAAAACGCACCCCTCGCAAAGCACCACATAATGAAGGAATAGCCTGAAGTAAAGTCCCACCATTGCCGATGCAACGAATACCGACAGAACCGGAATCATCCTTGCCACAGATTTACCCCTCCGCCCGCCGAACACTCCGTATAAGATTCGGCATTGGCAGTAATGCGGCATAGGTCGTTAAATTCCCTCCCCCCCCCTCCATAAAATCCCGTGCAAACCAAAATAATAACCGAATAAATGAAAAAACTATGGCGATTCTGATCGGGTTAAAGTTGTGAAGCCGTTACGAACCAAAATAACGACAGCCCTGGGAATGCCAAGTAACCGAATCAGCTTCGGCGGACAAAAGCGACGTGCTTCCGAAAACAGACCGAACCGGAAACAGGACGAAATCGAGAGCAAAGAGTATTGTCACGAAAAACAAAGAATACGGGCTACTGTTTTATGTGCTATTTTGACCAATAAGCCAGAATACGGAAAGTCATACCGGAACCGGCCTGCAAAGAGATCTATGCCGCCTCGGATTTTCCGAACGATCCGGAAATATGAATTCAAGTCCGACGGCACCACAAAAAAAGGACGATGTCGAAACACCGTCCTTTTTCTTCCAACCGTATTCGGAATTACATCTTCTTGCCCACGTTGGTCTTCTTGGCAACCTTCGGAGCAGCGACTTTCTTCGCACCGGCCGCAGCCTTGGAAGCAGCCGGCTTCGCAGCCGCAGCTTTCTTGGCAGCCGGTTTCGCAGCTTTCTTCTCCTCGCCGCCTTCAGTGGCCGGAGCTGCTTCGGCAGCAGCATCGGCAGCCTTCTTACCGCGCGAGCGACGGGTCTTGGGTTTCGCCTCGGCAGCCGTCGGAAGAATACCCAACGTGTAAGCCTCGTTGAAATCGACAAATTCGATGATGCACATATCGGCGGCATCGCCCAACCGGAATCCGGTCTTCAGGATGCGGGTGTAACCGCCCGGACGATCTGCGATTTTCGGGGCGATCGTGCGGAACAGCTCCGTCACGGCCTCCTTCTGCTTCAAATACGAGAATACGATACGACGCGAATGGGTCGTGTCCTCTTTCGACTTGGTCACCAGCGGCTCCACGAACTGCTTCACAGCCTTCGCCTTGGCAACGGTGGTCTCGATACGCTTGTGCAGAATCAGCGACGACGCCATGTTCGATAACATAGCCTTGCGGTGGCCGGCCTGTCTGCCCAGGTGATTGAAATTCTTATTGTGTCTCATTTAAGTTAGTCTTTATCAAGTTTGTAGATAGATACATCCATGCCGAACTTCAGATTGAGCGACGCGAGCAGCTCGTCGAGCTCCGTCAGCGACTTCTTACCGAAGTTGCGGAATTTGAGCAGATCGTTGCGATTGAGTTTCACCAGGTCACCCACCGTATCCACATCGGCGGCTTTCAGACAGTTCAAAGCACGAACGCTCAGATCCTGATCCGAAAGTTTCGTCTTGAGGAGTTGGCGCATGTGCAGGATATCCTCGTCGAACTCCTCCGCACCGTTCGTATCCTCCATATTCACGGTGATCTTCTCGTCGGAGAAGAGCATGAAATGTTGGATGAGAATCTTGGCTGCTTCCTTCAAAGCATCCGTCGGGTGAATTGATCCGTCGGTAGTAATCTCCAAATTCAACTTCTCGTAGTCGGTTTTCTGTTCGACACGGTAGTTCTCGATCGAATATTTCACGTTCTTGATGGGCGTGAAAATCGAGTCGATCGGAAGCGTACCGAACTCACAATCGGCGGGAGTATTCTCCTCGGCAGGCACGTAACCGCGTCCTTTGCCGATGGTGAGCGTGAGTTGCATTTTAGTACCGGGTGCCAGATGACAGATAACCAATTCGGGATTCAATACCTTGAAGAACGAGAGGTAGTTCGAAATATATCCTGCCGTCAGCTCCGTTACACCCGCCACATTGACCGATACCTTCTCGGCATCCTGGTTGTCAACCGTGCGGATAAAACGAACTTGCTTGAGATTCAGGATGATGTCGATCATACCTTCCATCACTCCAGGGATAGCGGCAAACTCATGGTCCACGCCGGCAACCTTGACGGTCGTAATCGCATACCCCTCCAGCGAGGAGAGCAGGATACGGCGCAAAGCGTTACCGACGGTCATACCAAACCCAGGCTCCAGCGGTCGGAATTCGAACTTTCCGAACGACGAAGTGGATTCGAGCATGATAACCTTTTCAGGTTTCTGAAATGCTAATATTGCCATAATATTGAATTGGTTGTTTAATTACTACTTGGAATACAACTCGACGATAAGCTGCTCCTTGATGTTTTCGGGAATCTCCTCGCGCTCGGGACGCTGCAGGAACTTGCCGGCCATAGCCGCACCGTCCCACTCGAGCCAAGCGTAGCGGCTCTTCGAACCGCCGGCCAGAGATCCGACAATGACTTCCAAACTTTTCGACTTTTCACGTACCGACACGATGTCGCCCACTTTGAGCGAGTAGGACGGAATATTCACCACGTTGCCGTTTACGCAGATGTGGCAGTGCGACACCAACTGGCGGGCAGCGGCGCGCGTCGGAGCGATGCCCAGACGATATACCACATTGTCCAGACGGCATTCGAGCAGCTTCAGCAGGTTCTCACCCGTGATACCGCCCATACGGGCAGCCTGCTCGTACGTACGGGAGAACTGTTTCTCCAGAAGACCGTACGTAGCCTTCGCCTTCTGCTTCTCGCTGAGCTGCTGGCCGTACTCCGATACTTTTTTGCGCTTGCGTGCAAGACCGTGCTGTCCGGGAGGGAAATTCCGCTTCTCGAGAACTCTGTCCGCACCGAAAATAGCTTCGCCGAACTTTCTGGCGATCTTGGATTTAGGTCCTATATATCTTCCCATTGTATTAACTTTTTAAAATCAGATAAAATAGTTTTTACGTAACACCTGCCGGCCGAATTATACACGACGGCGGTTAGGAGCACGGCAACCGTTGTGCGGCATCGGAGTAACGTCGATGATCTCCATTACCTCCAGACCGGCTCCGTGGATGGTACGCACGGCAGACTCACGGCCTGCACCCGGACCTTTCACGTAAACTTTCACCTTACGCAAACCCATGTCGTAAGCAACCTTCGCACAATCGGCAGAAGCCGTCTGCGCTGCATAGGGAGTATTTTTCTTCGAACCGCGGAAACCCATCTTACCTGCCGAAGACCAGCTGATTACGTCGCCGACCTCGTTGGTGATGGTGATGATCACGTTGTTGAAAGTAGAGTGTACGTAGGCCATACCCACGGCACCGACCTTAACAACCTTCTTCTTGACTGTTCCAGTTTTCTTTGCCATAACTCTCTAATTATTACTTCGTTGCCTTTTTCTTGTTTGCGACGGTCTTCTTCTTGCCCTTACGCGTGCGGGCATTGTTCTTGGTGCTCTGACCGCGAACCGGAAGACCCAGACGGTGGCGGATACCCCGGTAGCAGCCGATATCCATCAGACGTTTGATATTGAGCTGTACGACCGAACGGCATTCGCCCTCGACCTTGATACCCATATCCGCGATCTTCGAACGAATTGCGCCGACCTGTTCATCCGACCAATCCTGAACCTTGAGGTCGTAGCTGATACCGGCCTCGTCGAGAATTTTGCGGGCGGTCGAGCGACCGATGCCGTAGATATACGTCAAGCCGATCTCGCCGCGTTTGTTTTTTGGTAAATCTACACCTACTATACGTGCCATAAAATTTCTCTTTCTTTAATTAATCGTTTAAACATTACCCTTGGCGCATTTTAAACTTGGGATTCTTCTTGCAGATCACATAAAGTTTGCCTTTACGCTTCACGATCTTGCAATCCTCGCTTCTCTTTTTGATTGATGCTTTTACTTTCATGGTTTTCAAGCAATCTAATGGTTATTTGTACCTAAACGAGATACGCCCCTTACTCAAATCGTAAGGCGTCATCTCCACTTTCACTTTATCCCCGGGAAGAATCTTGATGTAGTGCATTCGCATCTTGCCGGAGATATGGGCCGTGATCACGTGGCCGTTATCCAACTCCACGCGGAACATCGCGTTGGACAACGCCTCGATGATCGTACCGTCCCGTTCGATCGCAGTTTGTTTTGCCATAGAGTCTTACTTGTTTATTGCCTGTTCGATAATACTGAAATCCGTCAGAACGTCCGGTCCGTCCTTGCCCACCGCCACCGCGTACTCGAAGTGAGCCGCCGGCTTGCGGTCACGGGTCGTAACCGTCCAACCGTCCCGTTCGAAAACCACCGCCTTGGTGCCCATGTTGATCATGGGTTCAATACAGATGACCATTCCCTGTTTGAGAAGCGGTCCTCTGCCGCGTGCGCCGTAGTTCGGAACACCCGGGGCCTCGTGCATCTTACGCCCCAGACCGTGTCCCTCCAACTCCCGGACAACGCCGTAGCCGAAACTTTCGGCATACTCCTGCACAGCCGCGGAAATGTCGCCTACGCGATTTCCGGCCTTGGCCTGTGCCGTACCTTTGCGAAGAGCCTCTTTGGTGACTTCCATCAGTTGCCGTACTTCCTCGGCAACTTCTCCCACGGCGAACGTATAAGCCGAATCACCAACAAACCCCTTCATAAACGTACCGCAATCCACCGATACGATGTCTCCCTCACGGAGAACTCTCTTGGATGACGGAATACCGTGCACCACCTCTTCGTTGATCGAAATACACAGCGAAGCGGGGAATCCCTGGTATCCGAGAAAAGCAGGAACTGCTCCGTGCGAACGGATGAAATCCTCGGCGAGGGTATCCAACTCCTTGGTCGTAACGCCCGGTGCGATGTGGCGACCCACCTCGGCCAGCGTCCGGCTCACGAGAAGATTGTTCTCACGGAGCAGCTCTATCTCTTCTTCAGTTTTTAAGTATATCATTCTTTCAGAACTCTCTTGAACAACAATTAGTAGCGGCCCTGAATGCGTCCTGTCTTCATCAGACCGTCATAGTGACGCATCAGCAGGTAGCTCTCTATCTGCTTCAGAGTGTCGAGGATCACACCGACCATAATCAGCAGCGAAGTACCTCCGTAGAAATAGGCGAACGCCTGCTGAATGTTCAGGAACTTCATGGCCAGCGCCGGCAGAATCGCCACCAGAGCCAGGAAGATGGAACCGGGAAGAGTGATTCTCGTCATGATGGTATCGATATAGTTCACCGTCGCCTTGCCCGGCTTTACACCCGGGATGAAGCCGCCGTTGCGCTTCATATCGTCAGCCATCATTTGAGGATTGATAATAATCGCCGTGTAGAAATAAGTAAAGGCGACTACCAGGATGCCGAGCGTAAGGTTGTACCAGAAGCCGCGCATGTCGGAGAATGCCGCAGCAAAACCGGGCGCAACATTGGCGAACAACATCGGAATAAACATCAGCGCCTGCGCGAAGATGATAGGCATCACGTTCGCAGCATTCATCTTCAGGGGGATGTACTGGCGTACACCTCCGTACTGTTTGTTTCCGACAATACGCTTCGCATACTGAACGGGGATCTTACGAACGGCCTGTACCAAGGCAACCGTAGCCATGAAGACCAGGAACAGCAACACCAGTTCGAGGATCAGCATGATGGCGCTACCGTCGGAGGTCTGGAAGCGGGCGTTGATCTCGGCGAGCAACGCGTGCGGCAGACGGGCCACGATACCGATCATGATAATCAGCGAAATACCGTTACCGATACCCTTGTCGGTGATCTTTTCGCCCAACCACGCGGACAGGTACGCGGCATCGGTCAGTTCCAGCGCCCGCACGCCCTCCACGCCGGGGGCGGTCAGGGGCGTGCCGTGCAGGATGGCATCCGCAAAGTTTGCCAGCATCTCCGGGTAAGGCTCTGCCTGCGGTGCAAACTGCTCGGTGGTGGTGGTCTCGGTAAGCTGCTGGCGCTCGGTGCAGCTTGCGGTGCGGCGGTAGGTCTCAGTGTCTGGCGTGTAGGTGTGCAGGGTGAGGGTGTCCTCTTCCAGCAGGGCAGTGCCCTTGGTGCCCACGATCTCCAACCGCTCGGTGTAGCTGCCCTCGCCGGTGGAAAGGATAAAGGTTGCCGTGCGCTGCTGCGGGTACTCCATCAGCAGGGTAGCTTCATCGTCCACCATAAAATCGTTATACTTACCGTATGGTATCACAGCATAAATACTCTCCGGCATTCTGAACAGCCACTGCCAGATATCCAGAATATGCTGTCCCTGATTGAGCAGCGCACCGCCGCCCTCCCCTGCCCAGCTGGAACGCCAGCTGCCGGAGCGGTGGTACATCCATGTGCGGAAGTAGCGGCTGTTTTC
>OLES01000180.1_pt1 | contig 22048 bp, 18 predicted proteins | sample 1602811 | NCBI WGS metagenome assembly OLES01 (sample SAMN02675049, study PRJEB24791) | human gut metagenome, SKBSTL061 | isolation source: stool | host: Homo sapiens | place: USA | reverse complement strand
GGCAAGCGCACGGCGAAGAAGAATCAAAAGCGCCCCATCCGCCGCGAGGTCGCGGGCGCAATCCTGCTGGTGCTGGCGCTGTGCCTGGGCTTTAGCTATTTCCAGTCGGGCGCGTGGCTGCTCGATCAGCCGGCGAAGCTGTGCCGGTCGCTCTTTGGCTGGGGCTATTACCTCGTCGCGCCCGCACTGCTGCTGGGGAGCTATATTCTGCTCTTCCACCGTGGGCGGAACGTCGCGTCCTGCCTTGTCGGCACGGCGCTGCTGCCGGTCGTGTTCGGCGCGATCATGCACATCGCCCTCTGCAAAGAGAAGTATGTTAACATGGATGGCATCTTGAAGATTCTGTGGACGAGCGGCAACGCGCTCGAGTCCGGCGGCGCGGTGTCTGCATCGCTTGCGATCATGCTGGTGCTGCTGGTGAAAAAGGTGCTGGCGATGGTCCTGCTCGTCGTGCTGTTCGTCGCGTTTTTGATGATGGCGTTCCGCTTGACGCCTGCCGCCGTGATCGAGGCCGTGCGCTCGCACGAGCGCGTGCCCTATGAGCCAGTGGAGGAAGAGGACCTTCCGCCGCAGCACACCCATGCACCGCGCCGCAGTGCGCCGGTCCATACGCCGGACGCCGCCATCGACATTCCGCTCGACGGCGAGGAGCGCGTCATCAAGAAAAATCCCACGGGCGGCTTCTTCCGCAAGAAGTCCGATAATATCAAGAGCCCCGACGAGCTGTTAGCGGGCGGAAGTGCCGCGGAGACGAAGAGCGCCGCACCCGTTTCGCCCGCCGCTGCGCCGTCCGCACCCGTTAAGCCTGTGACGGTGGAGGCCGACGACTTCGACCTGCCGCCGTTTGACACGACGCCGAGCGCTCCCGTGAGCGCGCCCGCGCCGGTCGTCCCGGCACCCGCACCTGTGATGCACACGCCGTTTGCCGCGCCCACGCCGAGCGTGCAGGGCGCGCCCGTCGCCGCAGCCGCAGCAGCAACGACGGTTCCCGCCGTGCTGACCGACAAGCAGGAGGACAAGCTCCGCCGCGCCGAGGTCGATGCCGCGCGCGAGGAGGTCACGCGCGAGATCGAGGGCAGCGACGCGCAGCCCCAGCCGCCTGCATATCAGTATCCGCCCATCACGCTCTTAAAAGAGGGCAGCGTGACGAACGCCGCTGAGGCGGGCGCGGAGCTGCGCAACAACTCCCGCCGCTTGGCGCAGACGCTCACGAGCTTCGGCGTGGACGCCCAGCCGGGCGATGTGGTGCGCGGCCCGTCGGTCACGCGCTATGAGTTCACGCTCAGTCAGGGCGTGAAGCTCTCGAAGATCACAAATTTGCAGGACGATATCGCCCTTGCGCTGGGCGCGAGCGGCGTGCGCATCGCGCCCATCCCCGACAAGATCTCCGTCGTGGGTGTCGAGGTGCCGAACAAGCTTGTTTCGCCCGTCAGCATCCGCACGGTGCTCGAATCCACGGAGTTCACCACCCATCCTTCCACCACGGCCTTCGCCGTCGGCAAGGACATCAGCGGCAAGAACATCGTCGGGAATATCTCGAAGCTTCCGCACGTGCTCATCGCCGGTACGACAGGCTCCGGTAAGTCCGTGTGCACGAACTCGCTGATCGTCTCGATGCTCTATAAGTCAACGCCCGAAGAGGTGCGCTTTATCATGGTCGACCCGAAGATGGTCGAGCTTGCGCCCTACAACGGCATCCCGCACCTGCTCATCCCCGTCGTCACCGACCCGAAAAAGGCCGCGGGCGCGCTGCAATGGGCCGTGTACGAGATGATGAAGCGCTACAAGATGTTCTCCGAGCACAACGTCAAGGACCTTGCCTCCTACAATAAGGTGGCGGAGACGGACGAAACGCTCAAAAAGCTGCCGAGCGTCGTCGTTGTCATCGACGAGCTGGCCGACTTGATGCTCGTCGCGGCGAAGGAGGTCGAAGAGTCGATCTGCCGCGTGGCGCAGATGGGCCGCGCCGCGGGCATGCACCTGGTTATCGCGACGCAGCGTCCGTCCGCGGACGTCATCACGGGCCTGATGAAGGCCAACATCCCGAGCCGCATCGCGTTCGCGGTCGCCTCCGCGATGGAATCGCGCATCATCCTCGACACCGCGGGCGCGGAAAAGCTCGTCGGCCGCGGCGATATGCTCTATGCCCCGCTGGGCGAAGGCAAGCCCAAGCGCGTGCAGGGCTGCTTCATCTCGAGCGAGGAGATCGAGCGCGTGGTCAACTTCGTCAAGGAAAACGGCGAGACGGACTACGACGAATCCGTCATCGACAAGATCAACGCCGCCGTCGCCGAAAAGGAGAAGGGCAGCGGCAAGGGAGGCGGCAATGCCGCGCCTGATCAGAACGCCGCCGACGATGTGGATGAGCTGCTCCCTGCCGCGATCGACGTGGTCATGGAGACGGGTCAGGCGTCCGTCTCGATGCTCCAGCGCCGCTTGAAGCTCGGCTATTCGCGCGCGGCGCGCATCGTCGACGAGATGGAGACGCGCGGCATCGTGGGCCCGTTCGAGGGCTCGAAGCCCCGCCAGCTGCTTATCACGAAAGAGCAGTGGCAGGAGCTCAAGATGAAGGGCGCCTACGGAGCAGTGCCACCGGAAGCGGAAGAGCTTCCGCCGCCGGGCGAGGAAAACTGAACAAAGCGAAAGCACCGAAAGCAAAACGGCTTTCGGTGCTTTTTTTGCGCGTGTTTGGTTCCCCGCGCACAGGAGTCGCATAGACTGTCGGGGAAGAAGAAATGGGGGAGGAGATCGACATGGCCTATTCCGACAGGGAACTGCTCGCCCGCCTCATCGAGTGCGAAGCGGGCGGCGAGGGCGAGAATGGGATGAAAGCCGTGGCGAGCGTCGTGATGAACCGCGTGCGCGCGACCGGCGGCGAATACGCGCGCGTGGGGCAGGGCAGCATCCGCAATATCATCTTTCAGCCGGGGCAGTTCGTCTGCGCGAGCGAGACCGAGCGCGGCAGCTACAACCCGCAGAACATCTACAACATGCGCCCGACCGATATCCATTACGAGATCGCGGACTGGGCCATCGCGGGCAACCGATTGAACGGCCTTGGAACGGCGCTGTGGTTCTTTAACCCGTTTTCGCCGTCCTGCCGCGCGAATTTTCCTTCAAATGTGGGGACGTTCGTCATGCGTATCGGCGACCACTGTTTTTATAACCCCACCGCCGCGTATTACGACACCTGAGAAAAGCAAATCAGCAGCAACGGGAAAGGGAGAGGACGTTTTTATGATCCAGATGGGAAAAAGCATGCCGTGCCTTTATGAGCAGATGGCTGCCGTGCCCGCCATGGCGAGCGCGCAGCAGAGCGGCAACAGCAATAATAGCAGTAATAACAACAGTAACAACAACGCGAGCCAGAGCTATGAGGAAATGCTTGGAGGATCGTCGGGGGCGGGGGGCATGTCGCTCGTGCCGCAGGGCGGCGCGAGCGGGCAGTTCCAGCCCACGCCCGACAAGATCGAAGAGTCGCAGACCGTCGACAAGATGGCCTACAATTCGTGGAAGGGGATGCTCGCGCGCAACATCGGCCGCGCAGTCATCGTGAGCTTCCTCGTCGGTTCGCAGAACACGGTCGTGGCGGTCGGCACGCTGCAGGAGGTCGGAAACGACTATATCACGCTGTTCCACCCCGGCCGCAGCGCCTACATCACCGCCGACATCTACTCCATCCGCTTCGTGGAGTTCCCGCAGGGGAACAACGTGATCACACTCAACTAAAAAGGGACGCTTTCGCGTCCCTTCATTTTTGCTTTTGCGTTCGCAGACGCAAAGAATTTTGATGGTCGATCGCCGCGACCAGCGCGTGGCGATCGACACCTCTCGCTCCGCGCGTGTCGCAGCCGCCAGCGGCGGCAAGGCACAAAGCGGAGTGTGGCCTTTCTCAAAAAAGCGGCTTTACCGCTTTTTGAAGTACTTAGAATCTTCTTCTCCGCCCGTGGTAGCCGCCGTGTGCCGCGCCGCGGCGGCGGTGGCCGTAGCGACGGCGGCGGGAGAACATCGTCACATAGACGACGAGCGCGACGATCAGCAGTACGACCACGATCAACAGAATGCGGACGAGCGGCTTTGCGAAAAAGTCAGACACCCTGCGCTGCGCCGTCAGGAACCACGAGGCCGATACATCGTTCAGCGCTAAGAGGTCCGTCTCGGCGTAGACCTTACCATTGTAGGAGAGCGTCAGCTTGCCGAGCACGTCGCCCGCGGAAACGGGCGCGTCGACCGTGTCGTTCGTGAGCGTCACGGTGCGCTCAAGCATGTCGGGCTCGACATTGTCGGGCAGCAGGCAGGCGATATCCTCCGCCGCGTGGGTCGAAACGTAGCTCGCCTCGCTCGAAAGCGCGACGGGCACCTCCTGCACAAGGTCGGAGGAGGAGAGAATGTCGCGGAGGACAAAGTTGTCAAAGCCCCAGTCGAACATGCGCGACGTTTCGGAGAAGCTGCGCGTCTGGATGGTCACACCGTCCTCGAGCGTCACGCGCTCTGCGCCCAGCACCACGCTGATCATGTGGCGGCTGCCGCGCAGGGCGGACGAAATGAGGCAGTAGCCCGCCTCGGGTGTCGAGCCGGTCTTGATGCCCTGCGCGTCGCGGTACACATAACCGCGGGCGCGCCAGTTGGAAATGAGAAAGTTCGTCGAATGCAGCTCACGCGGCTTGTCGGTCATGTTCGTGGCGGGCACGGTGTAGCTCTTGGAGTTGCAGATCTCCATGAATTTGTCATGCTTCAGCGCCTCACGCGTGATGAGGTAGAGGTCCCACGCGGTCGTGTAGTGCTGGGAATTGTGAAGACCCGTGGCGTTGGCGAAGTGCGTGTGCTCGCAGCCAAGCTCCGCCGCGCGCTCGTTCATGCGCGCGACAAAGGCGTCGACCGAGCCGTAGAGCGTTTCGCCCAAAATGTTGCACGCCTCGTTCGCCGAGACGATGAGCATGCAGTTGAGCAGCTGCTCGACCGTCATCGTTTCGCCGGGGACGATGTTCGCCGTGCTGCCGTCGCTGGAGAGCCCCTCGAACGCCGATTCCGTCGCAGTGACGGAGTCGGTCAGCGCAATCTTGCCCTCGTCGATGGCCTCAAACACCAGCAGCGCGACCATCACCTTTGTGAGCGACGCGGGGAAGTTCTCCTGATGGGCGTTTTTCTCATAGAGAATTTCGCCCGTGTCGGCCTCAATGAGAAGGCCGGCCTTCGCGTCGAGTGTGAAGTCCTCATAGGCGTCAGCGCTCGTGAGCGAAAAGAGCGGGAGCAGGAGCGCAAAAGATAAAAAAAGTGAAAACCAGCGGCGTTTTTTCATGGAAATATACCTCGTTGTATGATACAATCAAATAGAATACAGTGAAGAGGAGCGCGCCGTTCGGCACGCTTCGACATCAGTATAGCAAAAAAGGCAGGCGAGCGCAACCGTGGAAAAGCAAGAAAAGAAAACCAAAGTCAGCGGCGTCTACCTTGTGCTCGCCGCGCTGACGGTGCTGTTCGCCGTTTCGCTCGTTTTTCTGCACAAAACGGCCTACGAGGGTGCCTCGCACGGGAATTACACCGTGACGACGCAGGACAAGACCGACGAGATCACCGCGCCCACGCGCGTTGTGACGCTTGTGAACGTCAATACCGCGACGGCAGAGGAGCTTGAAACGCTGACGGGCATCGGCCCGTCGCTCGCGCAGGCGATCATCGACTACCGCGCAGAGCACGGCGATTTTACGGCGGCGGAGGACCTTTTGAACGTCAAGGGCATCGGAGAGGCGAAGCTCGAGGGATTCCGCGCGGAGATCACATTCACGGAGGAGGATGGCAATGAAAATTCTGGTGGTTGACGACGAGCAGCTTCTCGTCAAGGGCATGAAATTCAATCTGGAAAACGAGGGCTACACGGTCGAGACCGCCTACGACGGCGCGACCGCCATCGACATGGCGAAAAGCGGCGGGTTTGACCTCATCATCCTCGATCTGATGATGCCGCAGGTGGACGGGCTGACGGCCTGCATGCGCATCCGCGAATTTTCCAATGTGCCCATCATCATGCTGACCGCCCGCAGCGAGGACGCCGACAAGATCATCGGCCTTGAGTCCGGCGCGGACGACTATATCACAAAGCCGTTCAACATCTTAGAGCTCAAAGCGCGCATCCGCGCGCTGCTGCGCCGCGCGAACGCCGCACCGCAGCAAAAGCAGACTGAAACGCTCCTGTTGACCGCGGGCGGCATCACGCTCGACCCTGAGCAGCGCGTCGCCGTCAAAAACGGCGAGATCGTCGAGCTCACGGCCAAGGAATACGACCTCATCGAGCTTCTTGTCAAGAATCCGCGCCGCGTTTACTCACGCGAAAATCTGATGGACCTCGTCTGGGGCTACACCTACGCAGGCGACTACCGCACAGTGGATGTGCACATCCGGCGGCTTCGCGAAAAGCTCGAGGAAAACCCCGCCGCGCCGCAGCACATCCTGACCAAATGGGGCGTGGGATACTACTTGAAGGACTGATTTCCCACTAAAAGAAAGAGAAGGGGGCAGCGCCGTGCAGATGCATGCGAGCCTGCAGCGAAAATTCAGCTTCAGCTATATCGCCATCATTCTGGCGGTGCTGATCCTGCTGAACACGTATCCGCTCATCACGTCGGAAAACCTGACGTTCCGCTCTAAGCAGAGCTCGCTGCAGGGCAGCGTCTCGGTGATGGTGACGGCGCTCTCCGGCCTTGAGGAGCTGAGCGAGGAAAACGTCGCGGGTGCGATGACGCTCGTGGAGGAGACGGGCATCTCCCGCGTGCTTGTGACGGACGCCTCGGGCCGCGTGCTGTATGACACGCGCGAAACCGACGGCGCGATCGGCCGCTACGCCTTTTATACAGAGCTTGTGCAGGCGCTTCGCGGAGAAGATGTCTTTTACACCGAATTTTCGGACAAGGCGTTCAAAAGCCGCGCGGCCTCGCCGGTCATCTACCACAGCCAGACCATCGGCGCGGTGTATGCCTACGAATACGATACCGAGCAAGCGGAGCTGCTGCTGTCCCTGCAGCGCAATCTCCTGACGATTTCGGCGGTCGTGCTGGTGTTCGCCGGCGGGATCAGCGTACTCTTATCCCGTGTGCTGACGCGGCGCTTCGGTGTACTGACCGACGCCATCCGCAAGATGCGCGAGGGCTCGTACAGCCACCGCGCCGAGGTCGGCGGGCACGACGAGATCAGCGAGCTCGCCGCCGAGTTCAACGACATGGCTGACCGGTTGCAAACGCCGGAGGACGCTCGCCGCCGCTTCGTGTCGGACGCGAGCCACGAGCTCAAAACGCCGCTGGCGGGTATCAGGCTTCTCTCCGACTCCATTTTGCAGACGGAGAACATGGACGCGCAGACCGTGCGCGAATTCGTCGGCGATATCGAGCAGGAGTCCGAGCGCCTGGCGCGCATCACGGAAAATCTGCTGCGATTGACGCGCCTGGACAGCGGCATGCTGCCCGAGGCGCAGCGCGTCGACCTCTCGTCCGTGATGGCGCGCGTGGTGCGTATGCTGCGCCTTGTGGCCGAGGAAAAGCAGGTCGACCTCTCCTATGAAATTCGCCGCGAGGGACAGACCCTTGCGAGCGAGGATGAAATTCACGAAATCATCTACAACCTGACGGAAAACGCCATCAAGTATAACCGCCCCGGCGGCTTTGTGAAGCTGCTGCTCGCGGGGGATGAAAAGGACTGCCTTCTCACTGTCAGCGACAATGGCATCGGCATTCCGGAGGGGGACATGCCCCGCATTTTCGACCGCTTCTACCGCGTGGACAAGATGCGCTCGCGCGCCGCGGGCGGTACAGGCCTTGGCCTTTCCATCGCCGCCGACACGGCGCGCCGCCGCGGCGGCAGCATCGAGGTCCGCGCCCGCGAGGGCGGCGGCACGGTGTTTACCGTGCGCCTGCCGCGCTGCGAAGAGGGAGGGGATGAGACATGAGAAGACGTCTTTCCCTGACTGCGGCATTAGTCCTCCTGCTTTCGCTTCTCTGCGCCTGCGCGGCCCAGCACGCGCAGGAAATGGACGAAAACGGCTACGAGCTCTATTTTCTCAGCGATCCCAACTCCGCGGGCGGCGGCGACGCCATCCGCACGCAGGAAAAGCGTCTGACGCTCGACGGCGCGATGGAGACCGAAGACTGTGTCCGCGCGCTGATGGAGGCGCTGCTCGCAGGGCCCGACGAGCCGTCGCTCTCGTCGCCCATCCCGGAGGGAACGGCGCTCAAGTCGCTCAAGGTGTCGGGCCGCCGCGCGCAGATCGACTTGAGCGCACAGTATGCGCGCCTGACGGGCATCGACCTGTCGCTCGCTGACTACTGCATCACGCTGACGCTGACGCAGCTGCCGAATGTGAACGCTGTGAGCATCACGGCGGACGGGCGCGAGCTGCCGTACCGCGAGACGCAAGTGCTGCTCTCGGCGGATACGCTGCTTTCCTCGCGTGAGAGTGGCCTGCGGCCGATCACCGTGTCGCTTTATTTCCTCGACAGCAAGACAGGCGAGCTGCGCGCCGAGCAGCAGACGCTCGCGCTCTACGAGGGCCAGACGCGCGTGAACGCGCTGCTCGAAGCGCTCGCGCAGGGGCCGGAGGACGATTCGCTCGTCTCGCTCCTGCCGGAGGACTTTGCGGTCATCTCCTCTCGCATCGAAAACGGCGTGTGCTATCTGAATCTCCCGGCTAACGTCTCACTGCCGGAGAACGAGGCGGAGCGCGGTTTGATGCTGAGCGCGCTCGAGCAGTCCATTTTGTCGCTCGGCGGCGTGGACGAGGTGCAGTTTTTGATCGAAGGCTCGGCCGAGCCCGACGGCTACCGGTAAAAAAGGCCCTCCGCAGAAATGCGGAGGGCCTTATCATATCTTGCGCTATTTTACGCTCACTCGCGCGCGAGCATCGCCGCGCCGATCACGCCCGCGCGGTAGCCGAGCGTGCAGAGCTCGATGCGCGTGTGCGAGACGGCATAGCGCGAGCCGAACGAACGCTCGCGCACCCTTTCGCGCAGCGGCAGGAGCAGCGCGTCGCCCTGATTTGCTACGCCGCCCGAGAGGGCCAGCACTTCGGGGAAGAAAATGTTGACAAGATTTGTGAGCCCGCAGGCCAGATGCTCGATGTAGTCCTCCACGACCTGCGCGCCCACCTCGTCGCCGCGCTCCTTGGCGAGAAACGCTGTGCGGCCGTCGACACCGCCCTGCTCCGCGGCAATCGCGTGCAGCAGGCTCTCGGGGTGCGCGGCCATGGTGCGCTTCGTGTCGCGGATCAGCGCCGTGGCGGAGGAGTAGGCCTCGAAGCATCCGCGGCTGCCGCAGGTGCACTCTTCGCCGTTTTCCGCGATGACCATGTGGCCGATCTCGCTCGCCGCGCCCGTGTAGCCTGTCAGGAGCTTGCCGCCGAGCACCACGCCGCCGCCGACGCCCGTGCCGAGCGTGACGACGATGGTGCTCTCCGCGCCGCGGCCGCAGCCGAACAGCGCCTCGCCCAGCGCCGCGGCGTTTGCGTCGTTGCCGAGGTGGATGGGAAGCGCAGTATGCGCGCGCAGCGCGCTTCGCAGGTCGAAGTTCACAAAATTCAGGTTCGCCGCAAAGCGCACGATGCCGCTCGCGTCGTCCACCGTGCCGGGGCAGCCGACGCCCACGCCGCCGACGGTGTCCTCGCCGATAGAGAGCTGCGCGATGACCTGACCGATGCGTCCCGCGACCGCCTCGGGGCCGAGATCGACGCGCGTCGGGATAGAATGCTCCTTTAAGATCTCGCCCTTCGCGCTCACGAGTGCGCCCTTGATGTTCGTGCCGCCGAGGTCAATGCCGATATAGTTCATAAAAACGCCCCTCCCGGGTGAAATGTGTCCTCATTGTATGCCGTGTCGGCGGAAAATGCAAGAGCTCGCTCGCAGGAGAAAAAAGTTTCTTAAAAAAATCATAAGGGTGAAACTTTTTGAGAAATTTCTCGTCTAAGAGAATGTACGGAACGAAAAAAGCTCCGCATAATCAGGATGGAAAGAAGACGATGAAAGGAGAAACAAAATGAACCGTTGGAGACTAATGAGTGCCCTCGCACTTGCCGCCGCGCTGCTGCTCATGGGCTGCAGAGAGACGGAGAAACAGACCGATATGGCGAAAGAGCATCCCATCACCTATGAAGACGTCTGTGAGCGGAACACGATCTCTGCGCTGCTCAAGCGGCACGAGGTGGTGACTGTCACTTGTGAGAGCGTGGACAGCAGGAACCGCGGCCTGGCCGAAAAAGCAACCGATCAGTATACGCTTGACGAAAAGGAAAGATGGCAGAGCTGGCGGCACAGATGGAGCAGTGATGAGTATGGCGAGAGCGATGTTTACAGCATGGATGTCTGCTCAGACGATGTTCCAAACGGAATGAGCCTCATTGCGGCAGGGAACGACGAGAGCGGCGTTATGGGACGCATCGACGTGACGGTGTTTGCCGCGGGGAATTGGTACGAAAAGAGTATCCTCCCGCTGCCATATCTGACCATTGTCGGCGACGGTGTGAGCGTAGAAGCCGGAGAGCCGTATGAGCAGGATGGCAAGCTTGTATTCGAGGTCAAATCGCGCCTGATCGGCGGCGATGACGACAACGCGTATTCGCTGGAGCAGTATTGCGTCGACCCAACCTCCGACGATCTGCTGAGCGCGCGGATGGAGCTGCGCTCGAAGAACGCAAACGGGGAGGACATCTGCTATGGAACAGAGCAGTACACCTTCGACTATGACCGCCCCTACGAGCCGGAGAAAGACCTCTACGCGCAGATGCTGTCGGACGACGGCCCCAGGCGCGAGGTAACGATCGTGTGGGATCACGGTACGGAGCAGGAGCGCGAGCAGAATGTCACCGTGCCGCTGAGCTCGCTCCTTTACTTAAGCGGCAGTCAGGAGTTGCGCTCTTACTACGACGCCGCCATGACGCAGGAGTATCAAACCCCTGAGATCGAGTGGCCGGACGGCGGCAGCACGACCGTCTATGTGAAAAGCGGCGATCAAGACTGACGGGAGATGAGAGAGGAGAGCACACCATGAAAAGCTGGAAGAGAGCCGTCACCGTTGCTTTATGCGCTGCGAGCTTACTTGTGGGCTGCGGAGTGCAGAGCGGCAACGTAAGCAACGACGACAGCACCGATGAACCGCAGCAGATCACGCTCGAGCAGATCCGTGCCGCGAATGATCCGCGATCCCTGCTCGAAAAGCACGACACTGTGACCGTGACCGTGCAGGAGAGCGATCAGAATGACGCCGTGACCGATACGGCGAAGTTCCAGTACACCTACGTTGTGGATGAGGTGCTGGCCTGGTATCACTATCAGTATACCGAGAACAGCGACGCAGGCGAGGATGAAGTGTGGGGCGAAGCAAACGAAAAAATGTATGCCGAGCGCAGGGCGAGCGACGATGCTGCAAGCCTGAGTATTCACTTTAGACACGATGACAAGCAATATATTCTTGACATGATGCCCCAATGCCCCACATCCGGAGAGAATGCAGAGCAGACGATTGACGGATGCAGTGAAGAGAACGGCGCGATCCTGCTTTCCGTCACCACGCGCTATCTGGATTCCAGCGGCTATTATTACACCACGTGCTACCGCGTTGACCCCGCAACGAGTGAACTGCTTGAGATGTCGGTGACCGACTACCATGAAGATGAAAATGGCGCGGTATCCAAGCAGGGAATAAGGCTTTACCGCTGGAGCTACGACGAGCCTTATAAAGCAGGGCGCAATCTGCTGAACGAGGTCCTGTTTTCGACGGACAGCATGGAGGACGTCTGCGATCTGACGTACTTCTATCCCGCGCCGGGCTCGGAGAAGGGCTGGGACGTTGGGGAGAACGGCTGGAGCGTCAGCGAGATCCGCGTGGCGCATGGCACGCGCATCCTCTTCCTCGACAGTGCGGATCTCGCGCTTTATGCGGACAGGGAGCTGACCAAGCCCATCGACTTCTACGACGGCGTCGACACGAGCGGCGAGAGTGCAACGGTCTATATCGTGCCGCTGGAAGAAAACCGTTAAAAAGAATTTGAAACGCGGGCGTAAGTCCGCACCCAAATAAGGAGGAAACCAAGGTGAAAAACTGGAAGAAAACTGGTATTGCCGCGCTTTGCGTCGCGGCACTTCTTGCCGGCTGCGGCACGCAGGGCGGAGATACGAACAACAACGACAGCAATACTGACGAGCCCAAGGAGATCACGCTTGAGCAGGTGCGCGTGGACAACATTCCCGAAAAGCTGCTTGAAAATCACGAGGCCGTGACCGTGAGCATTCAGGGCACCGACCAGGACAGCAAAGAGACCTACACAGCCAAGGTGCAGTATACGCGCGATGATAAGGGAAACCTGCTGCTGGCCTCGCACTACAGCTACACCGCCGACAGCCCCGTGGGTGAGGATGAATTCTTCGCTCAGGCCTGCCTGTCGATCGAGGGAAACGGCGTGTATCTCAGCAAAATGGAAAGCGACGGCCGCCTGAATATGAACTGCTACCCGAGCGGCGAGTATGAGAGCTACATTCAGGCGATGCTGCCCTCCTGCGGCGAATTGCAGGACGACGGCTCGGTCGAGACCATCGACGATCAGAGCGAGCAGGACGGCGCAGTGGTGATCTCGACGACCACGACCTACAACGACATGCCGGACTACTACTTCACGACCCTCTACTATGTCGACCCCGCGACGGGCGAGCTTCTTGCCAAATCCGTGACAGATTACAGCAAGGATGAGAGCGGTGAGGCATCCGTCCTCGGCACGACGCTCTATGATTGGAGCTATGGCGAGTCCTATCTGCCGGACAAGGAGCTGGCGGCCGAGGCCTTCAACAGCGATGAGGTCTGCGCGCTGACGCTTGTTTATAACCCCGGCGCGGCGGACGAGGAGACGCAGGAGATCTCCATCAAGCGCGGCACTTATGTCACGTTTGTGAGCAGCACCGGCAATCTTCTCTATGCGGACGCGGCGCTGACGCAACCCATCGACGACACCGTGTCCATCGACACAAATGGCGAAGAGATGACGGTCTACGTCGTGCCCGACGTGCCGCTGAACTAAAACGGCATGAACTTAAAAAACGGCGGACTTCAAAAAAGTCCGCCGTTTTTTTCAAAAAGGATGAAACATTTTTCGATAAATTCCGTCTAAATAATACAGGAAAGAGGCTCGGTGCGAGAATTAAGGAACTCTTAAATAATTTGTAACCAAATCGCGCCTGATTGTAACGACTTCCTCATAAGATGAGATTATAATGAACCCAAGATTAAAATTGAGGAGAAACTGCGATGGCAAATGACCAGAAGCCCGTCATTTCGGTGCGAAAGCTCCGAAAGGTCTACATGATGGGGCAGGAGCACGTGGTCGCACTGCACAATATTGACCTCGACATCCCGCGGGGCGAGGTGTGCTGTATTTTCGGCACGTCCGGCAGCGGCAAATCGACGCTGCTCAACCAGCTGGCGGGACTCGAAAAGCCCACGCGTGGCGTGGTGCGCATCGGCGGCGTACCGATCTCACAGCTCAACGAAAATCAGCTCGCGGCCTTCCGGCAGAAGCACATCGGATTTGTCTTCCAGTCCTACAACCTGCTGCCGGAGCTGACGGCGGCGGAAAACGTGGCCATGCCGCTGATGTTCAAGGGCATCGACCCGGATGTGCGGCTGCTGGAGGCGAAGAAAATGCTCTGCCGCGTGGGACTGAAGGACCGCATGGACCACTTTCCGAACCAGATGTCCGGCGGACAGCAGCAGCGCGTGGGCATCGCACGCGCGTTCGTCACGCATCCCGAGGTCGTGTTCGCCGACGAGCCGACCGGCAACCTCGACTCGAAGACAACGAAAGAGGTCATGCACATGATCCGCGGCTTTGCCAAGCGCTTCCACCAGACGATCGTGCTCGTCTCCCACGATCCAGAGATGACCGAGTATGCCGACCGCATCGTCACGCTCATCGACGGCAGGATCGTCAGCAACGTAGAAAATCAGGTCAAGGCGGAGATCGACGCCGCACCCTACATCGAATAACGGAGGAAATCGAACATGAAACGCATCTCAAGATCCCTGCTCTCGCTCTGCCTTGCCCTTGTGCTGTGCGCAGCGCTGCTGCCTGTGAATGTCGCCAAAGCGACGGGCGAAGGCACGGCGGCACGGACGGGAACCAGCTTTCTGATCACCGGCTACCGGGCCAGCAGAAGCAGCATTTACACCGGCGATACGGTGGACATCACGGTCTACTTATCCCGCACGGACGGCAGCAACGATTCGATCCGCGTCGTGCGCGGCCTTGACAGCTTTCAGGACGGCACGAGCGCTGTTGCAAGCGGACAGAACGGCGAATATACCGTTACGTTCACCGGCCTGACCTACACCGGCGACAGCGGCAAGCAGCTTGCCTTTACAATTTATTATGAAGGCAACGGCGGCGGCTATCAGGACGGCAACACCGTTCCGGTGCGCGAGTGCGTGCCCTACACCGAGCCGGCGCCCGCTCCCGAGCCGACGCCGGAAGTGATTCCCGAGCCGCGCGCCGTTTTCAACTCTGACGGTATGTCCACGGCCATCGCCGCGGGCCAGACGAAGACCATCACCGTTTACATCCAGAACGCCGGCACGACCGCCATGCGCGACCCCATCCTGACGCTCAAATCCTCCGGATCGCTTCTCATCATGGGCAGCCAGGACTACATGCTCGACGATATCCGCGCGGGCCGCGACACGGCCGTCACTGTGACGGTCAAGGCGCCCGACAAGATCGAATCCCAGATGCAGACGATTGACGCCACGCTGTCGTTCTACTATGACAACGGCACGCAGCTCACCGGCGGCAGCGCCAGCGGCAGCGTGAACGTTCTCTCCACCGTTACCAAGGATACGAAGGACGAGGAGACCATTGCGAGCCCCACGCCCATCGTCATTCTCTCGAAGTACAACTATGGCGGTTCGTCCGTCGCGGCAGGCTCAAGCACGAACCTGAGCTTCTCGTTCACGAACACCAGCAAGACCATCAAGATCGAAAACGTCATGGTCACCGTCACCGGCGGTCAGGACCTGATGCTCAACGGCTCGACGAACACGTTCTACTTTGAATCTGTCGCCGCGAGCGGCAGCAAGACCGTCACCGTGCCGATGAAGGCCGCGCAGCTCATCAGCGCCAGCGCGCAGGACGTCAAGATCGACGTGACCTATGAATATGTTGACCAGAACGCAAGAAAGTCGGGAAACGCCACGCTGTCGCTGAGCGTGCCCCTCTACCAGCCCGACCGCTTTGAGCTCAGCGAGCCCAAGACCTCCTACACCGGCTACGTCGGCGAGGAGACGAGCCTGACCATCGACTATGTCAACAAGGGCAAGAGCGCCATCAACAACGTTGAGGCGACCATCTCCGGTGACATTGATTCCCCCACGCCTTATCAGCGCGTCGGCACGATCGACGGCGGCAAGAACGGCACCATCGCCTTTGCCGTGACCCCGCAGCTGGAGGGCGAGAATCAGGTCAAGATCGTCATCACCTACGAGGATTCCAACGGCAACACGAAAGAGCGCGTCTTTGAAGCGACGGTCGAGGCCATGGCCTACGAGCCGGCCGACCCCGGCATGGACGACCCCGGCATGATCGACCCCGAGCCGACGAGCACCTTCCCGTGGAAGTACGTCATCATCGCGCTCGTCGTTATTGCCATCATTGCCCTGATCGTGCTCCGCGCCCGCAAGAAGAAGGCCAAGCAGAAGGCCGAGCAGGCGCTGTGGGACAAGTGGGACGAAGAGGAGCTCGCCGAGGAGAAGCAGGAGGCAGCGGAAGCCGCGGCGGCTGAAAACAAGGAGACTGCGGCCACGGGTGCTGAGGAGCAGAAAAAATGAGATTCGCAGACATCTTCAAGATGTGCTTTGACAGCCTGTCACGGCGCAAAGGACGCACGATCCTGACGGTGCTGGGCGTGTTCATCGGCTGCACGTCCATCATCGTGATGGTCTCCATCGGCGCGGGCATGCAGGAGTCGTACGACCAGATGCTCAAAAATATGGGCGACCTCTCCATCATCGAGGTCTACCGCGGCTACAACCAGAGCACCGGCACGCAGACGGAGAGCAAGCTTGACGACAAGGCGGTGGAGAGCTTCCACGAGATCGCGGGCGTGCAGGCCGTCATGCCCAAGGCAAGTCTCGACGGATATAATGTAGGCTTCAAAGCGGGCGTCAACGGCCGCTACACAGCCGACTATGTCAATTTTGTCGGCATTGACTCGAGCGCCCTTGAGGACATGGGCTTTGAGCTGGTGGACGGGCGGTATCCTGAAAACAGCGACGAGGTGGTCGTGGGCCAGTATTTTGCCTATAACTTCTTCGATACGCTGATGCCGGACGGGCGAAACTATGTGAGCCGTTACGTCTGGGATGAGAACGGAAATATTGATACCGAAAATGTTCCCGACCCGTTTTTCGACCCGCTCAAGACGAGCATCACCATGGTACTCACACCGTATGACGACGGTACAGGCACCGAACCTACCCCCTATGAGGTTGAGCTCAAGGTCGTCGGTGTGATGAAGGAGGATCAAGGCAAGGGCTATGAGACGAGCGACGGCGTGATGATGGACATCAATGCGCTCAAAGCTCTTATTCAAGACCTGACCGGCAAGACCGACACGAAGTTCGAGTATTCAAGCATCAACGTCAAGGCTGAGAGCCTCGACGCCGTGTCGGATGTGGAGCAGTCCATCAAGGATTTAGGCTACAGCACGTATTCTATGCAGAGCATGCGCGACGAGCTCAACAAGCAGACCCGCCAGATCGAGTTGATGCTCGGCGGCCTCGGTGCGATCTCGCTTCTGGTCGCGGCCATCGGCATCACGAACACGATGATCATGTCCATCTCCGAGCGCACGAAGGAGATCGGCATTCTGCGCGCCATCGGCGCGAGCAAGCGCGACATCTCGCGCGTGTTCAACGCGGAGACGCTCATCGAGGGCTTCTGCTCGGGTGCCATCGGCATCGGCATCACGCTATTGCTGATCATCCCCATCAACCTCGTCGTGCACCACTTGACGGGTATCGAGAGCCTGAACGCCATCTTACCGGTGGCGGGCGGCGCGGCGCTCGTGGTCATCAGCATGGCGCTCACATTCATCGCGGGCCTCATCCCCTCCGGCATCGCCGCGCGCAAGGACCCTGTCGAAGCGCTGCGCACCGAATAACACGATATTTGACCTTCAAAAAGGACGTTTTCCGACGGAAAACGTCCTTTTTCTCTTTTACCGCGATTTTACAAAAGGCGACTTTCTGATTTTACAACCTGCCTTTATGATGGCAAATGTAGCAAGGAACGACATCTTGGAAAAATGGAAAGGAAGTATTTCAAATGAAAAAGTTTCTCACTCTTGCGCTGACCGCTGTCATGGCGCTGAGCCTGCTGACCGCCTGCGGCAGCAAGAACGACAACAGCGCTGACACCAACACTGACGGCAGCAACACCGAAACGACCCTCTCCGGCACCGTCTCGACCGACGGCTCCACCTCGATGGAAAAGGTCATCAACTCTCTTGGCGAATCCTTCATGGCCATGAACAAGGACGTGAAGTTCACCTATAACCCCACCGGCTCGGGCTCCGGCATTCAGGCCGTTAGCGAAGACCGCTGCGACATCGGCCTTTCGAGCCGTGCGCTCAAGGATGACGAAAAGGCCTCCGGCCTTGTTGAGACCGTCGTCGCGCTCGACGGCATCGCCATTGTCGTGAACCCCGAGAACCCTGTCTCCGATCTCGACATTGACACCATCGCCAAGATCTACACCGGCGAGATCACCAACTGGAAGGACGTCGGCGGCAACGACGCCGAGATCGTGCTCATCGGCCGTGAGGCCGGCTCCGGCACGCGTGACGGCTTCGAGTCCATCACCGACACCAAGGACGCCTGCCAGTACCGTCAGGAGCTCACCTCCACGGGCGACGTCATCAACACCGTGTCCCAGAACCCCGACGCCATCGGCTATGCCTCCCTCTCCGCGGTCGGCGACAGCGTCAAGGCGCTGACAGTCGGCGGTGTGGAAGCCACGGAGGCGACCGTCAAGGACGGCAGCTATGTGGTCCAGCGTCCGTTCGTGCTCGTCACGAAGGAGGGCACCAAGCTTTCCCCCGCGGCACAGGCCTTCTTCGACTACGCGCTGTCCGCTGACGCGGCAAGCATCATCGCCGCTGCCGGTGCGGTCGCAGCCAACTAACAGAACACAGGAACCATCACGGGAGGCGGCGTGAGCCGTCTCCCGCTGACAGCAAAAAGAGGAAACAATTATGGCGCAGAGGAAAAAAATGTTTGAAGCCGTCGTCCACGGTATTTTTCTGCTTCTCGGCCTCATTACGGTCGGATGCGTGCTGCTGATCACGGTGTATCTCATCATCTCCGGCATCCCGGCCATTCAGAAGATCGGCCTTGTGCCGTTTCTCACGGGCAAGGTGTGGTCGTCGACGTCGGCGGAGCCGAAGTACGGCATTCTGCCCTTTATTTTAACGAGTGTTTACGGCACGGCAGGCGCGATCGTCCTCGGCGTGCCCATCGGTTTTTTGACGGCGGTGTACCTCTCCAAGGTCGCGCCCAAGAAGGTCCGCACCGTGCTGGAGGCCGCCGTCAGCCTGCTCGCGGGGATCCCGTCGGTCGTGTACGGCCTTGTCGGTATGCTGGTGCTCGTGCCTGCCATCCGCAAGACGTTCCACCTGCCGGACGGCGCAAGCCTGTTTGCGGCCATCATCGTGCTTTCCGTCATGATCCTGCCGTCGATCATCAAGGTGAGCGTCACGGCGCTCGAGGCCGTTCCGCATGAATATGAGGACGCCTCGCTTGCCCTCGGTGCGACTGAGGTCGAGACCTATTTCCGCGTCTCCGTTCCGGCGGCAAAGAGCGGCATCGCCGCGGCGGTCGTGCTCGGCGTGGGCCGCGCCATCGGCGAAGCGATGGCCGTGATGATGGTCTCGGGCAACGCGCCGAACATGCCCGGCTCGATCTTTGAGAGCGTCCGCTTTCTCACGACGGCGGTCGCGAGCGAGATGTCGTATTCGAGCGGCTTGCAGCGTCAGGCGCTCTTTTCCATCGCGCTCGTGCTGTATCTTTTCATCCTGCTCATCAATGCGGCGCTCAACTTCTTCTTAAAGCGCGACAAGGAGGGTAACTGATGCTGAAAATGCAGTCCTCGGCCCGCCGCAAGGCCTATATCACGGCGATGAAGCTCCTGATGGGCGTCGCCGCAGTATTGACTTGCGCGCTCGTAGTCGGTATGATTGGTTATATATTGGGCAACGGCATTCCGAACATCACCTGGGAGATGCTCTCCACCGCGCCGAGCTATCTTGCCAACCGCGTCGGCATCCTGCCGGACATCCTGAGCACGCTCTACATCGTCATCGCGACGCTTTTAATCGTGCTGCCGCTCGGCGTGGGCGCGGCCATCTACTTAAATGAATACGCCGCGAACAAAAAGCTCGTCTCCATCATCGAATACGCGTCCGAAACGCTCTCCGGTATCCCGTCGATCATCTACGGCCTTGTCGGCATGCTAATCTTCTGCAAAAACGGCACGTCGCTTCTTGCGGGTGCGCTGACGCTGACGATCATGAACCTGCCGACCATCATGCGCACGACACAGGAGAGCCTCAAGACCGTACCGCAGAGCTACCGCGAGGGCGCGTTCGGCCTGGGCGCGGGCAAATGGCGCACCATCCGCACGGTGGTGCTGCCAAGCTGCGTGGACGGTATCGTGACGGGCTGTATCCTGTCGATCGGACGCATCCTCGGCGAGTCGGCGGCGCTCTTATTCACGGCGGGCTCGGCGCACATGCTCTACAACTTCTTTGAGGGCATGCACAACGCGGGCGCGACGCTGACGGTGGCGCTGTACTTCTACGCCAAGGAGTCGAGCGATACGGGGGTGGTGTTCGCCATCGCGGCCATTTTGATGCTGCTGACGATGCTCATTAACCTCATCGCCGATCTGGTCGGCCGATACTTCAGGAGGAAACAGCAATGATACGACCTGTCAACGGAAGCGGCATGAAGCGCATGGCGCTCTTAAATGACCTTTCCTGCTTCGGCAAGTGTTCGCTGAGCGTGGCCATGCCCATCCTCTCTTCCTACGGGGTGGAGACGGTACCGCTGCCGACGGCCATTTTATCGACGCACACGGCGGACGGCTTCGGCAGCTACGTCATGCGCGATATGACGGACGAGATGAAGGCCTTTGCCGCGCACTGGAGACAGCTTCAAATCAAATTCGACGGCATCTGCATGGGCTTTTTCGGCTCGGTGGAGCAGATGCATTTTGCAAAAGATTTCCTCCGCGACTTTGCGGGGGAGGATACCATCGTTGTGGTCGACCCCGTGCTCGGCGACAACGGCGCGCTGTATGGCTGCTTTACCGAAGAGTACGTGCAGGCGATGCGCGCGCTGTGCGAGAGCGCACAGCTCATCACGCCCAACCGCACGGAGGCGGCGCTTCTCGCGGGCTGCGGGATGGACGCACCGATAGAAACGCTTCTTAAAGCGCTCACGGTGGAAAATGTCATCATCACCGGTGTCCACCGCGGGGAGGAGATCGGCTACTGCGCGCGGCTGAACGGGCAGTATATGGAAATTTTCAAGCCCTGCCTTCCGCAGACGCTGCATGGCACGGGTGATGTGTTCGTCTCCGCCCTGTGCGGCGAGCTGATGAACGGTAAAGGCATGCCGCAAGCCCTGAAAGACGCGGCGGAATTCTGCGACGACTGCGTGCAGAAAACGGCAAAACGCGGCGAGAGCCACTGGTACGGCCTCGCCTTTGAAGACAAATTGAAAGAGGGGAGAGGGCTATGAACAACATCCTTTCCGTTGAGAACCTGTGTCTGTGGTACGGAAGCCATCAGGCGCTCAAGGATATCAACATTGAAATTCCCGAAAAAAGCATTACGGCGCTCATCGGCCCGAGTGGCTGCGGCAAGTCGACATTTTTGAAGACGCTCGACCGCATGAACGATTTGCTCCCCGATGTGAAGATCACGGGCAGCGTCCTCTATAAGGGCGAGGACATTTTTGACGCGTCCGTCGATGTGAGTGAGCTTAGGCGTCAGGTGGGTATGGTGTTCCAGAAGCCGAACCCCTTCCCAATGAGCATTTACGACAACATTGCCTACGGTCCGCGCACGCACGGCGTGAAGAACAAGGCAAAGCTCGATGAGATCGTTGAAAAATCCCTGCGCGGCGCGGCGATTTGGGACGAGGTCAAGGACCGCCTGAAGAAAAACGCGCTCGGCCTCTCCGGCGGCCAGCAGCAGCGCCTTTGCATCGCCCGCGCGCTCGCGGTCGAGCCCGAGGTGTTGCTGATGGACGAGCCGACAAGTGCGCTCGACCCCATTTCGACGTCGAAGATCGAAGAGCTCGCGATGGAGCTCAAGGAGAAGTACACCATCGTCATCGTCACGCACAACATGCAGCAGGCGGTGCGTATTTCCGACCACACGGCGTTCTTCCTGCTCGGCGAGCTCGTAGAGTACGGCGAGACGGAGAAGCTCTTCTCCCAGCCTCAGGACAAGCGGACAGAAGATTACATCACGGGGAGGTTCGGTTAAATGAGAAGCCGGTTTGATGAACAGCTTGCGCTTTTGAACCGCGAGCTCATTGAGATGGGTGCGCTGTGCGAGGAGGTCATCGCCCTTTCGGCGCAGGCGTTGACGGAGGGCAACGCGGAGCTGGCCGCGCGCGTCGCACCGCTCGATCAGGAGATCGACCGCAAGGAGCGCGAGATCGAGTCGCTGTGCCTAAAGCTTCTTTTGCAGCAGCAGCCCGTGGCAAAGGACCTGCGCCAGATCTCGGCGGCGCTCAAGATGATCACGGACATGGAGCGCATCGGCGACCAGGCCGAGGATATTGCCGAGATCATCACGTTCCTCGGCGGGCGCGGTGCGGAAAACAGTAATCTCCTGCGCGAGATGGCGCGCTCGACCATCAAGATGGTGACCGAGAGCGTGGACGCCTATGTCAAGCACGACACGGCGCTTGCCGATCAGGTCATCGCTGAGGACGACACCGTGGACGACTATTTCGCGCG
>OLES01000135.1_pt1 | contig 24337 bp, 16 predicted proteins | sample 1602811 | NCBI WGS metagenome assembly OLES01 (sample SAMN02675049, study PRJEB24791) | human gut metagenome, SKBSTL061 | isolation source: stool | host: Homo sapiens | place: USA | reverse complement strand
GTGGCACGCGAGCTGGGTTCAGAACGTCGTGAGACAGTTCGGTCTCTATCTGTTGTGGGCGTAGAGATTTGCAGGGCTCTGACACTAGTACGAGAGGACCGTGTTGGACCGACCGCTGGTCTATCGGTTATGCCGCCAGGTGTAATGCCGAGTAGCTAAGTCGGGCTAGGATAAGTGCTGAAAGCATCTAAGCACGAAGCCGACCCTAAGATAAGATCTCATTGAGGGTGGTCAAAGACGATGACCTTGATAGGCTATAGGTGTAAAGACAGTAATGTCAAAGCCGAGTAGTACTAATTACCCGAACGATTCGCTAAGAGAGTTGAGTTATACGACTTGAATAGAGTGTACGCCTAAAAACGAAGCAGCGTATTCGTGAGTTTGAGAGTCTCGCAGACTCAGTTGCTTTCTAGAGTTAACTATATAAGTCTACGTATGTCACCCATTAAGGTGGTTATAGCGTTGGGGATCCACCTCTTCCCATTCCGAACAGAGCAGTTAAGCCCAATAGCGCCGATGGTACTGAGTAAAATCGGGAGAGTAGGTAACCGCCTTTCCCATTGGAGAGTCCTCAGATAGGTATGACACCTGTCTGGGGACTCTCTCTTTTTGTGCCTGAATCAAAGAGGAGAGGATCAGAGGTATCAGAGTGATCGGAGTGGATCGGAGTGATCAGAGGTGTCGGAGCGTATCGGAGTAATCGGAGTGATCGGAGTGGATCGGAGCTAAGTGATCGGAGCGTATCGGAGCGATCGGAGTGGATCAGAGCTATCTGAATGATCGGAGCTGTAGGAACGTATGGCTAGTGTCCCTATATTTCGCTACTCGTCTTGCTGTACTACAACGGACGCACAGACCGTGCGTCCCTACAGGAGTCGTATTGCTTTGCTGGAGACGGACGCCTTTCGCTGGACACGATCGTGTGTCCCGATATTTCGCTACTCGTCTCGCTGTACTACGACGGACGCTCAGACCGAGCGTCCCTACAGAAGTCGTATTGCTTTGCTGGAGACAGGCGCTTTCTCGCTGGATACTAGCCGTGCGCCGATACAGCGTGCTACTCGTTTCATCGGGCTAGTCGTGAGATTTGCGGAGTTGAGGTCTCAGTGTTGGCTTGCGCATCTAAAAAAAAAAGTATCTTTGCGACAAGCAGTGCATTTAAATACAGATAAAAATAGCTATGATGCCAGGAAGAAAGGGCGTACTTCTCGCGATATTGGTTGTGGTTAGCTTGATGCTCACCCATAGCCTCAGCGGACAAACGCTTAAAGAAGGTTCCAACGGACAAACAGTTAAAGAGGATCTCAGTGGGCAGGCTGTCAAAGGGCAACCCCAGCAACCTCAGAGCGCGCAGCCGCAGCAAGGAGAGATTTACCGTGGGCAGCTCAGAGATAGGGTGACCCAGGAGCCTATCTCTATGGCGACCGTCATATTGCTTTCGGCTGATTCGACGGTGATCTCCACGACGCTTTCGAGCGATGGGGGGACCTTCGAGCTTTCGGGTGAGGGGGCTCATTGGCTTCAGGTTAACCATCTAGCGTATCAGACACTTCGCGTGAGCCTTGATGCTCCGCTGCCTGACGTGCTCTATATGGATCAAGCAACTGGTGAACTGGGCGAGGTGGTGGTCAAGGCTGAGCGTCCGCTCATGAAGCTCGTTGATGGCACCACTCCGAGCTACGATATTGATCAGCTCTTTGCGCATAGCTCTGTCACCACCGCTTATGAGATGCTGGGACAGCTCCCTGGTATGTCAATGCAGGGCGATGTGCCGACGCTCGTGGGGACCAATGGCTATACCTTGGTCTTCAATGGTCAGCCCTCGAATGTCCCTCAGAATATGCTGCTCGAGCGCCTCAAGAGCATTCCCCGAGAGATGGTCGCTAGTGTGGAGATCTCCTATACTCCCATTGCCCGCTATCGAGCTAAGGGCGCTTCGATCAATGTGGTCTTCAAGGGGCAGGCTGCGGGCACTCCTCTGAGTGGCACCTCTGGTCAGCTCTTTACCGAGTATAGCAATCGGTACTACAGCAACTACGCTGCGGGTGGTAGTGTCAACTACTCTGCTCCCAATGGCTTCTCCGTCACTGCCAATTATAGGGGTAGTCTAGGTAAAATTCGAAGTGACTTGATCTACGACATAGCCCCCTTTGGTCGCTATACCAAGGGGCTTGCGATAGAGAATACGGGCTACACGAACTATAACAGGCATACGCTCTTTGCCGAGCTGGGGTATAAGTTCGGGCGGCATGCGCTATCCGTTGACTACTATGGGAGCTTGACCCCTCCCGAGGGTACGACCCGATACCAAGTCAACCAAAAGGAGCGTGCACCTCTGGAGTCACTCAATAAAGGCAATGATAATACGCATCACGTCGCCATAAACTATAGTTTGGGTGGCAACTTGCTGGCGGGGCTCTTCTACACGCATTATCGGGATCACAGAGAGGTGCTCTATGGTATGGAGCAGTCTCCTCGCTCACCTTATGCCACGAGCTATACGAGTGATCAGCTCGCGCAGGTGTGGGGCGGGCATATCGACAATAGTCATAGCTGGGAGAGTGGCTGGGGTCTGTCGTACGGTTCCAAGGTCTCCTACTCCAAGACGATCAATGGACAAACCTACCTCTGGCAAAATGGTCGGGAGGTGCCAAATGAAGCAGTGTCAGGAACCAGTAAAGAGCTACTGGCGGACCTCTATATAGGTGGTAAAAAGCAGTTTAGTAATGGGCTAAGCCTGGGGCTAACCTTAATCGGAGACTACGCCAACTATATAGATGCGGAGGAGACCTTTCAGATTATCCCGCAGGCGAATCTCAGCTACGCACGCAATCCCAACCATGTTCTACAGGTGAATATACAATCTGTCAAGAGGGACCCAAGCTATTGGGAGCGTGAGCCCTTCTCCCGGTCGGATGATCGCTATCAGCTCTGGGAGGGTAATCCACAGATCAGACCTTACGTGACTTATTTTGGGCAGGTGAACTACATCTTCAAGCAGCGGTATGTCTTCTTCCTGAGCGGTTACTATCAGCCTCATCGCTTCGAGCAGCAGATGTACCTAGACCCTGATAGGAGTCGTCTGGTCTACAAAACATGGAACTGGCACTACTCCAATAATGTCAGTGTCGGAGCTGTCGTACCACTACCTCAGACCCCGTGGTGGAGTGCACGCCTGACCCTCAATGGTCAGCTCAACTCAGTTAAGCTAGACATTCCCTACGAGCCGACCTATCAGTGCACCAAGCCTCAGTACTATGTCGCCCTATCTAATGAGTTTAGGCTCAGCCAAAAGCACAATATCACCATCGGGCTAGACGGAAGCTATCTGCATGGAGCCATACAGGGCTACTATAGTCTAGGCGATATATACAACCTCGCTTGTCGTGCTAAGTGGACCAGCCAAGATAAGAAGTGGAGCCTTACCTTGCGGGGAGACGACCTCCTCAATGCGGGTGTGCCACGGGTGCGGGTCAACTACGGCATCCATCAGGTGGACTTCCAGCCCTCGCGCTACAATACCCGCTTCTCAGTCCATCTGAGCTACACGTTCGGTAGCTTTGACAAGGTAGAGACGAAGGAGCCTACACAGCTCTCGACCGACCGCTTCGGTATCTGACGCTTTCGCGCTTTACTCCCTTTGTTGCGGCCTCTTGCGCTAATTCTAGCGTAAGAGGTTGCTGAGAGGTGTGATTTCCTCCCGAGGAAATTGAAAATATCCACGGAGGAAATGGGCAAATTCTTCCGAAGTATCGTTTGATTCTTCCGAAGTATCGTTTGATTCTTCCGAAGTATTTCTGTTTTCTTCGGAGGAAGTGGTATCGGAGGTATCAGAGTGATCAGAGAGGATCGGAAAGATCGGAGTGATCGGAGGTGTTAGAGGTATCAGAGTGGATCGGAGTGATCGGAGGTATCAGAGGTATCAGAGTGGATCGGAGGTATCAGAGTGGATCGGAGTGATCAGAGTGGATCGGAACAATCAGAATGAAGCAAAGCGATCGGAGTGACGGGTGTGAAGTCAGTGTGGGGAGTCGCTATCAACTAATTGTTGTATTTTTGTCCAAGCACTTACTACAATCTAATCTCTGAACGTATGAAGATAGCAGTCGCAGGCATGGGCTATGTGGGACTCTCGGTGGCGGTACTCTTGGCACAGCACCACGAGGTGGTGGGCGTGGACATACTGCCCGAGCGGGTGGACCTAATCAATCAGCGTAAGTCACCGATACAGGACGACTACCTCGAGGAGTACCTGGCGACACGACAGCTCCGGCTGCGTACTACGCTAGATGCCGAGGAGGCTTACCGAGGGGCGGACTTTGTCGTGGTGGCTACGCCGACCAACTATGACTCGGTGCAGAACTTCTTCAACACCTCTGCCGTCGAGGCGGTGGTCGCTGCCGTACGTGCCTGCAATCCCGCAGCAACGATTGTGATTAAGTCAACCGTCCCCGTTGGCTACACGGCTCATCTGCGCGAATTGATGGACTACGACGATATCCTCTTTGCGCCAGAGTTCCTCCGTGAGAGTAAGGCTCTCTACGACAACCTTTACCCTTCGCGCATTATCGTGGGTTATGACAAGCAGAGCGCGCATCAGCGGGAGGGTGCTGAGCGCTTTGCCGAGCTGATACGTGAGGGGGCCATTCGCCAAGATATGCCTGTGCTGCTGATGGGTACGACAGAGGCTGAGGCGGTCAAGCTTTTTGCCAATACTTACCTAGCGCTGCGGGTTTCTTACTTTAATGAGCTGGACACCTATGCCGAGCTTAAGGAGCTGGATAGCAAGAGCATCATCGAGGGCGTTTGCCTAGATCCCCGCATTGGTGATCACTACAACAATCCCTCCTTTGGCTATGGGGGCTATTGCCTGCCTAAGGATACGAAGCAGCTCCTCGCTAACTACGATGCTGTGCCGCAAAACATCATCGGCGCGATTGTGGCGAGTAACCGTACGCGCAAGGACTTCATCGCTGATCAGGTCCTCAAGATGGCTGGCTATTATAGCTATATGGAGGAGAATCAGTACGACCCGACGCAAGAGCGTGAGTGCGTCATCGGCATTTACCGCCTGACGATGAAGAGCCACAGTGACAACTTCCGCCACTCTTCGATCCAGGGGGTGATGAAGCGCATCAAGGCAAAGGGGGCTAAGGTGATCATCTACGAGCCTACGCTGGCGCAGCATACGACCTTCTTCGGGAGCCTCGTGGAGAACGACTTAGCGACCTTTAAGGCTCGCTCTCAGGCGATCATTACGAACCGCTACCACGCCGACCTCGACGATGTCGCCGAGCGGGTCTACACACGAGACATCTTCCGCCGAGACTAAAGCGGGAGGGGGATAAGCTCCCTTAACAGTTCCTCAACATACAAGTGGTACATTTGCCTAAATACCATTGTATCGCAACTTATGGGCAAGACAACGAAACGCAAAGTGAATAAATTCCCCTACATAGATCGAGATATAAGCTGGATGTACTTCAATCGGCGCATCCTCCTAGAGAGTGCGCGAGAGGATGTCCCGCTGATGGAGCGACTGAACTTCTTGGGCATCTACTCAAACAATCTGGACGAGTTCTTTCGTGTGCGTGTGGCTTCGCTACGTCGCATCGCAGAGGACGAGGATCTGTCAGCACCGCAGCGTAAGGAGGCGGAGCGGACGCTTCGTAAGATCTATAAAATCAATAAGGAGTATGCTGAGACCTTTGAGGAGAACTTTCAACAGGCACTGGATGATCTCGCTGAGGCGGGCATACGAGTAGTCAATGAGCGAGAGCTGACACCGCGACAGGAGGAGCAGGTCTTTGACTTCTATATTCGGCAGTTGGGGGCGAGTACCAATCCGCTCTCGCTGCGCAAGATGGACTTTTCGGCAGATCAGATAGAGGAGTCGATCTACCTAGCGGTGCAGATGAAGGAGCTAGAGCAGGGGAGTGACAAACCACTGCGTCAGAGTGTCGGCATCATCAAGGCGCCTGTGGAGAAGTTCGGCCGATTTATCCGCATCGCAGACGATGAGGAGGGGAGGGTCTGCATCATGTTCCTCGACGATGTGATCCGCTTCAACCTTAAGTATATCTTTGCGGGCTTGCGGTGCAATGACTTTGAGGCTTACACCTTCAAGTTTACCAAGGATGCGGAGATGGACATTCGCGAGGAGGATGTCGATGTGGGTGTGGTGCAGCGTGTCTCTAAGGGTCTGCGTCGCCGTCGCAAGGGCGAGATGCTCCGTGTGGTCTACGATGCCGATATGCCTGGCTCGCTGCGCAATAAGATCTTTCGCAAGGCAGGACTAGACAGCAACGATGCCAAGGTGGCGGGCGGGCGTTACCACAATCTGCGTGATCTGATGGACTTTCCTAAGTGCGGTCGCCAAGACTTGTGTAATCCGCCACAGACACCGATCCTAGGCGATGGCATCGACTTCACAGAGAGTATGATTGATCAGGTGCTGCATCGAGATCGGCACTTGCACTTCCCCTATCACAGTTTCAACCGCTTCCTGCGTCTCCTGCGTGAGGCAGCTATTAGCGATGAGGTGCGGGGGATCAAGTGTACACTCTACCGTGTCGCTAAGGACTCGAACGTGATCAATGCTCTGATCGCTGCGGCTAAGAATGGCAAGAAAGTGACGGTCGTCGTGGAGCTGCTGGCACGCTTTGACGAGGAGAGCAACATAGCCTGGGCTAAGGAGATGATCGAGGCGGGCATCAATGTGCTCTTTGGTCCTGAAACGCTGAAGATACATAGCAAGCTGGTCCATATCACGACCCGACATGGAGATATAGCCTGCATCGGTACGGGCAATATGCACGAGGGCACAGCTCGTGTCTACACCGACGTGATGCTGATGACGGCTAATAAGAGTGTGGCGAGGGAGGTGGCGGATGTCTTTAAGTACATTGAGAAGCCTTACCTGGATACTCACTTTAAGGAGTTACTGGTTTCGCCAAATGATATGCGTCGTCGCTTTATCATTCTGATCAATCGTGAGATCAAAAATAAGCTCGCGGGCAAGCCTGCCTACATTATGGTCAAGGTAAATCACATCGTCGATCCTGCCCTCACCAAGCGTCTCTACGCAGCCTCTCAGGCGGGTGTGGACGTTGACCTCTTGGTGCGTGGTAACTGTTCGCTGGTGCCAGGTGTCAAGGGGGTGAGCGAAAACATTCGCGTCTATGGCATCATAGATCGCTATCTAGAGCACTCGCGCATCTTTATCTTTTGCAATAATGACGATCCGCTCTACTATATCGGATCAGCCGACTGGATGCAGCGCAACTTGGATCGTCGTATCGAGGTGGTGGCTCCTGTCTACGATAAGGAGATACAGCGAGACCTGCATCACATCGTGGCGTGCGGACTGCAAGATGTCTCGCAGGGACACTACGTCAACAGTCACGATGGACGTCCTCGGCGTGAGGATGCTCCGACGCCATGGTACCGCTCGCAGACCGACCTCTACGCTTACTACCTACAGCAAGATATAGACACTGATACGAAGATATGAGAAAGCTCAACCTCGCCGCCATCGACATCGGCTCGAATGCCGTGCGGCTCCTGATCAAGTGCGTCAATAGTGACCTCTCCGAGCAACCGCTCAGTAAGGTGCAGCTCCTGCGTGTGCCACTCCGACTGGGCGAAGATGCTTTCATCTCTGGGCAGATATCTAAGAGGAAGCAGCGTGATATACTCTCTCTTATGAAGGTCTACAAGCATCTGATGAAGATCTACGACGTGGCTCACTATCGAGCCTGCGCTACCTCAGCGATGCGAGAGGCGAGCAATGCTGATGAGATCGTGGATAAGGTGCTACGCAAGACTGGTATAGAGATAGAGGTGATCTCTGGTGAGGAGGAGGCTGCTCTTGTGGCACAAAGCAAGATACACCGCATCATCACGACAGATCGCAACTACCTCTTTATGGATGTGGGTGGAGGTAGCACAGAGTTAAACCTCTATGTGGGCGGAGAGCCTGTCGCTACACGCTCTTTCGATATAGGTACGGTACGCATGCTGAGCGGGGTGGTGCGAGATGCGACCTTTCAGGCTTTCGATCAGTATCTCTCGGAGCTGTATAGCGAGTATGGAGCTGCGACCATCGTTGGTACGGGTGGCAATATCAACCGGCTTGCTCGACTCAACGGCACGACCGACCTCGCTAAGCCTAATACCCGCTTCATCTCTGCTGAGGCGCTGCAGGAGATCTACGAGACGCTGGCGGCACTGACGGATGAGCAGCGTATGACCCGCTTTAATCTAAAGCCCGACCGCTCCGATGTGATTGTCCCGGCGGGTGAGCTCTTCACCAGAGTCGTCGCGGCCCTACATGCTGATCAGGTGATCGTACCAACAATTGGTGTGGCGGACGGCATCATCGACCAGCTTTACCTGAAGATAATGGACTAAACTCGTATCTTTGCTCTTGGCAAGGCTACGAAGCCTGTCTTCTAATTCACACTTTAATCTACCAAGAAGCATGATACAACCCTTCACATACTACAATCCCACGAAGCTTGTCTTCGGCGAGGGACGCATTGCTGAGCTTCCTCGGCTCATTGATCCACACTACCGCATCCTCCTCGTGATGGGCGGTGGTAGCATACGAAGCAATGGCGTTTACGACGCTGTGTGCCAAGCACTGGAGGACCGCTCGGTGACCGAGTTTTGGGGCATCGAGTCCAATCCTACGGTCGAGACGATCCGTAAGGCTGTCCAGCTGGGGCGTCAGGAGCAGTGCGACTTTGTCCTAGCCGTAGGCGGAGGCTCAGTCATAGATGCGAGCAAGCTGATCATCGCTGCAATGTGCAGTGACCAGGACCCCTGGGATATAGTCCGTGCTGGCAAGCATAGGGGCGAGCATCTACCGCTCGGTGTCGTGCTGACGATTCCAGCTACGGGATCGGAGATGAATAGCGGTGGTGTCATCTCTTGTCGTGAGACACAGGAGAAGTATTCGTTCTCAAGCAAGCATCCACAATTCTCCATCCTAGATCCTCGTGTACCGACCTCTCTACCGCCTTATCAGGTAGCGTGTGGTATAGCCGATACCTTCGTCCATGTTATGGAGCAGTACATGACGACGATGCGCAGTCCACTCCTGATGGATCGTATGGCCGAGGGGGTGCTACACACGCTCATTGAGATAGCTCCAGGGCTGACGCACAACCATCAGGATGTCGACCTGATGGGCGAGTTCATGCTCTGCGCTACTGTCGGACTCAACGGCTACCTCTCGTGGGGCGTGGACCAAGACTGGAGTACGCACTACATAGGTCACGAGGTGACCGCCCTGACGGGACTGACGCACGGACACACGCTCGCTATCATACTCCCCGCTACGCTGCAGGTGATGCGCCATCTAGGCAAGCAGGACAAGCTCATCCAGTATGCGGCTCGGATCTGGGGCTTGACCCCTCAGGCGTGCCAAGGCGAGGAGCACGCTGTCACGGCAGCTATCGAGGCGACGAAGCAGTTCTTTGCCAAGCTCGGTCTCTCGGTCACGCTACGCGATGCGGAGGTACCTCACGAGGTGATCGATGAGGTGGTGCGTCGCTTTACAGAGCGTGGCACCGTGCTCGGGGAACATCAGAATATGACACCCGAGATTGTGAGACAGATACTAGAGCTGGCTTACGAATAAGTCGCTTCCGGGAGAATGTGTATCTTTGTAACCGACAAAGCGTGATGCGCTCCTCGCTCTAAGCCAATATGGGCGGGGCTGCGCCTCAGAGGGCTAAGTATAGAATCATTTCAAACAATAGATAAGCTAGACACACTATGCAAAAGAATCAGGACTGGAAGTCCTATTATCAATCTCATCTGACCACCCCCCTAGAGGCTCTCAAGAAGGAGCTCACAGAGGGGTGTAACATTGTCATAGGTCATGCGGCTGCTGCGCCAGATACAATCCTCAAGAGTATGATGGAGCATGTCGCTGAGCTACCCACAGGTAATATCTTTCACGTCCTGTATTATGGTGCTGGGTACCAGTTTACGCCAGAGATAGCGCAGCACTTCAATCTCAAGATCAACTTCCTCGAGGCCAACGCTCGCAAGGCGTGCCGTGCGGGGTTGGTGGACTTCTTCCCCTGCCACTTCCATGAGGTGCCAGGGCTCTTTACCGATGGCTTCTATCCTGTAGATGTAGCTATCGTCCAGTTGACCAGACCCAATGAAGAGGGCTACTGCTCCTTCAGTCTCTCATGCGACTATACCAAGCCTGCTGTGGAGGCTGCTCGTGTCGTGATCGCAGAGGTCAATGATCAGCTCCCCTTCATCGGTGGCGACAACCTGATCCATGTGACGAAGCTGGATCATATCATCGAGGTGAGCACGGCTGTACCCGAGGTGCCACCCGCTGTACCTGGTGAGATCGAGCGCAAGATCGGTGAGATCTGTGCATCCATGATCAAAGATGGCGACACGCTCCAGCTCGGTATCGGAGCTATCCCCGATGCAGTCTTGAGCAACCTCACGGATCGCAAGGATCTAGGCATCCACTCGGAGATGATCACCGATGGTGTTATGAAACTGATGCGTAAAGGGGTCATCACCGGTAAGTGTAAGACACGCAATGCCAATAAGGTGGTCACAGCCTTTGCGATGGGTACGAAGGAACTGTACGACTTCTTCGACCACAATGAGGAGGTTGAGATGTATCCCGTGAGCTATACGAATGATCCCTTTGTCGTGGCAAGCATTGACAACATGGTCTCGATCAATTCTTGTCTGGAAATCGACCTGCTCGGTCAGGTCAATGCTGAGAGCATCGGCTACAACATGCTGAGTGGCTCTGGCGGTCAGGTGGACTTCATGCGTGGTGCTAGACGCTCCAAGGGCGGGCGCAGTATCCTCGCCTTCGCCTCTACTGCCAAGGGCGGTGAGATCAGCCGTATCGTGCCGATCCTAGCGGAGGGCGCAGCAGTGACTACTGGTCGCAACGATGTGGACTATGTAGTTACGGAGTATGGTGTGGCACGTCTCCGTGGTAAAACGGCACGTGAGCGCGCCGAGGCGCTTATCGGCATCGCACATCCTAAGTTTAGAGAGATGCTTCAGGAGGCTGTCATCAAGCGCTGGGGCAAGTAGTCGTAGCTTACCGATCATTATATGCGAGTCTTCTCTAGTAGCGACACCAGTATCGTTGCTCAGAGGAGGCTCGCTTAGCTTTTTGATAAAACTATAGAGCCGTATCGTATGAATGTACGCATAGAGCCTAGCTGGCATCAAGTGCTGGAGGAGGAGTTCGGAAAGTTTTACTTTGAGACCTTGACCTCTTTTGTGCGCTCGGAGTACCAGACGAAGAGGATCTACCCACCTGGTGGGCAGATCTTTCGAGCCTTTGACCTTTGTCCCTTTGAAGATGTGCGAGTCGTCATCCTCGGGCAAGATCCTTACCACGGTGTGGGGCAGGCCGAGGGGCTAGCCTTCTCTGTGCCAGAGGGTGTCGAGGTGCCACCCAGCCTGCGCAACATATTGACCGAGATCGCCTCCGACCTAGGGCGTCCCTCGCAGATCGTCGGGGGGCATCTAACGCCATGGTGTAGTCAGGGTGTCCTCTTGCTAAACGCTACGCTCACGGTCGTAGCACACGAAGCAGGCTCGCATCAGGGACGCGGGTGGGAGACCTTCACCGATCAGGTCATCTCGCTCTTGAGTAGCCAGAGAGAGCATCTCGTCTTCATGCTATGGGGTAACTATGCGCGCTGTAAGCGGGCACTGATAGATCGCCAGAAGCACCTCATCCTCGAGGCGCCTCATCCTAGTCCTCTGTCGGCTCATCGGGGCTTCTTCGGCTGCCGGCACTTTTCCAAGGCCAATGCTTACCTACAGCGATACGGCTACGAGCCGATCCGCTGGTGATAAGATCGTAGACATAAGATAGAGAGAGGGTCGCTATTCACATATCGTGAGTAGCGACCCTCTCTAATGAAAAGGCAAACAAATAAGGTATAAGCTATAGCCTAGCTGACACGCATACGTGTGTAGCTAGGCTATTGTGCTGTATATCTATTTTAGCAGACGCCCTGACCAACCATTGCCTTAGCGACCTTCATGAAGCCGGCAATATTAGCACCCTTGACGTAGTTGATGTAGCCGTCAGGCTCCTTACCGTACTCTACGCACTGAGTGTGGATGTCCTTCATGATCTGATGTAGACGCTCGTCTACCTCAGCCTCAGACCAGTAGATGTGAGCTGCGTTCTGTGACATCTCTAGGCAAGAGCAAGAGACACCACCACAGTTGACAGCCTTACCAGGAGCGAAGATGATGCGCTTCTCAACGAAGTACTCAGCAGCCTCTGCTGTACAACCCATGTTAGAAACCTCAGCAACGATCGTTACACCGTTCTCGACGAGTTTCTTAGCATCGTCACCGTTGAGCTCGTTCTGGATAGCGCAGGGGAGAGCGATGTCTACCTTGTGCTCCCAGGGCTTCTTGCCTGCGAAGAACTGTGCGCCAAACTTCTTAGCATATGGCTCTACGACGTCGTTGCCACTGTTGCGGAGTTCGCACATGTAGTCAAACTTCTCCTGTGTGCTGACACCGTTCTCATCGTAGATGTAACCATCAGGACCAGAGATGCAGACAACCTTAGCGCCTAGCTCAGTAGCCTTCATGGTAGCACCCCAAGCGACGTTACCGAAGCCTGAGATAGCAACTGTCTTGCCCTTGAAGTCGATGTTGTGCTGCTTGCAGATATCATTGACCATGTAGATAGCACCGTAGCCCGTTGACTCAGGACGGAGGCGTGATCCACCGAACTCATGACCCTTGCCTGTGAAAGTACCTGTGCACTCACGAGTGAGCTTCTTGTACATACCGTACATAAAGCCTACCTCACGACCACCGACACCTACGTCGCCTGCAGGGATATCCATGTCCGGGCCAATATACTTGTAGAGCTCTGTGACATAAGCCTGGCAGAAGCGCATGATCTCGCGCTCGCTCTTACCCTTTGGAGAGAAGTCAGAGCCACCCTTACCACCACCCATAGGAAGTGTAGAGAGGGCATTCTTGAAGGTCTGCTCGAAGCCGAGGAACTTGAGGGTAGAGAGGTTCACCGTGTGGTGGAAGCGTGTACCACCCTTGTACGGGCCAATAGCATTGTTGAACTGTACGCGGTAACCGAGGTTGATCTGGACCTCACCCTTGTCGTCCACCCAGGGGATACGGAAGGTGAAGATACGGTCGGGCTCGACGAGGCGCTCGACGATCTTGTTCTTCTCAAACTCTGGATGCTGGTTGTAAATGTCCTCGATAGAAAGGAGGACCTCACGGACAGCCTGGATGAACTCCGGCTCGCCTGGATGCTTTGCCTCTAGCTGGGCAATGATCTCACTTGTCTTCATTTGATTTAATGATTAGGATTATCGGATATGTACCACAAAGTTACGCCTTATTTCCCAATGAAGCAAGCCCTCAGCACACCAAAGTTCAAATAGCTGAGTCAAGTCGCTCCATTCCTACTTGGGGTGCTGGAAAGAAGCCGTCTGGAGCTGACACATTGTACCGACAATTTCTGACTTTCACGAGGTATTTGACAAATAACTCACCAGGAAATCTCAAATCTCTACCGAGAAAAGCCGAAATAGATCGGAAGGTCGAAATAAAACTTCGGAAGAATGAAATGAAACTTCGGAAGAATGAAATGAAAGTTCCGAGGAATTTGCCAATTGCTCCCTGGAGAACTTCAATTTCCTCGTGAAGAAGCAGTATCTGGGCGCATCTCTCTACTTATAATATTCAGAATTCAATCAATTGACGGGAGGAGGCTTCGAACGATAGATACTGAACGTTCGCATCGTTTTGATATACAATATATTACCGACTATTTGGTATTGCTGTTCTAACGATTACGCTCTACCTTTGCACAGTGTAAGGGTGTCCATAGGGAGATGCTTTTCACCTCCTCTCTAAACGCTCTTGCGCATAGGGGCTATTTCAGTAAAACGGCTCCAAGTATATAACAACAGATTAATATGAGACAATCAAACAATCAATTCCTAGGCGCATTGGGCCGCTTAGGACACTCCATGGGGAGCAAGCGACCGCTCGCTTATCTAGGGCTGGTCTGCTCTGCCGTGGCGCACGTGGTGGCACTGGTGCCATTCATCTTTATTTGGCTTATCCTGCGGGAGTTGCTCGGTGGCTCTGTGGACTCCAGCGCCATCACGCGATGGGCTTGGTGGGCAGTCGGGGCGGGACTGCTCTATATACTCCTCTATGGGGTGGCGTTGATGCTGACGCATGTGGCAGCCTTTAGGGTAGAGCGGACTTTGCGAGGGGATGCTATGAGGCGTATGCTGGAGATGCCCTTGGGCTTCTTCGATCAGCAGAACCTAGGCAAGCTCAAAAACGTCATCGACGACAATGTTGGCCTGACCCACACTTTCTGCGCTCACCAGTTGCCAGACCTCGTTGGGACGCTGGTCTGCTTTGCGACGCTCTGCGTGATGATGTTTGTCCTGGAGTGGCGCATGGCTCTGCTCTGTCTCATACCAGTCTTGATACAGCTCCTGGCGATGGGCTCGATGATGACCAACAAAGCGTACCGTGAGAGTATGGGTGCCTATATGAATCACCAGCAAAGGATGAGCAGTGAGGCGGTCGAGTATGTGCGTGGTATGCCCGTGGTGAAAGCTTTCCAGCAGTCGATCTACTCCTTCAATGCTTTTCACCAGACGCTACTGGACTATGCCAAGTGGGCGAAGGTGTATGCTCGTAGTTGTCGGCGTATGTTTAGCATCTACACGGTAGCTTCCTTTGGCTATGCATTTATCTTGGTACCCTTTGCCTATTATCTCTTGAGCCGAGGCGAAGATATGGTCGGTGTGGTGAGCAGCTTGGTCTTCTTTATCCTCGTTACGCCATTCATCGGGGAGTGTACGATGCGGCTCATGTATGTGGTCAGTGGCAAGCGTGAGGCTGTGCAGGCTTTAGATAGGCTGGATGCCCTCTGCGATGCTTCTTCGGGGGCAAAGAGTAGTACGCCTCTCACGCTCTCTAGTCATACGATCCAGCTGGAGGAGGTATCCTTTAGATATAGTCCAGAGGCTCCTCTGGCGGTGAGTGATGTGACGCTCACAATCCCTGAGGGTGCCTGCGTGGCTCTCGTAGGAGCTAGCGGGAGTGGCAAGACAACGCTGGCTCGTCTCGTGGCTCGCTTTTGGGATGTGGAGACAGGGCGGATTACTATCGGGGGAGAAGATATAAGTCAGGTTGCTGTCGAGGAGGTGCTACGGCACATCTCCTTCGTCTTCCAGAGTGAAAAGCTCTTTAAGAAGTCCATCCGTGACAATGTAGCCTACGGATCTGCTAAGGCTACGGACGAAGAAATCTATGCAGCCCTTGACAAAGCACACTGCCTAGAGCTGGTGCGTAGTCTGCCACAAGGGTTGGACACGGTCATCGGCTCTAAGGGCGTCTACCTCAGTGGGGGAGAGCAGCAGCGGATAGCTCTGGCGAGAGCTTTCCTCAAGGATGCGCCGATACTGCTCCTTGACGAGGCTACCTCTTTTGCCGATCCAGAGAGTGAGCATGCGATCCAGGAGAGCCTGCATCGTCTGATGGCGTACAAGACCGTCCTGATGATAGCGCATCGTCTCTCCTCGGTCGTCAATGCGGATCTTATTGTGGTGATGCAGCAGGGACGCATCGTAGAGCAAGGCTCCCACACGGAGCTACTGGCTCGTACTAATGGACTCTATGCCTCTATGTGGCAGGAGTATCAAGAATCTATCAAATGGACTATATAAGCTATGAAGCATCTAAATCTAATCAACTGGATGGAGCGCAAGATGGCGCTCTCGCCTAGAGGAGCGCACAACTTCCTCTCGGCTTGTCTCTGGACTGGTGTGCAAAACCTCTCCTTCATGCTCCCCGTGATGCTCGTTTACCTCCTAATGATGGAGCTATTTGGCGAGAGCAGAGGCCTCACCCTCTGGGCACTGGTAGGGATTGCACTCTTATCTATAATAGGTATGTATGTCATCACTCGCAGACAGTACGACAGCACTTTCCTAGCCGTCTACAGCGAGAGTGCTACTATGCGCATACGACTAGCGGAGAAGATGAGACGACTACCGCTCTCCTTCTTCGACCGTCACGATGCGAGTGATCTGACAAGTCGTGTGATGTCTGATGTCTCATTTCTTGAAAACGCATATTCGCATACTCTGCCACAGATGGTAGCTTCCTTTATCGTCCTCCTCTTGGCGGGATGTGGATTAGCCTTCTTAGATTGGCGGTTAGCCTTGGCACTCTTTTGGGCAGCGCCCGTGTCGCTCCTGATCCTATGGGGATGTCTGGCTTCGCAAAAGCGCTCCTTCGTCAAGCTCTCCAAGTCGCAGCTCTCTGTGAGCGAAAAGGTCGAAGAGGGCCTACAGCTACATCAGACGATCAAGGCATACGGTGGCGAAACGCTCTATATGACAGAGCTGGATGCCGTCTTGGCTAGTTATGAACGTACCTGCTTTAACTCCGAGTTGGCTAGCTTCGTCATGGTCAATGGACTACGCTCTTTGCTACAGCTAGCGATACCGACGCTGGTCATCGTGGGGAGCCACCTTTACCTAGTGGGAGAGGTGTCGCTCGGCATCCTCCTCTTCTTCCTGCTGATCTCTGTGTCGGTCTATACACCGCTGACTATGCTGATGACGAATGCACTCGTAACGCTCTTTGCCTCTGTGCGGATAGATCGTATGAATGAGATCTACAATATGCCGACACAGGAGGGACGGACGGACTTTGCGCCTAAGAGCTTCGACCTAACGTTTGAGGATGTATCCTTTTCCTACAATGAGGGTGCGCAGGTGCTGAATCAGGTCTTCTTTACCGCCAAGCAGGGCGAGGTGACGGCTCTCGTCGGTCCGAGCGGTGGGGGCAAGAGTACCTGTGCACGACTAGCCTCCCGCTTCTGGGACTGTCAGAGTGGGGTCGTATCGCTCGGAGGCGAAGACTTAACAGCAGTCGATCCAGAGACACTTCTCAAGTACTACGCCATCGTCTTTCAAGATGTGGTACTCTTTAATAATACGGTGATGGAAAACATTCGCATCGGACGCAAAGAGGCGACAGATGCCGAGGTCCTTGAGGCTGCTCGGCTGGCGCAGTGTGACGACTTTGTAGCGCGGTTGCCCGAGGGGTATCAAACGCAGATAGGGGAGAATGGCAGTCGCCTCTCTGGAGGTGAGCGTCAGCGCATATCGATAGCTCGAGCTATCCTCAAGAATGCTCCGATCATCATCCTCGATGAGGCGACTGCAAGTCAAGACGCGGAGAGTGAGACGCAGATACAGCGGGCTCTCTCACAGCTTACGACGGATAAGACGGTGATAATCATTGCCCACCGTATGCGCACGATACGCAATGCGAACCGCATCGTAGTACTCTCTGGGGGGACGGTCGCTGCCTCTGGAACGCCTGACGAACTGTACGACGTGCCGGGCTACTACCGCACCGCTTGTGACCTGCAGCGAGTAGAGAGCTAGGCGAAGGCAACTTAGCCCTGTAGCTCGTACTGCGTCCCCCTTTGGCTAAAGCTGTGGGGCGGATTTGGAATCTCTTTGTATCGTGCTGGTTGTGTAGTACATACGAGTTCCAAAAACAGTTCCCCTCTTGGAACTTTTTAGTTCCAAGGGAGGAACTACTTAGTTCCAGGGCAGGAACTTTTCGGTTCCAAGGGTGGAACTCTTCGGTTCCATCGGAGGAACTGGGTATCAAAGAGACAAGAAAAGAGGAGACGACCAACTTGTGTGGCCGTCTCCTCTTGCGTTGATGGGGGGAGGTGAGGGGTTGCTCTAGAAGTGCGGGTAGACTCGATCGACGAGTGTCTGGCAGACCCGCTCGATGAAGTCTCTCTCGCCTTGCTCGGACGACATGATGTAGAGCGGTACGCCCTGCTCCTCAAGGTGATACGGGGGCTGCAGGTAGTCCCGCTTGACGACGTGGAAGCCGTTGCGCTCGTAGTAGTTGATGCGTCGCCCAGCTATTTCGGAGAGCGTCTCGGGCTCTACCTCGAAGTAAAGGGGCTCACGCCCAATGTACTTCTTGACCGTGTGCAGTGTTTGCTCGCCCAGACGATGGTTGCGTAGCTGCGGCAGGATGGCAAAGTGCTCTCCGTAGTAGAAGTCGTCGAAGTGCCACAGCGTGACGAAGCCCACGACTCCTAGCTCGGGATGCTCTAAGAGGAAGAAGTGGTAAGCGCCCTGCTCCCCGATGAGCTGCTCTAGGTCACTCCAAGGGCGACGCTCACTACGGGGAAAGGCCTCCTCGTAGAGCTGTCTGAGCGTAGGCAGATGGCTCTGGTGCGTCTCATTGCAGAGGTCACACCGCGTCATACGAACGAGCGAGACGAGTGGGGTAGCGGAGGAGCTCCCCTCAGAACTACTTGCCATAGTTGGGGTCGATGGCTACGATACCTGGAAGAGCTTTCCCCTCGATAGCCTCTAGGAGCGCACCACCACCGGTAGATACGTAAGATACTTCGTCGCCTAGACCGAGCTTGTTGATGCAGGCGACACTGTCCCCGCCACCGACGAGCGAATAGGCACCTTGTCGTGTCGCCTCAGCGACTGCCTGAGCGATAGCCTCGGAGCCACGAGCGAAGTTGTCAAACTCAAAGACTCCCGCAGGTCCATTCCACAGGATCGTCTTGCTAGTCAGGATGACCTCACGGTAGTCGGCACAAGCCTGAGCGCCTATGTCCATACCCATGCGGTCGGCAGGGATCTGATTGGTCGGGTAGGTCTCGGCAGGCGCATCGTTGGCAAAGTCGCACGTGGCGACCGTATCTACGGGTAGAAGGAGTCGCACGCCTTTAGCTTTAGCACGCTCCATGATATCTCGTGCCACCTCGATCTTGTCTTCCTCACAGAGGGAGTGACCTATCTCGCCGCCCTGCGCCTTGACAAAGGTGTAGGCCATACCGCCTCCAATGATGAGGTTGTCCACCTTGTCCATCAGATTGAGGATGATGTCGATCTTCGAGGAGACCTTAGAGCCTCCTAAGATAGCGGTAAAGGGGTGCTTAGCACCATGTAAGACACGCTGCACAGCCTCTACCTCTTGTAGCATCAGCATGCCAAACATCTTCTTGTCTGCGGCAAAGTACTGAGCAATGAGAGCCGTCGTGGCGTGTGCTCGGTGCGCAGCGCCAAAAGCATCGTTGACGTAGACATCAGCTAGTGTAGCCATCTCCTTGGCGTAAGCCTTCTGACGCTCCTTGAGATCTGCCTTAGCAGCTTTGAGGTCCTCTTCGTTGGTGTATTGGTCAGGGTTGTTTAGCTTGCCTTGCTCTTCCTCCTCGAAGCGTACGTTTTCCAATACGAGTATCTCGCCCGGCTGAAGCGCTTGTGCCATCTCTTTTGCCTGAGCACCACAGCTCACAGGGCAGTGGATGACGGGTACGTGGGTAAGTTCCTTGAGGTGCGGTACGATGAGCGCAGTAGAGAGCTTGGGATCACGACCCTTGGGGCGACCGAGGTGGGTGGCGATGATCACGCTGCCACCGTCGGATAGGATCTTGCGTAACGTAGGCAGGGCTGCACGCATGCGGGTGTCGTCGGTGATATGCCCCTTATCGTCAAAGGGGACGTTGAAGTCTACACGCACGAGAGCACGGAGACCAGAGAAGTCGAACTGATGAATGTTTGTCATGAATAGAAGTATGTAATTGGTCTGTATGAATGAACTTAGAAAGTATTTATCCGCTGATGGAGCCAAGTCTGTATTAGCTCCAGCAGATGCCTTGGCACGCCTAGCTGCTGCAGATCGTACATGCACTCCCCATAGGCGGAGATGAGTCTCTTCTGCTGTGTCTCGTCAGCGGTGGCTAGGAGCTTTCCTAGAGCTTGTAGCGTACCCTGTAGATCACCGCCGATAAGCGTCAAGAGAGCGGGCAGTAGGGGAGCGAATCCTTTATATTCAAGCTCGAGAGAGTCTTTGTCCAGCTGATCATACGAAGTGACGGGGCGACTAACATAAGCTTTAGCCTCATCCCATCGCTGTGTCATCATCAGGCACCAAGCGATGAGCGGATAGAGCGTGTCGGGATGCTCGTCTTCAAACTCACACTGTAGCAGCAGCGGGAGTGCCTTGTCGTAAAGACGTACCTTCATATAGAGGGTCCCGAGTCGCCGCAAGACAGCAAGTGAGGGCTTCTCGGGCTCAGACTGCTGGCGCACTTTCTCCATTAGCGTGATCGCAAGTCCTACCTGCTCCATGCGGTAGAGTATCTGCGCGATAAAGAGTGGACTGGTCTCGCCTGCGAGGAGATGCGGAGGTATCTGCTGCATGACGAAGTAAGCCTGCATGTACTTCTGCTCCTCATAGTAGGTCTGCGCTAAGCGATGCATGAGCTGAGCGCGAGCCTCTGGCTCTGTGGTGCGCATGATCTGAAACTGTATGGCAGCCTGCTCGCCAGCATACTCCTTCGTCTGAACGCAATAGGCGCGAAGTAAGTCGAGATGCTTGTCGTATAGCTCCTCCGTCTGCTTCTGGGCAAAGGGATTGAGCTTGCCAAAGCGTATCTCAAAGGGAGTCTCTGCTGCCACCTTTGCTCCGATGAAGGCGTAGATACGTGCCAGCTGACAGATGTAGCCTTGTAGCGCTTTCGTATAGTCGTCCGCTTCTAGCAGTTGTCGTTCCTGTGGTCGTATATAAGGAGTACGATTGATTACATTCTCCATAGCTAGGACACCCTGCGAGATGCCCTGTAGCACCTGACCAGGCAACTGGCTAATCCTAAAGATGGAGCCGTAGAAGTCTATGTCTACCTGCTGGAAGATGGACTCCCGCAGGAGCGTCATGATCTGATCCTCACCGAGCTGGTACTCATTGCTAAACTGAGCCATCACGGCTGCTAGGGAACTGTGCTGCAGGTCAAACGGAATGAGCCAGTGCGCCTCATCATCAAAGAAAGGACCCTGCAAGAGAGACCGTGTCGCAAAGGCGTTCACATCGAAGCCTCGTGCTACGAGACGCTTCAGCGCTTCGTATCCCTCCTGTACATCGTCCACGAGAGGCATTAGCTCCTCATCATCACCGAAGACACTCTCGAAGGTGGCTGGGCCCTCACTTTCACCCGTTGAAGAGAGGATCTCCTGAAAGCGTTGCTGAAACTCGGGACTGTTGAAGCGTCCGAAGAGCTTCTGCACATACTCCACTACCTGTGGCGTGTACTTCATGCGCAGGCGGTGGCTCCAGATCATGTCGTACTCCTCGAGGGTGATCGCCTCGCCGATCTGCTGGAGTTTGTAGGGAAGCTGATCCTCATAGAGTGCTAGACGGTTATTGTATAGTTCACCGACGAGAAGGACCCCAACGACGGCACGAATGCGCACCATCGTCTGTTCGCCTTGTGTCTTCATCAGCTTAACGAGGAGCCAGCATAGCTTGCCCCAATGCCACGAGCGTAGCAAAGCTAGGGTGACAGCTGTGAGTGCTGTCTGCTGTACGTAGTCGTCGAGCTGGTCTAGTGCGGAGGCTACTTCGTCGCTCCACTCCTGTGTGTAGAGCAGTCCCATCGTTAGCCGCTTGACCAGTTCGTCGTAGCGTGGACGGTCTACTGTGGCAAGGTTGGACTGAAGTGTCAGTTGCTCGACAACCATCGCGAGTCCTCCGTTGTCCAGCAGTAGGGAGTAGTAGTTCGCTTGCTTTTCGTACTGAGGCGATTGGGCCAGCCACTCGGTATCTCTCAGAGCATCGGTCACCTCGTAGAGCGTCCGGAGCAGGTAGCTGTAGTTAGTCACCAGCTCTGGGTCTTGTATTGGAGACTCTAGGTATTGTAGCATCGTCTCTAGGATGCGCTTGGCCGAGTGGTAGCGATCACGCTGCTCCACGGGGATACGCACATGAGACTGCATCTGCTCGCCCAGTAGCTTGACAGCCGAGGCGATCTGATGCTCAGAGATGAGCTGGTAGATATCGTCTGTAACCATATATATAATGTGTACCTGCTCTTAGATGCCTAGCTGATCACGTATCGCCTTGATGCGATCACGGAGTAGCTGCTCAGGATGATCGCAAGCGGGATCGGAGCCACGCTTGTAGGTGACACCGATGTAGTACTTGATCTTAGGCTCCGTGCCTGAGGGACGTATGGAGAGCACCGTGCCATCGGCCGTGTGGTACTGTAGCACATTGCTGGTCGCAGGCATCTTGATCGGGAAGGTTTCTCCACTCTTTAGGCACTTACCCTCGAGCGACTGATAGTCTAGGATCTTCACCACGGGACTGCCAGCCAGCTCCTTTACCGGATTAGAGCGGTAGTCGACCATCATCTGGCTTATCTCCTGAGCGCCCTTGATGCCCTTGCGCACTACGCTGACGCCCTGCTCGAGGAAGTAACCATGCTCGTAGTAAATCTTCTCAAGAAGCATATCAATGGTCAAACCCTTGTCCAGAGCCCACGCCGTCAGCTCTGCAAAGATAGCGCAAGCCGACACCGAACTCTTATCTCGTACAAACGTCTCCCAGAGGTAGCCGTAGCTTTCCTCACCACCACCTATGTAGCGACGCTTGCCCTCCTGCTCACGGATCTCGTTGGCGATCCACTTGAAGCCCGTGTAGCAGTCCATATAGTCCACTCCGTAGTCGTTCGCAATGGCGGGGATCAGCTCCGTGGTCACAATCGTCTTGACCACAAAGTCATCGGGACGTAGGTCGCCCAGCTCCTTGCGGCGCGCTATCGAGTAGTAGGTCAGCAGAGCGCAGATCTGGTTGCCATTGATTAGGTGCATCTCACCCTGCTCGTTGCGCACAGCGACACCGATGCGGTCACCATCAGGGTCACTCGCTAGAACTAGGTCAGCACCCGTAGCCTCGGCACGCTCTATCGCCAGCTTCATAGCTGCCGGCTCCTCGGGGTTTGGCGAGACGACTGTGGGGAAGTTGCCGTCGATCACATCTTGCTCCGGCACATGGATGATGTTCTTAAAGCCAAAAGCCTCTAGCGCACGAGGTACGATACGCACGCCAGTACCGTGAATGGGCGTATAGACGATCCCCATATCACGATGACGCTCTACCGACTCAGGAGAGAGCGACAGACCGCACACATCGTGGATAAAGCGGTCGTCTATCTCAGCACCGATCATCTCGACGAGTGCTGGATTGCCCTGCCACTTCACTTGATCAATGTCCGTGATGCTCTTTACCTCGTTGACAATAGCCTTGTCGTGCGGAGCAATGATCTGAGCTCCGTCGCTCCAGAAGACCTTGTAGCCGTTGTACTCCTTGGGGTTGTGCGAGGCAGTCACCATGACGCCGCTCTTGCAGCCCAGCTGACGGATCGCATAGGAGACCATTGGGGTAGGACGCAGCGCATCGTAGAGGTAGACCTTGATGCCGTTTGCCGTGAGCACGTCGGCCGTCGTCTGGGCAAAGAAGGGGCTGTTGTTGCGCCCGTCGTAGCCGATAGCTACGGAGATCTCTTCGCCAGCGAAGCATTGTAGGAGATAGTTTGCTAGTCCCTGCGTAGCCATGCCAACGGTGTATTTATTCATACGGTTGGTACCAGCGCCCATGATGCCTCGTAGACCGCCCGTACCAAACTCTAGTACTTGATAAAACGCCTCCACGAGAGGCGTCTTGTCCTCAGCGGCGAGGAGAGCCTCTACCTGCTGACGAGTCTCACTGTCAAAGGCTGGTGTGAGCCATTGCTTGGCACGCTCTTGTGCCTGCTGTATAAGTTCGGGTGATAAAGTTGCCATAGTTTATTGTGTTGCTAGAGTTTCTGAAAGTTATGCTGGCAGGTATCGAGTGCACAGAGTCTTAGTGCTACTCGTAACGGCCGTTGAAAAACTGTGGCGAGCAATAAGATGGCATCAGAAGTGCCGAAAAAAGGCGTGCGCCAGCTTGTCGCTCGCTGTAGGAGCAAAGTTAGCAAAATAAGCGATACAGAGAGTCCCCACGATGAATGAGTCAGGGCTGACGCATTATAACTAGTTTGCTAGGAGCTATACATGACGATAACTAGGATATACTGTCCAAGTATCGCTACACAGTGGCTACAAATCCTTCCTGATTACGCCAACCTTTCTGATGATTCGGATTTCTTCCGAGGAATTTTCCAAATAGCTCCCGAGGAAATCAAAATTTCCTCGGGAGAAAAGAAAAACTCTTCGGAGATATCAACTGAAACTTCGGAAGAATCAAACGATAAGTCCGAAGAATTTTTTCTTTCCTCCCTGGAAAATCAAAAATAGTTCCCGAAGAAATCCGGAATTTCTTGGGAGCTATTCAGTAGACTGTCGTCAGCGTGATTGAAGTAATCGGAGTTCTATCGAGACGTGCAGCGACATATAGGGGTGCACGACCTTTCCGATCT
>OLES01000124.1_pt1 | contig 25256 bp, 20 predicted proteins | sample 1602811 | NCBI WGS metagenome assembly OLES01 (sample SAMN02675049, study PRJEB24791) | human gut metagenome, SKBSTL061 | isolation source: stool | host: Homo sapiens | place: USA | reverse complement strand
AGGCTCATCTCGCAGTAACGTGGATCAGAAAATAACCAGCGCGGCATCTGCATATGATAAATACTCTGCACATCTGTCTGGCACATCAGTTGGAAAGTTGGACGCTCCTTCATTTTCGCTGCCCTCATAATGGGCACCTCCTCTTTCTTTTTCGATATAGGCAATGGGTCGTTTCTATTGACGCCATAAAGCGAGAGTACGGTCAGACAGCACGCTAACAATGGAATATCTTCTTTAAAAGAGGCCGATTGCTCGACCTCTTTTTCATATTCCGCGCCCGGGTGGAATGCGCGTTGGATCGTCCATCTCTTCCAGTTCCGGGTCATCGCCTTCCAGAATAGCTTCGCAGGTCATCTCCACAAGACCAATTTCCTCCGGCGTCATGTTGTCATTTCCGCAGGAGCTTCCGCTGGCTGCGGCTTCTTCGGTGGGAGAAGTCTGGGGCTGCATATCCGGCCGTTTCCCCGATGCAGGCGACGGCTGTGGTGCGGGCGGAGCGGCCGATGTGCGATTTCCTGCCGTGCGACGCTTTGCACCATCTTCTTCTCTCTTTTTCCATTCCGGCACATAGTCAAAGACGCTGCATTTTTTCAGCTTTTTGTATTCCGGCAGTTCCTCCAGCATGATCTTATAGAGCTGGGCGGGCTTATAGTGGTTGAACATCACAATGCAGAGAAACTTATTGAGCCGCAGGAATTCATCGGGCTGGAGGAGGTCTCGCTGGGTGTTGCTTCGCGTCTGGGAATAGGGGCGGGTGGTACTGTAGATGGGAGAAAACAGCGGTGCCAAGGGAAACTGATTGTTGGTGACGGAGATCGTAACCTTGCCGCACTTTTTAGCAAAGTATTCCGCACTCGTCATATCGTTGCAGCCCATGTAGAGAGTCATATCAAAAGAACCGAGCTGATTTTCCCATTCCTTCCCCGGATATTTTTCCTGCCATTGGGAGAGGGACTGCACCGCCACCTGCACCGACATATTGAAGCCGCGGATGGAATTGAAAACATCAGAGATGCCCTCCATGTAGCCGATGTTGAGATATTCTTCCAAGCAGAAGTTTGTCAGTACGGGAAGCCGCCCGCCATGGAGACGGGCGCAATTGGAGAGCTGCGGGAAGGTCAGGGAGAAAAAGAGGGAGCTTAAAAATCGATAGGCGCTATCTTGGGCGGAGATGATGACAAAGTACGCACAGGGCTTTTGCCCGGGAAGAAGCAGGTCTACATCGTGGTTTCGGGTGATCTTGTCCACCAGCGGATTTTGAAAGACCGCAAGACGGTTGCCAAGGCCGATGATGATGTTGCCCCAGAGGTTTTCTCTTGCTTTCAGAAAGAGGCCGTGGGGGCCTTTGGCGGGATGCTCCGGCGGCAGCTCCGCAAGGATGCGGTTGATCTCGTTGACGCTTTTATAGGCGAGGATCTTATAGACGTCTCCGAGGCTGCGCTGCTCCAACGGAAGAAGATTGCCGCGGGCATCCTTCAGATTGCAGACATAGTGGATAAGTGCCATCAGGAGGTTCAATTCCGCACGGCTCCAGAAGTCATCAGCCTCCTTGGGGCCGGAGGTATTTTGAATGATGGTGTTGGCCACGGTGGTTACAAGGTCAGGATTTGCTTCCAGTCCCGCAAGGCAGTTCCAACCGTCAGAGTGCGCCATATCGAGGAAATTGACCGCCTTGACATAGAAGCCATGCTCCCGAAAATACGGCGCAAGGTTTTCAAAGAGTTCGCCTTTGGGGTCGGTCACGACAACGGATTCATGGTGTCCGCCGCTGCTTCGCTGCGCGCAGCCCATGAGGAAGGGAATGATAAAGCCTCTGGACTTATAGGAGCCGGGTGCGCCGATGCAGAGGATGTTATTGTTTTCCCCAGGCTTCATGCGGTGCGCCACGTAGGTGGCGTATTTTTCCGGATCATCCGGCCGCGCCTTAATGCGTCCAAGGAGCATTCCGGTAACTTCTTCGGCGCTGCCCAGCTCCAGATGCTCAGCAAGCTCCTTTTTTGTCGCAAATCCGGAGGTGCCGTGAGTGCCGTCCGGCAGGATATCAAAGCCGCGGGCGTCCCGGGTAAATTTGTAGCCTGAAAACCAGCTGTAGCCTTTTTTCGTAATGAGGCAGACCATAAGGGCAATGAAGGCGGAAACGCCAAGGCCAAAGGGCGTAAAAACAGCGAAGAGATTTTTGAAGGGGTTGAATACCCAAATGCTCTCGATCACTTCACCGGTGGTGTTGAATACGGATTCCTTTCCCAGCTTGAGGGAATTGAGGAACATTCCGTAGAGATACCAGCCGATGCCGCCCAGCACCGCATACAGCGGCACGCGGGCCTTATTTCGTTCATACCAGCAGCCCCATTTATTTGCGAGGCGATCCTCTATCTTTTCGATCAACTTGGATAAGCGGGGCATCCACCACGGCTCCTTTCTTCGTCAGATATTGTGTGCAAGGGGGAAGATAGAGCGACGGAGGATGGCCGAACAGCTCCGTCAGAACGCTCTCCGTCACCTTATAGATGACGGCGTAGCCGGTATCTTTATAGCGCCGCAGCAGCACCGCGTCACCCTGAGCATCCAAGGCGGCCAGTGAAATCGGCAGGCATCCCCTCTTTTTTGCGCTTGCGATGGCGGCATCGATCCGCCGCAGGTTCATATCCGCTCCAATGACGAAGGGGCGGTTCTGGTAGATGGCGTCCCACGCGGGATCATCCTCCGGCGGAGGGCGGTAAGCAGAGCGCAGCATCAGCTTTGCAAGCTTCATGCGGTAGTCCGGAACAGCCATAATTTGAAGCTGACGCGCGCCTGTTTCATCACAGGAGAGCAGATGGACGGGATAGTGAAGTCCCCGATAGGCTTCGCTGTATCGGATCAACTTGGCATCCCGCTTTTCATCACGCGCCTTGAGTTCCTCTATGATGTCAGCGTAGGAAGCTCCGGCAAAAAGAAAGGCGCGCTGCGTGTCTTTGCCGAAATTGGTGTGATTATGAAACGCTGCCAGTTCGTCATTGACCGCCATGCGGCCGATTCCAGAATAGATATAATGTACCGCGTAGTAAGTGCTACCCAGATGTGCAATCGCCCCGACGCGGGCGCTGCCCCATGGATTGTGTCCGCGGCTTCTTGTAATCGCAGTAATAAACAGCGTGGAAGGCTCCGCCAGACTGTTCGCTGTTATTGTGAGTACATTGATCCCCGCATGGTAAGCAGTCATCATCAGAGAGGAAAGCCGCACACGCCGCTCAATCGCCGCATCATGGTACGAGAGCGTCAAGTTTGGAACATCACCCTCTAAGGCTGCCTGCAAAAAGGCTCTACCGCCGTTTGTGAGAAGCAGCGTGTCACTTCGTTGATGGCGTTTGATCAAGCCCAGCGTTATCAAGTTTTCACGCTCTGTTTCTGTAGAGATACTGCTCAAATCATCGGGACGCACATTTTGACACCAGCAGAGAAGCCTCAGAACATCCATATCTCTTACGCTCATAAGCACACATGAACCACTCCCTTCCCAATTCCTGCGAACGCCGAAATCGCCCTTGCGCCGAAAACGGCGCAAGAACAATTTCGGCGTCCTTACGAGCCGCTATGTGGGCGCAGCCTGTTGCCCCCACATAGTAGACAGGTCAGTATGCGAAAACCGGCCAAAAACACTTCTCAAAAAAGCTGTTGTTTCAAGCCTTCCAAGCCCGCTGACACCCAACAGGCCAGCCGCGCTGCAAAGCAGCTCCAAGGCGCTTGAAATCAGGCAGCAATCTGTTGGGTGTTTTCGCAGCTTTTTCACCTGCTTTGCCCATCAGCACCATCCACCGAAATAGAAGTTTCCGAGGGCATAGTCACTGGAATGTGCGGAGAAAAAGTCATGAGCATCGGACAGGGGCAGGACGGTGATATGACAGCACTCCTGGCTTTGCACTGCCGTAGAAAGAAGGGCGACTGCCAGCGTATGCTGGTCATCATCCGGAATAAGTCTTCCTTTGATGGCGTTGCTGACCGCCTTCCACCCCTTGTTGTCCTGATCGAAAATATGCCGGCCTTCCATGGCGGTATGCTCATCAATGATCAGCATGGCCCGCTCAAAAAACGGCAATTCCTTTCCACACGCCTCATAGCTGTCCAGCAGCCGCCGAATGGTATCGCTGAGCCAGTTTGGGCTTTGATACCGGCAATGGGGCAGCAGCGTATTGATCGTGATATGGAGCCAGCCATAGCCAAAGGCCTCCACGCTGCCCGTTACGTCCATGGATGGCAGAATCGGCTTTTTCGCAAAGCCCCCGCTTCCCGGTGCGTACCGCTCGCAGAGTTTTCGCAGTTCCAGAGTGGCTGCTTCAAATTGTTCCATCGTCTGCTCCAATGTCTTTTGCAGCTTGTTTGGATTCATCTGCCCGCCGTCTGTCAGGGCAACCAGAGAGCCGGTCTGTCGGAAGGCATTGCCGATCAGCTCCTGAATCCGCATCATATCCCGCTTTAGATCATTCATCGATTTGCCCCGTTCGCTTTATGCGCAGATCGGTGGGTGAAGTGGTAATGGCTTCATATTCCTTTGGTGTCGTGTGGAACGCAATGGGAACATGGTTGTAGCCGATGCAGAGAAGTCCCTCGCCGCGCCGAAAGCGGGTGATCTGCCGAACCTCATCTTCGGAAAGGTTCAGCTTATCCTGAATGAGCCGTGCCTCCTGCTCCTCCATCTGCATAACCAGTTTAATGCGGCTGGAATCGAGGATTCCTTTGCCGTAACTCCCGCCCTCCAGACTGAAAAGGTCCTGCATTCCCTGGGTGCTGGTAACTGCGATCCCGCCAAGGCCACGGATGGTCTTTACCATTTCCAGCACAAACCCGGCCGCCTGCGGGTTTGCCGTAGCACCCACAAGACTCCATAACTCGTCTGCCAGAAGCGCCGAGAGTTCGTCCTCACAGTTCATAATGAGGTCGTAGGCGATGCTGGTGGCCCAGAAGGTGCCGTCCGCGATCATATCATCCGGCATACCAGAGAGGTCGAGGACAATGTACTTATTGTTAAGTTCAATGTCGTTTCGGCCTGCCATTGCCGCAGCCGAACCGGTGACATAGCGAGAGAGCACTACTGCCAGATGCCGCGTGTCCTGCTCTTGATAAAGAATCTCATACCAGTCCGAGAGAGTGGGCATGGTGCGGAAATTTCCGTTCTCATCGACAATGGTGCTGTTGTCGAAGGTGATGCCGTAGCGCTTATAAACCTCCACCAGCGAGGAGTCAAGGCGGCTCTTATCCTCTTCGCTCAGATCCTTTTTCTTCAGAGAAAACCAGATGATCAGCTGCGCAATCTTGTCTGCCAGCACAGAGTCATCCCGCGCGGCGATATTTTTGAGCTTTGCGTAGGAGTCCAGCGATTTCCGCCGAATCGCCATCAGATTCGGGCAGTCTTTGGAGGACGGCGACATTCGCAAATACAGCCCGCCCAGACGCTCACAGAGGGGGCGGAACTCATGCCCTTTCTTGGGAACGATGATGATGACCCGCTTGCCCTGTTCCCGCAGCCGCCCACCGAGACATTGCAGCGTCACCGTCTTGCCTGCACCGGTAGAGCCGCCGATCCACCAGTTGCCGCTGGTGTACTTATAATCATCATAGGGATTGAGAAATACCGGAGAGCGGTTGTAGAGGTTCAGTCCCAGAAAGATCCCGTCATGGTCGCTCAGCTCATAGGAAACAAACGGAAAGGCCGCCGCTACGCCGGAGGTCAGCGCATTGCGGCGTGCCTTACGCTCAATATCCGGATCAAGCGCCAGAATGGGAAGGGCCGAGAGAAACGCCTGCTCGTTTTTATAGTCGCAGCGCCGTGCGATCATATCCACGGATACGCACAACTTCTCCACCTCTGTGACGCGCTGTTCCAGCGTTTCAGGATCAGGCGCCGTCACCTCGATCAAGGTGTGCATATAATAGAAATTCTCGCCTTGCCGGTTCATTACATCCTTGAGATAGAGGCCAGAGCTGATCGCACTATCCAGTTCCTCGTAGTCCTGCCGCGTATCGCCTACATCCCGCATACGGGAGCGGTTGACCATGGTGGTCTGAGCAATTTTGGAGAGGATCTTTTCCTTGGGCTGACGCTTGACGAGAAAACTCAGGTTGATCCCCTCGCCAGCCTCCACCAAAGGCGCAAGCCAGCAGGTGCCAACCGTGGTGGTGTAACCGTAGCCCGTGATATAGAGATAAGCATGATACACGTCGTCTACGATGATGTAGTCACGGCTTTTTGTATCCACCGTGGTGGGAGAGAGAATGTCAAGAATGGTGGTGGAGCCTGCTTCAAGCTCACTGAGATCCGGCTTTTCCTCGCCAAAGAGCATCCGCTTCAAAAAAGGCTGCTTTTTGATCTGACCCTCCCCAGGCTGTTTTTTCTTTCTGGACTTCTCTGGAACTGCTTTTGCAGTTTTTTTCGGTTTTTTCTTTACTTGCATCGTCTTACTCCTCATAAATGCCGTGAACGGCCGTTGTCATATCGAAAACGCCCTCCGGCAGACGCACACGCTGGCTGGTTTTCTTGTTCAAAATCTCATAGAGCAGCTTGAGCACAAAATTATCGGAATACTGAGGCTCCAATACCTCCAGTTCACATAGATCCAGATACCGCCTTGCGGTGTCGGCCTCTTCGTTGAGCCGCTGGATGATGGCCTGCACCGTGTTGCGCTTGGCCCGCATGGAGGGTTCATACTGAAACACAAGGAAAAAGCGATGCCGCATGGCGCCGCCGGCGATGCCATGACCGATCTCCCGAATGTTATCCTCGATCATCTCCCGGCACGCTTCGTTCTCCTCCTGTTCTGCATAGCGCTGCATCTGCTCTACATACGCCTGCGTGTCCGCGGGCAGCGTGCGGGCGATCATCTGCAGTTCATCCGGCGCGATCTGCAAATACGATGCAAAGGACGAGATAATATTCTGCCGGTCAATGGCAGACTTCAGATAGATGTTGACAGGCAGCACTTCCATGATCTTCACAAAGCGGTTATCTTTGGTGATGACTACGCCGCCGATGATATTTTTGATTGGAAGCCACGCCTGCACGCTGTCACGGTATACGCCGCCGCTGCCGCCGGTATGGACGCCTTCGCCAAAAATCAGTTCCTTGAGATTCATTTTCTGACCTCCCCTCGAAATAAGATAATCCGGCGGGATCTCCGCCATTTCCACCAGCTTCCCAGCCACCGTGTCATACTGTCATCACTGATGCCGATCAGCCCAAAGCCGCCCAGCGGCACAATGATCGTCAGCGTCACTATGATTTTCGGAGTCAGATCCAGCGGAAGAAAAGCAATGCAAAGATACAGTGCCGGGAGCGTCAGGAGGACAGCCTCCACCAGATTCCGCAGCTCAAAGAGTCCCATAACGCGGCCTGCATCTGTAAAATTGGTAGGAATGTGATAGACCTCATAGTTCATTCGGATCCACCTCCACGGCATCTAACAGATGTCCTTTGTGCTCATAGCAAATCTGTGCCAGCTTCATCAGCTCCTCTGCACGGGAGAGAATGATATCCAGCATGGCACGGTCCAGCGTTTCCGCATTTCTGGGCGTACAGTTTGCCCTGCCCAGTTCCAGCAGGCTCAAATACTGGTTGCTGAAGCTGCTGTGCTCTTCCAATTCCATCAGCGTAATGCCGCATTTCTGCCGTATATAGCGTAAATAGGTTGTCTCTGCCAATTACTCCACCTCCAGATAGTCGATATAGGGCAGCTTACACCACCCCTGCCAGCCGCGTCCGCTGACTTCGGTTTTCACAACACCTTTTCGCGTTCCCATGGCTTCTATTGCGTAACCGCCGCCAATATAAACGCCGGCGTGTCCGCTTTTCCATAACATCAGTCCGGGGATTTCCGGCATGGAGGATACCGTGCCGTAGTCTGTTCCTTGAATGCCGGCATTCTTTGCCGCCTGATACATCTGATCCGCACCGTAATCCGGCATTCCGTTTGCGGCATAACCGATGCGCATGGTGGAAGCATCCAGCCACGCATAGCCTTTGATCAGGCCGATGCAGTCTGCCGTGCGCCGTCCCAGCCAGTTTGCTTCAATAAAATCAGCGTAATTGCCGACTCCGTCCGGGTACTGCTGCTTTTTATAGGCAAAGAGGGACTCTGTGAGAATATTGCCGTAAGTTCCCCACACATAGCCCCAGTTGTTCTCCCACGCCTGCACCGCATAGGCGGCAAGGTCGAGATTATTTTTCGTAGACGGGCTGACAAAACGGGAAATGTCAATGTCATTATCATAGCTTGTACCATGCTGAATATCGCCGGAATAGGAGCCATCCCCGCTGTAATCCGGTTGGTAGGCGCTGAAGTACCCGCCGTACTTCTCAAGCGCGCCGCTATCCTTCAGCGTTTCAAAGAGGGCGCCTGCCCACTGTCTGGCATCCTCATTGAAGCCCATCTGCTCCATCAACTCTTCCGGATCGATCCGCTTGATCTCTACCTCCAGCGTTGCGGAGGTGCTGCCACCCAGAAGAGAAAGCGATGGCTGATAGGACAGGGTGGATTGGCAGAAATTCTGAATCAGCTCCGCGCTCATGGCGTCCAGATCCTGCTCATAGGCGGCGGAATTGATTGCAATGATCCAGAGCAGGTCATCCTCTTTCATCGTGTTTTTGACTTCAATATGGTCAATTGCCGTTCCATCCGCCTCATATTCCGCCGCAATACCGGTTACGATGGAGTCGATCTGCGTTCGCTCGAAATCATCCAGACTCATATACGCCCCGCCTATACGCATGGCTTGTTCCGTCATATGGATCACCGAAGCGGTATCAGAGGAATCGTAGCCGAAAAAAATATTGGGCAGCGCTGTAAATACTACCATCGGGATCACGATCATGATGAGCAGAACGACAAGGAGAAACTTTACCAGGGCCGGAACGGTTTCTTTTACCGCAGCGGCAGCGGCACCGTGAACACCAGACACCGCAGCAGCCTGCGCAATCCGGTAGGCTGCTTTTGCGGCACGGCCAAGATCAGCCGCCGTTTGAAGGGAAGATCGGGAATTGTCTTTCTCATCCATGCTTCTTACCCCGCTGTTTTCTTGACGGTTTTACATCGCCGTCTGCCTTTACGCTGCCTTTGAGTGCCGCAGTTGTGGATACCGCTTTCTTTCCGGGCTGCGCGCTGCTTTTCGCAGAAGGTGCGGACGGTCTGACTGTCTGCCGCGACTGTGATGCCGATGGGACGCCTGCCGCCGTTCCTGCCGGGTCGGGGTGTCGGTTAGGCGCTGTCCCTTTGAGTGTCGGCGCGGCGGCTGCGGAAGCACTGCGCGATTCCTGCCGGATCGGACTATGCTGCCGTGCATCCGGAGAAACTGCCGTGCGGCTTGGAATACCATTCCTGCCGGGTCGCGGTTCTCCAGACGGCCGCTGCGCAGAAACGGCGCTTTGCATTCCTGCGGTGCCGGGGTGCGGGCTTTCCGCCCGAGGCGGCGATGCCTGACCGGTTGGCTGCTTGGGTGGCCGCTGCGTATAGCGCGCATTGGGTGTATGTTGCTGCACGGTCTGTATTCCGCCGCGAACAGAGGCGGTGGTAAGCATCGCGCCACCAATCCCCGCCGCAGGTCTTGGAGAGTTGTCCTGCAAAGTGTTCACGGTGGTTTGTCCCACCGTGATCCCTGTGTGCTCTGCGGCCTGCGTCACCTGACCAGTTGCTCCACCCTGTACTTTTTGTGCGTTTATCTGACTCATACGGGAAGCGGATGGTACTGCCGACGTTCCTGCACGGCCGGGCTGCGTTGTCTCTGGCGAATGTACTCTCATGCGCTGCGAGGCTGGGGAGCGCACGCCGCTTTGAAGAGTCTCTGCCGCTCCCGCCACACTGGGGCGTGCCGAAGCTCCAGCTTTTCCTGCCGTACCGGGTCTGCCGGATGCATTCTGCGCACCGACAGGCGGTATCTTTGTTGCAGCCTTGATATGTGTCGGAGAGCGGCGTGTGCCGAGAGGAACAGAACTTTTCCGTTCCTGCGAGGGCCTTGGCGCTGTCGAATTCTTAGGCATACTGTCCTGCGCAGCAGATGGGGCGGACTTTTCCTGCGAGGGTGATTGCGGCGCGCCTGTATGTACTGAGGCGCTTTGCGCATCAGACGATTTCTGTGATGTGCTTTGATTTGTGCTGCTTTGCTGCGCTGCGCTTTGCCGGACATACTCCGCCGTGTTGCCATGACCTCCGCTGGGCCCGCCCATGCGGGGGCCGCCGGACGGCGCGTTGGGCGCAGCGCCTTTGCCGCCGTTTCCTGCGGACTTGCCCACTGCCTTTGTAATTTGAGAAGCCGCACTGCGAACCACCATATAAGTCAGCGTGCCGGGGAGTTCTCTTCCCAGAGAGTCGCCGGTGATAGCGGGATTTAAGCCGATGCGTGTTACAATGGCGTCTGCTTTCCGTGCGACCTTGACAATCGTAAGGATCAGCACGATCCACGGGAGAACATCTAAACCGCTGGGAACTGTGGCAAGAACAGACAGCAGCATTTTGAAGAAAATCACATTTGTCACCATCAAAAGGCACATACTGCCGAACATCCGGCACCAGCCTGTGAAAATCTCCGAGGTGCTTTTGCTGCCGCCCATAGCAAAGGCCAGCGGCGCTGTGATCGTAAGCATGGCGAGGATGACATACCGCTCCGCAATCTCCAAAAGGAGCTTAAACACCTTGAACATCACGATAATGCCGAAAATAATGACCAGCAGCCATGCTGCACCTATGGCTCCGAATACGCTCTCATCTACAAATGTGACATTAACTGCGTCAGGAATCTGGAGCAGCTCAATGATCTTTGACGTCATACTCAGCCCGATCTCGCAGATCTGCGGACTTGCCAGCAGTAAAAACGCAAAAACGAAGGTGCGGGCAAAGAGCAGCTTTGGATCTTCTCCTTCAAAGCCAAGCCCCACCGCCATACTTTTGAGCGCCTGAAAAACCAGATTGCCGATCAGGAGCGCCCAACCGACTGCCAGAAGGATCTGCATGATTTCGTCCACAACGGGAGCGTGGCTTTTCAGATATGCAAAATCCATACTCATAATATCCAGCAGCGCCGTAGAGAAATATTGCCAGCATTCCAGAGTGAGCCCATAGGCCCATTCGAGAAAGCCCTGAAAAATAAGCTCAAGCAACGGGGACACCTCCTTTGCGCCGGAGCTTTGACCTCATTACGGCGTCAGAGTAGCAAGGCCGCTGAAGAGCGGTGCAACATAGGCGATAAAAGCGCCGATGCCGTTGATAATGGCCCATGCGACCCAAATGCGCTTGAGCCAATCCCACGCCTGATCGGTCTTATGCTGATTATTTGAAATCTTTGCGCCGATCACGGCAACGGCGGACATTAAACCTGCCAGCACCGTACTGATGCCGACAATTTTTGTGTAAACATCTACGATAATGCGGTTGGCAACAGTCCACATATCGTCTACGGCAAAGGCTGATGCGGTCATCGCGGCCATAACCCACATCAGGGTCATAATAAGTGTGTAGAATTTGTAGCATTTTCTGATCATAGAAAGCGGCTCCTTTTTACGAGAGAATACTGGAATCGGGAATTTCGATCTTTTTGTCATATGAAAATAAAGCTAAGCTGCATAGTAAAATAGATTTTTTGATATTTGCCGTTACTCATTGTACGAGCCAAGAAAAGTGTCCTTGCAATCAAGGTATTGTTTCGTTATAATTAAATCATTATGGGGTGATAGCTTTGATATTTACGAGCGAGGAAATTGCAATGATTGAAGGAGTTCTCGGCTCCTTTTTTTCTGGTAATCATATATCAGAAGACCTGAGAAACGCCTATTCCCGCGTATGGCAGCATCTTGCAGCGGATACATTAGATTCCGCAGATCTTCAGCGCATTTCCTCTGCGGTCGATTTTGCAATGAAAAATCAGTTTTGTGAATCCTGCAGCAGAGAAAGTCAGCGTGTTCTGACAACGGTACTCATCAAGTCGATTTCCGCACAATGATTGAAGCATAATTTGTATATAGCAGGCGGCAACCAGCGTAAAGCTGGTTGCCGCCTTTCAGTAGTTAATATCCCGTCTTGGGCAGTTTCGGGGTAGTGCCGATCTTGCGGACAATGGTGATCCAGTTGGCTGTTGCGGTCTGCCAGGTACCCTGATACTTGCCGCCGGCATCCGCGCGGTTGACCATCTGGTAGCCATTGACCGCCATGCCCTTGACCATCACGCTCAGAGTGGGATTCGCCACGGACTGGAAGCCCACCGGCACGGTTCCGAAGTCAAAATAGATGTCGGTTACCACCTCACCTGCCTGCATGGGGATGGCGTTTAGGGCAAAGCTGTAGTTGTTACTGCTCAGCAGATTGGACGCCAACACCTGATAGCTTGCGCTGTAGTTGGTCTTATAGAGGATGCGGTAGGTAAGCCGCGCACTGTAGGTGCCGGTACTCAGCAACGTTGCGTTGGCAATATCCGTTGGAATGCGGTCATGCCAGAAGAATGACTCCAGCGGCACATTGCTGGTGTTGGCAACGGTGAAGTCATAGCGCATCTGACTGCCAGCCATCACAGCACTATTGCCGCGCTTGGTGATCGTAACGCCCAGAGAGGAAGGTTTATCGTAGGCAGACAGCTTGATGATCTGACTGGGATATTCCAGCGTGACATCAAACATTTCCGAGGACACCTGCCAATACGCAGGCGCAGTGACCTCACGAATCTGATAACGGGTTAGTGGCAGCGCCTTGCTGGCCGCAACGCCCCGGGCGTCCGTCGTGATGTAGTCCACCACCTTGCCGCTGCGGGCATTGACGATCTCATAAACAGCGCCCTTGAGCGGGGTGCCTGCGGCGGTGCCGGTGACCTCGTTATACTCAGCGGCGTACTTATAAATCTGGATCTGGCCCGTGACAGCGGTATTTTCCCACTCAATCTCCACGGTCTTGCCCGGAGAGACATAGACGGTCTTATACTGCTTATCCAGCGTGTAGCCGGGGGCGGCTTCCAGCTCTCTCAGATAAAAGCGGCCGCTCAGTCCGCCGGGGATCTCGTCAATGTAGATGTAGCCCTCATCGTCCGAGGTGTACTCGCCGATGGGCTTCTTGTTCGCATCATAGAGGACAAACTTTACGCCATAGATCCCCTCGCCCGTGACGCTGTCGATTTTGTGGATGACGATGCCGCTGAGCTTTTTGTTGGTCACCTGCAGCGTCACATGCTTGCCGTCCTTGATCTCAAAATAGTGGGGCGTATCATCCAGCCGGAACGATTTGTTCGATGTGACCTCTTTTGCATAGTAGCTGCCATCCTCCAGAGCCACGAACACACGGCCATTTTTGTCCGTCGTAACGGTATCCACCAAGGCATCGTCCACCTTGCGGATCTCAAAGGTGGTGTTGGGGATGCGCTCACTGTGGTTATCCTCGTTGACCTTGATGATCTCCACGCCGCCAATAGGCGTGTTGTAAAAGTGGAGCGTCTGCGTATCGTTGGGGTTGACAACCACGGTCTGGGTACGGGTATTTTCGTCGATGGTGTAGCCGGTGATCGTTTCGACCTCTGTGACCACCACGGTGCCGGAAATACCGGAAATGGTGATTTTGCCTTCTTTATCCGTCCAGTACAGGCCGGTGGAGGACAGCGTGCCGCCCTCGGCATCTACATACGAGCCATCTGCGTAGGTGATCTTAAACTCGACACCTTCCAGCGGCTCCTTTGTAACGGAGTCCTGCTTTACGATGATGAGATTGCCCTTGGGCTGATTCCTAAATTCAAGCGTGGTGACTTCGTTGGATTTGACCTTGACGGTCTGCGGGGTATCATCGAGAATGTACCCCGCCTTCGCACGGGTTTCCTTGATGATAAGCGTCGTACCAGGTGCAACATCCGTAATCGTGAACGTACCTGCGCTGTCCGTCACGAACTTGCCGTTGGCATTGCCGATGAGATTGCCGTCGGAATCTGTGACAAAGAACTCCACATCGGAGATGGGCGCATTTGTCACAGCGTCCACCTTTTTCACAAGCACACCGCCCTTGGGCTGGTTGCGGAACTCCAGCGTCATGACGGCATTGCGCTTGATTTTAATACTCTGCTGGGTATCGTCGAGGATGTAGCCGTCTTTTGCCCGCACCTCACGGGCGATGACCGTCATGCCGGGTGTCAGGCCGTCAATACGGATAGTACCTGCGCTGTCGGTCACGTAGCGGCCATTCGCCGTACCGATCACACTTCCGTCCGAGTCGGTCACAAGGAACTCCACATCGGAAATGGGAACGCCGGTCACGGCGTCCTTTTTGACGATGAGGAGGGAACCCATCTTATCATTGCCGAAGGTCACGGTGATCACGTCCTGATCCTTGCCGGAGAGATAAACGGTTTCCGTGGCGTCGGTGATCACATACCCATCCGGCGCGGAGATCTCCTCGCAGACATAAGTGCCTGCCTTGAGGCCGGTTGCAACGATGGTGCCATTGCTGGATGTTTTGTACTCGCCAACCACAGTGCCGCCTGTACCGGAGGTGCCGCCGAGGTAGCGGATGCGGAACCATGCACCCTCCAACGGCTGACCGCTCTCACTGTCCACCTTGCGGATGATGATGGCGGAAAGGGGAGTGTTCTCAAAGGTCAGGACTTTGCTCTCACCACCGGAGATGAAGCATTCCTGCGTGGCAGCCTCCTTGATGGCGTACCCGGACGCCGGTTCCAATTCAGTTACTTTGTACCAGCCATCCTTGATCTCAGGAAGAATGATTTTTCCGCTTGCGTCAGAAAAGTAAGTGCCGAGGTCGTTGAGCTCACCGGTGTCGGTATGGTTGCTGCCATACCAGATCTGGAACTTGGCGCCCTTGATGGGATCGCCGGTGACACTGTCTACCTTGCGGATCTCCAAGCTGGGCTTGAGGGCATTGAAGAAGGTGACGGTAGATGTCTCACCAGCCTTCAGCGCTACTTCCTGCGGAATGGGGCAGAGAATGACATGGTTGGGGACATTGATCTCCGTCACTTTGAATGTGCCGACCGGGACAGAGTCGAGGAAGATGCGGCCATGGTTATCGGTGGTGGCGCTGGTGGAGAAGTTGCCGTCGATCTGCTCGATGCGGTAGGTCACGCCCTCGATAGGCTCTCCGTTGGCGATGTTTTTCTTGATGATCTCAAGACCCGGCTTTTCATAGTCCACAAAGGTGACCTCGCTGGTCTTACCGGGGCGGAGTGCCACCGTCTGCTCTGTATTGCTCACGATGTACGGCTCGGGCACGGATTCCTCCCGTACCACATAAACATCTGCGGGGATGGACGTGAGGGTGGCGGAACCGTCCACCCCCGTGGTGACAGAGGTGGAATAGCTGCCGGTAACGGACTTAATGGAAAACACCGTGCCGGCAATCGGTTTGCCGCTCATGGCATCCCGCTTGGTGATCTTCATATCGGGCAGTGCGTAATTTTCGGCAGTGACCGTGTACTGCTTATCGCCATCTGTGGTATCCACATAGACGCTGATGGGGGTAGGATCGGTGCAGTACCCGGCCGGAGCCTCCGTTTCTACGAAGCTCCACAGGCCCTTGGTGACATCGTTGACCTCGATGATGCCGCCGTTTGCCGTTACATCGCTGCCCACGATCTGACCGTCCCGGTAAATCAGAAAGCGGGCACCATCTAAACCACGGGTGGTTCCTGCGGCAACCTTCTTCAGCGTAATATCGCCTGTACCCGCAGGGGGAATATCCGGTTCTCCCGGCTGCGCTTCAAGAGAGAGTTTTCTCGGCGCGTAATAGTTGAAAAAACTCTGGCGGCCCTTTACGCTGGACTTTGCCCACACTGCCCATTTTGCGGTGTCATCTTCAACAACCGTAGCAATGACGCCCTGTGCGGCGTACTCCTCGATCTGTTTCTGGAAGGCTGCGTCCTCCTTTGCTTTTTCGGCCAACATCCAGTCAATATAGCCGAGATAGGTTTCATAGGTATCCGCGTTGGCGTAACCGCCACCGTCAATATCTCCATCGCCCTCACCCTTAAAGGTCTGGTGATCCCACACATAGGTCTGTGCTGCCATAAACAGGCTGCCGGGGATGTCACCCTTATAGTCCGAAATGAACGTCATCATCCATTTGAAGTTTTCAAGCTGCTGGGCATCCAGTTCACCCATGCCGCTCTGCGCCAGCGCTGTTTTCAGGACAGCGTCCGCGTCCGCGCCGGTGGCAGAGGTATAGGTGTAAGAGTTGAGGAACGACGGAGTACCCCAGCGGTAGCCGTAGCCGCGGTCCATGCAATAGAGCATTTTCCCCGCTGCCATGGGCGGCTTATAGCTGTAGGGCGTTCCATCGTGGAGCAGGCGTGTGGTCCAGTAGTTTGTATTGCTGGTGGGCTTGATGCCGGTACCGGTGCTGGACGCTGCCAGTGCCGAGGTAGGCAGCAGACTCAGAACGGTCACCAGTACAAGCAATAATGATAAAAGTCTTGTTCGAATCTTTTTCAAGGTCTTTTCCTCCTTTTTCGCAAAAGATAAGCAGACCAAGTTTCCTCGGTCTGCTTGGTTGTGTTATGAAATTGTTCATCGTAATTGGACTTCCGTTAATGTCAACTGATTATGCGAAGTCACCCTTTTGCTGCGGGCGCATCCACCCATGTGACATTGTAGCCGTCCAACAAGAAAAGCTGAACGCAATACCAGTAGGGCTCGTCCATGACGGTACCTTTTGAAACGCCAACGCCGATCTCATGGTATCTCGTATTGAGCATATTTTTCAGATGTGCCGCGCTATTCTTCCACGCTTCAACTGCAAAGGACGGGAGCGAAGAATCTCGAATCTGCCATTCTCCGATCAAGTGAATATTTTCACCGATGTATTTGCAGTCCGTGACTGTCGTATACTTTCTCCCGCCCGGCCTTGTGTGAGAGTAGACACCGCTGGCCGCCATCTCATCTGCCCGTACCTGCGCCGCCTGCATGAGCTTGTCGTTGACAGTCAGCGCGGCAACACCTTTTTCGCGGCGCAGAGCGTTGGTTCGGTCAATGATGTCCTGCTTGGCCGCAGCAGCATCGAAGGGCTCTGCTGTTTCCTGCACGGCGGCTGCGTCCGATGTTCCATTGACAGAGAGATTTGGCTGTGCAATTTCGGACAATTTCACGTCATAACCAATCCTTGCCAACGTGTGGCAGATCAGCACCGCCATATTTCCGCGGGTAATCTCGGCGTCCGCAACAGTTTCTTCCGCAGCAAGTCCCAACTGAACGGCAGTCCGGCAGGCAGACTGATAATCCCATACAGCATCAACATCATTCAAGCACCGCAGCATCACCGTGCAGGCCGCCGCAGAAGTAACAGGGTCATTGGAGCCGTAGCGTCCATTGCCATACCCTGCAACCAGATTATTTGCGACGCAGTAGCCCACATAGCTTTTTGCCCATTCCGGAACATCCGTAAAGCTGCAAAGGCTGCGGTAAAAGGCGCTGTCCGTTTCAAATTGCTCGGGATCTGTGACAATTCGGGTGAGCAGCGCCGCCATCTGCGCCCGTGTCAGCCCCTGCTCCAGCATCATGTCGCCAGACTCGTTGCCCAGCATAATGCCGGCTTCACTCAGATAGGCGGCAGCAGACTGCTGCGGACTTTTTTCGGCGGCAAAAGAAGTTACTGTTAAGGATAGTGCAGCAATTACAGCGAGGGAAATAACTCGGATCCGCTTCAAATGATCACGCCCCTTTCCGGTAAAAGACGGTGGTTACACTTGCGGTCATGCGTCGGGTAGCTTCGTCAAAGGTGCATTGATCAAACTCGCAAATGCCCATCCGTTCTGCCTGTTCCGCGACTTCCGCGGGAAGGTCAACAGTGATGTCCATTTTGACCCGTATTTCGTCATCTTTCCTATTTGGTCTGAAATTCTGTACCAAACTGATACTTCCTTTTGATTAAGATTCTCCGGAGTGATTTGAGGATAATACAGAAGATTCAGGCTGTCAAAGGTTTATTTTAAATCCTTACGCCGATAAAACGGAGACACACCATTTTTTGCACAATTCCATCCGTTTTCCATCATTTTATTGAGTTATTTGCACTGCTTGAACGCAAATTCTTTTTTCAGGCTGATTGGCGAGGCAGGTAGTAAGCGTGATACGGTTGTCTGCTGTCGCCTGCAGATAGCTCCAGTCGGAATTGGAGATGGTCTTTACCAAAACGACCTCATATGTGCGGGTGCCGTAGATCGTGGTATAGGTGATGGTGTCACCGATTTCCAGATCCTTGATGCTGCCGATGGTGTACTTGGCACCCCGGTTATGGCCGCACACGCCGATATTGCCGTCCCACGCTGAGGTGGAGCTGTAATGTCCCAGTCCCTTTTTCATGCTCTCGTTGGTTTCTCCTTCCCAGACCTTCATGTTGATGTCCAGGGATGGAATTTTCAGGGTGCCGATGCTGCCGTCCTTTCGCTCCATATCTTTGGCGCTTGTATAAGCAGGCTCCTGATAGGACGGAATGACGGGTGTGACCGCTGGGATACCTACGCCACTATCCACACCGTAGATACCGGTAGCCGAACCGCCTACAGTCTGCTGTAGGCCGGGGAGTCGGAGCTTTTCCATGACGCCGGTTTGTGTGGTGCTGAGAACGCCGTAGGGAAGTTCGGGAATCTGATAATCCACAAGATTTTTGCTGCCGTAATGATACGCGGTACCGTAGGTGTCCTCATAAGAGGTCGAAGGGTAATAGTCGGTGTCCGCGGCTGTGTCAAAGGTATAGTCCGCGGCAAAAGCGCAAATAGAAAGGGATGCTGTTGCTGTCGCCGTCAATGCCATGCAGACCAGTTTCTGAAAGAGTTTCATGTTTTTACGCCTCCTGATCTTCTTCGTTTTCCTCTGTTTCATCCGCTTCACATTCTGCTTTCGCTACGGCCTTTCGGCGGCATACAAGCAGCGTGCCGCCAACAGCGGCGCAAATCAGAACGATTCCACCTAAGATCCAAGGAAAGTGATCCGCAAAAAACGCTCCGACCTGAGCGGCAGACACGCCCTTGTGGTTCGCTTCTGTCCCGATATAGGTCAGAACATAAGTAACACTTTCAACACCCTCGTGGGTCACATCGCCGATATACTCCGCTGTTGTAACATAGCCTGTAGCCGCCTGATAGGACGCTTTCGCAGAGTAGGTAGCAACAGCCTGATATTGAGAGGGCATCAGCGCCTCACCCACAAGATCGGTGCCGGTGACCTGCCACTCCACATTGGCAAGGCTCAGGGTTCTGCCGTTCTTGATGGTTGTCGCGGGGACATAGGACATGTCGTTGCGGTCAAGCTGCCCGATGGTTTTGGTTTCCGTCACCGTGTAGTTTTTCGTAGCATAGCCGGCGGCTACGGTATTGAGACTGGTGTGATCCAATGCGAGGGTACCCTGAAATCTGCCGTCATCATATTCGATGGTGGGCTTAAGCTGCTCCAGAATCAGAGCAAGGTCATCTTTCGTTGTTTCAACGGTGATAACCTCGGTATGAATCCGCTTTTCTTCCACGGGATTCTCACTTTTTACAATGTCCGCAAAGGTGTAGAGATACCCTTCCAGCTCAAAGGGCTCCTCAATTAGTGCCGCAGGGTCCTGCTCAGGGGATACTGTAAAGGTTTTGATCGCTTGCTGACTGCCGTTGAGGTTTTGAACCACTGTGCCCGTAGGCACCTCCAACGCAAAGGCGTTGGAGGTAAGAACCAGCATCAGCAGCACGCAGGATATTACTCTTTTCATGTTTGGGAGAGCCTCCTTCTCAAATAATTTTTGTGATGCGCATTCCTGCCATACGGTCAGGCGGTATGCCAGATACCTGCTTCATGACGCTTTCTCCTCCTTGATCTTGTATTCTACCGCGCGCTCCGGATGTTCCCGCAGCGCGTCAAGTATTCTGATAGACTGCTCCAGTGCCTGCATTGTATCCCGCTTCTGACGCTTCACAAAGCCATGCAAAAGCAGAACATCTCCATTGGGAAGCGTGCAGAAAATGATGCGTATGAGCACTTTGCTCTTCACCCGCAGCTCCCAGAGATCCCGATAGCGCTCGATTGAAAATCGCTTGAAATGCGGTTCTTTCATTTCCGGCTTTTCAAGCTGGGTCAGGAAATACAGCCGCAGGAGGATTTTTTCCCGCAGCCGCGGATCAAGCCCATCAATAAAATCGGCGAGCGGAGCGGACTTGCTTGTTGGCTGATAGATCAGGATTCCCTTCATGGCTCCGTCACCTCCATTGCCTTGCTCAGCTTCTTCAGATGGCAGATAAAGTGCTCTGCAAAGTCCCCGGCAAGCTCCGAATCACCGCTGATCCACCAAATTGGATTGGGAAGCGGCTGAGAGAGCGCGTCGTATTGCAGGCAGATCAGCAGAAACTTTTGCCGTGGTTCGGCCTGCTCCGCAGCTTCATATAGTCTCCGAAGGATCTCTGTGATCTCACAAGAATTCTGGCAAGTGTCGCACAAGTCATCAAACAATAAGCCGGAATAGGCGCGGCTCAAGGCGTCCAATGTGGCTTCGTCCACACTTCCATCTATCCTCAGAAGGCCCATACGGTGCAAACGGGCCTTCGCCCCATCGTCAAACGGATTTTGCGGTCGTGTTTTGTGGAACTGTATATTCATTTCTTTCATCTTTGTACCTCACAATGGGATAGAAAAAGGCCCGGCACCTTGCGGTGTCGAGCCTTCTGGCATAAGTCTTATTATTCTTTGTCATCTGCTTCGGCTTGCGCCGGCAGCGCGGCGGCTTCTTCGATCATGCCCACAACCAAGGTGTTCATCTGCGCGGCGTTCTGCGCAGTAATAACCGGAGCGCCGGTGCGCTCCTCAAGAGCCTTTCGTGCTACACCGGCAACCTCACCGCCCTGTCGGGCAACCTCCATACTGCCGGAAAATCCTTCCGGCTTGGAGGCTTTGGAAATATCACGGGTGGACGCCTCGGCCAGCATAGTCAAGACCAATTCGGTATCGCTCATGTTGTCCCGCAGGTTTTCCTTTTTCAGCCCCTTGAGATTCTTGTACTGCCGCGTGGTCATGCCGGACCACGTGCGGGTGATCTCATCGGTCAGAATCGCAAATTCACGCCCCTTTTCCACACCGCGTTTCTGCCACTCATCGGTAAGCTCATTTCGGATGCGGATAGAGAGCAGCCTTTGATGTACCCAATCAGGATCATAGCCCTTTTTCAGATAGGTTTCCAATGCGCGGTCGATGGCCTGCTCCGGATCAATGGTCTCCTCAATGCGTTCCCTGCCGACCTCTGCCAGCCAACGTTTCACCGGTTCCGCACGGGGGGATGGGATAGACTGAATAATGCGGAGAAGCTGCTCGGTTGTGGCAGCGTCGGTCTTATAGTTCTTTCCATCCGACGATTTCATTTTCAGTTGTACGATATTTTCGTACAACTGAGTTGCCCCCTCAGACTTCAACTTGCGCTTTAAGTCACTCCAATATCTGCGAGGGTTCTCGCTTCCAGTCAGTACATGGATTACATCGACAACAGAGAAGTACCACTCCTCTTGTTCTTCATTCCAAGCCGTGCGAATGGGTTGATTTTCAAAAAGCTGAATTTTAAGAGACATCCTATCACCCCAATTCCCAAGCTCACCCAGGATCAAGTCAACGCACCGTTGTCCTCCACCTTCTCCGCTTCAGACAGTTCTTCCCAATCCTCACGATTTCCGCATCTGCGAAGGTAATCGTGGCCGCCGTCCACGGCGCAGGAACCGCAGCTGCAAAACTTGAAATCATGAACGGTTTCGCTTTCGATGATATCTCCACATTTTTTGCATCTGATTGCATTCCTGATAATTCTCGGCATAATCAATCCCTCTTTAGCGCATTCCTGATTTTCTCTTTTTCCCCGCTGCCATCTGTGCGGAGGCGCAGCAGCGGGACGGCGCACTTCTCCAGAATGGAGTTCTTTTTCGCGTCCCGTGCCGCCTGCTTGCTCCCGGATTTATGAGATCCGCCGTCTACTTCGATCGCCAGAACAGGTTGCTTATCCATTTGATTGAACAGTAGAAAATCCACATGTGTCAGCGGATTGCGGGCATATTTGCGTTCTTCCTCTGTCAGTGGCGCATAATCCTTCACCAGCGTGGCAAGAGAAAAATGCACCGCACAGCCGATAGAGGAAAAAGGCTCATCGGACAATATCTCTTGAATTACCGAGTGCATTAGGTTCTCAGAATCGTACTCGGACACCCGCTTATGCTTTTGCAGATATTCTCTGCGCTGCTCGGCATAACCCTGATAGAGCATATCGAATACAGAATAGATCTGACTCTGGATGATCTCGAAATTGTTGTATTCGATGTACCGGGCCAAGTCACCATAGTTGGTCTGGTCATTGCGTGGGTCCTGCGATGTGATCACAGCCAGAGAATGAACCGCGCGGGAAACCGCCACATTCAGCATATGGGGATCATCCACGAAATCTGTGATGACATTGTCGACTGAGGTCAGAATGATAGCATCTTGTTCTCGCCCCTGAAACTTGTGGACGGTGTCCACCTCATAAGTATCTCCCAACTGCTTGCGGATGGCTGTCACCTGATCCCGATATGGTGTGATAATACCAATGCTCTGGAAATTTTGCTGATGCAGCCGCGGAAGTACCTCCCGCTGAATGACGTCGATCTGGCGCTGATTGAGATGTCCACGGGCGTGGTTGCCGGCAGTTGTCCGGTACATGGTCAATACATCCGGCTCATCATGATCCTTCGTCATAACGATCAGTTGCCCGTGGTAGAACTTCTGGTTGCAGAAGTTGATGATTTTTGGGTGGCAACGGTAGTGTTCCCGCAGCAGCGTAACAGGTGCGTCCTGCCATATTTTCAATGCAGAGGACAGCAGGCTGTGCGTAGAAAAGCGATACCGCTCATCCAAGGAATACTTTTGCCAAATGGCATCGCTGGTACGAATGTCATCCTCCGTCAGCACATTGGGGAGCTGCTTCAAGTCCCCAACAATCACGATATTCCGCGCACAGGAGAAGGCCAGTACCCCGGTAGCCAGATCAACCTGCGAGGCCTCATCCACAATCAAGTAATCATAGATATGTTCAATGCTCAGCGTCCCCTTAATGGAATAGGTCGTGCTGAGCACCACCGGGTACTCACGGGTGAACTCCACAGAATTCCGGCGGAAATCATTCTTTTCAAAGCACTGTCTATTATTCCGCCAATGATACCGTGTTGCCAGCTCCGCCCGAAACAGCCGCAGGGACTTCTGTGTGAGCTCATCCATCTTCGCGTCGAAAGCGTAGCGCTCCAGCTTTCGGTTCAATTCCTGCTTTTCGGCCTCCAGTTCCCGCCTCTTTACGAAATAGAATTGGTTTTGCAAATAGGGAATGACCTGTTCTGGGACGCGGATAAACAATTTGAGCGCATTACGGTTGAATCGGAACATGATAGATATTTTTTGCAACAGGCCCAAGCGAGTCTCACGCTCTGCGTGCTGTTCAAATTCCATCCAAAGCGCAAGAAGCTTCTGCGAGGACAGCTTGTCCAAGCTCTCCATTGGCACGTCACTGTAACTTGCGTAATATTCCTCAAAATAATGCTGCTCCGGGTTTAGCTGCAAGAACTCCTGCTCGATTTCCGCAATGCGGTTTTTGGCATTAAGCATTTCGTTCAGTTCTTTGGAGAGTGCAGTCGTTTCCTGATCTAATTGCTGTCGTTCCTCCGGGGGCATTTCCCAATCGCTCATATTCGGATAGGCGCCGGTCTGTGCATCCAGAAACTTCTCTTTGTTGGCAAGGCTGCCGAGAAACGCAGTCAGAAAAGCTGAATTTTTCTTCTCCAGCTTTTCCACAACATTATGCGTTGCGGAATTGTTGTTGGAGACAACCGCCACGGTTTTTCCGCTGCGAACAACATTGGCGATGATATTCAGGATCGTTTGTGTCTTTCCAGTACCCGGTGGCCCCTGAATGATACTGATTTTGGAGGAAAGCGCCCGTTCTACCGCCAGCTTTTGACTCTGGTTCAGGCCAAACGGATAGATCACTGCCTCCGGCATCTGGGGCATTTTGACGTCTTTCTGCGGTGCAAGATAGCTTGCCAACACGGTATCCTCGCTGACCTGCTGGATCTTGTCATACTGCATGCTTAGAATGTTGATACCGTTTTCCGCCACCAGACTGATTGCAGCGGCAGTCTCCTTGAAATATTGGAATGCTTCTTGATTTTTACCGTCCGCCAGACAATTCTGCTGGAACTGCACTTCGCTCCTGTAGAACGATAAATCTCTCTTTCCGTTGCGGACAATACGATAATACCCACCGAAATCGAGAATCTCATCAATTCCGCTGATGGCTTGCCCATTTGCGATGACAATCACCTGCGCAGGGTCAATTTTCTTTTTCAGAGGCAGGATCTCCACATTGCTACTCTGAAAGCTGTATGTCTTATTGGGCGCACTGGTATAGACGACCTCGCACTTTCCGTCATGGAACTGAAAGCTCGCGACCGAGTCCGTCTGGTCTTTTCCTTTTATGATGATTAAGTGCTTTCGTGCGTCCATAGGCAATCCTTTCACTCAAAAATGCGAATCGTTGACTTACCGGTTATCTGATGCATAACTGTGGTAGTCCATCTCATCGCAGCGCCAGATTCACATTTATTTCTTCCGCACAACCAACTAATTCAAAAATGTTTCCTGCTTGAGTATAACGCCATAGCTCAGATATTTTTAATATCACCTTTGAACAACAAATATTCAAATGCCCATAAAACAGGCAAAGAGCGCTCTACCGATGCCCAAGTTTGGTATCGATAGCGTTCGATGTTTTGATGGAGCTTTTCCGTCAGCTCCTTTTGTGTATGAGCATAAGCGTGCTGGAAGATGGGCGTACCGTTTTTCTTGTGGCCCACCACGATACGGCCTTCCCAGCGGCCGTCGTCCCGCTTGCGCACCATGCCGTCGCCGGATGGTCTTCGTTTTGCCATTTAGTCCTCCTGTTCCGCCGGATGGCAGATGTGTTCTTCTTCCTCCCGTTCGAAGGAGTAGAGCCCGTCTGCCTCCAACTCTTTTGCCATGCCCCACGCCAGCAGCTCATCAGCTTGGATTCAACCAGCAATGTGTTTTGTGCGTCCAACAGCCGCAGCAGCTTTCCACGCCCTGCGGTGTCCATGTCCCGCCGCAGTTCCTCCTGCGCGCATTCGACCTGCTTGTCCAATTCACTGTGTTCCTGACGGTCGAAACGCTTTTGCAGGGCTTTCATGTAGTCATACATTGCGGCACCTCCTTTTTGGCAACCACAACACATACCACAACCCGGCGCACAAAGCTACTGTTTTCCGAAATGTTT